>JAEEGL010995149.1_pt1 | contig 37460 bp, 34 predicted proteins | sample 9134231 | NCBI WGS metagenome assembly JAEEGL01 (sample SAMN16246548, study PRJNA631951) | gut metagenome | biome: gut microbiome; feature: rumen; material: fiber-attached | host: Bos | place: Iran: Karaj | collected 2018-10 | reverse complement strand
TCCAGAACGTCAAGCATAACTTGCAATTCCAGGGGCGATAGTCCAGCATATCTGGAACACCCCAGTCCTCAGTTATTTCCCAGCATAGCCACCTTACAGGCAGGAATATTGCTAGGATCAATATAACCTGTAATATTTGAATAAACATATAATTTGTTGATTTTTTGTCTTAAATTAACTCAGAATACATCCGGTGGAATATCTCCTTGATATCTTCCTTCTTTACATTTGCCTTTAACCATGTCTTAATATTCACTACTCTCTGTCGTATCCTCTTCTCATTAGTCTTCTCCTGTAGCTGCTTATATGTCAGTCCACATAGTGTCTTCAACCTAAAGATATAAAAATCCTCTGGAGGGAAATTCTCCTCCACAAGTGACATTATGTATAAGGTAGAAAAATCCGTGAACAGGTCATTTAACAGCTTTGTCTTGGATGTGACGTGGTTTTCATTATACCATTCCTCGTATACCTCGTTGATGTTGTCACTGGTGATGTTAAGGTCTCTTTTCTGATTGCGTGCATACTGTCCTTCTCTCTTGCAATTGAGTTTAAAGCTGATGAAGAAGTAGTTCTGTATCCCCTGGTCTGTTTTGTCATTGAGACACCCTTTCTTTGATATTGCATCATAGCATTTTAGGATGGTGTCACTGAAAATATCCTCATCCCAGGCATAGTTGTTCAATCCACAGAATGTCTTATATTTCGCTTTCAGTTCATTGTAATGCTTTGCTATGTGTTCAAGGAAAATGTCTTGGTCACTCACTGGTCTCTTTTTCTCAATAAATATCACATTCATTGTTAAGTGAGACCCATAGTGCTACCTATCTTATTAGTTATTAGTTATTTCCCTTTGTATACAAGGGTTTCACGTCATAGAGGGACGTGTGCAAAACGCACCAGGTCTCGTTATAAAATATGCCTATTTTAGGGCAAATGCAAAGATTTAAATGAGACTATTTCGAAGTTAAATAGATTTAAATGTGACCCATAAAGTGACCGATTTATTTGTGTATATTCGGTTTTTTCTTTACCTTTGCAGCCAGATAAAAATTAATAAGGTATGAAGGTAACGTCAGCAACAGTAAGATTGGTTCTGAAGAAGAACAAGGTCAACAAGAATGGTGAGCATCCAATCCACGTCGTTGTATGCTTTAGTGGTCGTCACGAAAAGTCAACAGGTGTATCCTGCCAGGAGAAGCACTGGGATTCACGTAGGGAATGTATCAAGGCATCAGCACCCAATGCTCCGGTACTGAACAAGATGATATTGGATGTCAAGCAGCGTATTCTTGACAGGAAGAACGAGTATGAGTATGCAGGTAAGAGATATACCCCACAGATGTTGCTTGAGAATTCAGTTGTTGATCTAAGGGCAAAAGACAATGACTTCTGGAATATATGTCAAAGGTTAATCAATGAACGTCGTTTGAAGAATGGCACTATCAGTGGTTATACGTTCACTCACAAGAAATTGAAGGAGTACCTTGGTCGTGATTTCGTCCTTGATGAACTTAGAATGGGAGTGGTAAAGGACTTCGGTGTGTGGTTGGAGAAGGAGGGAATCAAGATTAATACCATCAAGAGGGTTATGGGCTGCATTGCGGCAGCTTGGAACTTTGCTATCAACAGGAAACTGGTTAAGGAGGATGACTATCCATTCCGTGAGTTTAGCTATAGTGGTGTGTATCACGAGGTATTCAGAGACTACTTTCTCGAAAAGTCACATATTGTAAGACTTAGGGACTATTGGCTGGACTTGGTCATTGAGAGGAACGGAAAGATGTGGCACTACAAGGAAGGTGCAGAGGAGAAGCTGCATCAGCGTTGGTCTAAGGAGTGGGGAATCTTATGGTTCTTGCTGTGCTATTTGTTCAATGGTTCAAGCCCAATTGATGTTGTATTGTTACGTCCAGAGCAGTGTAAGAGAATTTCAATTGATGGTGAGGACTACTGGAGCATTAATACGAAGCGCAGGAAGACCTCTAGGGACGTTCACATTCGCTTGAAACGTGACCTGCTTACAATTATAGGTCTGGAGCATTTTCTTGGGCTTGCAGGGCACTTTTTGTACCCTGTATTATACTATGATCCTGCACGTGATGACCAGTATTACATTGAACAGTCACATAAGGCATCGTTGAAGGCTATCAAGTGGGTCAGGGAGGCGTTCTCAGCCATTAATTCTGACATTGCCAGGGATAATGCCACAGAGCATAAGAACGAGCCTCTGGTGGACGTACAGAGGGTTATAATGTACACTGCCCGTCATTCGCTTGCAAACCACCTGTTGAACTCACCTGGTGTCAGTGTGAGGGAGCTTGCTAGCATATTATCCAGGTCTCCTAACACTATCAGCACATATATTCACGAATTGTCAAAGGACAAGGAGATTGCTGAAGTTACGTCGAATATGGCAATATAGAAAAAGGGGACTCCGCTGAGTCCCCAACAAATTAACTAACTATCTAAAATTTCACCATATGAAATATGCTATTTCAAACCATCAACCAGTTCGTATAGGAATTCACGCTTGAGTGTGCTGATTCTTGGGTCTTCAAAGACCCAACACTTATTGCATTCCTTGAGAACGAATGTACGGAGCATCCGGAGTCTTTCGCTCTTGCTCTTTGGTATGTATAGAATATTGTCGCTCTTGTTTCCCACATCATAGATCTGATGTCCTATTTTACGTGTCAGTTTTCCTGTACTCTTAGTTCTTGCCATTGATTTTGTCCATTTTCTTCGTTATTTCGTCTCTGGTTAGTTCCAGTGCCCATCTTAGCCAACTGCTAAGGTCTGTATCTTTTAGACGTTCTGTGAGCCTTTCTGACCATTCTGTGAGCATTATAATGTCTGCACGTCTGAGTTTCTTGCTTATTTTGCTTTCCTCCGAAAGTTGTCTCTGTTTAGCTAGGATCTGCTCCCTGTTAATCCTGTAGTAGTTCCTACCATACTCACGCCTGTCCTGTATTCTGTCTTCTTTGTTCACGTTCACGTCTTTTTCTCTCCCTCATCTTTATAAGAACTTCGTCGTGATTCTTCCTGTAGTAGTCTCTGGAGTACTCCCTAGCACGTTCAAGCCAGTTTTGGTATACCTCTGTATTGGCTTCCTTGTGTCTATGGTAATACTTTGCCATAGACTTGGCAGTTGATGCTTTGTTCTTTTGCCTCTGCTGCTGCATTGCCTTCTCAAGTTCTTCACGCTGGCTTATGTCCTTCAATTGGATATAGCTGAAAATCCTTCCTAAATACCTTTGTAACGATCCGGCACAGGCGCTGGCTATGTTGCCTTGGCTTGTATCCAACTCTCTGGATGCTGACGCTGTTGAAGTAAACGCTGATACCTGGTTCAATTCCTCGTCATACACATAGACTGGTTTGCTCGTCTTTTTTACTGCCTCTGATCTTGAATCTCTGTTCCTTTGGAGGGTAATAGGGTTATTCGCATTCTCCTTTGGTGAACACCAGTAGAGGTTCTCCTTGAAGTTATTCGCAGGATTGGAATCCCAATGACCGACATCCCTTCTCTTATCTGGATTGTCATTTTTTATGAAGGCTAACGCCACGAGTCTGCTGACTCTGAAGCTCTTCTTTTTTCCTCCGCCATAGGAGTCACCGCTAACAAGTGTTACCTGTTTGTACCCATCAGCGTTTGTTCCCTGTCTTAGTATCTTTGGGTTCTTTGGATTCCTCAAGGACATCACTCTGCCTTGGTCTGAGACGAGATAACAGGGATATCCCTGCACTGGTCTCCATTGTTCATTTGTCTGTTGATTTTCTTTCATAATGTAATATCTTTTATTATAAATATAATATTACTTGAAGAAAATCATAGATTTATTGTAAATATTTTTAAAATATATATTGGTTGTGATTTCTGTTGTGATCAGCGAGGGGAGTATCTGAACTCCCCAAGCCTTCTACACACACGTCATCACTATGAAAGATATTTTGTTGACGAGACCCGTTCTCGTCGTATGAAAGATATTTTGTTGGTGAGGCTTGCCCTCACCGTATGAAAGAGATATTATTGATATTGCAAAGATATATATTTTTTTTCAAAAATCCAAATAAATTGACAATTATTTTCCAACTATTTTTTTTGTATATGTTTGGTTTGCTTGCGGGCTGGGTAGTTGACATTCGTTCTTTTCATTGGAGGATAATGTGGCTTCGCCAGAAGCCTAGGTATTTTATTTCTATAGGTATCGACGGCGTAAGCCCATCCAATATATTCGTAAGAAAGCCAACGGCGTAAGCCATCCAATTTAACAAGTTCTTCTTACCTTTGAGTCAAAGTTCATAACAAAGTTATCCCAACTTGTTGGTGTTGTAGTTTCAGTTGAAATTGGTATTGAAGTTGAGATTGGAGTTGATGTTGAAATTGGTGTTGATGTTGTAGTTGATGTTGAAGTTGTAATTGTAGTTGTAATTGTAGTACTAATCGGGGTTTCAGAAGATTCAGCCTCTTCACAGAACTGGCTGAAAAGGTCATCAAATGATTTCTCAATGATTGGTTCTTTCAATTTCTTGAAATTTATTTTGTACTCTGATGCATGTCCTTTTTCATTCTGGTTTGAGCGTACCGATCCTTTAATCCTAGTGATCAGCTCATAGTCTTCCAATTGGTTTAATGCCGGAATGAAGTTATTCGATCCCACACCACTCAGTTTCCGGAGTAGTTTGTTGTTACAATAGATCACTCCAGTGTTCCTTGCCTCAGAATGAAGCAATAGTTCTAGTAGTGCTGCAAGCACCTTCTTTGATTCAAGTCTCAGCACGTCAGTCTCTTTGATGTTCACAGGCAATCTGTCGAACATTTCATCAAATTTGTTCTTTTCCATCTTGTTTTGTTTTAATGTTTATTAGTCTCACTTCTCAAGGGTTTTGGGTTAAAGGAACTGAGGGACACTAAAACCCTTGAGACAACCCCCAGTTCCCGGTTGACCTAAAAAGCAACTGTTTCGAACCAGTCACTATCTTTAATTAGTGCAAAGATATAAATTTAAATTGACAATTCCAAATTTTTTAACCAAAAAGTGAAAAAAAGTTAATGATATATTAAAAATAATATACAAAATATTTGCTTTTTTAAAATAAAATATATATCTTTGCACTATAAATACACAATATATTATTTGGAAAATAATTTAATTAAAAATCACTATGAACAGTGGAAAAGATTTTTTTAAACCTAAAAGTTAAGTGCCTCCTTCCGGTGGAGGTTTACAAGGTAGCGGACATTTTGTTTGCTTGTCAGAAGGACGGATACGTGACGTATTCAGCGAATAACCCCAAGTCAATGCATATGCCTAAAGAGGTTGTGGAGGTTGCGATCCAGACGCTCATTGACAAAAATATTCTCATTAATCCAACCAAGGAGGGTTCGTTCTGGAAGTTCAGAATCAACGAGAATGAGATAAAAGCTGTGCAGGATATGTCGTGGGATGACATATGTTCAGCTCCGGCAATCAAGCAATCAGCAGAGATCAAGTTTACGCATCAGCAGGAATCAGTTCCAATTGAAGAGTGTGATGACTTTGACAGCATGAGCACCCAGCAGATGGCAAGGATGATGAGGATGCTTGAGGCTAGGATCAAGGAAAAGCAGTTGAAGGAACAAGTAGATATAATGAAGCAGCTGAAGAATACTGACCAAAACAGCCTTCCTTACTGATGACATATAAGAGGTATCAATATTGGGGAAGGAAGGATGGTCAGATCCAGAAGCTGTGGACTGAGTATTTTCCTTGGGACAGAGACGAATGACTGTCTAATTTCTTTTTCATATAATATAATATATCTTCAGCGTTGGATGATGGACATTATGAGCCATTGTCCTTCGCTTTTTGTTTCTAATATATAATAACCTGCGTGCGTAATATAAAAGAATGTTCGACAGGACAAAATTAATTTTGTTAAATGTTGTTAATATTTGGAAGAAAATTAGGATGTAATTTGGAAATCTCATTTTTTTCTATATCTTTGCATCGTAATTCGAAAGTAGAGTTACAATCAATCGGTAAGCTTGAGGAAACAAAAGAGCTGATGGCGGGGGTCACTCGTCACCGATTTGCTATGTGCAACAGGGCTAAGTCATCTTTGCCTTAGAATAGGATGACATCTTTATATATTTTACAACAATGAAAGAGATTTGTAATTTTTCAACTGAGAATGGTAACGAGTACAGTGTTAATCTTCAGACCCTTACAATGGGCGGTGGCAAAGAGGTGATGTTCATCACCATAACCACACTAGACACAGACAGGGACGAGGACTACACGGTGATCCTCAATGGTCTTCCAACGCTCAAGAACCTCAAGAAAGCTTGTGGCATGGATGCAAAAGCAGCTGAGCTGATTATCAAGGCTCTCAAGGAGAATGCCGTTGATGAGGCTTGTGAGTACTGGGACTTCAACTTAGCCAACGATGACGAGTGGGCTGACAATCTTGACAGTGTGCTGATTGACTACCTCGCCACCTGTGGTTAATACAAGGGTGTGGGTGGGATAACTGCCCACCCTCCCCAAAATCAGCCAAGTTAAAAGATGTTAAATAAAAGGAGAGAGATATGAGCAGAAGATTAGAACCAGAAGAGAAAATGTATAACAGATTAAGTGATGTCGTGAGCATCATTTTTACATCTGGTGGGGACAAAGAAAGTAAAGTGGCTATGTTTAACAAAGCCATAGCATACTTGGATAACAGGAAATATCTACTAGGAAATCAATAAAGAGATATGAGTATGAGAAAGATAGATTTAGACGAATTGTATGGTGGCTATTGGAGCTTCGGCGATGAGTGTGATGGCGGAAGAGGTGGTGACTTGGAAATTAAGACGCTGAGAGAGCACCTTGAAGAATGGATACAGTTAGATAGTTACTATTGTGTCAGTATGAACAAGCAACGAATCCAAGACATACTTGATGGAAAGATAACAGAGATCGATGGTGACTCTATTGAGTTTAGCTGCTGTATAAGCGATGAGGAGGAAATGCATTCCTATTATGACGAGGTGTCCTTTACTCCGTTAGTACTGATGATTGACGATATTAAGAATAAGGCGAGAAAGCAAGGTATTAAGCCACCTAAGACTTGGTACAGGGAAGAGGTTGACTGGATTGCATACAACGCTGTGAATCCGGATTTACCATTTTAAATCCTTAGTAACACCAGTGAAAGGGTCGGTGGCAACAACCGTGAATGGTCGTGAGACTGGGATCAAAATGTTGCGGTATAATTTTATAGTTAATAAATGAATCAGCCCTCAGCGGAGGGATGGTACGTTTTTGAAACATTGTTATCTAAATCAATTTTATAGGTGGGTCTGTCCGTGAGGATGGTGACCCATTTTTTATGACGCAAAATAAAGCCCTAGGACAAGAGATTTATGTCCTAGGGTATAATGTATCAACTCGCATCACAAGACACGCCCAGAGAGGCTTTATGATGCCTTTAACGAGTCAAGATATGCCTGTTTCTCCGGTGTCATCTTGTTGTATGCAAAGAAACGACTCCTGTAGGAGTAGACGAAGGAGTTATAGTCCCTATCGGCTGTTCCTCTTTTGCACTTGTTTTCGACCCACTCCTGGAGAGATTTTGTCACATAGTGCTTAAGATAGGCGGTGGAGTAATCTATCGGTTGGAATGGACAGTTATTGAGTCTCACACCAGAGGCATTGCAGCACTTTAGAGGCGTATCAGCACAATGAGGGTTGCCACCGAAGTATACATATGGAAGACCTCCCTTAATCATTGACTTGATATGCATATTCTCAGAGAAGTTATATTGTACCTTGATATCGAATGGCAGTGGTTCTGGAAAGCGCTCCTGCAATGGCTTGGAATAATCTGCATACACTTGGTCATTGTCCCCAAATACCATCCAATTGACCATCACACATTCATAATCGCCCTTGTCAGCTAAGAACTCCGATACGTCCTTGTGGTGTGGGAGTTCCAGGTATTCGTCGATGTCACAGAAGAACAGCCAATCATAGTCGTTCTTGTACTTTGCGTACATTTCGGTATAGCAGCGCATCTGTGCCCTTACCTGGTTGTGGTAGTCCTCCACTATGACATAACCCTCATCAATGTAGTCCTGTATGATTGATGGTAGATCCTCTCCATCGTCATCGTGGTCATTGTTACACACGATTACGCTAGTGAATCCAAGTGACCTGTAATGGCTGATGAATTCCCTAATGTAATTACCTTCTAGTCTTGCAATGCATATAACAGCTGTTCTCATTTGTCTTTCAATTGTCTGTAGTAATTTTCCTTCTCTCGCACGAATACATCGTACTTCTTAGATGATATCCCATCAAGACCGTAATGGCTGATTATCATAGGTATATGCTTATACGTTGCTCCATTCTCCATAATAGCCTCCCTGGTTAGCTTCCAGTCACCTGCAATCACACAGCTCTCATCGTACTTATGTTGCTTTTGCAGCGATACCTTGATGAATGTTGATTGGTGTGGTAGTGCAGACCTCTTGAAGTAACCTTCAGTCAGAACATCTGGGTATTTGGACAGTTGCTCTTGAACAGGTCTAAAGTTGGTATAGTTAACCATTGCCATACTGGTATATTTGAACATCATTTCATCACCATATACGATATCAGCATCAAGCTTATCATATACCTCCTCAATGGTTGTATCTGAATGCAGGTAGTCACCAGAGTTGAGGAAGAGTACATAATCCCCTGTTAGGTGGTCTATTGCCTTGTTAAAGGCATTAAAGATGCCTGTATCCGTCTCTGAGCACCAATAATGAAGGTTGTGCTGATATTGTTCAATCAGCTCCTTTGAACCGTCTGTAGATCCTCCATCGATGATGATGTAATCGATGATATCAAAGAAGGTCTGGGAGGTGACACTTTGAATCGTCCTCTCCAAACCTTCCTTGTTGTTCAGATTGATAGTTACAATATTAATCCTCATTTGTCTTAGATAGTTTTAACGCAGATTAGTGTATCGTAGATACCGTCCTGCTTAACGCAGGTTAGTGTTCTTTTTTATCGGCTTGTAGACCATATAGTTTGGGTTTGGAGTCTTCAATGACGCACTGTTGTTGCAACAGTCACAGCCACATCCGCATACATCAAGGTCTGGGTAGTACTGGAAGCGCTGACATAGCCACTTCTTGCAGTAGTCCTTCCTTGCTTCAACCTGGTTTCTTAGGTGCTGACTGAAATATGTCATTTCCTTGAGATCAAGACTATCGCTATTATCTGATTTTCCCTTTGTAATTCCTACCTCTGAAATGTGAGCAAACATAATTGGTAATGCCTCATATGCAACAGCGAATCCAAGGTATGGGTATATTGCCTCCACCAGGGCTGTAGAATTCACGTCTGTGAGGTTATTTTTAGCCACCTGGTCAAGTAGTTCATCGTAGAACTCAGAACCGATCAGAGGCTCAATCCAGATGGTCTCAGCTAACTTGATATAGTTGTGAAGTTCTTTCAAGTTATAATTCAGCGGAATTGGTGAGAATTCTTTCAGCCATTTCTCGTTTATAAGTGTATTCTGTATCATATTACTTCTCTGTTACTTGCTCTTCAACGTTATTTTCATCTGTGTCCTTCTCGTCAACCTCAGTTGGCTTGGTTCTCTCCTCCACATTGGCATCATCACCGAAGTCATTGAAGTTAAGAGGCTTCATCACAATCTCAGTATCAACACCATTCATTGCCAACATCTGATTGAGGGTTCTGATCACTGCCATTCTGTTGTAGTTTCCGGTAAGCTTGTTATAAAGCTGATATGACACCTCAAGTTTGTCAGCCTCACTTGAGAAGCCACTGTTGTTTAGATCCGGCATACCTATCAAACTGGCGTTTGGTATTTGATGTGCCTCTAGAATCCTATTGATAACCCTCTGATTGGCATCTGCATACAGATTCACATTTCCAGTTGAATTGGTAAATGGTGTGTATTCAACACCCTTGTCCTCGATGTTTGATCTGAAAGTAATCATAACGCTATTGGCGTTCTCTGATCCTTGGAACATCCTTGTTACGTTCTGAATTATAGCCTGTCTCTCTTCATCAGTTTCAACTTCTGGTAATGTCAATACACCTGCTGGAGCAAAGCCATTGACAATATTTTTCAAGTCATAGTTCACATACTCAATCTCAGCCTGGATTGCCTTTATAGCAGCAGCATAGTGTGGCTGTGTGTAATAGTTCATCGTTGGTGAATATGCCCTGTACACATAGAGGTATGGTGTACCCTTTTCCAGTCTCATTTCAGACTTCATGTCAAGTGCCTCAACCTCAATTGGAGGATATTGACCAACCATTGTCCAGTCGTTGCAGATCCAGTATGAGGTTATCTGTCCATCCTCGTCGTACTCTGACCATCTTACCTTCTCAAGCGGAATATGCCAGAACGAAAAAGTTTTACCATCTTTGTTCATAATGACCTGTATTGCATAGCTGCCATATAGTATATAATCAAGGGCTAGCGACTTTATGACCTCATCCCAGGTCTGTGCATAGTTTGGTACAACCTCATCACCATTGAGTTTCATTGCGTCGTAGTCAACGCCGTTGCCCAAGATGGACATCATTGCGAAGTTTACTGCACTTCTATGTGTTGGTGACTGGTTATAAAGATCCAACAGCAAGTTAGGATAATTGTTGCGCTGTCCCCAATTGATCCAGCCTTGACTTGACCTTCTTGTGATGGCAGATCCTTCCACCTGTTTCTCCATCTTAATGTTAAAGACACCGTTCCTGTTCTGTGGTGTCTTTGGTTTATTCTTTGCTCCTAAAGTACGTGGCATAGTTTATAATAGATTTATGATAAATTATTATATTTTATTATAAACATATCATAAAAAAGGATAGATTATTCATCTACCCTTTTTAAATATTATCCACTGTAATCTACTACTGTCCAGTTATTAGGTATACCATTACTACCTCTTGACCAAGAAGTCATATCCTTATGTTTTGTGAACGTTCCGCTACTTGCAACACCATATGTGAAACTACCGTTTGCATTATAAGCTGTTTTGTCAAGTGCAAGACAAGTAATTGAATTTACTTTCTTGGCATTATAGAACATTCTATAATATCCATACGTTGTAATTACTGCTGCTGGAAGAATTGGTGTTGTGGTGAAACCACTACAAGCAGTAAACATCTGTGAATAAGCACTCGCTGCCAATGTCGTAGCTGGCAATTCATCCATAACTGTAGTCATTGCCCCACAATTGTAGAACATATTCATATAACAAGCATCGCCCAATGTAGTTGCTGGTAATTCACTTGGTGCTTTAACCAGATTAAATGCTCTGTTGAACATATTGCAGTAACAATAGTTTGAAAGTGTCGTTGCTGGTAATTCCATCTTATCAGCATTGATGATAGTTGTACATCCACTGAATAGGTTCATAAATGCATAATCCTTACCACTCAAACTTGTTTGGTTTTCAAAGTTATCGCCATATAACAATGACATTGCATTACCTTCCACATCAAAGTTGGCGGTAGAAGAAAATGTTCCAATTCCTGCATTGCTACTAATACCAAAGTTTTCACCCTTTATAAACACAACATCACCGTTTTGGACTGTGGATGTTGTGTTGGCTGATGTCCAAGTTGAACCACTATCAAGTGAATAGGATATTACATTTCCAGATGCAGCATCGGTTTTTGGAGTGAACGTGAATGTGCCATTTCCTTTCGCAATAAATCTGAGATAGTTCTTAACATATCCGCAATCTGGTGAATCCGCTTCAACCAATGTTGGAGTTGTTGCAGTTGTTTCCCAAGTGCTTCCTCCATCATATGACACTTGAGAATAAACATCAACGTATTTGTCATAGCCAGTTTGACCACTACAATAAGTCTCACCACTAATTGTTCTATATTGAGGCTCTGGAGCTGGTGATGATACCACCTTATAGTAGCACACATTATTGTTACGGTACACCTTTATGATATTTGATGTACCGTAATCCCAATCGTTTATTGTATTGTTGTTATATTTTATCATATCTTATGTTGGTTGTGTTATATCATCATCGATGACTGCCCATCCAGCCTTTATTCCGTTAACTCCACTAAGAAATGCAGCTGTGCTTCTCTTGTAGAATGTAACACCATCGTCAGCAGTGTAATTCACCCAGTTTGTCAATGAGAAACTACTATTTCTTGTCCAATAACAGTATATCTTGGTCAGATTGCCGTTACCACAGAACATCTGCTTGTTGGTTGCAGGTGTATAACCCCAGTCACCAAATAGTTTAGGTGATTCAGTCATTGCTGGTGTTGTTACCTTGCTGCTTCTGCTCATACAGAACATTCTTTGGAATACTTGGCTACCACCCACAGATGTAAATCTTATTTCTGAAGGAACTTTGCTTAATGATATACATCCCTCAAACATAGATGAATAACAGGTATTGCCAAGTATTGTTGATGGTAATTCAGGAGCTGATGTTAGATTGGTGCAATCTCTGAATGTACTGTTGAAACAGTCTTGTGGCAACTCTGTTGAAGAAATCTTTAGGTTCTCTGCACTTACCAAGTGAGTATCACCACTGAACAACTGTGCAAAGGTATATCTTGATGCCCCACTCAATTCAACATCTGTGGCATTTCCGTTAATCAGAGATGATAATTCTCCACTTACCTCATAATCTCCAGAGCCTCTGAAATAATGACCATAGTTATAGTTTGCACCTAATGTGCTATTTGTACTATACATCATCAAGGTATCACCACTACTAAGTCTTGCAATGGTCTGTGTCTGTCCTGTTGAGAGACTGAATGATGACCAGGTTGTACCGTTGTTAGTTGAATAGTAGAAGGTCGTTGTACCAACTGTTGTACCAGTTGTGTTGTTTCTCAAGCTAATATCGTTGTAGTCTTCCAATGATGTAATCTTGAAGTAATTTGGTATGTTTGGATACAGCAAAGTATCTCCAAGGTAGATTTTGCAATCTGAAGAACCTACCTTGAAAGCACTTATATCTAGATTTCCTATCTTAATTGTATTTCCTGTGATAATTGGCTGTGGCATACTAGTTTACAATTACATATAACGTGTTAGAATCATAATTTGGAGAAAGAGCATCATATTCGCTCTGAGATAGCTTAACAAGTTTCAAACCTCCAAGTTCACTTGAAAGGTCAACAACACCAGTATTATCTGCTGTAATCATTGTCGAACCATTTTTGAAGCCCATCGGAGCATAATAATCCTTGAACGATGTTGTTAAACTAAATGGTGTCTTTGCTTTCTCTGGAAGTGGTATCAAATAGTGATAAGCAGCGGCATTTAATTGATCATATTGTCTGAAGCCAATAACTGTTTGTGGAACACCAGCATTTGCCATAGATGTACTTCTGTAGTGTCCAAAATACAACAATGGATGCTGAACATTATCAATTGTGAATGTATTTGGTCTCAACTCAAATGATGCTAACTCATTGTTAGTTTCTGCTGAGTTTATTATTCTAAAGCCAACTTTTGCACTATTACTAGTTTGTTTAAACTCAATTGCTTTACCACTATTAGCAGAATATGTGAATATTTTCCTTCCACTTATGGTTTGTTCAGTATCTGTTGTTACATAACCACTTAAACTATCTTGTATTGCTGTTACAGCAGAAGTGTCTGCCTTTCCAGTTACACTGATTACATCATTAGTAATATCAATACCAGTACCAGCAGAATATGATGAACCACCTCCTCCAAGATTATCTTGAAGCTTTATGTCAGTTCCACCAGAAGAAATGTATATATCACCATTCTGCCTAATTTCAAATGCATTGTGCCTTGCATTGTTAGCAGTACCATTACCTACAGAGAATAAGGTGTTACCACTATCACCAAAGGTTGCGGATGCTGAAACAGAATTGTTATATCGTCCAAATGATACTTCGTAAAAATTGTATGCATTGTTATATGAGCCTGTTGTGAAAGAGGCATATGCGCTGTAATAATTGTTATTGTATTCACCAGTTGAAAAAGAACAATTTCTTTCGACATTAAGATTTTTACCAAAAGCAAAAGAACTATTTCCTTTAACTAAACTATTTGTACCAATAGCCCAGATTGGCGCTCCACCAGAGCTTGTTATTCCACTTGCTTGCGCTCCTTCACCCCAAGCAAAAGAATATTGTCCTATTGCTTTTGTGTTAGCGTTTCCAACAGCAATACAACTAGTACCACTTGCTGTAGGATTTGTTGAATCTCCCAAAATGAGATTACTCGTTCCGCTTCCTTTATATATTGGTAGATTGAATGACACTGTATCTGCTGTTGCACCAGTGGTAATTGTAATACCTCTACCTGCTTCAATGGCTTTTCCACCACCTCCACCAGTAGCACTGATGATATTATCTGTGATGTCAATTCCTGTACCAGCAGATAAGGTATCTTGTTTTCCACTTAATACAGTATCTGTTGCAGCTGTATAAGCTGTATATACAGATGTATCTACCTTACCAGATGTTGCCTCACTAATTGCCTCAGTAACAGCAGTGGTTTCTGCTTTTCCACTTGTTGATTGGTTTACATAAGTGGTTGATGCTTTACCGTTTAACTCAGTATATATTTCATCGATTACAGTATTTGCTTGTTCTATATATGAAGCAGCTGTAACTCCAGTGATGATATATTGGGTTTTAAAAGGAGAATCAACGCCACATATTTTGCAATTAGATTCTGATACTGACTGTATTCTGGAGATGTTGTATTGTTTTGGATAAATAGAAATAGTATTGTTAACATAGAAAACACCAATATATAATTGATTCCCACCAATGGTCTTGTTTGCAACATCATATGTGAATGTATCAGTTTGAACAGTATTGTTACCAAACAAGGTCTTAACTGTGAATGTAAACGATGTTGAACTGCCAGTATACCCAGTATTAACAGCCAAATCCATATAGGCGAATCCAGTATTGTAGTCATTAACTGTTGATGATGGCACTTGACAATAGTTGCTATTACCAGTATTCAAAGTGACATTGGTTGTATATCTACTTGGTAGGTAGACATCCATTTTATTATTATCACCCTTGATTGAAGAACCAAATGATATATATTGACCGCTGTTAGAACCATCACTTTTTGTGTTTAGAATTGTCAAATTGGTACTACCCAAGTTTGGTGTTACAGCACTTAAATAAGCCTTTGGCACTTGGTCATATATATCTTGGATTACATCGATTAAATCCTCATTGATGACATCTGCCGTCTGTCCACTTTCAATAGTATATTTTGTAAATGATATTATAAAATTAGAGTTTTGCAGAATGGTTTGGACAGTATATCCCTCTGAAAGTGTTATATGTAAAACACCATCTTCTATTGCATATGTGAAGTTTTCACCACTTGTTGATGTAACAGCAGTTATTTGATAGTTGCCACAATCAACATTCACTTTAATTCCTGTGCGAGAACTTCCATTTGTAATATATATACTACTCCATGCAGCAGTGTTTGTATATGTATACTGATTTACAGGTTTTACATAGAACTCATTAATTATGAGTCCATTGTTATATGGATGCTTATAGCTTGTATCACCAGCGTCATATGCATAGTTAATAGTTGCTGCTGATACTATGTTGTCAGCAACATTAACCTTTTCATCAAGTGCAGTCGTAATTGCACTATTTGCAACAGGATTCGTACTACCACTATCAAGTGTTGGATCAATTGTTATTGAACCACCTCCAATATCATATGTTACACCAGAAACCTGGATTTTGTCAATTATGTTACTCATATTTCGAAATATATTTAATTAAACATACCAAAAGGAGGTATCATTCAACTGAACAATACCTCCGTTTATATTAGTTTTACTTTATCGATTATAGGAACACCAAAGTAGTTCCACTAACCTCAACCTTGTTTCCGGTGTCAATGGTTAGGTCTCCACTACCAAGCAATGAATTACCATTGATGCTCTTAATGTTCGTTCCGGAAACGAGCTGATCCTGTTTTCCACTCCATGTGGTCTTGTCACTGGATGTAACGTGGATGGTTGTATCAGCCGTATGAGCCGTTACAGTGCCACTCAAGCTGTCCAAATCAGTCTGTGAAGCCTTTCCTCCAATGACTGTATCTGTGGCTGCTGTGTAGGCTGTAAACGTTGCTACATCAACGTAATTCGTTGGGTCAAATATACCACTCAGAGGTATGTCTGTCTCCTGGATTCCTGCATCCGTATTCCAGATGAATACAAGACAAGGTACGCTCTCACCACTGATTACCTTATTCTCGATTGTAACTGACTGTAGGAAACCATCCTTCACGAAGTCTGTACCATCGATGTAAGCAAGTGCTGTACCAGTAGCAGACGCATTATCATAGAAGTAAATCTTCTTGTCAGTGCTGTTCCAAGTAGCTCCAGCGAACTTTGAAGCGAGTACTGTTTCAGTATTGCCACTGTAGGTCTGGAATATTGAAGTATCAAGTTTTCCACTGACAGCCTCATTGATGGACTGTGTTACTGCTGTGGTATCTGCCTTGCCACTGATGGCGTTCTGCACGTCTCCAGAGGTCTGATAATGCTGTTCTGCTATTGCCTGTGCAAGGGCATCTGTAGCCGCTGTAATAGCTGCATTTGTTTCGCCTGTGGTATAGTATCCATCTAGACTGTGAACGGCTGTAGCATCGATTATATCGTATGTTACACCACTCAAGCGTATTCTATCTAATTGTGCCATATAACGTTATATATTTTCTGAATTAAGTATTAGTGTCGTATTCTCAACCTTGCTGTAGTTTGCGAACATATTGTTGGTTTGTATCTTGGTATAATACGACGCAAGAAGTCCGTTAACCTCTTGCTTCGTATAAGTGTTTAATATTCTCTCAGAGTTGGTCTGAACCTGTGCCGACAGTGTTTCAAGATCTGCTTGGTTTGCCTTGTCTTGAATGGCTACAGCAATCATCTCCTCAACCTGTTGCTTTGTGACACCACTTGCCGTTACCAACTGGAGCAAATGGTCAACCTCAGCCTTGGTGTAGTAGTAGTCGGCATTTGCGAGAATGGTGATGGTCTGCTGAATCGCCCATCTGTCCAGTTCTTCGTCTGGATGAATGGTGATTGTGTTGCAGCATCCGTGTTTTAGCGTAGGCGCTGACCACTCTTTTACTACGTCCTCATATCCTTCAATCATTTGTACTATATTTTATTAAACATATTATGATATTGCCTGTATGCGTGATGCGTAATCAGTCCAAGCTGCCTTATAAGCGTTCACACTTGCTGCTGGGACATAGATAGGACAATTGTTTGTGCTTGTGAATGGATGATATCCTAGTGTTGGAGGCGTTGTAGCATATATTGTAATACTTTGGATGTTATAATTCTCACATAATGCATAATACCCTATTTCAGTTACTGAACTTGGTAATGTTATAGAAGTCATATCACATCCATAGAACGCCTTTCTGCCTATTGTTTCCAACCGTGAATTTGAATCAAACGTTACACTTGAAAGATGATAACAACCTAAGAAAGCACTTTCATTTATCGTGGTCACACTACTGCTGATATTGACACCTGTCAATGTTTCAATATCACAGAAAACACAAGAATCAATTGTACTTACGCAGTTTCCTACTGATACTGACTGAAGATTGGTCTTTGTGATCTCACCAATCACAATTGTACTGTTTCCATCGCAATTTGCTGTTGATACACTGGAATCAGTGTACGTTGCCGTATATTTCAATGAAGGCACAAATCCACAATCAACACTATTGGTCTCAAGAACCGTAGATCCTGTCCTGTAGTTGCCTGTGTCAGTCCAAGTATTGCCGCCGTCACTTGATGTTTGTTCCTTCTCCTTTGTCATCTTGGTAGTTCCAGAACAGGTATAGTCATTAACTCCTGTCATTGTGATCCACCTTGTTAATGTCTCTCCTGTATCACCACAGCATCCGCTGATCTGCTGCTTCAACGAGTCAATTTGCTGTTGAAGATTTGTTATATATTGGATCAATTCAGAGTTTACAACATAGTTCTGGTTTATAACCCATTGTTTTGTTGCATATGAAGTGAGGTCTGGAAGACTCTCATATGTTACGTAATCTGACAGATCAACCCCTGTGATGTAATGCTTGTCAAGCACCCACTGCTCCGTAGCATATCCAGAGAGGCTTGGTATTTCGCTTTTAAGCGCATAATCCGTTAGGTCTGGTATATCTTCAAGGGTGGCATAATCTGAGAGATCCACGCCCGTAATATAGCCCTTATCTTCAACCCATTGCTCTGTTGCCATACCATCAGTTGCGGCTGATATCTTCTCATCCACCTGCTCTGGTGTTATGCAGCATCCTGTGCTGCCAGTTAGACCACTGACAGCCTCCTCAATCTTAAGCACAGTCTGATACTTGGTATAATAATTGTCAGCGGGGGCTAAGACAGGCTGACAGCATCCCATTCCAATGCTATATGTTTTCTTGCAATCGCATCCCATAATATTATGTCATTTAGATAAACATACTGTGAGGGATGTTTTGGGAAACCCTTGGTTTCATCCAAACATATCCTCTCTGTCAAAACGAAAAAAGGACTACGTTGTTTGTAGTCCTTCTTAATGTTAGGTAATAGCCTGTATCCTCGACGAATATGTACTCCATCCACTAGCTGACTTATATGCATTTACACTACCACTTGGGACATATATTGGACAATCATTAGTATAATATAACGCATTATTGCTCAATGTTGGAGGTGTTGTAGCATATATTGTTACACTAGTAAGACTAGCACACCCTTGAAATGCGCTATAACCGATAGTTGTAACACCACTACCTATTGATACACTTGTTAAACTAGTACAATAAACGAAAGCACCATTACCAATACTTGTAACACTGTCTGGTATAACTATACTTGTTAGATTATAACAATTATAGAAAGCACCACCACCAATACTTGTTACACTATCTGGTATAACTACACTTGTAAGACCACTACAATATTGGAAAGCATTATCACCGATAGTCTCAACACAATTACCGATTTGAACTGAAACAAGATTTGTAAGAGAGATTTCGTTTTGTGTTATCGCACTTGTGCTATCGCACGCTGCACTCTCTGTATGCGAATCCTGGTATCTTGCACTCCATTTTGGTATAGGTTTTATTTTAGTCCAATAGCCACCCCATCCACTTGCTGTTATATATGCGTTAACACTTTCTTCTGGCACATATATTGTAAAATTACTAACACCAAGGAATGCATTATTACCCAATGTTGGGGGTGTTGTAGCATAAATAGTAATACTATCAAGACCATAACAGGAATCGAAAGCATAACCACCGATACTTGTAATACCAGTACCTATAGTTACATTTGTAAGGTTATTACAACTCATAAAAGCGTAACCACCAATAAATGTAACTCCATTTCCTATCGTGCAAGTTGTTAACCCTTTACACCATTTGAAAGCCTCACTACCAATCCTTGTAACATTATCTGGTATATTTATACTTGTAAGACCACTACAACTATCAAAAGCATTATCCCCAATACTTGTAACACTATTAGGAATGGTTATACTTGTAAGACTTCTACAACCATAGAAAGTATTATTGTTAATACTTGTAACACCACTACCTATTGTACAACTTGTAAGACTTGTACAACTTCTGAAAGCATTTTCTCCAAGACTTGTAACAGTATTAGGTATGATTATATTTGTAAGACTAGCACACCCAGTGAAAGCACTATCTCCAATACTTGTAACACCACTAGGTATTGTTACACTTGTGAAACCACAGCCAGATAAAGCTCTGTTGCCAATTGCTGTAACACACTCACCAATTGAAATACCGGATATACTTCCTCTGTTTATATTTGTGTTGTCTATGTTTGCTTGGGTTATTGTGGTTCCGTTGCCACAATAATAGGTAACAGATGTATCATTATAATAAAGTCTAAATTTTATTGGAGCACACACTTCACCACCCTGTGGTGCTAGTCTGTCAAGAACACTAGACCAACTCTCCTGGTATGCCCCATATGACCCACAAGGTACATATATAGGGCAATTATTTGTGCCATAGAATACATTGCTACCTCCAAGAGAAGGTGGGGTTGTTGAATTGCATATTATGCTTGTAATACCGCTACATTGATAGAAAGCATAGTTGCCAATGCTTGTGACACCACTTGGAATATTCAACTCACCAGGAATGGTAGTGTTCATTCCACTAAGGCTTCTGCAATCATAAAATGCACGAGCACCAATACTTGTAACAGAGTCTGCCATAGATACATATGTGAGGGCACTGCTGTTTGTGAATGCACTTGCAACAATTGATGTTACACACTTTCCTATCTCTGCTGAGAAAAGTGAAAACTTATAATTTGAAGGATATGATGTGTAATACTTTGTATCAGCACTTGTAAGCTCTGGATTGCCGTCACATTTAACAACCTTGATTGGGTCAAGAGCAGTATGACCACCACCACCACTAGCTGGTGTTCCGTGACCAGTTCTACTAACACATCTAACACCATTCCAGAAAGTTCCAAGCGGGCAACTATGACCGCCACCACCACCAGATGATGTGATTTCCAGATCATATTGCCCGACGAACTTATCGTTGCAATAATCCTCATCAACACCAATTTCTTCACCTGTGGTATATTGCGATGGGTATGCCGGATACCACGACAAGCCACCGTCGTAGCTTTCGTCAAGTATCAGTTTCTCATACTTCACGTCGTCAACGCATAGATACACTCCGGTGAGTTTCCTCCACCTGTATATGGTGTCCATATCGGTACAATCCTCAGAACCATGCTCAATTAGTTGTCCTTTTCTGTATTGTGCTGGCATTACGTCCTGCCAGTCTTCACCACCGTTGTATGATACTATCTCCTGTTCTTTTATGTACTTACAATTTGGCATAATTTTTATTCAATTGGGTATATATAATTTGCATATGTACTCCATCCTGTCGTAATTTTGTAAACATCAACAGATTCAGATGGTACATATATTTTAAAATTGCTACTTACACCATCAAACACTTGACTTCCAATAGCTGGTGGAACATTAATAGGTATTATTATAGAATATAATCCATTACAATATCTAAAAGCCCATGTTCCTATTGATACTATCGTTGATGGTAATTCAATATCCGTTAATCCATTACAATAGCTGAACGTGTCAGCAGCAATACTTGTCACACCGGATGGTATTGATATACTTCTGAAATTAAGGCAATTCATAAATGCACCACTACCAATACTAGTAACAGTATCTGGAATGTTGATCATTGACAATGATGTGCAGCCACTAAAAGCATAATCACCAATGGTTGTTACACCTTCTGGTATTTCACACGCAATCATTAAACCGCATCCACGGAAAGCATAATTGCCAATGGTTGTAACTGTATTTGGAATTCTGACAAAACGAAGTTTTCCGAAGTTCGCAAACGCATAATTACCAATTGATGTAACTGTAGGTTCAACAACAACATCCTCAGCTCCACTTCTATAGGATTGTACATCCCCGCTTGTTATCTCACCACTTCCAGTTACGGTATATGTGCCACCACTATAATCAATTATACACTTAAGTTCACCACAGTTGTCACATACATATCCGTCAACAACCTTCCAGTCATATATCCATTCTTCCTCACCATAACACGAAGGAGAATTACTTTGTTTTAGGACGTTCCTGGTTGTTGGCGTTATGACATAGGATGTTGATGTCTCTCCTGTCCATAACGTTTGTTGCTGATAAAGGTCATGCCCGACACAGAACGTGGCAGAATTAACCCATTTCTCAAATACATTGCTCTGGTTTATCACAATGTTTGCACTTGTACCATTGCAGAACACAACAAGCAGTAAAACGCTTCTGTAAGAACCAGTGTTGTTCTCTGGTACTGTAACCTTCAGATTTGAATTGTTTATTATAGTACTTGTTCCAACGTTTGTTGTTTCCCTTACAGACTGTATGCAGCAGGATGTTGGAATATCCAATATCTGAGCATTGGCTGATATATTATATGTCGAACCCTGTGGGAAACATCCGTTATATTGTATGACATTAACATTGACCGTCATTGAGGTGCTACAATACTCCAAGGTCAACGTGCTGCTCTGAATCTCACTTGTAGGCATGGCAGTGTTACATACACTTACCGTATAACCAACATTGGCAGATCCGGTAGAAGGTGATACAGTAATATAATCCTCACTTGAGGTTATGCTCCACGATGATCCTGCCTTCACATAATACGTCTGACAGCCCCTGTCGTTGAATGTAAGTGTAGACGGAAATGAACAGTCCAATGAACAACCGCCGCCGCCACACTCCGGACTTGTGAAGGTAACAACACTACTGAACGTATCTACAATGTTAAGACCAGGAAACCTGTATGCATACCCTTCCAATGCCTTGTAGTTGCCTGTCTCGTTTCCAAGGGCATCAACCTCCTTCTGTAGGAGATACTTTGCAATACCCTCACCAATACACTCATAGCCGTCATATTCAGACGTATACTCATACGATTTATATGGCAGATACTCATAGTCTATGCTGTCGTAGAACTCTATTGGGTCTCCTGCATCGTGGGCATCCTGCATCGTGATCTGTATCTTGTCTGCATTCTGTATGGTGTCATCAGCACTAACGGTATAGCTTGGCTGCAACCCCAGGCTGAAGCCACACAAAGCATACTTTCCATTACTGGTACGTATCACAGCTGAATACAGGTTATCCTTAAACTCAAGCAGGTTGTAGTGCCAACTGCTCTTGTACTGCGAGAACAGAACGTCAAAGTCTATCTGATGCTTGGTATTCTCACCGTCAAACGTCTCAGTGAATACTGCTGAAGACTTGTTATACTCAATCTCCTTGAAACCTCCATTGGTATACTTAACGGAATTGCCATTGTGAACTGTATATCTCTTCTCATTCAGCCACAGGGCATCTATTCCGTCAAGGAAATAACCATCACACTGATATGGATCAGTGTCACTCATTCCATACAACCTCAATACAGGGTGATTGGATGCTGTAGCTATAGAAAAGTCAGTGTGGTTCTGCTGATAACCAAGCGTATAGGTATAAGTCACCTTCACAGGGAACAATGGGTTAACAAACCAGTATGTACCCTCCTCATCCTTCACAATGACGTAGTACTTGCCCTGGAAATCATCCTTATTGGCATAGCCGTTCACTGAGAACTTCAACGTATGGATGAACTTGTATCTCTCGTCAAGGCTTTCCTCCTCTGAGAGGTTTATGCCGTAGCAATCCAGCTTGATAGGTGACTCAGATATGCTGTTGATGTACGCATCACCATTGTCTATCCTTATGTCCTTGAGAGCATTCTCCGACACAAGGTACACGGCGTTGACAAGCTTACCAATGCTGTATCTGCACCCATCTGGTGTATAATTTGTTACACTCATATATGTTTAAAATAGATTTAAATAAACATATTAAAAACAAGACAATTATGCACTACATTGAGAAAAAGGATGGTTATGTCTACTTCGTGAAGGAGGACAGCAACGACGGAAGGTTCAAGACCTACTACAATATGGGCAAAGACATTGATGACCCAATGTGGAATGAGGAAAAACCTAGAAAAACAAAAAAATCTGAAGATTAGCGGTCTTCAGATTTTGTTTTTTAATATTTTTTATATATCTTTGCAAAAATTAATATTATGGAAGAATGGAGAGATATTAAAGGGTACGAAGGTTTGTACCAGGTATCCAATGAGGGTAATGTCAGAAGTCTTAAAAAAGGAATAATATTAAAAGCTGCAAATGTTAATAATGGATATTTGGCTGTTCAATTGTGGGATAATGGAATACCTAAAATGAAATTGATTCATCGTTTAGTAGCAGAAGCGTTCATTCCAAACCCAGACAATTTACCACAAGTGAATCATAAGAATGAAGATAAGGCTTTGAATATTGTTGAAAATCTTGAATGGTGTTCAGCAAAATACAACATGAATTATGGTACAGCAATCTCAAGACGTGTTGATAAACAAAGTAGACAAGTTGAACAACTGGATTCTGTTACTGGGGAACTTATACGTAGATGGGAGTCAACCAATGAATGTGGCAGAAATGGATATACCCAATCTTCTGTTTCTCAATGTTGTAATGGTAAAAGAAAACAACATAAAGGCTATACCTGGAGGTTTTACCAGATATAGCCTTATTTTTTTACGGTTGTTTAAGTAAATTAACCGTTGTTCTTTACAACTGCAATTGCAGCATCATTCAAAGGTACGCTTGATTCTGTAACATTACCAGTCAAGGTAACTGTGATACCGTTTGAGTCACCACCACCGCTAAGGGTAGCTGCATTAGCCTCAAGACCTACTGCTCTACCAAGTGCAAGGTACTCATCGTCGGCTGTGTGAACAACCACGAAAAATCTTCCCAAACTGAGTGCGTCAAGAGGACATACCATATCCTTATCATACTTACCGGAAAGGTTGAATGTAAGGGTATGAGTACGATACTTGTTACCATTGTCCTCTGCTACCAGCTCATCAGTGAAAGTAACACTGTTCTTAGCTGGCTCGATGTGATAGAAGGTTGCTCCAGTTGCAAGTGTGATACCAGTTACAACAACGCCACTCTCGCAGTCATACTGCACAGGTGCTGAAGTTACCTCAGAGAAGTTTGCCAAATATATATCGGTAATCTCTGGAAGGCTGTATCCACAGGTGTTTGTACGAAGCAAATTCTTATTAAGTGAACAACTAATAGCCATAATATATACTATGTTTTTTGAATTATTATTTCTTTGTTTTAAGGGGTGGTGAACCGTGATGCCCACCTCCCCATGCATATATGTTAATCTAAGACAAATGAGTCAGATTAGCCGATGTATACGAACAACTCTGGCATTATGATACCAACTGCAATGTTAGAGATAGCAAGAACTCTAAACATGTTGTCTCCAGTTGAATTTCTCAAGTCGATGAGCTTGTACTCAAGGTGAGAATCGAATGTGTCGTATCCAAGAACGAGGTTCTTTGCTGGACCAACGATGATGGTGTTTCTAGACTGCATTGTTGGTACAATCTCGAATCCCATTACGAAGATTCTACCATTCTCTCTAGCATAGTTGCTGAAGATAGACTCCTTGTTAGGGCAACAAATCTTACCAAGTGCAACCTCAAGTACACGAACATCTGCATGGTTCATGAATACCTTGTAGTCCTCAGTGTCAACCTCTGCGTTTGCAGCAACTGTAAGTGCAGACTCGATAGCTCCCTCAACCTGTGCGAGGATGTTAGAAACTGTGAATGAAGTAACAGCACCAGTAGTTACACCAGTGTTCTCTGCAAGCTTCTTCTCTACACCGTCAACAGTCTTGATATAAACCTTACTTGTACCAGTGTAGCCTGTATCGCCCTTCCAGAAGATTTCCTGGTATTCCTTTGCCATCTTCTGACGAAGCTTGCCGAAGTACCAATCACCGAAGGTCTGTGGGATACCACCACGTAAAGAAATTTCAGTTTGGTCAACAAGGAATGTATTCCAGAATGTGTCATAACAATTCTCTTGATTGACCTTGATAGCTGCTGGCTCAATGAATGCCTCTGCAAGTGATGCAGAACCAGCAGGAGTGAATGGACAGGTATAAAGCTGCCAAGCGTCTCCGATCTCACCTGTGTAAATCTTCATCTTACCCTTAACGCCGTCCATAAAGGTAATTCCGTACTGACGAAGGTCGATGTCGTAGATGTCCTTTGAAAAGATTTCCTGTGCTTCTTTTCCACAATATGTAAGACCTGTTAAATCTATGAAATTAGCCATATTAATATGTGTTTATTTATAAATTATTATTTTTCTTTTATTTTAAACATATTGTATTTTTTATTGCTCAATATGTACGTTCTTTTTACCCAATCATAGCCCTCATCTGCTCTCTCCAAGCGGCATATGTGTCACCTGCACTAGGTTTCGCATTGGTGTTAATTGGTGGTGTGGAAGGCTGCTTGCCAAGATCCTTGATCTTCTCCTGTAAGCCTGTATTCATATCCTTCAACGCCTTGATCTCCTCCTTCAAGCTGTTAACAAGTTCCTCAAGGTGATTGTCCTGCTTTGGTTCTTCAACCACAGGCTCATTCTGAGGCTCTTGGACAGGCTCTGGAGCTGATTCTGGTTCAACTACAGGCTGAGGTTCTGTTACAGGCTCTGGGGCAGGTTCTGGGGCTGCTACAGGCTCTGGTGTTGGTGCTGGATTGTTCTCCTCCAAGTCAACGTTGGTTGGTTCAATCTCATTTGGTTCATCCTCCTTCTTTGAGAAGGTTTCCTTTAGGATATTCTTCAACTTATCCCAAAACATTTCATTGTCTTTTATTTCCATATTATTATCATTTTGTTTTCCAAACTCTTCAAGGCGTACAAGTGACTCCACGCTGAAACCCTTAAGCTCACCAGCCTTTATTCTCTCCCAGGTCTCCACATTGTTACATTTTACACCTACCATCCAAGTGCCTTCTGGAACGGAAATGCCAAGAGCATTGGACTTATCCTTGTAAGCATCCTCAACAAGCCAGCTCTCAACAACAAACACCTCGTTTGCGATGTCCTCGTGATCAGTCTTGATCTCGTGTTGTCTGTACTCTCTCATAAAGTCCTGTGACATCTTTGATATGCTCTCCTTTGAGAACGATATGTAGTACTCATTCTCACCGTCATTGCGGTATATGTCCATATCTGGGATCAATGCAGCACCGTATACCATATGACGCTCGTTGCTTTCAAGGAAAACCTGCTTCTGCTCCTGCTTTTCCAATGCCACGAACTCAGATTCAATGGCAGGACTCTCAACGAGTGATATCGCATAGGTCTCTGAATCACATCCTACCTTATATTTCTTTAATTTCTTAGCCATATTGACATCATATTTCAATAAACATATGTTATTCGTCTTTTTCTATCACAACACCGTCAACGTTGCTGAACCAGGCAATTCTGCCATAGTTGACCCCTCCTCTGGTGAAATGCCACCCAACTGGAGCGACATATTGGTTCACATAAGGGTTTTTATACTGTTTTATGCACATTTTTCACTATATTTTGGAGGTGGTGACAGGAATCAAACCTGTGTTGTCGTTTTTGCAGAACGATGACTATATTCACTCATCCACACCACCTTATTTAAAGCTCAAAACCAACGCCGATCCCAACATATATATCCGGTTTCCTTGTAAATATGCCGTATCCTGCACTCACATTAGGGGTAAAATGGAATCTGTCAAGGAATTTCTTCTTTTTTTCTATATATTTGGTAATTTCAACAGTATTTGTGATGATTTCGGTGTGTGTTTTAAGACGCATTTTAAGGCTGTCTAAGCTCGTATTTATGCCAGTGGTATAAACTTGTATGTCAGCAGTGTCTTTGTCGCTTATAAGCCTCTCCTGGTAGGTCTTATGCTCAGTCACAAGGGTCAAAGTGTCTCCACCTGGAGTGAAAACCGTGTCTCTCCTTACTTCCACTATTTTTTTTTCCACAGGTCGTTCCTTGATGATGACGGTGTCCAGCCATAGAGTATCGTGCTCTACGGTCTTAATTGTATCCGTCTTGATACATTGTCCACCCTTGTCAAAATAACCGCTTCTATCAGCCCATATTAAACAGATAATCAGCACTGCGACGAGTGCTGATATCCAGATTATCTTGTTATTCTTCATCCTTGTCTTCATCTTCGTCCGGAAGATCTACATCTCCTCCCCTTTTCAGTTTCTCTCGTTCAATTGACAGTCTCTCCATCTGTCTGAAGTGTCTATTCATGTCCTTCTTCAGTTTTACAGCCTCAGCGTTGAAGTATGCTGATACGCCGAATACTGCTGCACTATATGTTAATGACTGACCAAGTATCCAGAGTATGCTCTGCTCACTGAGAAGGAGTGGGACAAATGCAGCAATTCCAGTAAGTATCCATCCTGCAACGAATGCTGCACACGCACTGGTAATAGCCAGTTTTTCCTTAATGCTAAGGTCTTTCCAAGTTGCTTTCATTTCAATTATATCCTTTTTATTAAACATATGATGAAAAAGGGTGAACCATCTCTGATCCACCCCTTAACTTTACTCTGTAAGTCCTGCAAGAACCTGTACATTCTTAACCTGTGCCTGTCTGCTATTGATGTCAACGACTGATACATAGTAAGGTCTGTTTGCATAGTCCTCAATTGCCGTTATCAGCCTGTTGTCAATGTCGTAGTTATAGCTCAGTGTTGGAAGAGTACCACCATCTGCGAACTTTGCCTTTGGAGATATTGCGGTTATGTTCTTCTTCACCTTTCCGCCGTAGAAATCAATGAAGTCATCAAGTGTCAGTTTCTTCTTCTTTGAGTTGATGTAACCAAGCACGTCAACGTTCCTCATCGTTGTCTCACGGTTTGTGATGAATTCACCGCCTTCTATGCTAGCTCTGCCTCCAAGCACTGGAATGCCACCTTCTGAGTGCCTCTTTCCGACGGCTACGCCACCTTCAAGCTGTCCACCCTTTGCATATGGTTTCTGTGACTTAACAAGTGCGTATTGAACTGCTCCAAGTGCTGTTGCGAGAGCACCCATTGCGATACCCACAGGCATAAACGGTTGTGTTGCCAATGCGTTTGCAACGCCCAAGTGCCAGGATATGAATGCCTGTGTGACATTCCTCTTGTATTCCTCTTCCCTTCTCTTCTTATCAAGCTGTTCCTGTTTCTTCTCAGCGGCTTCCTTCTGCTTCTGTATCTTCTGTTCCTGCTTCTGTGCCTCCCTCTGAGCTGCCATTTCAGCATTGAGTTGGTCGATTAAGTGTTGTCTCCTGTCACCCCTTGCTGTTGCAAGTTCATCCTCTATTGAGTCAATTGCGTCCTTATGCTTTTCAACAATCTCCTGCTGTTCATCAAGTTTCTTATCAAGCTGTTCATTGAGTTTATCAAGTTCATCCTGCTCTTTCTCAAGCACATAGTCCTGGTAGTCCCATACGGCTTCGAAAATCTGCTGTATACCGTCACCAAGAGCCTGTATGTACATCTCTATTGACTGTATGAAGTCACCAACAAGGTTCTTCTGCTTCTGCTTAACCTCCTTCAATGCATCATCCACTGATTTCTGCATTGCGTCAAGTTCAGCGTTCTTCATAAAGAAGTCCTCAGCAGTTATCCTGTCAGCCTTTAAGTCACTCTTGAGTTGCTCCTTTGTTCTCTTGATATCGGCTGCAATGTTCTTGTATGCATCCTCTGACAAGTCATAGTTACGTTTTGTCTGTACAGCGTTAATGATTCCCCAACCAGATTTATCCAATATTGGCTGCTGTGACATTATCCTTGATACATCATCCTGTTGTGTCCTAATGGTAGATAGCAAGTCGTTGTAATACTGTGCATAGAGGTTCTTCTGCTCATCAAGACCTTCCTGCGTGTTAGCCTCAGTCTGTACGTTGTATTCCTTCTGCAAGGAGTTCATTGCTGCTGCGTGGGCTTCCTGCTCCTTCTCAATCAAGTTAACGAAGTTCTTGAAGTCAAGTTTGCCCTCGTTGTAAGCATCCACAAGTTCACCCCTCATTTCAGAGAGCTGGTTCTTGAGTTTCTTCTCTATCTTGGCATAGTCAGAATCTGATGGGTCTGCAATCTTGGTGATATCAGCCAATACAAGTGACTCGGTCTTTGCATCCACAACCCTCTCGTGACGAAGTTGCTCCTCCTTCTTATTGTATTCAAGTTCCTTGTCAAGATTCTCCTGTCTGATCTGCTCCTGCTTACGTGCGGCTTCAATGTCAATCTTGAGGATTTCATCATAATAATCCCTTCTATCCTGGATATTATTAGGGCTATTGATGTCGATGTTGCTTCTCCACTGTCCAGACTTGCTTGAAGACTGCTTGTTGGTTATGCTCTGTTCGGCAGTGCCAACCTCACGCTGCATTGTCTGTCTGTTAAGCTGCTCAATCTCCTGGTTCATATTACGATAGACCTCAATCATCTCGTGTGCCCAGTCACGCCTTGCCTCAAGGATTTTCTTTTGGTATAGTGCGTTTACAGCAGCAGTCCTTTCACCAACAAGCTTCTCATCATCCTGGATTGAACGGATCTTCTCATCTCTCTCGTGCTCAAGTTCCTTCTTCTGCTTCTCCCAGCCTTCCCTCATCAATTGTATTCTGAGGTCTGCAAGGTCTGAATATGCAGCAGCCATTTCCTTGTTGTGTGCCTTCTCCGCATCTAGAAGTTCTCTGTTATATTTTTTGTTGATTGCTTCGAGAAGCTGAGCATTGTTACCAGCGTCAGCTAGTTCCTTCCTCCTGTTCAGTTCAATCTGTCTTCTCCTCTTCTCAATGCCATCCTTCATAGCATCGATGCTGAGTTGTATGAAACGGTCTGGATCAGTATCCACCTGCCCAAGCGATTCTCCAAGCTTTATGAATGCATCCTTGAGCAAGTTAATCTGATTAACATAATATTGACCCTTCTTAGAGAACTTATCAACATTAGAAAGAACGGATATTGTTGTTTCATCAAATTGTAGAGAATAAGCAAGAGATTTGATTTCCTTTTTAGTGTCTTCTGATACACTACCTAAATCCCTAATCTCATTCTTTGCGTTTGACATAAGTGTTTTCATCTTGACAAGGATGTTCTGTGATAACCCCTCACCCAAATCCTGGAATTCACGTGTAAGTCTGTCAATATCACCTCCAAGACCTACCAAGTCTTTAACCCATTCAACAAATGCACTTCCACTTTTATCAGATTCAAGTTTATCAATTTCCCTTGCAAGAGCGTCAAATCTAGCTTTAACCCTTTCTAGTGCCTCTTCTTCATCTTTTCCGTAGCCAACATTCAGTCCACCAAGGATGCTTCCACTTGGTTTTGAGAAGTCTCTCTTTTCAAGTTTTCCAAGACTTTCTGTGAGTATATCAATCTGATTTATTAGGTCTTTTGTCAATACATTGGCATATTCCTCATAGGTTATCATACCTCTGAAGAACCTATCAAGATGTACTCTGTTTATAAGTTCTACCTGCTTGGTAAATGCCTCAAGTTTCTTGTTAAGTACGTCAGTTGCAGTACCAGCCTCATAGCCACCAGTCTTCCACCTCTTGAAGTCCTCAATAAGTTTTCCTATGGCTGTTGTTGCAAGCATAATACCACCTGTTAGTACTGCTCCACCAACAAGTTTTAAACCAGCAGCAAGCCTCTGCACAGCGATTGAACCCTGTTTTGTCTCAGTGACAAGCATTCCCATCCTCTTCTGAGCGCCAGTAAGCTTCATCACAAACTTATCAACAGCGTCAGATCCTCTTGCAAGCCATTTTCCAATACCTTCCTCAGAGTCCATCTGTTGACGTATCTTTTCAATACCCTGTAATGCGTTCTGGAGTGCAACAAGCCTTGCAATCTGCTTCTCCATCTCAGAGTTATCAATACCGAAGAACGTTGAGAAACCACGTGACACCTGCTGTATGGCTGTGAATGACTGCATTATGTCCAATGCCTCATCCATAAACTTGGATGACTTGGTTGCATCGTCAATTGCGCTCTTCAGCTTGTTATATTCACGTCTAAGTTCCTTAGCATACTGTGTCTGACCCTTCTCAGTGGCTGAAAGACTCCTAAGTTCCTCCCTAAGTGACCTCAAAGCCTCCCTTGAGCTGCCGAATTCCCTTGTAACACCTGCAATGGTAACCTCAATACCCTTAAGAGAGTCCTTGTAATTGCCCACGTTTCTTCCAAACTGACCATAAGCCTCCTCCATTTCCTTCAGCTTATTGGTCAATTCGTTGGCTTGTTCTGTCAATTTCTTTATTCTATCACCATCTCCCAGGTCTGTCGTTTGAATCACAGCCTTCAAGTCGGCAAGTTTTGCCTTCATTCCCTGCATTGTATTGGAATATGCGTCTGCTGTAAGACGTTCCTGGGCTGCAATTGCCTTCTGATCCGCTATAACCTCCTTGTAAAGTTGTTTCGTAGCGTCAACACGCTGATATATTTGATCCTGTGATGCTGCAATCTTGGCATCAAGTTGTGCTCCCTGCTGTTTCAGCTTGTTTATCTCCCTTTGTGTTGCCTCTTCCTGTGATAAAGCACTGGTATTGCCTCTGGAAGCTGTTGAACCGCCTCCAGATGATGAGGATTTCATAGAGTTTATCTTGTTCATCCTCTGTTCAAGGTTATCAAGCTGTTTGTTCAATGACTCAACGGCATTCAATGATTCCTGTAGACCGTTGATTACTATTTTATATTCCTTGGTGTTAGCCATTGTGATTATATTTTAGATAAACATATGAAAAAAGGGGGTTGTTGTACCCCCCTCTTCTGTTATGGTTTCTTTATTAACTTCAATGATGTAGGATTTACACCGCTAGGATCAAACCCAGATATCTCTGATGCGTAATAAAGGTCTGAATCGAACCTTACCATTGCCCCTCCCTTGAGTTGTATGTACTCATCTGGTGTCAAGTACGCATCGATGTTAACATAATTGCTTGACAGCATAGGTGATACATTGAAATACTCACTCACAATGCTCTTCTCAGTGTCCTTGTAAGACAGATGGAAACCGTCATAGGAGTTAACAGGGTAGGACAGGTACACCGTCTCGTGTTGATGATCCGCAAGCACCACATACTGACTTGATGGTGGCTGTCTGAACCAGAACCTCTGTGTAAAGGAATATCCATCGTGTTTCATTGCCTCATCATACCCATATCCGTCAGCCATATATTCACTCTTCTCAATCACTGGCATTGTGGTGGTTGCACTCACTCCTGTCTCAACGAATCCACTGGTTGAATCCCAATTGACCTCCTTCCACGTGAATGGGCAATACCAGGTATAACTGAAGCTTGTCTGTGTGTTCTGCGTGGAGGTCTCATACGAGTCATCTGAGAGGTTTATAATGGTAAAACCACTGTCACCATACTTATACCAATCTGAATCGTTTATATGTTCCTGTGGGACGCTATATTCGAACCCATACTCATCGATGTCAACCTTATATTGAACTGACATCTCCCTAGGATATGATATATACTCTGCCTTAGCCTCATTAGAGTTGACCCTGTCATCAAGATCCACAGCATACGTGATTGTCTTCTTAACACCCCTGTTGATGTTGATGTCAACGGTATTGCCATCCTGCACGAGTTCAAGGTTAAACGCCTTTATGACGTTGTTAACCCAGTCAGATACCTTCGTCTCACCATTGGTGAAGTTGAACAGATTAAGGTTCTTTGGGAACTCTGACTCAGCCTCATATACATTCCTGTTACCTGCCTTTATATCCTGTCTTGAGGCAGTTGAGAATGCTGTTATCTTCATATTGAGGCTAGTTGTGGTCTGATATGTGACAGGATTGCCGTTCTCATACTCATACGCCCTGTGTATAATCACTGGCTCTATCCTATCGTTCTTGTTAAGCCATACCATACAAGATACACGTCCAGAGAGAGATGAATTGGTCATCTTGCATCTGTTTGCAGGGGCATTAATGTATGTGTTATAGTTGAATGGGTAGTCAATGCTCTCAATTATAACCTCACCTGTGCCACTTTCCCTGTAGAAATGGTCATAATTCAAGCTGCCATAGAACGACTCATTTAACGCTCCATTAGACTTTGACCAGGAATACCCGTTCTTCATTACAGCCGTCACACCACTTGAGAGTGATGATATACCACATATGAAGCCTTCTGTAACAGCTTGGTCAAATGCCATTGTTGCACCCTGTGCATTATCTGACAATATATCATCCTGGTATATATAACCATAATTCAGATATGAATAATCCCTGTCCCTTCCAAATGGCTGTCTTGGACTGCTTGATCCCTCTGTTGTGCTGTCTCCTCCACCGCTACCATATGAAGCGCCAAATGAACCTCTTGTTCCAGCAGGGTATGAAGCACCGAATGAGTTCTCAGATGTCCTTCTTGAGCTTACCTTTGAGTTCTTGAACGTAAGGTCGTTCTTCTTTGATGGTAATACACAGTTATATGGGTCTTCGTGTGGGAAACACGTCATCCAGTCTATTGTATTTCCAGTATGCTCTATCATAGGACTACCAAAGGCATATCTCCTGTTATGCTTTCCCTTTATAAGCTCTATATTGTCATCGTAATTCCTTACAATCTGTATCTCGACTGGTGTAATCTCATACAGTCCAACAGGCATGTTCTCGATGTCCTCATAGTGAATCTCCGACTCATGACCGTCCGTCCACCACTGGGCTGCTGTGATAGTGCCTGTTGTATCAAGGGTAGTTGTGGCAGACAGCTCAATCTGATACCATCCATCAGCAGGAATTACAATAATCTTCTCACCTGGATCATACATATAGGTTGGTGAGTTGACTGTAACAGATCCGTCCAATGGGTGATAGATGTCTATTGCAGGGAAATTATAATCCTCCTCCTGTCCATCCAATGTAGCCCTTGCAGACACCTTGAAATAAGGGAAATCAAGCTCCTGCTGATATCCTGTGCCGTTTGCTGTATATGTGGCTGTGATGTCAGCACTACCAAGCATAGGGTTTCCAAGATTATATATTGGAGCTTGATCAGTTGCAAGATTAACTGAGGCGAATATATTGTTTATATTTGGGTCTGAGAAGACAGATCCACCCACCACCTGTCCCTTTGCCTCCAGTGCTCTTTTAAGCGTCTCTGTGACGTTAAGAGATGGGTAGAACGACTCAATCCAGAACCTGTCATACTTGTCAATGACGAACTTGCTTGTGTACTCATTACCAACCTCGTCACTACTCTCTGGCTTCTTCTGGAATACACCATATGACACCATTGGGAAATAGTACTTGCTTGACATATTGCTGTTGACAGAGTTGATTGTTGTAGCACCACTGAAAGGCACTTCCCAACTAAGTTCCGTCATCTTCATATCACCAAACAGTTCATCAATCGTATTGATCTTAATATTAACAAGGTTACACTCATACTGCTTGTCACTAGCATCATATCCCTGCACTGTAAGGCTACCATCGAATATGAGGTGTCCGTCAGCATAAACCTGTGACGAATATCTGGCGTGGAACTTGTTGGGCTTTGACAGGTTGTTGGCATAGCCCAATATCTTGTCATTGATTGGAGTTGAAGGTATCTTGAACGTATAAGAATACTCAGCCTGTTTTGTGCTTGTCTTTGTAGGATCAAACACAACGTTGTTTATTCTCATACCAAGATCCTGCTCCTCAAGTTCAATAAGTCCATTGTTGATATATAACTCTATGTAGCGGTTATCTGTTATCATATTATGATAGTTGTGAATATTCGTAATTTAATGTTACAGTGTATATGTTGTTGTATGTGCCGTCCTCCTGTACATCAACGTTCTTTGGTATGATGTAGTGGGTCTTGTTATTGATGACAGTCCATACCCTCTTTGACCTCATAAGGGAGTTTGCGAACCACCTTCCATCAGCCTCAAGCAGATGTGATGTCACCTTCACTGTCTTCTTTATATCGTTCTTGTATATCTTCTTCAGCTCATACTCTGGATTGCTGTAGAAATCGAATATGTTCTTCTCATAGGTCTCAATATCAACGTTATCTGACTCACTCCTAGCACCTGTGAAATCGAAGAACTCAATGCCACCATACTCATTCCTCCACAGTATTCTCTGATGATATTCTGTAGCCTTTAGTGGTTTGATTACCTTGAACCTCCATGTTGAATTATTGGCTGATATGTCAACGTATGAAGCGTTGCTATACACTGACAATGGTATTGTGTATTCAGTGTCTGTAATGCCCCCAGAGCTTATTGATTGAGTTGAGCTAGCCAATGTGCTCATAGCAGAGTCTTTGACTGTGTAGGACACTGAAATAGAGCCTGTACCAAACACAGAGAATGGTATGGTCTGCCCATATACATACCTTATCTGATTCCTGTTGCTGTTAAGCAGGATAGTAGACGATGACAGATACATATACCTGTATGACTGGTTTGCCTGGTATCCAGGTGTAACGTATCCGCTTACAGTACCCCTGCTTGTGTATGTTCCTGCATTATTGCCATACTGAGATATTGTGCCCACCTTGAAGGTATATGGCACTATAGTACCGTACTCAGCAAGAGTGGTGATTACAGGTGACACATCGAATGCACATTCATTACCATAGAAACTCTTCTCAAGCGTAGTGATATACTGGTTGTTTGACGATACATTGACGATAACCTTTGACATATATACATCCGCTGGATATGCTGAACCATCGTATGATGTTGTGGTAAGATACGTTGAAGGAATATTCGTAGTATAATAGTTAGCCACATTTGACCATTTCGTACCCACTGTCTTTCCCTGTATCTCAACCTCATCACTTCCTGTATCTATGTTGAACTGTGCTGCAATGGAAGGACAACTCCTAAGAGCCATAGCAACTGATTCAACCGTTGACTTGATATCAGATGATATGTAAAACCTCTTGTTCTTGGCATTGAGCGGATCCATCACATTGGTGATGGTCTCATCCAAGAATGTGATGTGATACTGTCCGTCTCTGGTAACAGTAGACTGAAGGTTTCCGTCGAATATCAGACTGAATATGCCAATAAAACCTGTGATGGTCTCAGACAATTTCAATATGTTCGGTACATCCGTAAACGTCACAAGCTCATTTGATGACGATACACCATTATATGTTAAATTCATTTTGTAAAATATTTATCCAATTCTTCTATTATTTGATTCCATACGAGATCACTCCATTTGTCGAAATAATCATCCAAAAATGGAATGATGATTGCAGGGTCTTCACTATCATCCCAGTGAAGGAACGGTCTTGCCTCAATGCCTCTCATCCATATGCTCTTGATGATTGCCCATACAACCTGGTTCTCAGTCTTGCTGCCAAACCTTATGCCCTTCTTCCTCACCCATTGTGTAATGTTCTCAACAAACAGGCGCATTGTGCCAGGATAGCGACCAGTCCTTGACCATCCTCGCACAACGTACTCATAGTAGTCAGCAATCTGGAATACCAATGCCTCATTACTGACCACCTTAACCTCAATGCTAGCCTCAAGGTCTGAACCTATGAGGGTGTTCTTTCCTGCCCTCCTGTTCATACCATACCTGCGCAGTCTGTTGATTATCTCCGTCTTGACATCTTGCGCAAGCTGACTGAGCGCTGTCTTTGCATCTATCATATTAGCAGTTTATATTTCTTGGCAAATGTATTGGGTTTATATCAATATCTCCTATGTCACTTGTATTGATATCAATCTCGTGATCTGGTTCTTCCTCGTGTGGCTCATCGTCGAAGTTATCATCAAGCTCACACCAGTTAAGTGGTGAAGGCATTGACAATACAAGGCTTAATTTGACTCCTGCGCTGTCATCATCAGTGTAATGGGACAACACAAGGATGGAGTAGTCATAGACGCTCAGAATGCCTCTAAACGCCTCATCCGTGTCAATCTTCGCCATTATGTCAAC
>JAEEGL011321652.1_pt1 | contig 37461 bp, 45 predicted proteins | sample 9134231 | NCBI WGS metagenome assembly JAEEGL01 (sample SAMN16246548, study PRJNA631951) | gut metagenome | biome: gut microbiome; feature: rumen; material: fiber-attached | host: Bos | place: Iran: Karaj | collected 2018-10 | reverse complement strand
CAATCACATCCGGACGTCGGTCCGCTCATTGAGGCCACGGCCTACCTTCAACTGGCCGCTGAATCTTTCGACACACAAGGAACCAAGCTTCCCAAGACTCCACCCGGAGACAAATGGCGGGATAAGCTGGACGAATGCGCCCGCGACACCTGGGAGCTATATGACAAGGCGTGCCGATATACGTGTATGTTGTCTCTCAACCAGAACCTCTAAAACCGAACAGCCATGATTCCAGATTCCGTAAAAGAACAGATCAAGGATGCCGACCTTGTCAGTATCCTGCAAAGCGAAGGGCTGGAACTCAAGCGCGAGGGCGCATACTACAAGTGCTGCTGCCCCTTCCATAACGAGAAGACGCCTTCCTTCGTGGTTCATCCCGGAAAGAACATAGCCACCTGCTTCGGAGAATCCCGCAGCTGGGACGCCATCGGTTTCGTCAGGGAGAAGTACAACATGGAGTATCCGGAGGCCATCGAATACCTGGCCCAGAAACTCCACATACAATATGAGAAACGGGAGCCCACAGCCGAAGAGCGAGAGGCCCAGCACAAGAAGGAGCAGCTGATCCGCGTGAACGAGGCCGCCCAGGCCTGGTTCATAGACCAGTTCAAGAAAGCCCCTGCAGCCCGCGATTACTGCAAGCAGCGCGGCTGGGACGAGAAAGTGATCCAGCTCTTCGGGATAGGTTTCGCGCCCAAGGCAGGCGGGATGCTCAAGGCCCTGATGGATCAGGGATGGAAACGTGAGCTCATAATGGAAGCCGGCCTGGCCGCCGTGAACGACGAAGGCCAGTACTACGACGCCTTCCGTGACCGCATCATCTTCCCCATCTACTCTAAGACGGGATATATAGCGGGCTTCACCGGCCGTTATATGGGAGACCGGCAGGACGTGGCCAAGTACAAGAACACCAAGGAAACCACCCTCTTCAAGAAAGGGGAGATGCTCTTCGGCTGGTTCCAGGCCCGCCGGTCTGCCAAGACCAACGGAGCCGTGGTCCTCTGCGAAGGAAATCCGGACGTGATCCGTCTCCACCAGATAGGAGTGAGCAACGCCATAGCTCCGATGGGGACGGCCCTCACGGATGCCAACATTGAATACCTGAAGGCCTACGCGGAGACGGTGATCATCGCAGGGGATATGGACAGTGCCGGCCGGGAAGCCGCCGCCAAGCAGGGTGAAGCTCTCCTGAAGGCGGGCTTCAAGGTAAGGATAGTGGAATGGACCGGATACGACAAGGAGGCCAAGCAGGGCCCAAAGGATCCGGACGAGTTTTTTAAGTTGTATCCGGCCCGGTGGGAGGAAACCCTGGCTACTGACACCCAGGATTACATCCCGTGGATCGCCGCCCGGAAGATGGAAGGCAAGACGTCTTCCCAGTCAGAGGCAGCCATAGCCATCACGGAGGTCTGCCAGCTTATGGCCTGGTGCTCCGATGAATCGGCAGTGGATATGTACCTGGATCAGTTCGTCAAGAAATACAAGTACAAGAAGGTCTGGGACCAGGAGTTCTATAAGGCCAAGAACGCCCGCCAGCGGCACACTGAGGACGTGGACGACAAGTCCCGCGAGATGCTGAAGGAATACGGCTTCTACGTCAAGGACAACTGCTACTACGGAGCTTCATCGTCCGGAAGTGACCGGCGCTGGTCCAACTTCATCCTGATACCGGTCCTGCACATCAAGGACGAGCGAAACGCCAAACGTATTTACCGCATCGTAAACCAGAAGCGCCAGGAATCCGTCATTAAGTTCTCCCAGAGCGAGCTGGTTTCCTTCGCGGACTTCAAGACGCGCACGGAGACCGCCGGCAACTACATCTGGGAGGCCACGCAGTCAGAGCTCACCCAACTCAAGAAATACCTGTACGACGACACGCCCAGCGCCGACGAGGTGAAGCAGCTGGGATGGCAGAAGCGCTGGAATATATATGCCTGGGGAAACGGCTGCCTGGACGGTAACAACTTTGTGCCGGCCGACAAATACGGAATAGTCAGGATAGGTGAACACCGCTTCTACCTCCCAGGAATGGCCGCCGACACGGAGACCAATACCCAGGCCTATATGCTGGACCGCCGGTTCACCTACGGCCAGACCAACGAGATTTCCTTGCGCGAATACGCCCAGAAGCTTATAAATGTCTTCGGTGACAACGCCAAGGTCTCCCTCTGCTTCCTTGTAGCCACGCTGTTCAAGGATATCGTCACCGGCGTCACCACGCAGTTTCCCATCCTGAACCTCTTCGGTCCCAAGGGCTCCGGTAAGTCGGAGCTGGGACACTCCCTGTCTTCCTTCTTTGTCACCGGCGCCTTCGACGCGCCCAATATCTCCGGATCCACCAAGGCCGCACTGGCCGAGGCCGTGGCCGAGGTCTCCAACGCCATCGTCCACCTGGAAGAGTTCCGGCAGGACATTGACATTGACAGGCGCGAGTTCCTGAAGGCAATATGGGACTGCCAGGGCCGCTCCAAGATGGATATGGACAATAACAAGAAGCGTATCACCACGGCCGTGGACTCAGGCGTGATCATCAGTGGCCAGCAGATGCTCACACACCCTGATATCGCTCTGTTCAACCGTGTGGTCTTCCTTCCCTTCAGCAAGACCGCTTTCAGCGACGCCGAGCGCGTGGCCTTCGACGAACTGAAGCGCATAGAGCGCCGCGGCCTGTCCCACCTCACCGGCCAGATCCTCCTTAACCGCAACCGCTTCCAGGGAGGCTTCCGCATAGCCTGGGAACAGACGCAGGAAGATATCTTCCGCCGCGTCCGGTCCTACGGCATCGAAGCCCGCACCCTGCAGAACTGGTGCACGGTCCTGGCCGCGTACAAGACGCTGGAGAGTTACCTGGATCTTCCGTTTGATTACAGGGAGATGCTGGAGCTCTGCGCCAGGATGTGTATAGACCAGAACAGCAAGACTCAGCAGAACAACGAACTGTCCGGCTTCTGGGAGACACTGGAGACACTGGTTGCATCCTCCAAGATCTGGATGAACGTGGACTACCGCATCAAGGACGGCGGCAGGCCCATCAAGACCAAGGAGGCCGGAAAGAACGGGAACGTGTTCACCCCGCACCCCGACAGGCGTTACCTCTTCATCAACTTCAAGAGGGTTGCAGGCCTATATCAGAGGGAAGGACGCGAGTCCCAGGGGAAGACGCTGCCGTCCGATACGCTCAAGTATTACCTGGAGCACTCTTCCGAGTTTGTAGGGACCTGCGAGAAGGTCAAGTTCAAGCTCATAGAGAACGTCACCGGCTACGTCAATCCCACAGCTCCGAAAACCAAGGTCACCACGGCCATGGTCTTCGATTATGACGCCCTGATGGATAACTATGGAATCAGCCTGGATATCCTCACGGCTCCGGGATCCGACGACGATGAACCGGTCCCTACAGCTGCGCCCGTACCCGCCGCTCCGCCCATCGGAGCGATGCCGGCCATTCCTGGAATGGAAGATGATATACCGTACTGATGAATGTGCCGCCCTCATACCTTCTGAGGACGGAGGACCAGATAAACGCTTTCCGCAGTCGCTACGGCCCCGTAATAGAGAAGGCTGGCCCGGAAATCGCCAAATGGTTCAACGCCCTTCCGCTCTTCCAGTGGGTTCCTTACCAACCTCCCGGAGATGCAGCGCTATATACGGGCCTTCTGTGCACCTTATATATAGAAGGTAAGATAAACATCACATTCAGCAAGGATATGGCCTATATCCAGCGCGGAGTCCTCAAGGACGATGAATACCAGGACTGGGCCAGAGAACACTTCAGGAAGCCGCGTTAGCATGCCGTCCCGATGCCGGTCGCAAGACCAGTGGCATCGGGATTCGGCTTTTACCATATCCCCATCCATAAACAACAGCCAATCCAAAATCCCCCGGACCCCCTAATTAAAAGGGGCCCTGCGGGCTCCCATTTCCGCTTGAAAAGGAAGAGAGCTGGCCGATTTTGCGTAAATCCGGCCGAAAAATTTTTTATCCGCCAAAAGATAGGCCTATTTCGCGACTACCTTAACTACCACCAACTACCACCCTATAAATCAAGTAGTTAGGCGGTAGTTTTGTGGTAGTTTTTTTCTACAAAAAAACTACCGCGCACTACTTTTCTTCCAGGTAGCGAGAAAAAAACTACCACAACTACCAGCGGTAGTTCGTTAATTCGCTGATAATCAGCGCGGTAGTTTGGTAGTTAATGGTAGCACGGAAATATACGTACCTGTTTGGAGAAAAATTTTTTCGGCTGGCGCCGAAGATTGTGCAAAAACGTGGCGCAAGCTATTGTTTTTCTGCGAAATTGTTTGTAAATTAGAGGGTTATGCCACAAAATTCAAACACTCAAAGCTTCGTCCGCTGCTGTGTAGCCATCTACATAGACAACGGCTTCGCCCTGGATTACCTGCGGTATCTTTTCCCCCAGGATAAGGACACAGGACATTATCAGGTCTCCAGTGCAGGCATCGTCGGAGGATTCGCCACATACCTGGCGCAGCCTTCCATCATGCCGGTGACGCTCCCTGACGAGAAAGGGAAAACCGTCTGCATCCTGGATCTCCCGGCCGTGGACGGTCTTCCCAGGAACCAGTGGATGCAGTATAGCCGCACGGACATGGTCCGGATCAATCACGTCCTGGCCGACTGCTTCGATCTGGACTTCTATCGGTATTACCTGAAGGGCATCCAGTACGGGTATGAGAAGAAGGATATCGTGGAGACCTACGTGATATCCAGGAACCTGGTCACCGGCGAGCCCTTCGACACACTACATAAGAGAGTCTTCCGCCGCGAGATGGATATAATGAAGCAGAAGGTGGAACAGCTGAAGCGGAAGGCAAAATACTTCTTTGACGAATCAGACACCAATCCCATAAAGCCCCAATGAAACACGTAATCACAGGGATACAGGTCAAACTGGTATCCCCGCTGACCGGCCAGGACGCGGCCATCAGCTTACCTATAATACCAGGAACCGGGATCCTCACCTCCAAGACGTCCAATGACGGCCTGACGGAAGAGCTCACCGTGACCGCCAGGATCCAGAGCGGATATCCGGCCGACGCCAGATATCTGGCCGACCAGAAGCTTGTGACGGTGAGTTATTCCGACGACGAAGCCGGCAGCATCAAGTCCGTGAGCTTCGGATCCCTGGAGATCCCGGCCCGCTTCACGCTGGAAGACAGCGAGACAATGACCATCAAATGCGTCTACAAGCGCGTTTTATAGGCTGTCCTTTCACGCGCAAGCTGTTTTCATACCTTTGCATTAAACGTTTTGCAAAGGCTCATGAAGAAAAATTTTGTCAACAACCGGGTGCTTGCCAGCGAGATCCTTCGCGGCAAGTGGTTGATTGATGACAGGTCTGCAACCAAGATGCTGGATGCAGCACAGTCATTCCTTCGCCGCGAAACCATCAACGGAGACCATACCGAGCCCATCCGTCTGGCTTTTGTAGCTATGGACGGGCAGGAGTATATGGCCTCCAACGACGAAGACGCCAACCTTACCCAGCCCTGCGTCCTGGTAGTACCGGTCCAGGGAACCCTTACCCAATACGATAACTGCTTCGGCACCGCCACAATGGAGATCGTATCCATCCTGGAGGAATACCGCTCCGATGAGAACGTCATCGGCTTCATCCTGGATATCAACTCCCCTGGCGGAGCCGTAAACGCCGTGATGCCCCTGGTGAACGAGATCAAGAAGATCCAGGCCGACGGAAAGCCCATCATCGCTCACTGCGACTTTGCAGCTTCCGCCGCTTACTGGATTGCATCCCAGACGGACGCCATCATTATGGATAACATCCTGAGTGAAGTGGGATCCATCGGAGTATGCGCCACTCTCATAGACGACCGCGAGAACAAAGCCACCGGCGAGAGACACCTTACCATCTACGCGCCTCAGTCCACGGACAAGAACAAAGCTTACCGCGATGCCCTGGACGGAGACTTTGCCGCAATGGAGAAGGAACTCTCAGACGTGGCCGTAGTCTTCCAGGACTCCGTCAAGGCCGGACGTCCTAAGCTCAAGGCTGATGCCGAAGGCGTGCTCTCCGGAGCCGTCTTCGCCACCGCCAAGGCAATAGAACTGAATATGGCAGACTCTATGGGAGACCTGGCCAGCTGCGTCGAAATTGTGTGCGTAAGAGCCTCAAAGATAGAGTAAACATCAAATCCATAAACATTTAACCCAACCCTATTATGAAAATTGCACGTATTCTGTCCGTCATGGCAGCTGCAATCGGACTCAAGGAACTGGCCGTGAAGGACGGTGCCCTGGAGCTCTCCGAGGAACAGCGCGCCAAACTGGAAGGCATCTATGGTGCCGAATTCATGAAGAAGGTTGATGCTGCTGTAGCGGACGATAAGAGCGCCGCCGAGCTGCTCCAGTCCCTGGCCGACGAAAACAAGGCCAAGGATGCGACCATTGCCCAGCTGCAGTCCAGCATCGCCAAGCTCTCCGAAGAGCCCGAACCCAAGCCCCAGGCCCAGGCCGTCCAGGCCCCCGGCGCCAAGGCCCCCAAGACGTTCCAGCTCAATGCCGGCGCAGCTCACAACATCATTGCCGCCAAGGCTCTCTCTGAGGGACTGGGCGTAGCGATGGCAGCTGTGTCCACCGGTGCTACCGGGACCATCAACACCTCTGACCTCGTCACTGAGTTTGGCGCTGTGATGCCCGCCAACACCCGCATCGAGATCCTGGCCAAGAGGATCTACAACGGCTTCGAGGACTCCAAGTACTTCCGTAAGATCACGTCCAACACGAACTACAAGGCCACCTCCGCCCTGATGACCGAGGTCTCCCAGCAGTTCACTCCGGCGTGGACGCCTAAAGGCGGCGTGAAGTTCACCCCCATCGAGATCGTCTACCGCCGTCACAAGATCAACGCCGAGTTCATCGCAGCCGACATCCTTGAGAGCTGGCTGCAGTACCTGTATGAGCAGGGTAAGACTCCGGCCGAGATGCCTATCATCAAGTACATCATCGAAAACCACCTGCTTCCCAAGGTGACCGACGACATCGTCCTCTCGATGATCGCCAAGGGTAAGTTCGTGGACCACAACGATGGCTCCGTCGAAGACGGTGATGAAGGCTCCGCCGCTGTTGACTCTATGGACGGTATCGAAACCATCCTGGTTGAAGGTAAGAAGACCACCGGCTGCAACATGAACTTCTTCAAGAACGCCGTGGACTACACCACCCTCACCGCCGCCCAGTTGCTCGCTTACGTGAACAGCTTCGTGGACGCCATCTCACCGCTGTTCGCACGTATCTTCAACGTGTACTGCTCCCCTGAGTTCCTGACCGCTTACCAGCGTGCAGACTTTGAGGTCAACGGCAAGTACACCGCTTCCGAGAACGATGGCAAGATCCGCTTCAGCCGCTTCAGCCTGGTTGCACTCCAGTCCATGTACGGCTCCAAGATCATCTTCGCCACTCCCGCGGAGAACATGGTGATGCTGGTTGACTACGCCAAGGCCGAGTCCTGCATCAACGACATCCAGGTCCAGAACTACAAGGTGAAGGTCTTCGGTGAGTACTCACTGGCCACCGGCTTCCTTGTGGCAGAGGCCGTCTACGCAGCCGTTCCGGACGACTACGAGCCAACCGTAGCCGACAATCCTATTGAAGCTTCCGACGCATGGGAGCACGGTTCCTCCCCAAACTCTGGCGAGGAAGAGGGAAATGGAGATCACCTGTAGACTGGAACCACATTGACTAATCGGGGCTGAACCTCTTCCCAGCCCCTTAAAAACCAGAAAAGATTATGTCATACACTCAAGTATCCATCCCTAAGACACCCGGCGGCGGAGCTGCCGTGGCAAAGAAAGACCGCATCAGCATCTTTGACGTGGACACCGTAGCCACCGACGTAACGCGTGACTTCGGCAACACCACCACTGCCGGTCCGCTCACCCTGGACACCGGCGCAAAGGGTATCACCATCCAGGTATCCCGCGCCTCCGTGGCCTGTGGCTATGAGCAGTCCGGAGACGTTGACGCGAAGGTCTTCGCAGACAAGGTGGAGTTTGACTATCCCGGTGACTCCGTGGCGCTGAACAACTTCATTGAGGCGTATGCCAACAAGGGAGTTATCATCATCGTGGAGAGCTGCGACGGTCCCACCAAGCTCTACGGCCGTAAGTGCAATCCTATGTTCCTCCAGGCCGAACCCACCGACAGTAAGGACGGTCTCCGTACCCACCTTACCTTCAACCAGGAAATGGGTGACGCTTTCGTACCCCGCGTCTACACCGGTGCAATTCCGGAAGTGGCAGCGGACGCATCCGTAAGCGCCGGCGCTGAGTAATGGCCGAAGAAACGACCGTACCCGTAGTGGTTCTGTCCTACGCAGGGACAGAGCCACTTTTGCGGGCCCTCTGGGAGAAAAACTTCTCAGGAGCGTTCAAGATAGTGACCGTCCCTGAGAAGTACAGTCTCCTGGACGTGCTGGCCGGCATCCTGGCGGATCCGGACATCGCGGAAGACTTTGTACTAGCCCAGGCCAATGTAGTTCCCCTGGTTCAAATGTCGCTGGAAACACTCAGGATCCCGGCGGTATATGTGAGCGCTGAAGGCATCCCGCAGTACAGCAGCCACGTACCCACCCGCCTGAGCAAAGAGCGCCTGGCAGACGCTCTCTCCAAGCTGGCCAAAGAATCAGACTTCAACGCGGAGAAGGTCATCAAGGAATCCACCATCCAGGATGTCCGGCCGATAGAAGTCTCACACTCATTCGGTAACTACATCATACGCGTTTTCTCCGGAACTCCCTGTCACCATAAGGTGATAGAGGGACTACTCAGACGCCGTTTCATCGGGACAACGCTTGTAGGCTGGCAGGCCATTGAAGGCGAGCTCCAGTCATTCCTAAAGTCAAAGACACATGAATGATGTAACCCGCTGGCTGTATGACGGAGCCGAGGTCCGTGAAGGGCTTCGGCTTTTGTCACTATATGCACCCAATCCATACCTGGAGCGTATAGTAACAGCCAATCCGGGACTATATGGAAAGTTCCTGAAGAAAGCCCTGGAGCCCTATGCGGATTCCATCCAGGCACAGGCCCCGCTGCAGGCGCAGGCCCCATCCGGATACCGCTTCCGCGAAGAATGGCCATTCCTGGCCGAACCGGACTGCCCGATGGAACTGAAGATCCTTGCCAATGACAAAATCACTGCCTACCACAAGACGCTGGAACTGCACCAGAAACTCTTTTCCTGCACCACCCTGGAAGACTGTTTTGACACCGCAAAAAATCTTCTGAAAAATTTTCAGCAAAACCGGCTAATCACAGCCGAATTTACGTTTTACCGGGAAAGCGGGAAAGTGCTGGGAAAACACCCTGTTTTCCAACTTACCAAGCAGTTTGACGGATACCGCAAAATGAGCGTCGTGGCCCTGGTCAGGGAGCGGGAAAACCTCAAGGGCGCCATCTGGCGCGCAGAGTCAGAGATACGCCGCGGGGACCGTCCTCACCTCAAGGAAAGCCGCCTGGAAAGAATCGCCCAGAAGCGTCAGCAGCTGGAAGTGGTGGAAAGGATGATCCGGGAATCTGATAAACCGGCCAAATAATGGGACTCTTCTCACTGGAGGAAGCTGCCGGCGCACAGCCGGCAATGCCGCAACGTCAGGACGGGACTACAGCCGCAAAGGTTGAAGTCTTTGAGTCAATGCACGCGGAGCGCGTGGCCAATGTCAAGAAACACATTTCCCGGCCACCGGCCGCCGGTGAAATGGTCTTCATCTGGACTACGGCCCAGTTCAATACGATGAGTCTCATCATCTGGCTCATCGAGCAGCTGGGAAACATAGATGAGATTTACGTTTCCACGTACTCCATCTCAAACATCTGCGTGAAGACGCTTTTGAAATGGACGGATGCCGGCAAGATCGGACACGTCTACCTCTACCTGAGCGACTACGTCCCAAAGATGAGTCCCAAGAAATACGACGCCCTTTTAGCAGAGGTCTCAGCCCGGCCGGGAAAGATGCAAATCGGCCTGGGATTCAATCACAGCAAGATAACACTTGCATCCATCGGAGACAACCGGATAGTGATAACCGGCTCCGGAAACTTTGCCGAGAACTCCGGCAACGAACAATACACAATCTGTAACAATCCGGAAATCTATGAATTCTATAAAGCCTGCATTACTGAAGATCACCCCATCCGATACCGAATTGACAGAGCTGCAGAAGCTGGGGGAGCTCCGCTGGAGCACTGACAAGATAGCGACCTTCTTTGGATGGGATGTAGCAGCCCTGGAAGCAGAGATGCGAGATCCTTCCAGCAAGGTCCGTAACGCCATCCTCAAGGGAGAGCTTCAGGCCACCTTTGCCATAGAGTCCAAACTGATGGCGGACGCCAAGGCTGGAAACCAGACATCTGCCAAGGCATTTTCCGACCTGGTACGTGACAGGTCATTCCAGCTTACCAAACTGGACCTCTTCGGAGGCGCCGAGGATCCGGCGCTCTTTGAACGCGTGCAGCAGTTCCTGGAAACCGGCAATTCCAACAAGTTCTCTTCCGAAGAGCAGCTTTACCTGGAAGCCCTGCAGCTCACCTACTCATTCCTGGTCCGGTTTGGAGACCGCAAGACAATGCGCGTCCTCACAAAGACATTCGGCCTGTCTTACGAAGTCTCCAAGAATATGATGACGGAATCCATCGAGCTCTTCAACGCCGGCCGGCGCAATACCCGTCAGGCGATGCGGTATCATATCGCAGAGAGCTACGATACTATTTACCACGCAATCATAGAAACAGCCAAGACGCCGCAGGATCTGGCCATTGCAGCCGGCATCCTGGACAAGAAAGCCAAGCTGCTGCAGCTGGACCAGCCGGAGGAAGATGCCGCGAAACCCGAGCTCTACCCGCGTAAGTTCATCATCTCTTCCCTCACTCCGGAAGCCATCGGTCTACCTGCCGTCAACCGTGACGAGCTGGCCTCCCAGATTAAGGAACTAGGTCTGGAGGAAGCTGAGATGGAACGCCTGGAGAGAGAGGCCGGTGTGAAAGACTTTGACATCATTAAAGCCCTGGACCATGCCGACACGGAGGAAAGTTAACATAGAAAAGACTCAGGCAGCGGACGTCATCTACCAGAACAAGTTCACGCAGATCGTCTCACTGGTAGGAGCCCGGAAGACTTACCTGGAACTTGGACGTGGCTCCGCAAAGACAACCGAGATCCTTTGCAACGTGCTCATAGACCTGGTGTACGAACTGCCCGGCGCTCCCATTGCCTGGATAGCGGATACCTTCTCCAACCTCTCAGCCAACATCCTGCCTTCCGTCTTTGAAGGCCTGGAGAGAAAAGGTTTCAAGGAGGGTGTTCATTACATTGTGGAAAAACAACCGCCGGAGTTCACAGATAAGGAAAAGGCGTCCCTCCCTGAGTGGCTGCGTCCTCACTTCTGGAACCCCGTCAATCACCTGGTCTCTTACAAGAGGACCATTGTCTTCTTTACCGGACTCAACGTAACCTTCGGCTCCCTGGATCGTCCTTCCACCCTGGCCGGCCGGTCCTACGTCTTTGTCATCGGGGATGAAGCCAAGTACCTGAAGCCGCAACAGGTCTCCAATCTCCTGAAGGCCGTCCGTGGATATCCGCAGTTCAAACACAGCCCGTACTACCGCGGCCAGTTCTTTACCTCCGACGTGGCGGATCCATCGCACGTAGGTGAATACGACTGGATGAGGTTGCAGGCAAAGAATATGCACAAGGAAGCCATCCTCACCGTCATCAAGGCCGGCCTGGTCTACAATGAGGCAATGAGGGAGGCCATTGCTGCAAAGGATGTCTGGCTGAATTCACGGAGCCCTGAAGACCTAAAGGCGTACAACAACAAGCTTCTTACCGCGTCCCGCTGGAGAAAATACTGGCTGAAGACGCGGCTGCAGCCGGAAGCAGATACGCTCTATATGCGTGCATCCAGCTATATCAACGCGGATATCCTTGGAGCGGACTGGTTTGCCGATGCCTTCTCCGCCGGCCTTCCGGATACCCAGACGGCCGTGCTCTCAATGCGCTCCACCCTCAGCAGCGGAGACCGGTTCTACCCACGCCTGGCTGACTATCATTTCTACGAGGATAGTATCAATGAAGAGGAATACAATAAGGTAGGCCTCACAGAGAGGGAGACCTGCGCCGTGCTCAAGCACTGTAATCCCAAGCTGCCACTCAGGATAGGTGTGGATTTTGGCGGCCGTATGAATTCAATGAGCGTCGCACAGCTCCAGAAGGAGGCTGGATCCAACCGGGATATCATCAGAGTCATCAAGTTTATGTACACTCTGTCACCGGCATACCTTAAAGAGTTGGGACAAAAGTTCCGTGACTACTTTGCTCCAATGCAGTGCCGCGTAGTACAGATGTATTATGACCGTGCCGGTAATGCTAACAAGGATATCAAGAAAGACTCTGCAAGTGAGCTCAAGAACGCTATAGAGCGGGACGAGGCCGGCCGGCCCACCGGCTGGACCGTTCATCTGATGTCCAGGAACCAAGGAAACCTCTATCAGAGCGAAGAGTATCACTTCATGCAGATATTTATGAGTGAAGAGAACGCCCGGCTTCCACTTTTACGCATAGATATGCGCGCTGCGAAGGAATTAAAGAACTCCCTGGAGCGCGCGCGTCTGATAATGCGTAACGGAGTCGTCCATAAGGACAAATCTACCGAAAAACTTGAACTTTCAAGGCTTCCCAATGAATCCACGAACCCCTCAGATTCCCTCAAATATCTGCTGATGATAAAGGACTGGCGCAAGATCGTGAAAGGCGGTTCTGCTGTGGTCCCTGGCAACATTGACATCTCCGGTAACACGTAGCGCGCCGCCATAAATCACCTTTTCGGAAGATGTGCGACCGCACATCTTCGAGAGGGCGGGGCGGCCTTTCCTCTTATATAATAAAAGCAGTTACACCGGCCCCCCGGTCCTCCGGCGGTCAAAATCAAGGAATTAACGTCGAAAACCATCAAAAAGAAGCCGTTAATCCTACCCGATGATAAAATAACACCACCCAGGCTCCAGGGATACGAATCCCGGCCGGAAACACTCATTTCCCCTTTCCTGGAAACAGGCTTGCAGTCCTTTCCAGGGGACCGAAAACCAATAAATTTGCATCTGAGATGATAATATGGGACGCCATAGAGACAATGAGGCGCTTGTCTGCCGAAGGCAAGAGCTTCAGTTTCTCGTTTATGAGCTGTGACCGCTCCAAAGAGCGCAGTGAAGGGATAGTGGAAGTGATTCACGGCCGGCTTAAATCCCGTGAGAGAGCGGACAAATACCAGGACGCGGATATCATCGAGCGCTATATCAACCTGGATACTATGGAGGTAAGGCGTTTCTATCAGCCCCTGCTGATGACCTTCAATGGAGAAAATGTAAGTATGATATGAAAAAGAAAATCAAAAAAGTATCGGAGCACACTTACGCAGCCCATCTGGATGACGGACGCGTATTTATCCTGTCCAATGCCATGGACGGCTCCATACAGGGCGCAGTCGGCCGCAATTTCGTCCTGGGTAACAGGCGTGACTGGGAAGTGATGCCGCAGACCATCGGCGGCTACAAGATAGTGCCCTATGGCTGGAATAACAACATTCCGGAATTCATTCGGGATACCATCAGCGACAACAACCTTGCACCAGGTATCATAGCCCGCCAGAAAGGGCTCATCTGGGGACAAGGCCCGCAGCTCTTCCGGATGGTATATGAAAACGGCCAGATAGTCCAGGAATGGACTGAAGACGCAGAGGTCCAGGCTTGGCTGGATTCCTGGGGATATCAACAGTACATCCTCGGCATAATGGATGACTTTTTCCACACCGGCGGATACTTTGACGCAAAGTATCTCACCCGTGGCTCCCGCATCTCTTCCACCAAGAAGATCAGCCACCTGGAAAACCTCCGCGTATCAATGTCCCGCCTGGAATGGCCGGAAGACGACTCCAGGATGATAGAGGCCTGCAAGCATATAATTGTAGGTGACTTTGAGCACCAATGCATATCAACAGGCGTAAGGGTATATCCGGTCTTTGATCCAAAGAATCCAGGCAAGTACCCTGCAGCTGCTTCCTACAGGCGTCTGGACACCTTTGGCCACAGCTTCTATTCGGTGCCTCAGTTCTGGGGAGCGATGCGATGGATCATCCGCGGCTCAGAGATCCCCACCATCTTCAAGTATGTTACTGACAACGGCATCAACCTAGCATACCATGTCCACAGCTCTCAGGCATACTGGGACTACCGGCGCGAAGTGCTGCGTAACGCCAATCCGGACTGGAGCGACGCTGAGATAGAAAAGGAGATAGGCAAGATCACAAAGGAGCTGCTTGACTCAATGACGCAGGTCCTTACCGGCAAGGAGAATGCCGGCAAGATGTTCCACTCCATTGATTGCACCGACGATATGGGTAACGTCCATCCCTGGAAGATTGAAGCCGTGGACCAGAAAATCAAGGATTTCGTGGATTCACAGCTCAAGATTGCGGAGGCGTCCGTTTCCGCCATCACCTCCGGAATGGGCCTGCATCCGTCACTGTCAAATATAATGGTGAACGGTAAGCTGGCGTCCGGATCTGAGATGCTATATGCATTCAAGCTCTTCCTGAACTCAGATACCGCCATCCCCACGATGCTGCTTATGGCTTCCATCAACGAAGCAATCAATATCAACTTCCCCGGCAAAAAAATCCAGATGGGATTCTACCATCAGAGTGTAAAGACGGAGGAATCCATATCTTCAGGAGACAGACTTAAAAACCAATAGCCATGCTCTTCAACAAGAATAATGAAGGCTCCCTGGAAATATATAATCTTTCCGGAGCGTTTGAAGCCAATACCCCTTTCAGCGCCATAGCATCAGAGGTGATATCGGCCACCACTGACGTGGCGGCCATCGTCGGAAACGCCGTAATCACGGCCGCGGAAACAGTATACAATAAACAGTCTCCAACAGACGAAGAGCGCACTTTTCTGGACACTGTCCGCCGGCCGATTGCATTCCTGGCCGTAGGAAACTACGCCCGGATCACCCTTCTCAGGCACGACGCCACCGGCCGGAAAATGGTCACCGGAGACAACGAAAAGGTCCCGTTTGAGTGGATGGTAGACAGGGACGACCGTGAGCTGCGTGAACGTTACTACCGCGCCATGGACGCCCTCTTCGCTTACCTGACTAAGACCGACGTCTCCGTCTGGAAGGAAACAGATGCCTACAAGCGCTCAGCCGCCTCCCTGGTCGACTCCCTTTCCAAGATGGAAGAGGTCTATCCGGTGGACCACAGCCAGTACACATATTATATGTTGCTGCCATTGATGCTAGAAGCCCAGGCGAAACTCCTGAAGGAAATCAACAAGCCGGACAAAAGCGGAATCCCCGAAGAAGTCCGGCCAGCCGCCGCCAGGTTCATCGTGCTCAAGGCCCTAATCACAGCCCTCAGGCGCTGGGCCCTGTCCGTCTTCCCCACGGAGGTTGCAAGACAGTTTGCGCCGTCTTACCAAGGTAACAAGGAAAAGCAGGTTGCAACCAAAGAAGAGATCGACTGGGCCATCGGCAAACTGGAGGCCCAGGCCGCAGAGGCTGAAGCCGAAGTAATAGAGGATGTCAAAGGTAATCCGTATAAGGGATTCCCGCTGGTCCCTGAGAATGATCCAAAAAACAAATACTTCACTACATGATAAAAGTGGACTTCAGGGACGGAGATAAACTGGTCCGTTCCATCAATATGCCGGAGAACTGGGACGAGATGACCGCGGACCAGGTAAGGTATGTATTCCAGGAATACGAAAAGCTGGTCACAGGAGAGCTGACCAAACGTCAGTTTGAGATCCTGGTGGTGTACAAGTTCCTGGGACTCCTTCACGGCCCGTCCCGCCGGGCTGCATTCAACAGGGATATAGTCAATAACGTCTCCGCGCTCTGCCAGTGCCTGTCATTCCTGTACAACAACCCGGCCGACGAGATCCCGCAGCTGTCATTCCGCAGCATCCAGAATCCGCTCCGCTCCGTGATGGCAGGGAAGCGCGCCCTCTGCGGCCCGGCCACCCTCTGCCAAGACCTTACCTTCGGGGAATTCAGGAACGCATCTATGTGCCTCAATCAGTATTTCCGGACGGAGGATCCCGCATCCCTGGACGAATGCATAGCACACCTCTACCGGCCGCGCTGCTCAAAGGCCAATAAAGCCGGCCGTAAGGTACGCCCGGTCCGAGTTGACACCTTTGACGCGGATATCAGGGCCATTTCACTGATGCAGGCCTGGCAGAAGAACCTTATAATGCTCTGGTTTGCCAGCTGCATCAACTATCTGCAGACCGGGACGATCTCCATCGGAGGCGAAGAGGTTGAGCTCCGGAAGCTCTTCCAGGAGAGCGAAGAGCCCACAGCCCAGCCGGCCACCTGGAACGACCTGCTGATCCAGATTGCTAAGGAGGGAACCATCGGCAATACCGACGCCGTGGACGACGCGCCCCTGATGGTCATTCTGTTGCACATGTGGTCAAACTACAAAGAAAACAAGCGCAATGAACGGAATATTAAAAAAGCTCAAAAATCTTAACGCATATCTTAAAGTTTTTCAGCTTGAAGACCGTCCGGACGTGACCTTCAATTACGTCACCGGCTACGACGATGCGGCCAACCTTCTCCAGACAAAGACCGGCCTACAGGTCCTGGTGGTACGTCCGACGGCCAGGATATCGTTCCAGGACAGCGACTCTCCGCGCAGCTGCATAATGGACACAGCCTTCTTTGTCCTGGAGAAAGACCTTGGCGCCGGCCGCACGTCCCGCCTGGAATGTGAGCAGTATGACCGCACGCTGGAAGTCCTGGACGCTGTCTTTGAGCAGATCCTGGACGATTCTGAAGGATGTGAGGACTTTGCCAGCCTCACACTACTAGACGCGGATATCCAGCCTGAGATAAAAGTCTTTGCCAGCTGGAACGGTTATTCACTTGCCCTAGAGATAGAATAGATAAATGGCAGATATCGGTCAGGATGACATCTTACGCGGCCGGTTTATCAACCGCGTTCTTAAGGAAGAGGGACAAAACTACCTTGAGAGGCAGACGCGCGCCATCCGGACAAAGCTGACCGAGCGCACCGGCACACTGCTTAACAAACGGCGCTCCTACGTCACCGGAACGACACTTACCGTGGAGTTTCCAGCTTACCTGCGATTCCTGGAAATACGGAAGCGGACGCTGAGGATATACAACCGGCCTACGATGCGAATGTATAACCGCGTAGCAGAGCGCCTGATGAATGATTTTACGCAGGAGACACAGGACGAACTCCGCGCAGAAATAGAGGCAATCCGAGCCCGCTTTATGGCTAAATAGTAAGGTTTTCAGTCCTTTCCAGCCGTCGAAATGAGGCTATTTTTGTGATATAGAAAGACGCGCACCATGACTAAGATAAAAGAAGAAACCCTCCGGCTGAACCTGGAAATAAACGGAGACGACACCCGAAAGCGGATGGGAGAGCTCCGTGAAGAGCTCAACAAGACCAAGCAGACGCTCACAGACCTCAAGTCCGAGCGTAAGCACGCTATAGAGCAGTACGGAAAGGAGTCTGAGCAGGTCAAGGCTCTTACGCAGAAAATCAACGACCTCAAGACTTCCCAGGAAAAATCCAAGCAGGAATTCAAGTCCCTGGAGTCATCTCTGAAGACCAACCAGATGACAATGCGCGAGCTGGCTTCCAAGGCTCGCGAGCTGAAGATCCAGCTTAATAATATGGTCCCTGGATCCAAGGACTTCAACCGGCTCCAGCAGGAACTCAAGGAGACCAATGACCGGATGAAGCAGCTGAAGGGACAAGCCGACACTACCGGTAAGTCAATGCAGGGTATGATTGGCGGACTAAAAACCGCGTACCTGGGAGTTGCCGGTGCAATATATGGCATAGCGAGAGTCTTCAGCGGCGCGGTGAACACAATGAAGGACTTTGAACAGGCCAATGTTAACCTGTCCACCATCCTTGGCGTCACCACCTCACAGATGGAAGGCCTTACCAGGGAAGCGCTCCGCCTTGGCGGCAGCACCAGGTACACAGCCACCCAGGTAACGCAGCTGCAGACCGAACTTGCCAAGCTTGGATTCAACCAGAGCCAGATCAAGGCCATGGAAGAGCCGGTCCTTAACTTCGCTACAGCTGTCGGAGCGGAACTCCCGGAAGCGGCCGCCCTGGCAGGCGCCGCGCTGCGTATGTTTGGCCTGAATTCCACGGACGCCGATGATACCCTGGCCGCCCTGGCGATATCCACCAACAAGAGCGCCCTTAACTTCGGATTCCTGCAGAGCGCAATGAGCACCGTAGGCCCCGTGGCAAAGACCTTCGGTTTTGGTATCAAGGACACTGTTGCGCTCCTAGGAGCCCTGGCCAACGCCGGCTTCGACGCATCTTCAGCAGCCACCGCCACAAGAAACATCCTCCTAAAGCTGGCCGACTCCAACGGAGACCTGGCCAAGTCCCTTGGAGGACCAGTAAAGACCTTCGATGAACTGATTGCCGGCCTGGATAAGCTCAGCGAGAGCGGGATTGATCTAGCCGGAGCCCTGGAACTCACCGATAGGCGTTCCGTGGCCGCCTTCACCTCCTTCCTTTCAGGCGCAGACGCCGCAAAGGAACTCCGGGATGAGTTAGAACTGACAGAGGGAACCCTGGACGACCTAGCCAAACAGAGAATGAACACCCTGGAAGGTTCCATCCTTTCCCTGCAATCCGCCTGGGAAAGATTTATCCTTTCACTGCGTGGTTCAACCGGAGTTCTAAAGCAGATCACGGACGGCCTTACACTTTTAGTGCAGGGAATAACGGACGTGGTCACCGGCGGAGACGTCAGGCACGAAAACTCCGTCAACACCATCCTGGAAGACCTCCGCTTCACCTTTAAGACCGACGCTGAAGCCGCCACCCAACTCAACAAGGAGATGGGGGCCCTTCAAAAGAAAGCCGATGATGCCAAAGAGCGCTTAGCCAATGCATCCACCAGGAAAGAGCGCAAACAGATAGAGAAAGAGGTTAAGGACCTAGAAGAGCGCATCAGCCGTGGCAGGGACGCCCTTGAGCGCCTGAACGTCGACACTGACGAATCCGGCGGGAAGACCGGTAATAAATCCGGCAATGGCGGAGCCGGAGGCGGCTCCGGTGACAAGTCCAAGAAGACCTGGAGCCTCAATTCCGATAAGGTCTACCTTCAGCAGAAAGCAGAGCTTACCCGTCAGTTCAACGCCGGTGAAATCAAGTCCGAAGAGGAATACCTGGAAGCTCTCTACCAGGCAGAGCAATCGGCCTATAAAGCCCGACTGGCTCTCCATAAGGAGACCGGCGCGGATCGTGCCAAGATAGAGGCGGATATGCAGGCTTCCACCCTCAAGCACACCAAGGACGTCCAGAAGCGTAATGAGGATGCGGCCAAGAAAGAAGAGGCTGAGCGCCGGAAGGCCATCCGGGAGATGGAAGAGGTACAGCGGATGGAACAGGCCGCGATGAAGGCATATATAGCCGCTTCCGAGAACCGCGAAGAGCGCACCAAGGCCCAGGAGGACGCAGAAGAGGTCCGATATCGTAACGAGCTGGCCAGATACGAGGCCCGTAAAGACAAGTTCCAGGATTATGCAAAGATAGTGGAAGCCCTGGAGCTCCAGCACCAGAATAACCTCCGCCAGATCCGTCTCAGAGAATATGAAGCAGAAAGCCGGGAGAACGAGGCTTACCATAACGAGCGCATAGCCCAGATCAAGGCTCAGTACGCTTATGAAGAGAACCTGGCCACCACATCCTCCGCAAAGAAACTCAAGCTCAGCCGAGAAGCTGCCAAAGCCATCGCAGCGGAGAACCTTGCCTACCTGCAGGCCCAGGCGTCCCAGCTGCAGACGATGGTTTCCAGCGGCCGCGCCGGCGGAAAGGTCACGGATCCGAAGCTCTCAGAAGAGCAGCTGCAGAAGTACCGCCAAAAGCTCCAGGAACTCCTGGAACAGATAGGTATCGCCAAGGCCGAAGTAGATAACCTGGAAGGGAACCTCTGGGGATCCATCGTGGCCGGAACCGGTGACGGCTCCCTGTTCGGTATTTCTCAGTCCGATTGGGAACTGTTCTTCCAGAACCTGGCCGACGGCACAATGAGTGTCGAAGATCTCCAGACGGCAATAGGAGCCATCGGCAATGTTGCACAGGAAGCCTTCAACCTTACGTCAAAATATGTAGAGCTCACCAACGCCAAAGAGCAGAAAGAATTTGACGACTGGTCAAAACAGCAGGACGAAAAGAAGGACAAACTCAAGAGCCGCCTGGATAGCGGCCTAATGACGCAGGCCCAGTACGATGCCGAGATAGAGCGGATGGAGAAAGACCGGCAGGCCAAAGAGGACGAAATGAAGCTTACCCAAGCGGAGCGCCAGAAAAAGCTTTCCATCGTCCAGGCCATCATCAACACCGCCCTTGGCGTCACGCAGACACTGGCACAGTGGGGACTCCCTTGGGGACTCATACCGGCCGCTGCAATGGCCGCTATGGGAGCAGCTGAGATTGCTATGATATCGGCCCAGCATGTAGGATTCGCAAAAGGCGGCAAGGTCAAGGTCAAGCGCTCCCAGGACGGTAAGGAGTACAAAGCGACCGCGGATCCGGACAAGCGCGGTTACGTGGATAAACCCACAATCCTGGTGGGAGAAGAGGGTGGAGAATATGTGATACCGGCAGAAGGCGTCAAGAATCCTTCCCTGGCCCCCGTCATCTCGCAGATTGAAAACGCCCGCCGGATGGGAACGCTCAAGAGCCTCAGTCTGGAAGCCACATACCCGGCAGCTGCTTTCGCACGCGGCGGATACACTGTCTCCGGGCCAGGTACGGAATATACAGGCACGTCTTCCACTCAGGACACCGACGAAGGCCCGGCCGGCGGCGGGATGTCCGGCGCGGAGACATCGGCAATAATGTCAGCCCTTAATACCATCATCCGGAAGATGGATAATCCAGTCCCGGCCATAATGTCAATGACGGGCAAGGACGGTTTTGAGGAAGTATACGCCAAGAGGCAGGAACAGCGCAGCCGCGGTAAAATCGGATAGTCTATGCTGAGAATCATTACAGCCTCCGGCCAGGAGCTGGACGTCAGGCCGGACAACACCATAGAGTTTGAGGTTGAAAACCCAATGTTTCAGACCGACTATATGCCGGTGATGTTTTCCACATCCATAGAGCTCCCTCCGTCCGACAATAACAAGGTGATCCTTGGATACCTTCCGGCGCTCAAGATGGCTCCCACCGTGAAGACGCTGGATGTTTCCCTGATTCTGGACGGCATCGAAATCTCTTCCGGCTCCCTGGAATACGAAGGCATCCAGGAAGACACCGGCAACCTGGAATACACCTTCACGGAGCGGTCTGATAATGATTCCTGGAACGACAAAATATATACAGCAACAGGTATATATGGCTGCCCGTTAATCAGTATTGTAAGTACCGCCGGCATAAATCCCACCACGGACAAAGGAACGACATACGCCAGAAACATAATCCCAATCATATCACTACTAAATAAGGTCACGAATTTAGATTACGAATCGGTGACAGGCCTGGACCAGCTATATATAATAGCAACAAGACAGCAGGAAACGATATCATATCCGGAGTCTCTTCCAGACAGAACATACGCTGAGCTGATTGACGCTGTGAAGAAGCTCTTCTGTATGGCAATATTCAAGGATGGAGACAAATACGTGATGAAGGCCATAAAGAACATCTTTACAGAGTCTTCATACCTTGACTGGAGCGGAAAGATCTCAGATAAGTTCTCCGCTGGAAGAATGAAGAAACAAGGATATAAGATAGCCTACAAAAACACCACAATCACACCCAGCGAGACCGCCTCAGATGCACAGAGCGAAGGCGTGACAGCCGTGACAAAGGTTTCAGATATGATAGCCGGAGCCGTAATGAGCGAATACAAGGCATATAAGATATCGCAGCTGGGAGGCGATAAGTACTCCATAACGATGACGCAGACCAGCTGGGGATACTATGACTATATTTATAAACGCTTTATGAACCTGATCGAGCACACCGGGAACGAGTACCAGGTAGATGGAGACGAGATGGTTGACAACAGCCCGGATTTCAAGCTTGTGGAATGCGTACCCATAGAGATTTTCTCCGGCAGTCAATCCCAGAGCCCAATCAGAAACTTTAAAATGTATCCAAGGATAGACCTGAATGAAGGAGAGCGGGGCACGGATATGTATATAGGAGAATATCGTGACGGCCAGATGGTTGATAAGAGGATAACTTTTCCCAATGACGGCAATGACAATACCGATGGAAATACAAACCGCGCGACCGGGGCTCACGACTGGAGTATGAGCAAAGTATATACAAGATATCATAGCACCTTAGCTTCTTTCCTAAACAAAGACAAGCAGACAATATCAGCAGAATTGAACCTTACAGCGAAAGACTTGAGCGATTTTCGTCCTTGGCAAAAGATCTTCTTTGCCAGCCGGTACTGGTTCGTCACAAAACTCAACTTCACGCTATCTCCCCGCCGCGGGATAGTATCTTGCAGAGGCGACTTTGTAGAAAGATAGCTGTCCTTTCTGGCTAAAACGCTTTTGGTATTTTTGCATCAAAGAGAGCGCCCATGGGAAGTATAACATATAACGGTCCCGCACTAGTTATCTCCGGCAATGCCGGAAATGTTACTTATACCCTGGCCCCCCAGGAGACCATTAAGGTTTCCGTCACTAATTCTGCAGGTACTGAAGAATTCACCGTCAAGGCATACAACGACAACACCTCCAGGACAATGGACCTGGCAGAAATCCTAAACGCGCTCCCGCTGAATCTCCCATCACCACAGAGCCAGGATGTAGCTTACAACATATACAAACCGTCCACAGTAAAGCTTGCGGTCATGAACGGCTCGTCAGAGGTCTCTTCATTCACAATACAGGTGATCCGCGGTCTAGTTTCAGACAAGTCAATATCGGCCACAAGCGCTTTAAGCCTGCTCAACCTAAAGGCCCACACCGTTAAGCCGCAAATAAGATATACATACGCGGGTTCCATAGAGAACCTGTCAGTTATGATTCCCTGGGGGATCATCGAATCTCCCAGCGCCAACACGCCCACAGTTACGTACAATGTAACGCTTTACCTTAAAGGCGGAACCACGCAGGCTATTTCGTGGTATAATACGTTAGCTTCGTGCGAATATAAGGTCGTCACCAACAGGGTTGACCTTGAGGCTGTTTTAGAACACCTGTCAGGCCCAATACCCGCCATAACGAGACGCCTGATTGTAGGCTGGGACGTACAGGTGGTGATAAGCGAACCGTCAATCGTTTCCGCGAAGACCATTAAAACAGTCAGATATATCCTGAAGGACGGGAGGGCTAAATCTAGAAGCTTTGCTTTCATCAATGACTTTGGCGGCATTGACACCATAACAGCCAACGGCTCATTCAAAACCGTAGGTTCCTACAGCCCCGCACTGTTTATCAATGACGATAACCTGGAAACCATCAAGACCAACCAGGAGACGGAGTACGAAGTAAATACCGGCCCCCTGGACAACGTCCAGGATCAAGAGGCGTGGTTGTCTTTCCTCCGGTCTCCGAATAAGTGGCTGATAGAGGAATGGAGCTTCAAGAAGATCAGTCTCACCGACGCCTCTCCGGAACTGGAGGCTAAAGAACTGAACGATATTACCTTCAAGTTCCGCCCGGAGAACGAAAAGGGTGGAGCGGTTCCGGAATATTCAACACTTGCACAAATGTAAAACAATATGACATACGTAAGAGCATCCATACCAAAATCCCCAGGCGCCGGCGCGGCCGTACCACGGAGCGACAGAGTCTATATCTTTGACGTTCTGGACGTACTGACCGACATAGTCCGCGTCCTGGGTGAGACGGATTCCATCGGAAACCTGGTCCTCAAGGAAGGATACAAGGGTATCTCCATCCAGGTAACACGTTCATCCATCAGCTGCGGATATGAGCAGTCCGGAGACATGGACGCGAAGGTCTTCGCAGACAAGGTGGAGTTTGACTACCCCGGCGACACCGTGGCCCTGGAGAATTTTATAGAGGCCTTTGCCAATAAAGGCGTCATCATCATCGTCCAGAGCTGTGACGGAGCCACCAAGATCTACGGCCGCGAATGCAATCCGCTGGTCCTCACCCCAGAGCACACAGACAGCAAGGAAGGCCTCCGCTCCCACCTGGCTTTTGCTCAGGAAGTGGGAGACCTCTACGTCCCGCGCGTATATAACGGAACCATCCCTCCCATCGCAGACGATGACGGATCCAGAGTCTACTGGCTCAATAGCACCATCTGGGATGAAGACGAAGAGTGGTTCAGCGAATAAATTCATTCAATCCATATTATTATGCCTCAGATTCAAAACATTTCCGAACCTTGGAACGGCCACACTCATGGAGAGGTGGAATCGTTCATTAAGGGGTATCTCCTGGATGAAGAGCAGCTGATCAAGGACCGCGTGAGAATGTTCCGCGACCTTGGTTACAATGCATCCGAAACCAAGATTACCCTCGCTCCTGGCGAGACCGGCAAGTACGTTAAGTGCTCTACCCGCGCCGCCGCTTCCAACGAAGCTTTCAACATCTCCGCTCCCTTCGACATCGACGCCTGCTCTGAGCTCCTTGTCAAGACCGGTTACAACCCGTCCGACCAGGACCACGCCGCCCTGGATATCTCCGTCGTAGCCATCTACGAAGAGGAAGAGCGCACCCGCACCGTCCAGAAGGTGAACGGCAGCAACCAGCCACTCTATTATGTGGTAGTCGTGGATCCTGAAACCGGTAACGAGACCGTCACCGACGAAGAGACCACAGAGAACACTGGTCACCCTGTCTACATCCAGGAGACCTACACGGAGCACCGTTACCTCCCCAACAACGAAGACCGCTTTGTCGCTATCCCCGATTCTGGCTACTACGTGGCCAACATCCCGCAGAGCTGCAAGGTTGTCATCTCCTACAAACCCGGCATCTCCGGCAATCAGGTCATCGTAGTCAAGCACGGAGCCCTGGCCAACCTCACCTCCCAGCTGCTTGGCACATATGAGCGCCGCGCCATTGCTGAGGCCATGGCCAACCTTGCTTCCCGCGTGGAAGCCCTTGAGAGCGGCCGTGAGCACATCGGCAACGCCACCGCCGGCACCCTGGACGCAGAAGAGCTCACCAAGAACAATATGCCGCTCGTCCTCCTGGGCCACGGCGCTCCTGCCGCCAACGTCATCCCCGTCAACCTCCCTGCCGGAATGCCTTGGGACGGCATCCCCGCCTTTGCCGGCCAGAAGTACGTCAACCTTGACGCAGCCTCCGGCGGTCTGTATTACGCCATCGGCGCAAGCGCTGTAGGCGACTGGAAAAACGCTTAATAACATCAGGCTATGATTAAATATTACGACACAGAGGCTGCATACGCAGCCGACGCCAAGAGCCCTTTCGAATCACAGGTCTCCCTGATCGGCGCAAGCAACGACGTCAAGTTTGACGGCTGCAATGTCATCGTGGGCGCCAAGTCCGCGAAGACCGGCTCCATCGTAGTGCTGGACGGCAACTCCGCCCTGCATTTCGTGGCCGTGGACACCTTCTCTTCCACCTCCTTCATGTCCAATTACACCATCGTCGGTGTAGTGGCCGTCGGTGTGGATCATCCGGACTTCCGCGGTAAGCTAGTCATCCTTCACAAGAACAACACCAGCAAACAGTGGAGCGCCATCTACTCCTTCAAGCTCACCGGCTATACCCTGGACGGAACTGAGCGCACCGGCACTCTCACTGTCCGTGACTCCAGCAACTGGGGAACCGGCGTTGACTATGTCATCACCTACAACGCTTCCACCGTCGAGGATTTCGTGAGCCAGCTGAACACCTACTTCAAGGCCAATGCTCCCTTCACCACCCAGAACTGGCGCGCGGATGCCGATGAAAACGACGTGGTCACTCTGTCCTTCCTGTATCAGGATTACCGTCAGGCCTCCAACTCCGCCAAGAGCGGCTTTGCCCTGGAAGCCAACCTCCTTCCCGATATCAAGGCCAGCAGCGATATGTACCGTATGAACGGCCAGCGTTCCGGTGAAGGAACCATCACCAACTGGGACCGCGCCATTGCTTATTTCCGTAATGACAACAGCTCCACCACCTACAACCCTGCTTCCGATGTAACCAGCCCCAAGATGAGTTATCCCATCTGCCTGCCAGGTTATCTTGGAACCAGCCAGTACCAGGACGACCATTGCGCGGCTCTCCGTGCCATCTACGGTGAAGGTGAAGAAGGCTGGCTCAAGTTCATGGCATCCTTCCTGCCGGTACGTCCCACCAGCTACGGTCCCGTGGGTAATAAGGAGTACTATGGTGACAGCTTCAAGAACACCTACCTGATGGCAGGCAAGAAGTTCACCAAGCAGGACGACAGCGAGATCGTGGCTTTCCCCGCCGCCGACTACTGCGCCTCCGTGGTTTACAACCACGAGCTCCTGAAGAAAGGCAAGTGGGCCCTTCCGGACATGGACACCCTCTTCTCCATCATGAAGACCATCAAGTACGGAACGGATCCCAGCAGCAATGCCGATCCCATCAACCGCGCCCTGAACGCTATTGGCGGAAACGCTGTTTCCAACGGCTCCTACGTTTGGTCCGCTTCCCGTTACGGCGCCTACGACGCGTGGTTCAGCAACGGCTACCGCGGCTATGCCTACCACAACAACTTGTGCAACGCGGTCTCTGCCCTGCCGGTTTCGCTTTTGGACATCCGCGACAGCGAACTCTAAATCTTAATCTTTCCGGCCGGGCCGCTCCGTCGGCCCGGCCATTATCAATTTGAGTGAATGACGGCAGAGAGTGAATACTTCATTCCGAAGTTGCTCCGTGGAGAAAGGGACGTACCCAGCATCCTGGTTGATGCGGACACGCTTCTGGAGCTGCTGCTCCGTGCGGATCCGATGATGTCAGCCACCGACCGGCGGAGGTACAACGACCGCGCCATCCAGCAGATCCAGGAAGTTATAGCGCAGTTCACGCTAGCCTACGATTTTCCAGATGACCGGCTGGAACACCTCAAAAAGATGTGGGCCGCGGTCACCAATTTCATTCACACGATGAGGATCATCGGAATGACCAATGCCATCTGTATTCAGCCCAAATACGAAAAGATGACGCCGCACCAGATGAAGATTGAACTGGTCAACAGGATAGCCAGTCTGGATGAAGGCGCCGAAAAATGGAGAAAGAGCGTACTCAAGGCACAACGGACGAAGGGCACGACTCCCACCAAAGGGTGAAAGGAGCGGGAATCCAGAGTAATAAAGGAGGCCCGGCTTGCGGAAACCCCGCCAGCTAAGAGTAAGGAACGTGGCCTCAGCAGGCTCCAACGTTTGGTCCGCTTCCCGTTACAACGCCAACAACGCGTGGTACAGCAACGGCAACAACGGCTATGCCAACAACAACAACTTGTACAACACGTACTCTGCCCTGCCGGTTGCGAATTATTACAAGGAAATGAAACTGGAAAACCTCATAAACGACTATCTGGGCTGCCGCTCCAACAAGCGCCGCAGCACAGACAGCGTCTATTTTGAGCTACACTGGGAGAGAGACCTGGCGCGGCTTGATAGAGACTTCCAGAACCGAGTCATTGTGCCTTTTTTGTACGCCTTCCTTGCACCGCGCCCCAGGCTCCGTGAGGTCATCGCCTGCTTAATGCAGATGAAGATCCTGCAGTATCATTTCGATGTGCTGATCCGGCCGCTAGTGGAAGAGAGGCTTACAGACCGCACCTTCAACAACCGGATAGGCTACGGTCCTGATAAGGCCGTGGAAAAGCTCATGGAGGACATCCGCATCGTTTCCCGTAATTACACGCGGGATTGCTACGTGATAAGCCGTGACATCCGGGCTTACTTCCCCTCCAGCGACCTTGACCGTTCATACCGGACCTACAGGAAACTCATAGAGGAAAATATCCAGGATCCCCAGGAACGGGATGACCTGTTATATATACTACAGCGCGTAAACTACGCATATCCGCGCCTGAATGCCGTTCTGCGCTCCCCGCGTCATCTCTGGGGAGAAATTATAAAGAATGGCAAATCCGTCATCTTCAACTGTGATCCCTGGCACGGCGCGTGCCTGGGTAATCAGTTCTGGCAGGTGGAGAAAAACTTCGACCTGAATGACTTTGACCATTTCCAGGTGGATACCTGCGGACTTCATTACATCCGTTTCGTGGATGATATGCGCTGGGTGGTGGAGAACAAACGCGCCGGCCTGGCCCACGTGGCTCAATCGGAGAAGATGCTTAAAGAGCAGTACGGATATGAGATGCATCCGCGTAAGCGCAGCTGCCAGCACTTCTCCAAAGGTGGTGAATTCATAGGAACCTGGTACAAGTTTGACAGGATCTATGTCGGAAACCGCGTGGTGCGTCACGCAGAAGAGACCATTGCTAAATGGAACCGCCTGGCCTCTGAGAACGCCGTGGATCACTTCACCGCCTCAATCAATTCCTACTTAGGGATGATGAAGCACAAGAACGCCTACGGAATAATCCGTAACCTGGTAGACCAGGTCTCCCCCAAGTGGAAGCAATACTGTGAATTCAACGACGCCCGCCGCTGCTTTGAAGCGAAGCCGGGATATCGCCATAACGAAATCCTTGAACGTAAATACCTATTTAAACTCAACACAAATCATGGGAAAAAGAGCACAACTCAACACCCTGGAGTCCAGGCAGCTTGAACTCCAGGCCAAGATGAAGTCCCTGGACTACATCAACAACAAGATCTCCGACGCTTACTACCTGCACGGAGCCCAGGCCGCAAAAAACATTGCGGAATCCTACCGTTCCAAGCTGGAAGAGCGTGAGGGCTGGCGTGAGGAATTCAACCAGAACCAGGAGACCATCACGGCCCTGAAGAAAGAGATTGCGGCTGAAGCAGCCGAAGCCGCTCTCCATCCGGAGCCCGAAGAGGAACCCGAACCCGAAGCACCCGCAGAGGAATAGGAGGTCCTGAGCTATGGCAGAAACATTGAAACAAGTACCGTGGTATGTATACGCGGTAATGTGCGCAGCCATCGCCCTGGTTGTGGCCGGTTTCTGTGTACCGCCCACAGGCATCATTGATGGCTCCGTACTGAAGGCTATCGGTGAGCTTATGGGCGGAGCTGCCGTGCTGGAATTCGTTACCAACCTGAAAGCATACATCGAGGCCGGGGCGAAGGCCAAGATTGAACACGGCGGCACTACGATAACAATCGGCAAAAACGAAGAAAATGACGCGGAAGCAGATAATTGACGAAATCAAGAATTACTTCAAGATCCAGGAACTGGTCTGTAACCACGCTTTTGAGAAGTTCGGTGAAAAGGCCTGGCAGTTCCTGGACACAGACTACCTTCACGCCCTGCTCATCCTGAGACGGGACGTAATAGGCCTTCCGATGGAATGCAACAACGCCAAGAAGAAGGTCTTCCAGCGCGGGCTCCGGTGCAACCGCTGCGAAATGGTCCGGAAGCAAAAGAACGTTTACCTTTCCGCCCACTGCCTTGGAAAAGCCGGTGACTTCACCATCATCGGAATGGATGCCGAGACAGCCCGTCAGCGGATCAAGGCCCACGCCGATGACTTCCCCTGCAAGGTCCGCGTGGAGACCGGCGTCTCCTGGCTTCATTTTGACGTGATGGATATGGGTGAAGCTTACCCGAAGGTATATGAGTTTCACGCGTAACATAGCCTTCCTGGCCATGGCCATAATAGTGGCCAGCTGTGGGACCTGCAAGTGGCGACCTTCGACGGACACCAGCCACAGGGACTCCACGGCCATCAACTGGATTGACTCTCTCCGGATCAGAGACTCCCTGGCCATCAATTACGTTGACGTGCCGGTCCCGATTCCGGCCGAGAATTCCAGCAGCATCCTTCCAGGAAACCACACCTCCCACCTGGAGACATCCCTGGCCGAAAGTGACGCCTGGGTGGACAGTACCGGCCTCCATCATACCCTCTCCAACAAGAAAGGCACAATGACGGCCACGGTCCCGGTAAAGGAGCACACCAAGGAGACGGAGCACATTCAGTCCGGGCAGAATTATCAAGAGAAAGAAGACTCCAAGTCAGAGAAAGAATACATAGAAGTAGAGAAACCCCTTTCAGCCTGGACGCAATTCCGACTGAAGGCCTTCTGGTGGTTAGTGGCCATGGTAATTATTTCAATCGTTTATATATTTCGGAAACCCCTTCTTAAACTCGCTAAAATATGGATGCCTTCATTGTAACCGACCATAATATCAAGATTAAGGACGGCTGGATCTACGGCAAGGAAAGCTTCGACGGAATCCTTAACTGGCTCCGCGAGCTGTATCCGGAGAACCTGGTCCTTGAGAACAGAGAGAACAAGTCCCTGAAGAGAGAGTGGGCCTGCCATAACTTCCTATATGAAATAGGCATCGCGCGTGAGCGCACGCAGGACGTAGACCTGGACTGGCCTCAGCCCTGGTATATGACACTGCTCTACAACATCGGAGGAATTATCGTCTGGCCGTTCATCGAATAGCTTCCAGGCCGGCGAAAGAACCCACACCCAACTTCCCAAGAGGCGCCGGTGATAATGCTACCCAGTAGCCGGCCTTTTTCCTGGAATGATATCAACGCCCTGCAGCTCCTTGTTAGCCGCAGGGCTTTTCCCTACATAGATGGCAGTCATAGCCACCGATGAGTGATCCGCCTGCTGCTGGACGAAAGACACCGGCACGCCGGAGCCCAGCATATTGGTAATGCCGGTATCCTTCAGGGAGTACAGCTGCAGCTCCAGTCCAAACCCGCAGGCCGGCCGCACCACCCGGTTCCAGTAGTCAGTGAAACGCTTTTTATCAGTGGCTACGGCCGCCGGCCTGAAGTCAGCGCCGGCCGCCGCGTGATGCCCGAACAAGAAAAGCGCCGGGCTCCCCAGACGGAGCCGCCGGAAGGCGGGCAGCGCCGCATCCGGGATGGTCCGCCAGCTCTCCTTGTCGTTTTTGGCAATATCGGCCCGGACATGGACGGCCTGCTTCTCCAGGCAGACGTCCTCACACCGCAGCAGCGCAATCTCTTTTGGCCGCATAAGGCAGCAATAGCATAGGAGGCACACTGCAAGGTATTCGGGATTTTCCCGCTCCAGGAAAGAGAACAGGCGCGCCAGCTCAGCCTCTGTAAGCGCCCGGCGCGTCTTCTTCATGACGCGTTTCGGCTTCCGGTGGATCTTGGAGAAGACATTGGATGGGATGTAGCCCTTTTCCACCATCCAGTCAAACAGCGTCAGCTGGAAGGAAAGGTAGTTGTTATAAGTCCGCGGGGATACGCCGGCCGCGTCTTCCAGGTGGGCCATATAGCGCCTGGCCACGGTCTCCGTGATGACGCAAAGTGGAGAGCCATCCGACAAGCCTTCCCCCTGGAGCCATTCACGGAAGACCTTCAGGTAGGACTTATAGGAGCGGAGGGATTCCGGCTCCATCTCCTTTTCCTTGACTCTCCAGTAGGATTCAAAGGCCTGGCCGGCCGGCACAGTGGAACGCGGGCACGCGCTGGAAACGATGGGATTCCAGCCCAGGGAGAGCTTTTCCTGGATATCAGCCATAATGGCCTTTGCAGCTGCAAGTTTTTCCGTCGTGGTGTGATAGGAATTAACGCGGTTCCTGAACAGCTTGAAGCGGCCGGTCTCCGGATCCTTCACATAGAAGGACACATACCAGGACGTCCGTCCCTTATGGAGTTTCGGCGGCTTGTAATCGACGTAGATTTTTGGGAGACTAAGAAACATTTTTTTTTCTTTGGAAATTCCCTGCAGGATGTCATACAGGGAAGTTTCCAAGGAAAAATCTTGACTCGTTTTTGACGCGGCAAATCCGGGCAAATCCGCGTAACTATTTGTTTTTGAACCCTTTGCGGTTCCTTGGTCGGGATGACTCGATTTTAACGATTCAGTCTCCATATCGTTTCACAATCAATACTTTACGCACTTCAAATAAAATTTATTGAGCGGAGCGTGGCCACGTCGGAAAATTTGACGCGTTTTTGACACGGCTCAAAGGTGCTCTTCAATATTGATAATCCGGCCGTTACGGGCAAGCGCGCCACGAAGGGAAGCGTAAGATTCCTTGAATAATCCCCGGTGAAGGACGCCAGATTCCCTCACAACACCGTCCTCGCCGGCACCGACGGACGGAACCGGATAGACGATTGCACTCTTGGCATCAGCATCATGCGCTTCAGAAATAGACGTAATGGAGTTGACGTTAATCAGGACGCTCCCGGTGGCCTCGCAGTTTGTGACTTCAATAAACATAGAATCAAGTATTATTAAGTATCTCCAGGTTATGCTCCCCAAAGATGAGCTGTAGGATCTGGTTCTTTTTCTCCTTCCGAAGCCGGATCTGCAGGATTGCTTCCAACGGCTCCTGCTCACCGGACGCGATGGGGACATAGTGGTCTGGCCAGGTGATGAGGTCCACAACGCTCATGTCCAACGCCATTGCGATTTTGGAAAGAGTATTGACTTTTAATTGGGCCTCACTGTTGATAATCTTGCTAAGGCTGGCCGGATCCAATTCCGTCCTTCTGGATAATTCCGCCTGCGATAAACCCTTCTCTTTCAGGATTTTCAGAATGTTTGTGGATATCTGCTGCTGTAAATCTGGTTGCATAGTTTTCTTTTGTTAAAATTAGACATTGATTTTCAATAAGTTAGTGACAAACTGACAACGGCATTGAAAATTTCTCAACAAAATATTTCCAAAATAGAAATAATGTTCCTATATTTGCAAAAAGTTACACAACAATTATACAACCATTATACAAAATGCAAAGATAAACAAACCTCTAAAACAATGAACTGGAATGAGAAGAAAACATTTGAACTGGTTTGCGCTGCTGGTGGCGGCGTGGACAATCGTCCTGGGAGTAGTACTCCTTTGGACCGGCACGAAAAACTTGATCTCCGGAGTAGAGACGTACACGGACTCCTGGTTCTTCGTTCTCGTAGGGTGCATCTGCCTGACGTGGTATCTGATAGGTCCACGGGAATTGGTAGTGATGCGAAGGATTCAACGAATGATTTGGAAAAAGGCTGCAACCTCATTCCAGTTCATTCGCGGCTTGATACCGGCCGCAACAGCCCGGATTCGCAGCCTTGCCGGGCTTTTTACACTCCCGTCAAACGATAATCTTCAGACCGAGCCATGAGTAAACATACTTGCCCCAAAGTGAACATCGAAGCCGTCCGCGAAGCCGTATTCAACGTAGATATTAATTACGTGGCAGAACAGCAAAATAACGGATTAAGCATAAAGACAAACGGCTACATTGTATACACCGATGAAATCATTGCCCTAAGCATCAAACTTTACGGAGTACATAATGCTTTTTACGTCCAAACCACTGAAGACAGGATTAAGCTCCATGCAGGAGTATACAGACTCCTTCCGGAATTCTTGGTCCCAGGTGAAGAGGTTGAATTTGAACTGGAGGACAGGAAATGAGGCGCCCGAACAAATATCCAAACCTAGAGGCCCTGGCCAAAGGAGTCCAGCTTGCGATGAAGCCTACCAATACCCTTGTAAAGATTAAGGCTGGAATCAATACCGTTTCCAACGGCGAATACTGCTACGTGCAGATAAGCAACACAGCTCTATCAAACTGGGACATCAAGGAGATCGAGCGGAAGATCCTGACTGGCGAACAGGCCTACATCAGGATAGCTGGATATGAAACTGGCACGGTCCACCTGACGTTCCGCGTCAACGAGCTTAAACCGGAATATATATTATGAAAATCCCGAACAGAATAGAGGTTGCCAAGCGCCTGACCGAGATGATGAACGACTGGAAGTGCCGCGTCCTCACTGACGATGTGGCCTGTGAGGACGTCTGGGACGAAGACGACGAGACATATTATCTGAAGCTCACGCGCCCGCACTACGGCCAGTACATTTCCTTCACCATCGGCGAGATCTATGATGTGGCTACGGTCCTTACCCTGGAACCGGAGCTTGTGAAGCTTGTCTGTTCCGTACAGAAGGATAATTTCAACAATCCCAGGGAACAGGTCACCATCTGCGTAGAGAAACACCTCATACGTGAAGACTTAATGCAAGAGATATGATGAAAAATACCCCCCCCGGAAGCAGACCGAGGCCCACGGCCCGCGCAACCTCTGCCTGGAATGCAGGCTCTATATCCTCAATCAATGCAGATGGATTCCCGGCGAATACTGCAAGATAACAAAATCAAGGACATAGAATCAGCGGCGAGAGGTAAGCCATAATATCTCAAGGTTAAACGCACCAGGCCGGTTTGGCCGCTGTCCGGCCTTTCTAAACTTAAAAGTTAAGTAAAATGATAATACGGAATATAGACAAGGTAGAGACCAGGGTATTTTTCAGCAGCTATCACGCAGTAGCGACCAATTCTATAGTGGAAAAGGAGCTGATGGAATACGTCAAGAAAACCTACTTTCACTGCCTCATATACAAGAATGATATCCTGGACGTAATCCAGGATCTCCGGAACAGACAGGAAGAGATACTGAAGGGGAACAAACGCCTCAAGAGGATAGCAATCCGTAACAGCGCACTTGATGCAGAAATGATTTGGATACACATAGGAATACAGTTCTTTACCCTCTGTGAAGTAAGAAAGGAGATCGAGAGTATAACCGAAGAGCCCGATGTTTATCTTGAGTTACACAGAATAATAAGTGAGGAAAAATGAAGACCGAAAATGTATTCATAGCGCCGGATATCATCCGGCTGCGTGACGGAATCAAGAAGCTGTCCGGCCTCCTGGAAGCCCGTCCCAAACCGCCGGCAAACCCCACGCCCGAACAGTGCCGGCTCCTGGAATCCTTCCACGAATTCCAGACAAGGATGGGGGGGGGTATCTTCTTATACGAGATGGAGATAGACAAGATGTTAAAAGACCTGTAAAAAATGCATTGTTCCGACTGCAGATTCTTCGAAGACGATACCCGCTGCCTCCTGTCCAGGCAGTTCGTTGGATACTTCCAGAAAGCTTGCGACAGATTTCAAACGCGCGCGGAGCCACCTCTTACAGAGCACCAACTACACATCTATTCCGCCAAGGATTACCAGCCGGACTCAAAGAAAAAAGATATGGAAAAAGAACAGAAGGCAGTCCAGACCAAAGTCTGCAGCAAGTGTGGACGCGAGCTCCCCATCGAGAACTTTACCCGTGGCCGCTTCGGCCCTACTTCACTCTGTAAGGAATGCAAGGCAGAGATAATGAGAACGAATGCCAAAAAGAAGGAGCCCAAGGTGGAGATGAGAGTCGCTGAGTATGACACCAAACAAGGCGCAAAATCAATGCTGGGCCTGGTCACCGACGAGCAGCTTATGAAGGAGCTCCAGGCGCGCGGCTACAGCGGAACCCTGAGCAAGACAGTCAAGTTTGATTTGACACCCTCAAACGCAAATTAAACAAATGGAAAAGCTAGTTTACAAATTCACAAATAAGGACGGCGGCGTCCTGGGACGCGGCGTGACGGTTGATATCAAGGATATCTACAGGAAAGGCGTAGGCCTGGCCATCCAGTTCCACAAGCCCATAGAGCTCAGGATGTGCCACTCAGAGGACGAGCGCCTGGAGCTCATTGGCGAGTACCGGCCGGATCTGTCATTCCACTACAACGGCGCCGGCGGCACGATGCAGTTTGACGAGATGGGAAACAAGATACGCGGTTAGCGGTAGAATCCCGGACGCAGTGCAGTATCCGTTTTCATAAGTTCATAATTGATCAAACACACAAGGGAAAAGGCTGCGTCCAACCTCCCAGCTGCTGGGAAGCCCCTGGGAGTTTTTTAGAAAAAATATATAGAAAAATATAAAAATAGACGTTTATTTATGAAAGTTTACATCATCAACCCCGACAACGGAAAACCCGTTTCCATAGAGGAATGGAGCAAAGACACCAACCCCACCAGGGCCCGGATCCTGGCCATTGACACCGACGAAGGCCATACCATCCTTATGAGTAAGGAATACCTTCCGGACCGGTACACCTTCGAAGAGGCCCAGAAGGCCTGTGCTGAATTCATCACGGCCGAGCTGGGTAACAGTGGCGTAGTCTTCCGCTGCCCTACCAGGAAGGAATGCATTGACATCTACGACGCCCGCTTCCAGGGCCTGGACGAAGCCGTGGAGCTCACCGGCGGAAACTTTGCCAAGGCAGGCCGATATCACTGGACCTGTGAGCGCGACGCGGACCCCCGTTACAGCGCCAACCACGCGTGGTGCAGCGCCGGCTACCTCGGCTATGCCGGCAACAACTACTTGTGCGACTCGTGCTCTGCCCTGCCGGTTGCGCTTTTGAAATAGCCGCGGCAGCGCACCTTTAATCCTTAATCCTTTGTCCGTGGCCGCTCCGGCGGCCCGGACTTCAACAGACGACGATAGAAATGACGATGAAGAAAATCTGGGAAAAGATGGACCTCCCCAAGCGGAGGCAGCTCATAGGCAAGATCATTGTGGACGGGTACGGCGCTTCCACGGCATACGCCTACTGCAACGGCAACCGTACCCCGGTGGAGCACTATAAGGAAACGATAGCCGGATACGTGGAAGAGATCACCGGCAAGAAGATCCCCGGAAGCAAGCTCTTCCCGGCCAGTTAGAGAAGTCCCCGGGAACATATCCAGCGCCAGCGACGACACCCAGCGCCGCTGACGGGATAACCCGCCCCCTGAGATAAAATGATGCAGATATGACCATAGTATTGAACCCCTTCGCTTTTAGCCTGGAGCGCCGCGAAGACCGCTTTTACGAGATTAAAACTAAGCCCGTTTACAAGAACGGGGAGTACCAGGTTTTCAAATATGCCGACAAGTGGTTTGTTACATGCCGGAAGAACCTGATTGTAACGGAGACCACCGGCATCCCTAAAAACCTAATAGAAGCGCTGGTTGCCGGAAAAGAGCCCGCGGATTACTCAAAGTACCACTATCGCCGGATTCTTAATGCCTATCATGACGCCCTTCTATACGCACAGAATGTAGGTTTTAAGGTAGAAGATATTCAGATGTAAGCGCCATGGTTTTCGGGAACGGATTCTTCACATACACCGAGAATGAAGCTCTGGAGGAAATGACAAAAGCTGCCGGATGCCTCGTTTTACCCTGCGTCTTCCCTACCACAAGCAAGATCGCTTATTACCTGAGCGAGAAAGGGGATATCTATTCAGTACAGCCAGTCCAGGGTAAATTCCTTACACGAACCAAATCTGTCGAAAGCGGAAGCCATAGCAAAAGAAAAAACGGAGGCCTCATAGTTCGACTTAAATCCACCCCGAAAACAGAGCGCTCTTTTCACCTGGAATGGCTGATGTACTGCACGTTCATCCTAAAGCGATGGCAGGAAAGACAGCAGCAGCT
>JAEEGL015571553.1_pt1 | contig 37465 bp, 33 predicted proteins | sample 9134231 | NCBI WGS metagenome assembly JAEEGL01 (sample SAMN16246548, study PRJNA631951) | gut metagenome | biome: gut microbiome; feature: rumen; material: fiber-attached | host: Bos | place: Iran: Karaj | collected 2018-10 | reverse complement strand
GTATATAGGAGGATATTAAAATGGCAAGAATTAAAGGTGGCTTAAATGCCAAGAAAAAGCATAATAGAGTATTAAAGCTTGCTAAGGGCTTCAGAGGTGCTAGATCAAAGCAGTACAGAGCAGCTAAACAGGCTGGTATGAGAGCTCTTTCAGCTTCATTTGCAGGACGTCGTCAGAAGAAGAGAGATTTCCGTAAGCTTTGGATTGTCAGAATCAATGCTGCAGCCAGAATGAATGATATTTCATACAGCAAGCTTATGTATGGTTTGAAGCTTGCAAATATTGACATCAACAGAAAGATGCTTTCAGAGATCGCTATCGCAGATCCCGAGGGATTCAAGAATCTTGTTGATGCTGCAAAGGCAAAGATTGCTTAAGGTATAAACTAATAATGTTCATAAAAGAAGCTTCTTGAAAAATAGGGGCTTCTTTTTTTAATATTTTGTTTGCAATCGGTCGGAAAAATGGTATACTATATATTGAATAATTTTGCTTACCCCGAGGTTGATGATGAGACAGAAAATTGAGAAGTTCGCGAACGGCATATTTTCATATGAAAAACCTGAGCTGATAGTATCGGAAAGTGTACTGGAACTGAAAGCGGTATCCGGTAAAGAGACTATCGGGACTTTTGTTGTGTCGAATGACCATAACACAAAGGTCAGGGGATTCTGCCTGTGCAAAAGTGAGTTCATCAGTTTTAAAAATGAAGTATTTGAAGAGGCAGAAAATGAAGTGACAGTTATATTCAGTGCTGCCAATCTTGAAGCTGAGGCTAAGCTGAATACTGTCATAGAGATCGTTACCGAATGCGGAGAGTACAGCCTTCCCGTAGAACTGGAGGTGGCTGCCTCATTTATAGAAACAAGTATAGGACAGACCAGCGATCTGTTCCATTTCGCCAATCTTGCCATAAGCAATCCTCAGGAAGCAAAAGATCTGTTTAAGACCGAAGATTTTAAGCGGATTATTATAGGGAATGCACCGGAATACAGGAATATATACAGGAATCTTTCGGGCGCATCGAATACTGCTCTTGTACTGGAGGAGTTCCTGATAGCGGCCAAGAAGAAATCCACTATGGAGTTCTCCATAAACGCCACAAAGCTGGTATATGAAGCAGGGGATAACCCGATAGTGGACAAAATCCTCATCAGAAAGAACAACTGGGGATACTCACAGCTGAAATGCGAAGTTGACGGTGCTTTTATTGAGCCCGAAAGAACACTGATCTGGACCGAAGACTTTGAAAATAACGAATTCTGGCTGAAGTTTGTCATAAATCCCGATAAGGCCAGAAACGGGAACAACTACGGGCGCATCAGAATATCGACACTTGCGGATGAAGTGGAGATCCCGGTGCTGTGCTGTAAGGAGTCTCCTTTTAGCAGGACCATACGTGTAAACCGCAGAGAAAAACAGTTCAAGATGGAGCTGATAAAAAATCATCTGGAGTTTTTCCTGGAAAGAATAGATGCATATACATACGTATCGGAAGCAGAAAATATTCTGGAAACGTTAAAGGCATACAGGGATGAAGGGGAGTTTGTCCGGCTGTACAGACTTTATCTGAAGTCTTTATCGGACAAAAAGGAAGAAGCACTTAAGGAATTTGAGGCAATTGAAGATTCGGTCATGGAATCGGAAAACACGTATATTTATTCTATGGCTCTGTTTCTGGGGGCAATTCTAAAGGATTCTCACGAATCGGGTGAGTATGTCAGCAGACTGAGACGTGAGTATGAAAATGAGAGAGAACTGTTTACGCTGCTTTTGTACCTGAGGGTTGACAGCAGGGAAAGATTCAGCAAGAAACAGAGATTTGAAGAAATGAAGAACTGTTATCTCGAAGGAGAGTACAGTATCTTCGGACTTATAGAAGGAATTTTGCTGATAGCGGAAGATCCGCTTCTGTTAAAAGAACTCAGCCGTTACGAGATAGCCTGTCTTCAGGAAGGCATAAAGTACGGTCTGGTAAATAAACTCGTAGGACTTCAGCTGTCCTATGTAGCAGTGAGGGAAAAGAGTACTTCGCCGCTGCTTTTAAGAATACTTAAAACATTCTACTATATGTTCCATCAAAAGGAACTCCTGGAAGCTGTATGTACACATATAATCCTCGAAGGAAAGCCTTCCGAGGATGAGTACGATCTCCTGGAAAAAGGAGTAAACGAGCAGCTGAAGATAAAGGGAATGTATGAGCTGTGCCTGGAATCTGCGGATCTGACAGCAAAGCTTTTACCAAGGCCACTGTTAAATTATTTTGCATCAGGTGACGATGTGAGCCCCAAGCTTTCGGCGGCATTATATTCGAACATCATACGTTTCTGCGACAAGAACGACAATCTCTTTATCATGTACCGTATCCGTATGGAGACGTTTGCGGAGCGGTCACTTGAGAGAGGAGACTTTTCCAGGGAGCTTGCGATAATATATGAAAAGATGCTGAGAGTGGAGAACCTGAATTCCAGATGCATAGCATCACTTCCGTATATTATGTTTAAACATGAGATCACCACGGACTGGAAAAAAGCGCGGAATGTCGCAGTATCGCATAAAGAACTTATAGAAGCTGAGTTTACCAAACTGGATAACGGGAAAGCCATAGCGGATATATTTACCGACAATCCGGTGATAGTCCTTCTGGACGATGAAGGAAACAGATGCATAGCCTCGTTTACTACAAACGTAAAGAGGCTGGTGAACCGTCCTGACCTGTATAAGCTTATGATGGAAAAATGCAGGACGGACAAAAAAGTCATGCTGAACCGCCTTGAAGCGGCAAAGTATGAGGGTATGAACGATGAAGTGGTGAATCTGTACACAAAATGTGCGGAAATGGAGTCACTGGAAGAAAGCTTCCTGCTTGACTGCCGTAAGGCACTGATCGATTATTACTACGATAATCTGGAGGGTGACCTTCTGGAGAGCCAGCTGATAAGAGTGGATCTAAAGGAACTGAGTGCCGATGAGAGAATCAGGATGATGGAACTCATGATATTCAGGGAACTGTACAGCCTGGCTCTGAAGAATATGGAAATGTACGGATTTTACGGTATCAGTCCCAAAAGAACATCAAGACTTTGTTCAGTGCTTATAAGAGCGAATTCGGAGCAGATAAATTCCAAGCTTTTCATGCAGCTTTGCATTTACAGTTTTGAAAAATACAGAGCCGAAAAGGTAATGCTGGGATATCTGGAAAAGAATTACGAAGGAAGTACGCAAGGGTTGTACGATCTGTGGTCTGCCTGCAGAGAAGAGGGGATAGATACCATAGATCTCGAGGAGAGGCTGATCAGAACGGCACTTTTCACTGAGAATGATATGAATTTCGTGAAAGAAGTATTTGTGCTGTATTACGGTCACTGTTCGTCCGGCAAACTGGTAAGGGCATACCTTTCGTACCTTGCCTACGGAAATCTTGTATGCGGCAATGTACTGGACGGAAGCATACTTGATATCATGAGAAGGGAAGCGAATTACAGTGAAAACGATATCTGTACGCTGACACTGTTAAAGAGTTATTCGACCAGGAAGAGCTTTACTCCTCCCGAGCGTTCGTTTATAGAACACCAGATAAAGAGGATGGAGAACAAGGGACTTCTGCTTCCGTTCTTTAAGGATTTTCCTGCCGATATACGTATACCCCGCCAGATGCGTGACAAGTATTATGTCGAATACCATACCGACAGGAATAAGAAGGTGTTGATAAACTATACTTTCCTGGGTGCCGGAGATAACGAGAACTTCAGGGAAGAAGAGATGAAAGATATAGGCTTCGGAATATTTGTAAAAGAGTTTGTGCTCTTCTACGGAGAAGTCATGCAGTATTATATCACCGAACAGAGTGAAGACAGGAATGCCATAACCGAGAGCAGGGAAGTGGCACTGGGACCCGAGCATTTCGGAAGCGAGGAATGCAGGTACCATCAGATAAATCTTATCATTACCGCTAAAGAGATGAATGATGAGAAAACCGTGATAAAACTGATAGAAAATTATCAGTTCAATGATTATGCAGTAAAGAGACTTTTTGAACCCATCGGAGGATGATGTATGGAATATGTTGTCGGAATTGATCTTTGCCGCGATTTTACGCAGCTTTGTATCTATAATAGCGCAAGCAATACGGTTGATTCCGTTCCTTTGTCAAGCGACAGGCAGACAGCCCGCGTAAAGACGGGGATCACTTTCTCAAAAGCCCAGTCGGACTGGATAGTATATTCTCCTCTGCATGAAGGAAGACCTGATATGGTGGTCATCAAAAACCTGTATGATATAGCTCTTTTGGGCAGCAGTGTTACCATAGATGACGAAGAGTATTCAGCGGTTAGGCTCATGGCCAGGTTTTTCAGAAGACTGTTTTTCTGCATAAACAGGGAGTGCGAAGCAAAAGATATCAAGGGCGTGACGGTCACGATCAAAAATATGGACCTCACACTAAAGAAAAATATAGAAGACGGACTGAAGTATTACGGGATACCGGAGGACAGGATCATAGTCTGCGACCATATCGAAAGCTTTATGCATTATGTGGTAATGCAGAATAAAGACATCTGGATAAATGATGTGGGTCTGTTTGATTTTGATGAGACCTCGTTCAAATATTATGTTGTACGTTTCGGAAGAAAACAGCAGCCGATGAGTGTCGTCGCGGACAGTATGGATTTTTCTGAAACCGTAAAGTATTCGATGCTGAGCGAAGAAGATTACATAAGGATAAAATTCGGATTTGAAAACGTCTGCGGAATACTTCTTCATAAGCAGAGTGTCTCTGCGGTGTACGCTACGGGAAACGGATTTGACGGTGACTGGGCGGACGAAACCCTGAAAAGCATATCGACCGGAAGACGTATATTTAAGGGACAGAACCTGTATGTAAAAGCAGCCGCATATGTGTCGCATCTGAATTTTGACGGCGGGATCGAGAATTACCTCATAATCGGAGAAGATGACCTGAAAAGCAGTATGGCACTTCGTGCCGTGAGCGGCAGGGAGCAGGTGGAGATACCGTTCGGAACCGTAGGGCAGAAGTTCTATGAAGCCGGTGGTAGCGCAAATCTTATCCTGGATAATACGAATGAGATTGACTTTATGATCCACAATTCGCTGAAAAAGGATTCGTTCTGTGCCATCATGACACTTGATGCCATACCGGTCAGAAGAAACAAGACCAACAGAGTGTCGGTCGAAGTGAGATTCCCTTCGAGGGACCAAGCGGTGGTTACCGTAAAAGATACGGGATTCGGTGAGATCAGAAAGACAGATTACAGGATCTGGGAACAGATCATAAATCTTTAAAGGAGTTGCAAAATGGGAAAGGTTATCCTATGTGCCGGAAAGACAGCGGAAAAACCGTATGTACTGGACTTCGTGGGTATAGGAGTTCTGACAATAGAAGAATTGTGCTTTTGCTTAAGACAGAGCCTTGATATCATAGATTCGAGCGCCATAGACAGGAATCTGGCGGCGTTTGTGAAGAATGATCTGGGTATGAGCAAATGCGGCAGCAGACTGGAAAACCTGATAGGTTCCAGAGTTTCTCTCAAAGAAAAACTCATGTGTATATTTGAAAGCTGTGACTACTACGACGAGCAGGAACTGGAAAAGATTTCGTCGGAGATAGATGAGCTGTCGAGGATGAGCGGCATAGAGAGAAGAAAGAAGCGTGCCGATAAGCAGATGTATCAGGGTAGGATTACGGAAGCTGCCGAGGAGTACAGGAGTATACTCGGAAGCAGCGGTATAGGAGAACTCAGCGACGACGGTATGGGAGAAATACTTCATAATCTCGGAATATATGAGATAAGAAGAGGAGATATGGAAGAAGCTATAAGGTTGTTTCTTGATGCATACGAACACAACGGTTATCGGGAGACACTCAAGGCTTATCTGTTTGCACTCAAGCTTACCAGAAACAACACCAGGTACAGCGATGAGGTAAAAAGGCTGGAAATCGATCCGAAGCTGTACAGCGAGATAGAAAACGGGATGCATTCCGTGGAGGAGGATTTCGAACAGAGCAGCAATTATACCGAGATCAACCGAATGAAGGTGTTATGGCAGCAGGGACGTTTTTCGGAAGAAAAGAGATTGTCGGGTGAGATTATCGACAGAATGAAGCACGTTTACAGGCAGGATAACGAAGAGGAACCGGTGGAGTAAAAAAGTGGGATTATTCGGCAAAAAAAAGAAAAAAAAGGTAAGTGAATCCGACTACCAATGGCTAACGGTTGATGAGGCGCTTGAACTGAGCGAAGGGAAGGACAGGGATTCTTCGACACCTAACCCGAAAGCTGTAGCCAAGGATTTAAAAGAGCAGCTCCAAAACGCTAAAAAAATAGAGAAGGATACGTCGTTCGAGTATGACGCCATATCCAAGCATTTGAGCGACATGCAGCGTTTCGAGGATCTGCCCGAAAAAAAGAAGACAAAGATCAAGGACCTTTCAGCGAATCTTTTAAGCTATGAGAAGCAAAGACTTGAGTATCAGCACGGGAACCGTTTGATATCCGACGAAAAATACCGGACCATGGAGATGTATAGTTCGGAGATACCCGAGAAGCTCAAAACCATGGAGGAACAGGAAGGGTATCTGATGCTGGTCAAAAACGACATGCGTCAGCTTGAAGGTGAAAAGGGGTCTATAAATTTTGAAAAAGATGAAGCTGTAAAGAAAAAGCAGTTCCTCATAAAGTTCACAAAGCTGTGCGTCGTGGCGATACTTGCGGTATGCATTCTTTTTGTGGTACTTTCGGTATATACGGGCAAAAACATGCTTCTCCCGATCATGGTAACCGTGGCACTTTCATGTATTTATGCCGCTTATTTTGTGGTGACTATGAAAGAGTGCGATAAAACGGTACGGCGTGACGAAAGACTTATGAAGAGATGTGTGGAGCTCCTGAATAAGGTGAAGATAAAATATGTAAATACCACGAATACTCTGGAATATACTTATGAAAAGTATAAGTGCAACAGCCATCAGGAACTGAGGTTCATCTGGGAAGGGTATCTGAAAGAAAAGGAAGAAGAAAAGAAGTATATAAAAAATTCGGGTCTGCTTGCAGCCTGCAGGGAGAATCTGGTTGACATTCTTACCGAATGCGGGTTTGAACTGCCTGAGGCATGGACTTATCAGGCGGAAGTTTTTTATGATGGAAAAACCTTCAGGGAACTTCGCAGCGTGATGACCGAACGGCACAGAAAACTAAAGGCGCAGCTTGATTTCAATGCCAAGCAGAAAGCTTCGATAGAGTCGGATATTAATTCGTTCTCTACGAAATACAAGGGGTATTTCTAAAAATACTGCTTGCACTTTTATTAAGAAGATAATATAATATGTTATTAAGCGGAAAATCAAATTAAATCTATAGAAGAAAGGATTCTAGTTATGTATTCATTTGAGGAAATAATGGCAGAAGACAAAGAAATAGCAACTGCCATATCTGAGGAAATTCAGCGTCAGGATTCTCACATTGAGCTGATAGCTTCGGAGAACTTCGTATCAAAAGCTGTTATGGCGGCTATGGGCAGCCCCCTTACCAACAAGTATGCAGAAGGTTATCCCGGACATCGTTACTACGGCGGATGTGAGTTTGTAGACAAGGTTGAGACACTTGCCATTGAGAGAGTAAAGAAGCTTTTCGGATGTACATACGCAAATGTTCAGCCTCATTCGGGTTCACAGGCTAACCAGGCTGTTCAGAACGCTCTCTTACAGCCCGGCGATACATTTATGGGAATGAGCCTTGCATGCGGAGGTCATCTTTCACACGGAAGCCCGGCTAATATTTCCGGCAATGTATATAACTGTGTGCCTTACGGAATAAATGAAGAAGGCTATCTTGATTATGACGAGATAGAGAAGATCGCTATGGAGTGCAAGCCCAAGCTCATCATCTGCGGAGCTTCAGCTTATGCACGTGCTATTGACTTTAAGCGTTTCAGAGAGATAGCTGATAAGGTAGGAGCATACCTTATGGCTGATATAGCTCATATTGCAGGTCTGGTTGCTACCGGATATCATATGAGCCCCATACCTTATGCACATGTAACAACAGCTACCGTACATAAGACACTTCGCGGACCTCGTGGAGGACTTATCCTTTCAAGTGAAGAATTTGCTACCGAGCATAAGCTCAACAAGGCAGTATTCCCAGGAATGCAGGGCGGTCCTTTAGAGCATGTTATCGCTGCTAAGGCTATATGTTTCAAGGAAGCACTCTCACCCGAGTACAAGGAGTATGTAGGACAGCTTGTAAAGAACGCAAAGGTTCTGGCAGAAGAGCTGGTTGCACGCGGATTCAAGCTCGTTTCGGGCGGAACCGACAATCATCTTATGCTTGTTGACCTTCAGAATAAGAACATCACAGGTAAGGATGCAGAGCACCTTCTGGATGCAGTAAACATCACATGTAACAAGAATGCTGTTCCCAACGATCCTCAGTCTCCTTTCGGTACCAGCGGTATCCGTCTCGGAACACCTGCGGTTACAAGCAGAGGCATGAAGGAAGCTGATATGAAGATCATCGCTGAAGCTATCGATATCTGCGTATCCAATCCTACAGGTGATCATTCAAGAGCACTTTCACTTGTTAAGATGCTTACGGATGCATATCCGTTGTATTCAAAATAATCTAAAGAATACAAAAAGCGGAGATACAGATGATAAAGAATATTTTGTTTGATCTTGACGGCACTTTACTTCCGATGGATATGGATGTTTTTACGGGCGGATATTTTAAGCTGCTGGTAAAAAAGCTGGTACCATTTGGATTTGAGGCTCAGGAACTGATAAAGAATATCTGGGCCGGGACAAAGTGCATGGTCTTAAATGACGGAAGCAGAAAAAATATTGATGTATTCTGGGAGTATATGAGGAATACCTACGGTGAGAAAGCTGCCATAGCCAGGGAGAACTGTGATGCCTTTTACGGGAATGAGTTTGAAGGCGGACGGGAGTTCTGCGGATATAATCCCAAGGCCAAAGAACTGGTAATGGACCTGAAAGCAAAGGGTTACAGGCTGATACTTGCCACAAATCCTATATTCCCCGATGTTGCCACCAGAAAAAGAACAAACTGGACAGGACTCGACGTATCTGATTTTGAAGGATACACCACATATGAAAACAGCAGTTTTTCAAAACCCAATCCAAAGTATTATTCGGAACTGATCGACAGATTTTCACTGATTCCGGAAGAATGCCTGATGATAGGGAATGATGTGGATGAGGATATGGTAGCACAGACTCTGGGAATGCAGGTATATCTACTTACCGACTGCATGATAAATAAAAACAATAAAGATATATCGGTTTACGATCATGGAAACTTTGATGATCTGAGAAGTTTTCTGGAGATTTGAGCCGGTCGGAAAGTTTTAGAACACAGTAGTATTTACTGTGGAAAGACAAATTCGATTTTATGTGGAAGATAAGAGGAGGGGTTCGGTCCCTCCTTTTATTATACCGATAAAGTAGATACCTGTCGGAAATTATTGGTATAAAACGGATTATGAAGAAATTACTGAAACAGAAAAGAAATCTGATACTTCTATGCTGGCCCGTAGGCTTTTTGATGTATATTCTCGCAAAGAACAGCAGTTATATAGCAGAGCATATATTTGCGAGGGGAATATACGTTGTATACGGACATGTCATGTCTTTTCTTAACGGGTTGCTGCCGTTTTCGGTAGCGGAATGGCTGCTGATCCTATTTGCTCTGGCTCTTTGTGCCTTCCCGGGAGTTACTTTTTACCGGGTGGTAAGAAGTAAGGAAAAAGCAGTGACGCTGGTAGATTCCTTAAGGCTTTTGCTGATGGGCCTCGGTATAGTTTTTCTGTGGTTTATGATAGGTGCGGGAACAAATTATTACAGATATGAGTTCTCGACTTTCAGCGGGCTGGAGATAAAGAAATCTACAGAGGATGAATTGTATTCTCTTTGCAAAGAATTGATCATAAAAACAAACGAAGCAAGAGCAGAGTTGGGTGTATCCGATGACGAGCCTTTTGTTTCGTCTCTTACCGACAGCGAGAGGTTTGAGGAATGCAGGAAGGCCATGTATGCGCTGGCAGAGAAATATGATGTTCTGGAAGGCTACTACCCTAAAGCAAAAGCAGTACTGTTTTCGAGGGTATTGTCAGAGTTTAATATAACGGGCGTATATTTCCCGTGGACCGTGGAAGCCAATGTGAATGTAGATATACCGGATTACACCAAGGCTGAGACAACATGTCATGAACTTAGTCACCTGAGAGGTTTCATGCGGGAAGACGAGGCGAACTTTATAGGGTATCTTGCATGTGTGAATTCCGATTCCGCAGAACTCAGATACAGCGGTTATATGCTGGCGCTGGTCCATGTCGGGAACAAACTGTATGAAACTGCTAAAGACAGGTATATGGAGTTAAGAAATCTGTACGGCAGGGGAGTGAATCTTGACTTTGTGGAGAACAGCAGGTACTGGGCTCAGTTCAAGGATACCGTACTCAGTACTGCGGGTGAGAAAATGAATGATACATATCTTAAGATAAACAGTGTGGAGGACGGCACCAGAAGTTACGGAAGAATGGTCGACCTGCTGCTCGCAGAGTGGAGAATGAAAAGCAATTCATAAATAGTTCTTGATTATAAAGAAGGTTTTTGATAGAATATAACAAAACAGAAGAAGATGCGGAGCATCGTTTTGAAAGAAAGTATTGAGGAAAATGATATGTCAGTAACGGTAGAAGGTTACCCCTATAAATATGAGGTCCATATGCATACGGCTGAAAGCAGTGCATGTGGAAAGACTCATGCTGCGGATTACATTGCCGCATTTATAGAACAGGGGTATGACGGAATGATAATCACGGATCATTTCTTTCACGGTAATACGGCTGTAGACAGGAATCTTCCGTGGGAGGATTTTGTGGAGGAGTTCTGTAAGGGCTATGAGATAGCCAAGGCAGAAGGCGATAAGCAAGGCTTTAAGGTGTTCTTCGGCTGGGAGGCCAACAGACTGGTCGATGAGTACCTGATATACGGTCTCGATAAGGCATGGCTCAAGGCTCATCCGGAGGTGCGGGACTGTCCGCATGACGAGCTGTTCAAGCTTATAGACAGCGAAGGAGGACTTATAGTAGGAGCACATCCGTTCAGAGAGCGTCCCTACGTTCCGAAGGTAAACCTTCATCCGCTTCAGGTTCACGCTATGGAAGCATGCAACTTTGGCAATCCACCCTATCAGGATGCTTTTGCTTATAACTTCTGCAAAGACAGGAATATTATCATGACTTCTGGTACGGATCTCCATGATGTAAAAAATCTGGCAGGGGCACCTACAGGCATGTGCTTTGCAGAACCTCTGAACGATATTTCGGATTATGTGAAGAGAGTAAAGTCGGGTAAGGGTTTTGTTCCGCTGATCCCTGAGGAGAGAAAGAAGATCACGCCGGATATGAAGAATATGCTGCCCATGTTCCTGTATGATGAGAAGAATATAGGTCATCCCGTAGAACTTGAAGATCTGGGATTAAAATAAAAATGAAAGGAGTTCCCGGTAGATTACGGGAGACAAGATATATGAGTATACCTACACCGCATAATAATGCAAAACAGGGAGATATAGCAAAGACAGTTCTTATGCCCGGCGATCCTTTGAGGGCAAAGTTTATAGCCGAGACATATCTGGAGGATCCGGTATGTTTCAATACCGTGAGAAATATGTTCGGATATACCGGCACATATAACGGAAAGAAGATATCCGTTATGGGCGGCGGAATGGGAATCCCCTCCGTAGCTATTTACTCCTATGAACTTTTCAATTTCCATGATGTGGATAATATCATCCGTATCGGATCCATGGGTGCTTATGCAGATTCCATAAAGCTCGGAGATCTGGTGATCGCCATGGGTGCATGCACCGATTCCAACTATGTAAGCCAGTACAATCTTCCCGGACATTTTGCTCCCATATGTGACTACGGCCTGTTAAAGAAGGCTGTGGATACAGCTGATAAGCTCGGTGTAAAGACCGTGGTAGGGAATGTTCTCTCTACCGATGTATTCTATCCCGACGATCCGGAGTTTAATTCCAAATGGGTCAAGATGGGTGTTCTGGGAGTAGAGATGGAAGCAGCATGCTACTATATGAATGCCGCAAGAGCCGGTAAGAAGGCATTAGCTCTTCTCACTGTTTCAGATCATATATTCAGGGATGAGCACTTGAGTGCCGAAGAACGTCAGACCGGATTCCACGATATGATGAGAGTGGCACTCGAAGCATTTGCTTAAAATTCACATGGTGACAAGGTATGAAAACCATCCGTGAGGAGCGGACAAATGTATTATTTTGTAATTTCTGAAAAAACACGTTGACTTTAAAAGTTCAATGTGCTAACATAACGATTGTTTGGTAGAGGTGCATCGATTATCAGTAGCTCTTTGGACATGCAGGACATGGGAGAAGAAAAGTGAAAGGATGAGATGCCGAAATCCCGGTTTACCTTGAAAGCCGAGGGTTGGTTTGGAAGTTAAGAGCTTCCCGACTGTCATCAATACTTGATGGAGCGCTACCTAAAGTAACAATTATTTTGTGCTTTAGCGTCGATGTCCATCGGCGCTTTAATATTTTTAAAGCGCGGAAACATCAAAAAAGATAAATGGAGGAAAGAAAAATGAGCAAGAAAGTAATTTTTACCGGTGCGGCTATAGCCATCGTCACACCCATGAATGAGGACAAGAGTGTAAACTATGATGAATTTAAGAAACTGATCGATTTCCAGATCGAAAACGGTACGGATGCCATCGTAGTATGTGGTACCACAGGCGAGGCTTCGACCCTTACACATGAGGAACATATCGAGTGTATCAAATTCGTAGCCGAGTATGTAAACAAGAGAGTTCCGGTCATTGCAGGAACCGGTTCAAACTGTACAGAGACAGCTATCTACCTTTCAAAAGAGGCTGAGGCAGCAGGTGCGGATGCACTTCTTCTGGTATCTCCTTACTACAACAAGGCTACACAGAAGGGTCTTATCGAGCACTTCGGAAAGACTGCCGAGGCAGTAAATATTCCTATTATCCTATACAATATCCCCGGAAGAACCGGTGTCAATATCCAGCCCGAGACCATCAAGACTCTGGTTGAGAAGTATGAGAACATCGTAGCAGTAAAAGATGCTACCGGAAATATCGGATGGACCGCAAAGGTATCACAGCTCTGCGGTGATAACATCTCCATCTATTCAGGTGATGACAATTGTATCTGCCCTGTACTTTCACTCGGCGGCAAGGGAGTTATCTCTGTGCTTTCACATGTAGCACCTCGTGATACACATCTCATAGTAGAAAAGTTCTTAAACGGTGATACAAAGGGAAGTTTAGAGCTTCAGTTAAAATACCTTCCTATGGTAGAGCAGCTGTTCTCTGAGGTTAATCCTATCCCTGTAAAGACAGCATGCAGATTCATGGGTTTTAAAACCGGTCCCCTTCGTTCCCCTCTCTGTGAGATGGAGCCCGCTCATGCCGAGGCACTCAAGGCAGAGATGAAGAAACTTGGGATCATCTAACAAAAATTGACTAAACTTAGGGATAAAAACGGGGAGTTTTTAACCGGAAAGGAACATCATGGTAAATATAATATTTTGCGGATGCTACGGACGCATGGGAAATGCGGTACGTCAGATAATAAAAGATACTCCGGATATGGAGATTGTGGCAGGTGTGGATATCACAGAAGGAACCGCAGAGTTCCCTGTATATAAGTCTATAGCTGATGTAAAGGAAACGGCTGACGCCATCATAGACTTTTCATCACCGAAAGCGCTGAGTTCGATTTTAGATTACGCTACTTCAAAGAATGTTCCCGTTGTACTTTGTACTACAGGATTCTCTGAGGAGCAGCTCTCTGATATAAAGAAAGCATCGGAGAAGGTGGCTATCCTTCGTTCGGCAAATATGTCTCTCGGAATAAACACTCTTGTAAAGCTCTTAAAGACTGCTACCAAGATTCTGGCAAACAACGGATATGACATCGAGATAGTAGAACGTCATCACAACCAGAAAAAGGACGCGCCTTCGGGAACAGCACTCCTTCTGGCAGATGCCATAAATGATACCGCGGGCGGAAAATATGAATATGTATTTGACCGTTCCGGAAGAAGAGAAGTAAGACCTAAAGATGAGATAGGTATCTCAGCAGTCCGCGGCGGAAGCATAGTCGGCGATCATGAAGTGATTTTTGCAGGTCTTGATGAAGTCATCGAGATAAACCACAGAGCATATTCGAGAAGTGTATTTGCAAAGGGTGCGGTGAGCGCTGCGGCATTCCTTAAAGGTAAACCTGCAGGAATGTACGACATGAGTAATGTTATAGGGTAAAGAATCATTACCAAACATAAATAGTTATTGAAAATAACAACAAATAGTGATATACTTATCTATTATACCTATCAGCCATTTATACCGGCATATGGGCAGGATGATGACCGCTTATGAGTATAACAAAACAGAAGATGCGAAGCATCGTTTTGTTACCGAGGAAACGCTGAAGGCGTTTTCGAGGTGACTTTGACAGGATGGATCCGGAATAGGAAAGATATGAAGAAAAAAGCTCTTGTAATGTGTGTAAGCAATTATTATACTCAGAAATATTATCTTGACAGTGCCTTTGACAAGCTTCCTCAGGAAGTAAAGGATGAACTGAAGATAATGTGTGTACTGTATACCGAGGAAGTCGGCGGGATTTTTACCATGATGTTCGACGAAGACGGTGAACTGCAGCTTATCTCTACCTGTGACGAAGGAGACCTTCTGTATGATGATATAGGAAGTGAACTTTTGATCAGGAAGATGAGACAGCTTAAACAGGATCTGTTTGAGAGCCTGGAAAAGTATTACAGAGCTTTTATCCTGAAGGAAGATATCATGAATACTCAGTAGAGCCGGGACTGATGCGATACGGAGAAAGGGGTAGTTTTTATGAGCTTGATAAGAACGAATGATAAGTGTATAGGCTGTAACAAATGTATTATGGCATGTAGCTGTATCGGTGCCAATACCGCCCAGAATGTGGACGGAGTAAACCGTATAGTTGTAGATCCGGTAAAATGTATAGCATGCGGAGCATGTCTTGATGCCTGCGAGCATGATGCCAGAGAATATGAAGACGATGTAGATAAGTTCTTTAGTGACCTGAAGAGGGGCGAAAGAATATCCGTCATCGTGGCACCTGCATTTATCGCCAATTACCCTGACAAGTATGCCAAGTATCTGGGAATACTCAAGAAACTGGGCGTAAAACGTTTTGTAAGCGTTTCGTTCGGTGCAGATATCTGTACATGGGGATATATCAAGTATATTACCGAGAACAACTTTCTGGGCGGAATCTCCCAGCCTTGTCCTGCGGTAGTCGGATACATTGAAAGATATATGCCGGAGCTCCTTCCGAAGCTGATGCCGGTTCAGAGCCCGATGATGTGTGCCGCTATTTATATGAAGAAATATATGGGAGTAAATGACAAGCTCGCATTTATCAGTCCCTGTATAGCAAAGAAAAATGAAATAGACGATCCGAATAACAAGGGTATAGTGAACTATAACCTGACATTCAGTCACCTGGTAAAATATTTGAACGAACATCCCGTTCAGGCACCGGAATATACTGATGAGACCGAGTACGGTCTGGGGTCGATATATCCTATGCCCGGCGGACTTAAAGAGAATGTATACTGGCTTCTGGGTGAAGATACTTTCATCAGACAGATGGAAGGCGAGCACCATATGTACGAATACTTAAGGAAGAACAAGAACCGTATAGCGGCCGGCAGGCTCGGATACCTGTTTATCGATGCTTTGAACTGTACGAACGGATGTCTGTACGGTACGGGTGTGGACAACAGGAAGACCATGGATGAGGATGTATTCCTTGAGATTCAGAAGATACGTTCTGCCAGCAAGAAGAATGATAAGAAATCCGCATGGGCAAGACAGCTTACTCCTGCAAAACGTCTTGAAGCACTGAATAATCAGTTTAAGGATCTGAACTTAAGCGATTTCATACGTAAATACACTGACAGGAGCAGAAGCTGTACATACAAGACAGCAAATGCTCAGCAGCTTGATGAAGTATTTAAATCCATGCTTAAGTTTACTCCGGAGAGCCGTTCAATCGACTGCAGCTGTTGCGGTTATGAGAGTTGTAAAGAGATGGCGAACGCCATATTCAACGGATTCAACCACGTCGGGAATTGTGTTCACTATGTGAGAGAAGTGGTTCTGGCAGAAAAAGAACACGAAGCGCATATGGCCGTAGAACTGAAAGAGGCTCAGGAGGCTATGGATGTTCAAAAGGAATCCCTGGCAGGAGAAATAAACAAGGATTTCGATATGCTGAGTGAATCCATAGATGTTATAGAAAAGCGTAGCGGCGAAAATGCCGATCAGAGTGCCAATATTTCAGAGGCTATGGATGAAATAGAGCAGTTCTCAAAGAACCTGAAGGAGATGCTCGCCGGAATAGAAGGAGATCTGAAGCGTCTTGAAGCGAATAACGCATCAGTTATCTCGATATCCAGCAGGACCAATCTGTTGGCCCTTAATGCATCTATAGAGGCAGCGAGAGCCGGAGAAGCAGGAAGAGGATTTGCGGTAGTTGCAGAAGAGATCAAGAAGCTGGCTGACAGTTCAAAGAATACTGCTAACGACAGTGATGATAACAATAATCATATCCGTGCAAGTATCCTTCAGCTGGTAAAAGAAGCAGAGCATTTGACTGAAGTCGCTGTGGAAGTAAATTCGAGAGCGGATGATCTGGCTCTTTCAACGAAGGATACCGGAAAATCGATAGAAACGATGAGAAACGTTTCCAGAAATGTTGAGAATTCATTGAAGAAACTGCTGACAAAATAATAAAGGTACTATGATAACAATTAAGGCTATAGATAAGTTATAAACGGCTTATCTATAGCTCTTTTTAGACAGAAAATAATCTTTAAGGAACACTGAGTTTTTTAGGAAGGGAAAAAGGTATGTCTGTTCGGTATACTATAATAGATTCACACAGGAATATGTCACGGAAGAGAAGAGAGGATCTGTGCGATTTTTTCGAGGAAGTAAAGGGCATAGGTAAAGAGGATGCGGAACAACAGGTCGTATTCTGTGACTGGTATGAAAGTGAATACGCGGTAAAATGGTTTGAGGTGCTGGCTACTGTGAACGGACATATAGCCGGATACATCAGAAGTTTCAGGAATCCCGATGATGTCAGGCAGTGGTATATAGGGGATGTGCATGTTCGCAAGGGTTACAGGAGACTGGGTATAGCTACCGGTATGTACGAAAAGGCTTTCAAGGAATATGAAAGATACGAGGCTGCCGAAAATGTAGTAGCGGCAGTTAGACGGGACAACATGAACTCCATCGGGCTTCATAAAAAAACAGGGTTTGAGGATACCGGTGAGCTCCTGGAGTTTGCGGATTTTTTTGCTGATGAGAATGAAACAAAGTACATAAAGTGGCTGTACAGATATTTTCCGGTACCTGAAAAGGCCAAAACGGACAAACTTATGGAGATGTTTTTACCGATATGGACCGGTTCAGCTGGAAAGGGCACACCGGGTGGGTTAAAAGCAATATTAAAGAAAGTTAAAAGTAAGGAATCGGATGCAGAAACCATCTGGTGCGGCAACAGGCTGGTAGGATTCACATATACAGCAGAAGGAGAGGTAGTGGAAGTCCGAACTAGTGGATATGCTGATCGGGACAATTAATTACACATAATCCGAATGCAGAGTGGCAATCTTTCCTGCTATGGTCTTTCTTCTAGGATTGATAGTGTGTCAGGATATAAAGTTATCAGTTTTCGGGCAAGCTTAAGTGAAGAAGTATTATCTTGTTTGACGCATAGATTAATACGGTTTATTTCGTGATTACATACCGCATAATCTATTATAGCCTTACATGCTTCCGATGCATAGCCCATGCCCTGATATTCTTCAAAAAGTGCATATGAAAGAGAGGGAATACCGGTTCCGTCGAGACCGGCTATACCTATCATTTTGCTTGTGATATCACCTTCTGTATTTTTGAGGAATATGCCCCAAATACCGTATCCCAACAGAGAATAGCTGTATTTCATGTATGCGAGGTGTCTGTACTTAAATTCATCGAAGGGCAGGTTTAAAAGAGTAGGGTCCGATACTGCTTCGGGATATTTACAGAGGATTTCACGGTATGAATCAAGATCTTCGGGACCTATTTCACGTATTACGAGTCTGGAGGTAGATGTGATGTCAGCGGGCAGGTTATGGGCATGACAGTACGCTGTATCCAGATAGTCCGTAGTGATATCTTCAGAATATTCTATGACATAATCATAGTCCGATAAGGGGATGTCGCTTACAGACCCGTCAGCTGCAACCGGTACTTCAGCATTTTTTGAATGTTCCTGGATTACGGGAACAGAATGTGAAGAAGCCCAGCTTAGTATTTCTGCCGGGACGGTCTCTTCTTTTTCTATGATCACTATAGGCTTCCTCATGACATTACCTCGAAAATAACGGGATAACTGTATAATACCATAATCTGCCGGTGAAAGCAAATCTAAAACTATAAGTTGTGAAATGTTTAATTATATGATATAACAAAACAGAAGATGCGGAGCATCGTTTTGTTACCGAGGAAACGCTAAAGGCGTTTTCGAGGTGACTTTGACCAAAATAGAGGCGGAACAGTGTTTTCGAGGTGATATAAATTACACCTTATTCGTGAAGAAGGCTTTAAAAGAAAAATATATGTAAATAAGTATAAGTAGGAACAGAATGATATATGAAGATAGGTAACATAGATGTCGGGATAATTTCGCTCGGACCCATGGCAGGGGTGACGGACATGCCGTTCAGGCTCCTGTGCAAGGAACAGGGAGCCGACCTGATCTACACCGAGATGGTGAGCGCGAAGGGTATCCATTACAATAATTCAAACACCAAAGATATGCTCCGGGTGGATGACAGGGAGCGACCCGTAGCTTTGCAGCTCTTTGGCAGTGAACCGGATATCATGGCGGAGACAGCAAAGAGGATAGAGGACGGGAACTTCGATATATTCGATATAAATATGGGATGTCCGGTGCCGAAGGTGGTAAACAACGGCGAAGGGTCGGCCATGATGAAAAATATGAAGCTTGCGGCGGAAGTGGTAAGTGCTATGGTAAAAGCCGTGAGGAAACCGGTGACCGTAAAGATACGAAAAGGTTTTGCTGCGGGAGATGCAAACGCACCCGAATTTGCAAAAGCCATGGAGGAGGCCGGAGCCTCTGCTATAGCGGTACATGGCAGGACCAGGGAGCAGTACTACAGCGGGAAAGCAGACTGGGATATCATAGCAGCGGTAAAACAGAGCGTCAGCATACCGGTCATAGGGAACGGAGATATATTTACACCCGAGGATGCAGAACGCATGCTTAAGTACACCGGATGTGACGGTATCATGGTAGCCCGTGGTGCACAGGGAAATCCATGGATATTCAGGAATATAAAGGATTATTTAAATACTATCGGATTACTGAAAGGCCAAAACAGTAAAATTAATAAACCCGATTTTGATGAAGTCTACACTATGATAGCACGGCATCTTGATATGCTGGTCGAACTAAAAGGTGAATGGACGGCTATACGTGAGATGAGGTCCCATATAGCGTGGTACACAGAGGGTTTTCCGTACTCAGCAGGACTGCGCAGGGACATAAACGTGTGCCAGTCGAGGGAAGAAATACTCGAATACCTTGCAGGATACGGGGAGAGGCTTAAAACCGGTAAAAATCGTTGATGTACAAGTGAGTCCGGTAGGCGGAGCTGTAGTCAAAGTCACCTCGAAAACGCCTTCAGCGTTTCCTCGGTAACAAAACGATGCTTCGCATCTCATTTCAGTCGGGGCTTGAACCCCGCCTGAATCGAAGATCTCCCCCCACCTTCGCTACGCTAAGAGGTGGGGGATATCTTCTGTTTTGTTATACTCTTAGTTGACAGTTACCATAAAATATAGTATGATGCTAAGGTCAAAAGTCCAAAAGCCGTTCAAGCTTGCTTGAAAAGGCTTTGAGACTTTCGACCGCCCAAACACCGAGAAGTAGCGATTTTCCTTGGAAAATCGCGGGATTCGAGGTGTTTGCAGGATTGCGAGAGGTGCTAGCAACGAAGCAATCCGTGGCAACATCATAGTATAGTTTGAAGCGGTTGAAAAAGACTATGGAGGAACAGATTTATGTTATTAGCAGTAGATGTAGGAAATACAAACACAAATTTTGCGGTTATAGATAAAGGTGAGTTCAAGGTTTTCTTTGCTATAACCACAAAACTTCCGAGAACTTCTGATGAATTCAGTGCAGCTATCCGTGAACAGCTCTGGATAAATCAGCTGCCCGTTGAAAGTATCGACGGCTGTATCGTAGCGAGCGTAGTTCCCGCCATCATGCACTCGCTGATAAACGGTATTATAAAGCTGACAGGTATCCGTCCTATGGAAGTGGGAGCTGGCACAAAGACAGGTATAAAGATCAGGCTGGCGAACACAAAAGAAGCCGGTGCGGACAGAATAGTGGATCTGGCAGCAGCTTATCAGATATACGGCGGCAATACCATGGTCATTGACTACGGAACCGCTACCACATACGATCTCGTAGAAGAAGACGGTTCGTTCCGTTACGGTATCACAGCTCCCGGAATCAGGATAAGCGCGAATGCACTGTGGAACGATACGGCCAAGCTTCCGGAGATAGAACTGAAGCTTCCGGATACCATACTCGCAAGTGATACTGTTTCAAGTATGCAGGCAGGACTTCTTTACGGATGCATCGGACAGACCGAATATATTATAAAGAGAGTAAAAGAAGAAACAGGACTTAAGAATATGAAGGTAGTGGCTACCGGAGGTCTGGGTTCCATCATAGCAAATGCTACGGATATGATCGATGAGTATGACAGAAGGCTCACGATGAAGGGCCTGGAGATAATATATAAGAAGAATGTAAAATGATTGATTATGAATTGTCATTCTGAGCGTAGCGAAGAATCTTATGATATGAAAATTCCTTTGCTTACGTACAGAATGACATTCTTTATGAAAAGACAGGTAATATATGGAAGAAACAGAATTTACAAAAAAGCGTTTCGCCGAGCTGGCGGACAGAAGTTATACAAAGGGACAGTTCACCTTTACCCAGTTTCTGGGTATGGCTGATTTGTCTCTTTTTTACGAAGAAAAAAGAAACCTGGATTATGCAAAGCCTGCTGTTTTCGGCGGATATGAGGGAGCGGAGAGGGGCGTTGTGCGTTTCGGAGATCCGGAATCACTGGGATACGAAGAGGCATTCCCTATAGATACTCTGGCCATAGTTCCGCTGGTAGACAAGTTTGCCGATGACCTCGTACACAGGGATTTCCTGGGGGCTCTCATGAGTCTCGGGATAGAACGGAGCCTGCTCGGAGACATACTGGTCACGGGTAAGAAGGCATATCTGTTCTGCCTGGACAGGATCTCGGATTTTATCATAGAAAACCTCATCAGCGTAAAGCATACTTCAGTCAGTGTGCGAAGGGCGGAGGCGGAAGATATCAGGGATATACCGAAGAGTTTTGATAAAGAAAAGATGATACAGGTGGCTTCAGAACGTATCGATGCAGTGATAGCAAAGGTGTACAATCTGTCGAGGAGTGCTGCTATGGAATACTTTGCTCAAAAGAAAGTGTTTGTGAACGGACGCCTGACGGAGAATACGTCGCTCGCGCTAAAGCAGGACGATTCGGTGACAGTCAGGGGGTTCGGGAGATTCAAACTGGCGGAGATTGTAGGCACAAGCAGGAAGGGTAAACTAAACATTCTTGTGAGACTATAACATCCTTGGGAAATAATAACGAATAGCAAGGTCATATAAGCGGTAAATTTGTGTATATTTTTATTGAAAAACCTCTTGCATTTTATAAACATATGTGATAATATATCATCATATTTTCTCAGACGGACAAATGTACGTCAGATAAAGACAAATTATTAAAGGTGCATTCCCGGTAGACAGTTATACGGAAATCACGATAGAAGAAAGGCAGGAAACAGTTATGGCAAAGTTAAAAGCAGGTATACTCGGTGCAACGGGTATGGTAGGACAGAGATTTATTCAGTTACTTGAGAATCATCCCTGGTTTGAGGTGGCAGCAGTGGCAGCCAGCCCCAGAAGTGCGGGAAAGACATATGCAGAGGCTGTAGGTGACAGATGGAAGATGGATACCGAGATGCCCGCAGCAGTAAAAGACATGATCGTTATGAACGTTAACGAGGTAGAAGCAGTAGCTGCCAAGGTTGACTTCTGTTTCTCAGCAGTAGATATGACAAAGGATGAGATCAGAGCTATCGAGGAAGCATATGCAAAGGCAGAGGTTCCCGTAGTATCTAACAACAGTGCACACCGCTGGACACCTGATGTTCCCATGATCGTACCGGAGCTTAATCCGGAGCATACAGATGTTATCGAGTTCCAGAAGAAGCGTCTCGGAACAAAGAAGGGCTTCGTAGCTGTAAAGCCCAACTGTTCCATCCAGAGCTATACTCCCGCTCTGTTTGCACTGTCAGAGTTTGAACCCGAGACAGTAGTAGCTACCACATATCAGGCTATCTCATGCGCAGGCAAGAACTTCAAGGACTGGCCCGAGATGATCGACAATGTAATCCCCTATATTGGCGGTGAGGAAGAGAAGTCTGAGCAGGAGCCTTTAAGAATCTGGGGTCATATCGAGAACGGTGAGATAGTAAAGGCATCAAGCCCTGTCATCACCACACAGTGTATCCGTGTTCCCGTAACAAACGGACATATGGCAGCAGTATTTGTAAACTTCAAGAAGAAGCCTACCAAAGAGCAGATACTTGAAAAGTGGGCAAACTTCAAGGGTGTTCCTCAGGAACTTGAACTTCCTTCAGCTCCCAAGCAGTTCATCCACTACTTTGAAGAGGACAACCGTCCCCAGACAAAGCTTGACCGTGATACAGAAGGCGGAATGGCTGTATGCATGGGCAGACTCAGAGAAGATAAAGTATATCAGTACAAGTTTGTAGGTCTTTCACACAATACATTAAGAGGCGCTGCAGGAGGAGCGGTTCTCATGGCTGAACTTCTGAAGGCTAAGGGATATATTTATTGATCTTGAACAGATAAATATTTAGCATGTGTTCTGATAGGGCACATGCTTTTTTTGATTTGTATTAACAGAAAAACAGATTGATTTTTTCTGAAAATTTGGTATAATAAATAATATTATACAAATTTTCAAAACTTAAGGTTGCGATGAAAAACTAATGTAGACATCACAGCAGTTTGAGAGGAGGAGTATAGAAGATGGCGGATAATAAAAAAATGAATGAAACAGTCAGACGTAACAAAGCGGCGGTGATGTGTTATATTATCACTATCTCGGTTATTGCTGCAGCGTACCTGTTGGAATCTATAAAAGGAAACAGGTCCTGGGGATATTTTGCCTTAGTATTCTTTACGCTGGCTATTCCCGGAGCGGTAGCAATCATTATGCAGAAGACAGGGCAGTATATAGATGCGGTAAAGTACATAATCCTTTTCGGATTTGCGATCCCCTGGGCTATCATGCTGTTTACCAAGAATAACAATCTGGTATTTACCTATGCTCTGGTACTTATGATAGCACTTAATGCATATGCGGATAAGAAATTTGCTCTGTACACGGCCATAGTATTTAACATAATAAATGTAGCATCGGTGGTTGTTGAAGCATTGTCCACCGGACTTGACCAGCAGGGAATAGTTACTACGGAGATCCAGATCCTTCTGCTCCTTTTGTGCGGTATATTCAATATTTTTGTAGCGGGAATGGGAGCTATCATAAACAAAGAAAAGCTCGACAACATAGAAGTGGAAAAGAACCATGCATCATCACTTCTTGATACCATATTATCCGTATCAAGGGAGATGACGGATGATATCGGTCTGATGAATATAAAAATGAAAGACCTGAGCGATGCTATGGACAGAACCTGTTCTGCAATGGAAGAAGTCACCACCGGAACATCTGTTACCACCGATTCCATCCAGACGCAGATAGTAATGACCGAAGAAATCCAGAAGAGACTGGATGAAGTTACAAAGCATGCAGATGAGATCGCAAAGAATGTTACGGAAACAGGAAAAGCTATCTCGCTCGGTTCTGTAAATATGGGTAACCTTGAGAAAGAAGTAAAGGATTCTGACAGATTTTCAAATGATGCAGCTACAGCACTCGGAGAGCTCGAAAACGCTACTCAGCAGATGCAGACCATCGTAGATCTGATAAACAACGTAGCGGATCAGACCTCACTTCTGGCACTTAACGCCAGCATAGAAGCTGCGAGAGCGGGAGAAGCCGGCAGAGGATTCTCTGTAGTAGCAGGTGAAATATCGAGCCTGGCAAACCAGACCCAGGAAGCTACAGGAGATATAAGCAATCTTATAAACAGCATAGGTTCCAAGCTGGCAGATGTTGATAAAGCCATCAGAGCGTTTATCGACAGCAGCAAAAGACAGCATGACGCTACGATGGAGACAGTTCGGAGCCTGGATATCATCAAGAATGACGCAGCCAATATCGAAAGAAGCGCGGGTGGATTGAACGGAGCGGTTTCGAGCCTGGCAGAATCCAACAAGGGCATAGTTGACGCAGTACAGAGCATCTCGGCGATAATGGAAGAGGTGACTGCTCATACGAAGGAAACATATGAATCCAGCCAGCATAATTCAGCTACTGTGAATGAGATGATGAATATCATGGATCACCTGAACGATCAGGCTGTATCAATGAAACAATAAAACATATAAAAGAGGAAAGAAATGGACATAGACCATTGGGCGGCGACCCTGATAATAGTGTTTATCACGATATTTGACTTTTTCGTGGCACTGGCAAAATCCGCATTTGAGCACGTAAGTGTAAATGAACTAAAAGAAAAAAGCGAAGATGAAAACGAACGTATAAACGAGAGGGCTTCAGATGCCCTTTCGTTTATTGATAAGAATGAAAATCATTTTTATAATGCATGCTGGCTGATCAGAGGTATAGCCTGGATAGTCATAGGTATGCTGTTTGTATCGGGTCCCTTAAGAAGTATCCTCGGTAATGTGGAGTCCGACGAGATCCTGGCACAGCTTGCAATATGCGTTCCGCTGTCGCTGGCGCTCTTTTTCCTGGTAACTCTGTTTACATATATTCTTCCCGACAGACTGGCGAACAGGAATACGGAAAATATATTCTTTAAGACCTTTGGGTTCATGAAGTTTATCACATATCTTTTTAAACCCTTAAGTCTTTTGCTTGAAGGATGCTGCGCACTGGTGCTTCTGCCTTTCGGCATAAAACTTAAAGACCTCGAGGAGAACGTGACTGAAGAAGAAATTATCTCCATAGTAAATGAAGGTCAGGAACAGGGCGTCATAGATGATGATGAAGCAGAAATGATATCAAATATTATCTCTTTCGATGAGAAACAGACAAAGGATATCATGACACACAGGACCAAAATAGTCGGCGTGGATTCGGAACTCAGTATAGAAGAAGCCATGGGATTCATGGCGGGAGAGGCTTTTTCAAGATACCCTCTGTATACTGATGATATCGATAACATCATTGGTGTTCTTCATTTGAAAGATGTGGCCAAGTGTTATGCTTCGGGTGAATACAAGCAAAAGAGGCTGAAGGATATAGCCAGAAAGCCGTTCTTTGTGCCCGACACGATGACTATCGATGAACTGTTCAATCAGATGCAGATAAAAAAGACCCATATGGCTATAGTCATAGACGAATACGGTCAGACTGCCGGCATAGTGGCTATGGAAGACATCCTGGAGGAGATAGTCGGAGATATCGAGGATGAGTTCGATAACGAAGACAAAATGATCATAAAGGCCAAGGACGGTTCATACATCCTGAGGGGCGAGGCCGGTTTAAGCGAAGTGGCGGAAGAAACCGGTATAGAGATTAGGGACACTGAACTTGAGAACTTTGATACCGTAAACGGTCTCATCATTAGCCTGCTTGACAGGATACCCAGTGACGGGGAAAGAGAAAATGTAACATATGGGGATTATAACATCAGCATTCTGGAAGTAAAGAACAAAATGATCCGCAAATGCAGGGTTACAAAAAATCCCAAAGCCGTAACCAAGGACAAAGAAGCGGGCTAATGAGGTAGAATATTGAAAATATCGGTACTTTGCGTAGGCAGGATAAAAGAAAAATTCTTTTCGGATGCTATCGCCGAATATTCAAAGAGGCTCTCCAGGTACTGCACGCTTGAAATCATTGAGGTACAGGACGAGAAGACACCGGACGGTGCGGGAGAGGCTATAGAACAGAAGATAAAGGAAAAAGAAGGCGAGAGGCTGCTGTCAAAATTCAAGGACGGATGTTACTATATAGCACTTGCCATTAAGGGCAAAAAGTTAACTTCTGAGGGACTTTCGGAAAAAATAAAGGACCTCGGTAACAAAGGAGTGGGACATATCGGGTTTGTGATAGGAGGTTCACTGGGGTTGTCCGATGAAGTACTTCAAAAATGTGACATGCATCTGAGCTTTTCAGACATGACATTCCCACATCAGCTGATGCGTGTTATACTGCTGGAACAGGTGTACAGGTCGTTCCGCATCCTGAATAACGAACCATACCATAAATAGCCTTTTTCCTTTTTAACGTACAAGATACTATATCAAAAGAGAAAGAAAATCAAAAAAATGTATGATAATATAAAAACAGTGATATTTGACATGGACGGTGTCCTGTTTGATTCTGAGGCACTGGATAAAAAGGTCTGGATCCAAACAGCAGAAAAATACGGGATCCGGAATATCCTGGAGGCATTTGCCCTGGTTCTCGGTACACCCGATTCAAATATTGTAAGTGTCCTTGACAGGTACATAGCGGCAAGCGGCGTAAAAGGGCTTAGCGGAGAGGAGTTTAGAAGAGAGACTCTCGTGGAGTTCGACAGATTCGTGGAGACGGAAGGAATGCCGTTAAAGTATTATGCTGCGGAGTGTCTGGCGGATTTAAAGTCAAAGGGCTATAAACTGGGACTGGCATCGTCCACGCCTATAGAGCGTGTGAGACCTCAGCTGACCGACACCGGACTTGTCGGATACTTTGACGATATAGTGGGCGGCGGGATGTTCAACAAAGGAAAACCCGATCCGGAGATATTCCTCATGAGTTGTGAGAGACTGGGAGGAACCCCTTCGGAATCCGTTGTGATAGAAGACTCGTTTAATGGGATCAGAGCAGCATATTCGGCCGGGATGAGACCCATCATGGTACCGGATATCATACCGCCGGATGACGAAATGAGAAAAAAAGCATGGAAAATACTGCCGGATCTGAAAGCAGTATCGGAACTGTTATAGTAGCGGCAGGGCATAGATACATCGAAAGGTCGTTCGTGAAAAAGAGTTATTGAAAAATGATCAAGGTATAAAAACATGAAAAGGAGAAGAGTATGAGGGATTGGAAAGGTTACAAGCGCGGAGTGAATTTAGGAGGCTGGCTGTCACAGTGCAATCACACATATGAGCATTACGACAGTTTTATCAAAGAAAGTGATATCAAGACTATCAGTGACTGGGGACTGGATCACGTTCGTATCCCTGTGGATTATAATCTGGTAGAGGATGAAAAAGGGAATTATATCGATAAAGGCTTTACATATATCGATAAGGCTATAGAATGGTGTGGGAAATACGGTCTCAACATGATCCTTGATCTGCACAAGACATATGGTTTCAGTTTTGACAGTCATTACGGAGAGACAGGTTTCTTTGAAAACGAGGCATATCAGGATCGTTTTGTAAAACTCTGGGAGAATTTTGCTGAGCGTTACGGGAATATCGGTGAAAGAGTAGCGTTTGAGCTGCTGAATGAAGTAACGGATAAGGCGTATATCAAAACATGGAACGCCATCATAAAACGTACTATCGGGGGAATCAGAAAGAAAGCTCCTGTTGTAAAGATACTTGTCGGAAGCTACTGGAATAACCATGTTTTTGCCGTAAAGGATCTCGATCCTCCATATGATGAGAATGTCATCTATAACTTCCACTGCTATGAGCCTCTGATATTTACACATCAGGGTGCGGGCTGGATAGATGTAATGCCCAGGGATCTTAGACTCAAATTCAAGATGACATATAAAGAGTATAAGGATGCATGCCGTCCCATCAGCGAGAACTGGGTGAGAGATTTCTTCGTACCGGGTTCGGATGATGATATGATAGACAGCAGGTATTTCGAAGAGCAGTTTAAGAGCGCTATAGAGGCAGCTGAGAAGAACAACGCACCTCTCTACTGCGGTGAATACGGTGTTATAGAGCTGGCTTCAAGCGAGGATACCATCGAGTGGTACAAAACCATCAACGAGATATTCAAGAAGTACGATATCGGCCGTGCAGCATGGTCATATAAGAAGATGGATTTTGGTCTGTCGGATGCAAGACTTGATAATGCCAGAGAAGAACTGTTAAAGTATCTGTAAAGAAAGACTGGCAGAAGTGTATAATTACATTATGAAAAATAATTTAATCCAAAATGTTAAAATTTATGATGTTTTTATATTTGTTCCTCAAGAAAGTATAAATATTTCAGATGTAAAAATGTTAGTGTATGATTTCTTATGTAATGATATCTACGATAATAAAGGGTATTTAATAAGTAATTATAGAAAAAATGAAATAGTGCCGGATATTTATACATCATTAATAAATAAACTAATGGAAGAAGAGAAAAATATCATAATTATTAGAGAAATAACAAAAATTGTTTCAATTATAGGATATAAATAAAAAGATCCCCGTATTCCGAAACTGTCGAAATACGGGGATTTTTTTATTTATATGCAGTCTTTAATGAGATATCTACTTCTGCATAGCTGGTAGATACATAACTGATCTCACCGTCTATCATCACAGCGTAGAACAGCTGTGTGGAATATTCGGGATAATAATCATATTTGGTTCCTGCTTTAGCCTGAAGCCTTACCTCACATGTGGTGTTCGGTTCCTTGCGGACATTCACATCATTACCTGTGACTTTGATCTTCAAGGCACCGAGTTCTCTGATCTTCTTTACAGCATCGGTATCCTTTAAGATATACTGTGTGGATACATAACCCGTCACATCACCTGACTTGATCTTGAACCACTCATTTCCTCTCTCTATGACTTTTCCGTATCCATCGGCAGGAAGTGTTCCTACTACCTTCTTGTTCTGTCCGGCGCCTTCACGAACGTTCATCTTGTCCGTGATATTCGCCACGATATAATCAAACTTTATATACTCCGGAGCTACCAGAGGTGTAGGGGTGGGTGTAGCCTCTGTATCGGTAGGCTCGGGATCCGCAGTGGGCTCTGGTGTAGAAGTCGGCTCCGGTGTAGGCTTCTCAGCCTGCTTTTTAGCTTCGTTCTCCACTTTTTGCTTTGCTTCCATAAGCTGGGAAGTAAAGGTGTCCTGAATTTCTTTTGATGCGGAATCATCAGGTTCATGAAGCACCAGGAAGCATACCCAGATAATTCCTATAAGTGATAATAGCAAGCCTGCGAGCAGGCGATATCTCTTTCTCATGTGTACTGTAGTAATCCTTTCATTTCTTCACGGGCGGGATAAATGCGTTCAATCTCTTGTTAACATAATCATAAGCATACACCTTTTCACTGAAAAAGTCAAAGTAGAAACAATATCCGCCTGCAAGATTTATCCATTTGAAGTTTCCTTCGGCTATCTTTGTCTCCTCATTCTTTTCCCTGTCAAGCATATACATGCCGTTTTCGTCTTCCTTGTCACAGTTATAGAAGACATATTTGCCGTCGGTCGTTATATTATACCACGTTACCGGACGGTTTACAATGCATTTTCTCTCCTTGTCCTCATAATCGACAAGATATATGTTATAATCATTCTCGGTTGATATATAGAATATACCCTCATCCAGAGCGATAGGAAGATATGCTTTGGTCTCAACGGCCACAGCAGTATTTCCACTTGTATTTACATAATGTATATTCTGGTCGCTCAGGTTCCCCGAATAGTACAGCTTATCCCCGTATACCGAAGCTACGGGAGTATCGTCGCTGAACAGCTTCCTGTCGTTTTCCTTGTTGATATCCACCCTGTGAAGTGTCAGCGCATTATCCTTATAAGACTCATAGTAGAGCCTGTTATCATAGAGAAGCAGGCTGCCGCAGGGGTCAGGCGATATCATCTGGAGACTGCCGCCGTTCTTTTTCAGCCTGAACACTCCCGTACTGTAGAATATGAATATACTCTGTGTAGGGTTTGTTTTCTTGTTGTTCATTCTGGTGTAGAAGACGTAGTTCTCGTCCACGTTGATGTAACGGGCGTAATCATCATAGAGCTTCTTGAAATCATCTATTTGCAGATTCATGGAATACAGGGTATAGTCATCATTCGGATTGCTGAAGTATATCCTGTCCCCGTTCTCACAAAAAAGTCCGCCGTTATAGAGATTCCCGGCAGTATTCCCCACTGTGCCCGGTGCACTCTTATATACCTTGCTCGTAAAATAGCTGTATAGTACAAATCCGCCGATGATGGCCGCTACCACTGCGATAACGATGACTCGCTTCATGATAACAGATGAATCCGTGCCTTTGCCTGATTTGGTACCCGTGTTCTTAGCGGATGGCTTCCCGGTATTTCGTGAAGTTCCTGTTACTTTCGGTCCGGCAGTCCCGGCACGGCTTCCCGTTCCCTTACCCAAAGTATCTGCTGCAGGCGTCGGCTTCTTTCTGGGACCTTCTACAAGTTCTCTTCGCTCTTTATCTGTCATACGTACCGGACCTCCTTTCCTTACAGCCGAAAACGGCATCAATTTTCTCTCTTATTAATTCTAGTATAACTCATTTTAAAATGTTTTGCAAATATTTGTTTATTGTACTATACTGTAACAAAACAGAAGAGATGCGGAGCATTGTTTTGTTACCGAGGAAACGCTGAAGGTGTTTTCGAGGTGACTTTGACACGATGTTTAAGAAAAATATAAGGAGACTCTTCATGAGATATTCAGATTTTTTACAGCACGGCGGCAGGATCGGTTTTATAGCGCCTTCATTTGGCTGTGCTTCTTTAGAACCATATCACAGCAGGTTTAAGTCTGCTCTTTCGTTTTTTGGCGAACAGGGATATTCATGTGTACCGGGACCAAATGTTTATGAGGACAAAGGCATCGGTAAAAGCAATACTCCCGAGAAATGTGCCGAAGAGATAAATGATTTCTTTATGAATGACAGGAGCGACATCATCATTTCTGTAGGTGGTGGCGAGACCATGAACGAAGATCTGAGCTTCGTTGATTTTGAATCCATATCAAAATCGAAGCCTAAGTGGTTCCTCGGATACTCGGACAATACGAATCTGATTTTTACCCTTACCACTCTCTGTGATACTGCGGCCGTATATGGCCCGTGCGCGTCATCATTCGGTATGCGTCCTATGCATCCTTATTTAACAGACTCTTTTGATCTGCTGTGTGGTAAAAAGACCTCTTTTACGAACTACAAAAAATGGGAGATTGAAAGCCTGAGTTCGGCAGAGAACCCTTTAGCTCCGCTCAATGCTACGGAACCGTACTCTATGTCCGTATTTACAGAAGGGAATTACTATTCCGAAAACGAAGCACGGCTCAGTCGACCCGTCAGTTTCTCCGGCAGGATGCTCGGAGGATGCCTTGACATATTGACCATACTCTGCGGTACAAAATTTGATAAAGTAAAGGAATTCAACGAAAAATACTCCGATGACGGTATCATCTGGTTCCTGGAATCCTGTGACTTAAATCCGATATCCATCACAAGATCTCTGTGGCAGTTGAAAGAAGCTGGATGGTTTGACAGAGCAGCAGGCTTTCTCATCGGGCGTCCCATGCATATCAGGGACAATATGTTCGGGATTGACTGCCGGGAGGCTGCCGTCAGAATACTAAAAGACCTGAATGTCCCTGTCATACTTGACGTGGACCTTGGACATCTTCCCCCTCAGATTCCCGTGATAAGCGGCTCGATAGGAAAAGTAACCGCAGACAGCAATTCGCTGGATATTACTTATGAACTTAGATAACTCTTTGCCGAAGGCTTACATGGGGCCTCGGCATTTTTCATTTGACAACCCCCGTAAAGAATGGTATTCTTATGCGAGAAAAGAGGTATAAAAGATATGGGTTATAAGTTTTACGGCTGGGAAAATGCTACAGTTCCAGCAATTTCTGATGAATACCCCGCTATAGCTACACCAAGAGCCCTGTATGATGCCCTGTCAAATATCTGGTGCAGCTACACCTGCGCCCCGAGACTGCGCGACAAATGGAGTGAGGATAACAGGACACTGGGGCAATGCTCCATCACGGCATTCCTGGTACAGGACATCTTCGGCGGAGAAGTATATGGCATAGAGCTGTCGGATGGCAACTACCATCTGTTTAATGATGTCGGCGGATGTGTGTTTGACCTGACAAGTGAGCAGTTTGATGAAAAACTGGATTATTCAAAGTATACAAAGCAAAGCAGGGATGTTCATTTTGCCAAAGAAGAAAAAAGGCTCAGATATGAATATCTTCGAAACAGGTTAGGAGGAAAAGACAATGCCTGAACAGGGAAGACAGAAAAATGTTACCGGAACAGGTAACGGAGTAAACAAAAGAGGAAGCGGTTTAGGTACCGGTCCTGTAGGAAGCGGCAGTGGAAGATCCGGTGGAAGTTCCGGCGGTGGATCGAGATCCGGATTCGACGGTGGAAATTCCGGCGGCGGATTGTCAAAGATCATAATAATAGTAATAGCTGTCGTTCTGCTTGGAGGAGGCGGAGGACTATTCTCACTTCTCGGCGGAGGAAGCTCATCCGGGGACAGTTCCGGACTCCCTGATATAGGAAATGTAGGTTCTATAGGAAGCAACACTTCGACAGGCCTCGACTTAAGCTCACTCGGAAGCATCATATCTTCGGGATTCGGCTCTAGCATGTTCCAGAATGTATCCGGAACCAGCAGTGACTGGGTATCTCCCAAAAACACCGGAACCCTCAATACAAATGTCAGCAGTGAAGCCCGTGGAAGATACACTGCCATCAAAGGAAACGGCGATGATACTGTGACTATCATGGTATATCTGTGCGGTACCGATCTGGAGAGCAAGTACGGTATGGCTACAAATGACCTGAACGAGATGATGAAGGCCAACCTGTCCGAAAAGGTAAACATCATCGTTTATACAGGCGGATGCAGCAGATGGAAAACCGGTGCCATAAGTACTAACACAAACCAGATATATAAGGTTACAAGCGGTGGCATGACCTGCCTTGAGAGCAACATGGGTAATAAGGCCATGACCGATCCCGGAACTCTTACGGAGTTCATAAATTATGCATCGAAGAACTATCCTGCAAACAGGAATATGCTGATATTCTGGGATCACGGCGGAGGATCGCTGTCAGGTTACGGATATGATGAAACACATTCTTCATCGGGCTCCATGAACCTTGCAGGTATTGATAAAGCTTTGAAGAACGCAGGAATGAAGTTTGATTTCATAGGCTTTGATGCCTGCCTCATGGCTACTGTTGAGACCGATATCATGCTGTCAAAGTATGCGGATTACGCTATCTCTTCTGAAGAGACAGAACCCGGCATAGGCTGGTATTACACCAACTGGCTGACAGCGCTCTCAAACAATACTTCGATGCCCACGACCGAGATAGGTAAAAACATCATCGATGATTTCATAGATGAGTGCAATAGAAAATGTCCCGGAGAAAAGACCACATTGTCACTTATAGATCTGGCTGAACTCTCACAGACCTTAGGTGATGATTTTAAGGCTTTCTCAACCAGTACTACAAAGCTTATTACCGACAAAAAATACGAGGTTGTATCGGATGCCAGAAGCGGAGCGAGGGAATTCTCTCCTTCACAGCCCATTGACCAGGTAGACCTTATAAACCTGGCACTGAACCTCAACACTAGTGAAGGAAAAGCTCTGGCAGACACCCTTCTTTCAGCGGTAAAATACAACAGAACTTCATCAAATATGACGAATGCCTACGGAGTATCGATATACTTCCCTTACCGCAAGACATCCAAGGTGAATTCGGCTGTATCAACATATGACCAGATAGGACTTGATGATGAGTATTCGGCCTGTATCAAGGAATTCGCAGGAATACAGGGCGCAGGCCAAGCAGCAGGAAGCAGTTCTTCGAGCTCACTCATCTCACTTTTGGGCGGCGGTGCTCCCAGCGGAGGAAGTTCAGATTCACTGATGGATATCATCTCTTCATTTACGGGATTCGGCGGAAGGTCCATGAGTGATGAGGATGTAGCAGGATATGTAGGTGCAAATCTGTTTGATGCTTCTAAACTTAAGTGGCAGAGTGATCAGAACGGCAAAAAGTATATATCTCTCTCCGAGAGTGAATGGAATCTGATAAATAAAGTTGATCTCAACGTATTCGTAGATGACGGGACAGGATATATAGATATGGGACTTGATAATCTGTATTCCATCGATGACTACGGTAATCTGATAGCCGATACCGACGGAACCTGGCTGTCACTCAACAACCAGCCCGTAGCATACTATCATCTGGATACATCGGGAGATACCATTACAGGAAAAGTTCCTGCACTTCTAAACGGTGAACGTGTAAATATCATGGTTATCCTTGATAAAAACACCGGAAAAGGAAGAGTCGCAGGTGCCGCTCCGGTATATAGCGATTCTGTCACCGAGACCGAATTCAGAGGGCTGATAGAGATAAAAGACGGTGACAAGATAGATTTTCTGTGTGACTATTACGGATATGACGGAAGTTACAAAGACAGCTACTATCTGAGTGAACAGATGACCGTAAACGGTGAGATCACAGTGAGTGATACATATCTCACAAATAACTATATCGGCATGTACAAGTTCACTGATATTTACGGACAGGATTACTGGTCGGAGAGATTCTCGAAAAACAAGTAAACCGGATATGTTATTAAAAAAAATCCCACAACAGGAGTACATTTCTGTTGTGGGATTTATATTGTGGTGCGCCTAGCAGCGCACGTTTCTAACGGGTTAAAGTCCCGAATCCACCCGGTATCAGAATGATAGCACGGTTAAGCAAAAAGATGCAGTATCAGTTCGTGCCGGGGCTGAATGTACTGTCGGTATGGGTGTGATGTGACGGGGAGACCGTTATTCTTGATACAAATTGACGATGATGTTTAAGATTTTTGGTGAATATTTCTCTTGACTGACGATGAAAATATAGCTATACTATGGAATTTGGGTGCGCTTTGCACTTTTGATTCGAAAGTAGGATAGTTTTGTTCCTCAGGGACGCTAAAGGTGTTTTCGAGGGACATTGACAACGGGACACTAGGTCAGGAGCGAGAAATGGAAACAGCGGTCGGTATTTCGGCGGTTACATGTGCGGGGTTACTCACCTCGATACTTGTAAAACCGTCGGTGAATATAAAAAAACATAATGTCAGCATTTACTGGATGGTAGTCATGGCAGGAGCCCTGGCACTCATTCTCACAAGAACCATATCCATAAAGGAAGTTATTGAAGGACTTACCGCAGATACAGCTGTAAACCCGTTAAAGATTCTGGTGTTGTTTTTCTCTATGTCAGTTCTTTCGGTATTCCTCGATGAAGTAGGATTCTTTAGATACATGGCCTGTTTTACGCTTTCAAAGGCCAGAGCCAGCCAGAAAAAGCTGTTTGTTTTCCTGTTTGTGATCGTATCGGTACTTACGGTATTTACATCGAATGATATCATCATTCTTACATTTACGCCTTTTATATGTTATTTCGCAAAGAACGCAGGTATAGATCCTACGCCTTACCTGTTCTGTGAACTGGTGGCCGCAAATACCTGGAGTATGATGTTTGTGATAGGAAATCCTACAAATATTTATCTTGCTACAGCAAACGGCATAACTTTTATAGATTATTTTAAGGTGATGGCACTTCCTACCCTGGCAGCAGGCCTTGTAGCATTTGGTGTTCTTTATTTTCTGTTCAGAAAAAAACTGGCACTTCCGCTGAAACCCAATAAAGCAGAAGAAAAGATAACCGATAAAAGGTTACTTGGTATAGGTCTTTTACATCTCTCGTTGTGTACAATAATGCTGGTAATATCGGCATATATAGAGATGGAAATGTGGCTCATTACTCTGGCTTTTGCATGCTCGCTTTTTGTGTTTGACCTTGGATACAGAGGATTGTCCCATACACACGGAAACGAACTTAAGGATTGTCTGAAACGTGTTCCGTGGGAAATGGTGCCTTTTATTATCTCGATGTTTGTGATAGTCCTATCGCTCGATAAATACGGAGTGACTGAAAAAATCAGTTCACTTCTCGAATGCAGCCGTCCCGAGTTCTCATACGGGGCTGCTTCATTCCTTACCGCAAACATGATAAACAACATACCTATGAGTGTGCTGTTTTGCCCGGTTATTGGTAATGCATCAGCTGCAGTGACACAGCCTGCGGTATATGCCGCTATAGTAGGCTCGAATCTGGGGGCACTGCTCACACCTGTAGGAGCACTGGCTGCTATCATGTGGAGCAATATTCTGAAGAAGAATCAGGTGGCTTTCAGATATACAAGTTATATCAAGAACGGAGTAATCGTATCTATCCCGGCACTTTTTGCAGCACTTGCAGTACTGAGCATCGGGCTGTAATCATAAAATCAGGAAACTGATGCGATAAAAAAAGCATAAAAACAGGAGAAAAAAATGAGAATCGGAACCGGATATGATGTACATAAACTAGTGGAAGACAGAAAACTGATACTCGGTGGTGTTGAGATACCGTACGAAAAGGGACTACTAGGACATTCAGATGCGGATGTCCTCATTCATGCCGTAATGGATTCCATCCTGGGTGCTGCAGCACTGGGGGATATCGGTCAGCATTTTCCGGACAGTGACGATGCATATAAGGGTATATCCAGTATACTCCTTCTTCAAAAGGTGGCAGAACTCATAAAAAAAGAAGGCTATGAGATAGCGAATATCGATTCGACCATCATAGCCCAGAGACCGAAACTGGCTAAATTCATCCCTGAAATGCGTGAGAATATGGCAAAAGCTTTAGGGATAGATATATCACAGATAAATGTAAAGGCAACTACCGAAGAAGGACTTGGCTTCACCGGTGAGGGGCTAGGTATTGCCTCTCAAGCGATATGCCTTCTTATGTGATGTGACAGTGATGACGGCTGATAAATGATTGACAACCTCCCCATTTATATGGTATATATGAAAACAGATACCCTGAAGAGAAGGGGGAAAGAGTACGTGAAAAAAAGTCTGTAAATTATATCTCCTAAGACAATTAGCGAGCTGGATAATGGTAAAATTCATTGTTCAGCTCGTTTT
>JAEEGL015344192.1_pt1 | contig 37471 bp, 22 predicted proteins | sample 9134231 | NCBI WGS metagenome assembly JAEEGL01 (sample SAMN16246548, study PRJNA631951) | gut metagenome | biome: gut microbiome; feature: rumen; material: fiber-attached | host: Bos | place: Iran: Karaj | collected 2018-10 | reverse complement strand
TCGCCGACTTCGCCGCGCATGGCGAAAAGCGCGACATCCTCAAGTTCGGCATGGCCTTCTACAAGAAGAACCTCGTCATCTGCAGGGATCTGCCCAAGTGATCAATCTTACCATGTGGTAGGGCGAGGCGCGGTGGGGCGAGGCGTCTCGCCGAGCCGTGACAGCAAGCGTACAACAGCAAGTCGTGCGTCTCGCCGGGACGGCTCGCCCCACCGGGAGGGCTCCAGCGGGAGGGCTCGCGCTTGTCGCGAGCCTGGATTTTCGGCTTGCGGACTGCGGTGAGATTATGGTATCATTACGCCAACTCAACTGGTCACGAAGGTATCTTCAACAGTTACAAAGAGGAAAAGCGATGGAAAAACCTATCTGCAACGCCCCTCGGAGGAAGGCGAAAACCTCACATTTCGCCCGTGTTGTTGCTCTGGTTCGTCAGGTCGCGACAAGCGCGACCCTCCCGGCAGTTTGGGCTCTTGCGGGCGCGGCGAGCGCGGTGACGGCGCGCGCGGCGCTGCCGGCGGAGTACCAGCAGCTCGAGTACATCAAGGCGACTGGCAACTGCCAGGTGCGGACGGGCGTCACGCCCGCTTCGACTGACAAGGTGGAGATGCGGTTCCGGCCCGACGCCGTGGGCGCCACGCAGAATCTCTGGTGTTCGCGCGACGGCAGTGGCGCGTCACACCAGTTCACCGCGTTCCTGTTGGACTCCAAAAAGGTGCGGTTTGACCGAAACGAGGGGGCTGCGGCGCAGATCACGAGCACGGGCACGCTCCTTGCCTGCACGAACTACCTCGTCGTCGCCGACTACGGGACGCTTGAAGCCGTGGTCACGAACGTCGCCGATGGTGCCGAGGTCGTGAACGTCACGATGGCGAGCGGAGACTACACGCCCGGCTCGGAGCTGTGCCTCTTCGCCTCGCACACCTCGGGACTGGCTACGGGACTCAACAACTACGGTTCTTATCGGCTCTACTCCTTCAAGTTGCTCGATTCCTCCGGCACTCTCCGCCTCGACCTCGTTCCGGCGAAGCGCGTGGAGGATGGCGTGGTCGGCCTCTACGACGCCAAGAACGATGCTTTCCTGACGAACAGCCTTTCCGGCACGTTCCTTGCAGGGCCGACGCCGACTTTGAACACCTATACGTGGACTGGAGCCGCCGGGACGGCGGCTCTCCATGATGCCGCCAACTGGTCGCCCGCGCCCGCCGGCGCATTCACGGCGGATGACGAGCTGGTCGTCAACGACGCGGCGGAAATCACCGTCGATGCCGCCGCAACCGTCGGCAAGATTACCCTCAACGCGGCGGGTGCTGTCGCGTTCACGGGCGCGAACGCCATCACCGTCACCCGGATCGCCAACACGGGCGCGGGCGACGTGACGTTTGGCTGTCCTGTCAACTTCTCCGGCATGTACTACGTGGAGAAGAACGGCGCGGTGAAGTTCTCCGGCGGCGCGACGGCGACGTATCCCGACCCCGCGCTGCGCACGTCGTCCGTTCCTGACCGCACGCTCGACGGCACCTTCACCTTCACCGAGGACTGGATCGTCAACAACTTGGGCGACTATCCGTGGATTGTCGCCAGCAACTCTGTCGTGCGCGGCAAGAATTTCTCCGGCACGCAGGTGTCCCAACACCGCATCCTGCGCGTGGAGGAGACCGGCTACGCCTGCTTCACCACTGTCACGAACGGATGGGATCGCGGCGATCTCGACATCAACGGCACGCTTGAGGCGACCGGGGAAGTGATTGTTCGCACGAATCCATCGTCTTCGTCCAACGAGTCGCGTTTCGGCCGCGATGGCAACATCGGCACGGTCAAGGCGCCGCGCATCGCGAAGTGCGAACACGCCATCGCGCGGAGTTTCATTCCCAATTTGATTGTCGGTGCGGGCGGTATGGGGGCCGTCACGCAGGACTACCTGTGGCGGTTCGCGGTGGATACCACGATCACGGCATCTGAGGACTTTGAATTCCTTGGCCTCAAAAACAGCAACACGCCATCGGACTGGGGTATCTCGACGATTTCCGGCAAGACGCTCACAATCAACGTGCCGGAGGGAATCACCGTGACGTGCGGCATCGGCGTACACGATGCGGGCGCGATCCGCAAGACCGGCGCGGGTACGCTCGTGATGACCGACACCTTCAACGGAGTGACCGGTTTCACGAAGGTTTACACGCAGGGTACAATCATTGACGAGGGCAAGGTGATTGTCGCGGCGAGCAGACAGCTCGGCACGGGTCCCGTGACGATTGGCGCGAACGGAACGCTTGAAATCGCGGACGGCGTTTCGTTCCCCAATCAGATTGTGGGTGACGGTACGCTCTCCATCTCCGGCACAGTGACAATGCTCGACGGCGCGCGCCTCTTCACTGGCCCACCCACTTTCGCGGAAGGGGCGCAGGTATTCGTTACGGGGCAGACCACGTATGGCGTTGTCGCGTCGAACATCACCGAGGCGGCGTACACGGCGCATTTCACGTCGGCGAACAATGAGATTTCCTGGGCCGATGGAAATGTTTCGTTCAACAACGGCTTTGTCTGGATCGGTACGGACGGAGGTGCATGGTCTGATGCCGGGAACTGGAGTTTCAACGGCGCTACGGGCATACGTGCCCCGCTTGACGACGCCTACGCAGACGTCTCGTTCATTAACGCCGCCACGGTCGTGCTGGACGTGTCGACGACGATTCGCAACCTCTCGTTTACCGGCTCCGGCGCGGTGAAAATCCACAACCCGGCGGCCAGTCATGGTTTCGTCACAACGAACCGACTTGCGCTTGCGACGGTCTCGAACAGCGCGACAGTCATGCCCGAAATCGAGTGCAAGGTCGATTTCGCCGGAACGTACAAGGTCGCCTTCACGAACACGAGCGTTAAATTTGCCGGAGGCGCGATTGCGACCAATATTGATTCGGGCAATGCCCTGACGTCACCGACGGCCGACCTCTACGGGAACTTCACGTTGACGCAGGGATGGACTATTCCGACCCCGCCGTCGGCGACCGCAACGGTCTACACGCACATCCTGCGGAGCGGCTCGACCATGAATACACCGGCGATGACACTCATACACAAGGACATGGGGGCTGTCGGACGGACTACGCAGCTGACGATTGAAGCCGGTGCCACGGCCAACGTCGGTACGGTCTACCACCAGTGCGGCAACGATACCTGGAACAACTGCCGTCACGCCATCAGCGTCCATTGCAACGGTACGTTGAATGTGAAGAAGATGTACACGGTGGATGGAGATGCCTCTGGCGGACGCATCGGCATGCACAAGCACAAGGGGTCCAACAGCTTCAACGGTACCGGTACATACAACCTCCAAGGGATCCAGTGTGTTGCGACAAAGCAGACCGGCTGGCACACGTGGCTCGAACAGTTTAGGACTAACATCGGTTCGTCCGGAATCCGCATCGCTTCGGGCTTCACAGGCAAGGCGTTCGGCTTCGCGCACGGCATGACGGTTGGCGCGTTGGCGGACTACACGATCCGCTCCGAGCGCACCGATCCGAGCATCGGTCTTTACGGCAATACGACGTTCGATACGCTGGATGCCGCAGACGGGGTGACGCCGCGTACGATCACCATTACCGCTAAGCTGGTCAACCTAACTCGTACTCACGACAACTCGCAATATCCCAATGTTGGTAAAATTATCAAGATCAACCCCGGCACGCTGATCCTCTCCGGCGACAGCACCTACTCGAACGGTACAGCCGTCAACGGCGGCACGGTACGCCTCTCTCACAACAATGCGGCGGGCACGGGGCCGATCACGGTTGCGGCGGGGACGACGCTGGAACTGGCGGACGGCGTGACGATTACGAACTCGGTCACGTTCGCGGACGGCGCGACGCTCGTGTGCGGAACGGGATCGCAGATCAGCGGTCCCGTCACGCGCAACGGCACGGTGAACCTGCACCTGTTGGGCACCACCACGATCTTCCCCTCCGGCTACACGGACACGACCGGTTTCGTGGTCTCTCCCGGCAGCGCGGTCGGCACGCTCTCCGTCGATGGTGGCGCGCTCAAGTACGATGCCCGCGCGGTCGGCACGTACACGTGGACGGGCGCGGTTGACGGCAACTTCTCCACGCCCGGCAACTGGAGCGTCAACGACGAGGCAGTGAACGACGTGCCGAACGTGCTGGACACGATTCGCTTCGCGCCCGAGGCCGCGACGACCGTGACGCTCGACGCGGATGCGCAGGTGGCCGCGATGGTGATCGAAGGGGCCGGCGCGCTCACGCTTGCCAATCCGTCCGCCGCTACGACCAACACGCTCACGCTCGCGTCCATCACGAGCAGCGCGACGGTCATGCCCGTGATCAACTGCAAGGTGCAGTTCACAGGGAAGTACACCGTCGCCTTCACGAACAAGGCCGTCAAATTCGCCGGCGGCGCGACGGCCACGACGTGGAATAGCGCGAACACGGCGGCCGCCCCAACGTCCGAGTTCTACGGTACCATCACCTTCACGGAAGACTGGAGCGTACCGAACGCGACGGACAAGAAATGCTATATCCGCGCTGGGGCAACCGTGACCTGTCCGACGCTGATCCTGCCATTCCGAGACGGCTCATATCTCCAACTGGCCCTGCTCCAGATCGACGCCGGCGGCACGCTCAACTGCCGCAGGGTCCTGCAAAAGGGATCGACGAACTACTACAATGGAGTTGGCGACGGCGTAACCGTCTATGTCAACGGCCAGCTGAACGTCACCGAGGACTATGAAGTCCTGCACAGCGGTCGTATCGGCATCAACAAGGTCGGCGGGGCCATTGAGTACTACGGAAACGGGCTCTTCTGCCTTGAGAAAATGACCGTTGACGACACGGCGAACGAATGGCTGGCGTTGGAGCAGAAGAAGGTGGCCTTCGGCGCGGGGGGGATTGTCGTGAAATGGAGCGACAAGTACGCCCATTCGCTTGTGGTTGCGCCTTGGGTTACGTTCGGCTCCCTTGCCGACTATTCCATCACGTCTGAGAAGACAGATCCCAAGATGGGACTTTACGGCGACTTGACGTTCGACACGCAGAACACCACGAACGCGGCGGTGTCGCACACCGTCCTCGTCGCCGTCAACTTGTATGACAAAGCGAAAGACCATCAATATCAGTACGGCTATCCCGGGAAGGGCTCCATCATCAAGAAGAACGCGGGTACGCTGATACTCGCTGGCGACAACTCGTACTCAAATGGCACGACCGTGAACGGCGGCACGCTGTTGGCCGCGCACGACCACGCCCTCGGCACGGGGCCTGCGTCGGTGGGGGCGGGCGGCACGCTTGAGCTCATGGAAGGGGTCTCGGTCACGAATGCGGTGACGCTTGCCGCGGACGCCACGCTGCTGATCGACGGCACGGAGGCGCGCACGGCGGCGGGAACGTCCGTCGTGGGCACGATTGCCACGCCTTCCACCGGCACGGCGAACCTGAAGGTGGTGGGCGACCTTTCCGAGGAGACCCAGAACATCTCGATTATGCTCGGTGCGCTCGCCGAGGGCGCGTCCGTGGAGGCGCTCACGCTTGACGCGACGGCGCTGACGCTCCCGAAAGCCGGGTGGCGTACCAAGTTGAAGGCGTGTGAAGGTTCGCTCGTGCTCGACGTCAAGAAGCCGACCGGCATGACCCTCATCGTGCGGTAACCGGCAGGGACGGCACCTCGCGCCGTCCGCGGCGGTCGCGGGGGCGGTCAGCGGAATATCGGCGCAGAGCGTAATTCTTCGAAAAATGCGTAAGAATGTCCAGACTGCGGCGTTGAATGTTCATGGAGAGAAAAGCCATGAGCAGAACTACAGAGAAAATCAACCTTGAAACGCGGATCGGCGACCGCTTTGAGCCGGTCTCCATTACGCCCCGCCAGATGGTGGAGATGTTGGACAGCGACGAGACCAGAATAAAGGGGCTTGTCATCGGGCAGACGACCTACAAGCTGAGCGACCGCTTCTACAAGACCCTCGCATCCGAGCTGGGGATTCCCTACGGAGTGTTCGGGTTCTTCACGCCGCTCGAGGTGATGACGCGCGCGGCGGAGAAGGAGCCGCAGCTTCCGCTGCGGGTGACGGTCGATACGGCCAGAGGCCAGGCGCTGGGGCTCACGCAGGACAAGGGTCTCCCCATGCCCGTGAAGTACATCGAGAACGTCCTGCACGAGGACCGGCGCCTGCGGGAGATGGAGTACTGCAACGGCCAGCTGAACGCCATCCTCGACCTTGACGACCCGTGGAACGTGCCGAACGACGGCACATACCACGTGCGCGTGCGCTGCCGCGTGCCAGTTGACGGCGTGGGAATGCCGGACATGAGCCTCGCCACGTGGCGGCAGATATGCTCCAACGGAGCGGTGGCCGAGTCGCCCATGTTCCGCACGAAGATGGAGATAAAGGACAACAGCGGCGACCATTTCCGCCGCCTGCTGGCGTCCTTCAGCAACCCGTCGGGCGTCGAGATGCTGCAGGAGCGCATGTGCTCCGCGGCCGGCACAAAGGCGTCCGTGGGCGAGGTCGTTCTGCTGGACGGGCTGATCAGGCGCTCGGTGGCGAACACCCGCAACCAGATGCTGCTCAGGGAGCGCCTCAACGAGATAGCCGACAATCCGTGCGTGCGCTACGGCGTGACGGACCTCGCGAACATCGGGCTCAAGAAGCGTCCTCTCCTTCCGGTGGGATGCAGCGTGGCTGACCTGCTCAACTTCGCCTCTGAGCTCGCGACGCACCATGCGGATCTGCTGAAGCCGGAGTCAACCCTCCACACCTTCGCGGGGACGGTGCTTTCCAAGGGCTTCGACCTTGAGGACCTGTATCCGAACTCGCTCCGCGCAAGCGGCTTCTATCTGGGCGGCATCAACTTCTCCAGCGAGGCGGCCTAGAATGACGGAATACGAGCAGAGACCATACCAGCAGGAGGCGATAGAGGCGGGCGTGGAGGCGTTCGCGCAGCGCGGGAGAACGTCCGTGCTGCTCGAGTCGCCCGTCGGCTCCGGCAAGACGTACATGGCGCTGGAGATCATCCACCGCCTCCAGGAGCGTCTTGGGCGGCGGCTCAAGATAGGGTGGGTGGCGCCGCGCCACCATCTGCTGCGCCAGATGATGGAGGCGAACCGCGATCTCCACCGCGACAACATACGCCCGGTGTCGCTGTTCGAGAAGGTGCCGCCGGAGGTTGAGTTCGCGGTGCTCGACGAGGCCCACCACGAGGCGACGCAGAGCTGCGTGCTGCTCTACGAGAAGATGCGCGCCAAATGGACCATCGGCCTCTCGGCGACGCCCATGCGCACCGACCGCATGAAGCTCTCGTTCCAGGAGACTGTGCGCACGTGCTCCATCGGCCGCCTCGTGCGGGAAGGGTATCTCAGCCCGTTCAACTCGTACGTCATTCCGAACTACGGCGTTGACACTGTGGCGGACTTCTATCTCGCCGACCCCGGCCGGTGGGGGAAGAGCCTGGTGTTCTTCTCCACCATCGCCGAGTGCGTGGCGTTCCGCGAGCGCCTTGCCGCCGGCGGCGTGGGCTGCGAGGTGGTGACCGGCGAGAGCGACAAGGAGAACCAGATAGACGCGTTCGCCCGCGGGCTCGTGCCGGTGGTGGCGAACGTGGCGATGCTGACGGAGGGATTCGACCAGCCGGACGTGAAAAGCATATTCGCGCGCGACGCGTCGCGTCTGCCGACGATCCAGATGTGCGGACGCGGGCTGCGGCGCGCCCCGGGCAAGACGGCCTGCAGCATCGTGCAGAGCGCGAACACCGACTACCTCTTCGAGCGCGTGGCGCCGCCCCGCAACGCCTTCCGGTGGCAGCAGGGGCGCTGGCTGGCGCTCACCGACGGCACCGAGGCCATCGAGCAGACCCTGAAGGAGACTCTTCGCCGCATGGACTCGCGCCAGAAGAAGGACCGCGCGGAGCGGAAGGGGGAGTTCCGCCATGCGGCGCGTGTGGCCCCGCAGAAGTTCGCGCGCCGGATACGGCGCCTGGAGGAGGCAGAGAAGGCGGAGAGGGCCTACTACGAGGCGTTCGGCGGCATATACGACGCGCTCTCGCGCTTCCGCGAGGCGGCGCACGCGGCCTGCTGGGGCGGCGATCCCGATCCGTGCGCCATGCATCTCAGCAAGGGCCTTGGCACGGGCGTTGAACGGGTGACCGCCATTCCCAACTTCCTGCGCGACGGCGACCAGGTCGTGCCCGCCCTGGGGATCAATCTCCGCGTCTGCGTAGATCAGAACTGGCGCAACGCGCTGACGCACCGCAGGCTTGCCATCGACCTCCTGAAGGGGATGGTGCGCCTCAGGCTCATGGCGGAGGGCGAGCCGAAGCCGGACGAAGTCGTCGTGGCGCTGGACGACCTTGGGTACGACGCCGCCATGAACAGATATCGGCGGGACACGCCGGCCGCGGCCGTTCTGCAGGCTGCGGACGAGCATCTTGCGGACGTGCTGCCGCAGTTCCGCGCCGCGCTCATGAATCCCTACGGCGCGACGACCAGGGGAGACGCGCGGCGCTACCTTGCTGCAAAGGCCGGGCCTAGAACTGGAACCTCTTGATCTTCTCGAAGGTGAGGCCGAACCCACCGAGGTACTTCGACAGCCCGGACGTGCTCCTGGGCGCCTCTCCGCCGCGGGTGGAGCGGAGCCTCTTGTTCGCGTCCGAAAGAGAATCCGCCCTGCGGCATTCTGTCACCACGTGCATGAGATGGGCGAGCTCCTCCGACCAGGCGTTGTCGAACCTCTCCTTGCCTATGAGCCGTTCAAGCTGGGCGTAGTCGGGATGGCTCGTGGCGCCGGTGTTCGGGTGCCGGATGGCGGCCGGCTGCCTGACGGGCTGGTCGTCAGGCTGATCGGCGGCAAGCCGCGCCGCCTCGTAACGCGACCGGGCCTCCTCGATCTCGTCCGCCACGATTTCCTCGGTGATGATGAACTTGTCCGAGAGAATCGCCATGCGCCTCACCATTGAGTTCAGCTCGCGGAAGTTTCCGTCCCAGGTGATGAGCGGGTCGTTGGCGAAGTCCAGAAACTTGTCGAGCGCCTCAGGCGTGAAGTTGGGCCTTCCGAGCTGCGTGTCGTCGTAGAACTCGTTCAAGATCGAATTGACGTTCGCCGGGATGTCCTCCCGATGATCCCGGAGCGGGTCCAGCTCGAAGTGCCAGGCGTTGATTCTGTTGTAGAGGTCCCTGCGGAACTTGCCTTCCCTGACCAGCTGCTCCAGCGGGCGGTTGGTGCCGCAGATGAGCTGGAAGGAGCTTTTCTCCGGGTTTGAGGGGTCACCGCCGAGCGGGACGAACGTTCCCTTGTCGAGAACGGTGAGGAGCATCGCCTGCATTTTGGGGTGCAGTTCGCCGATTTCGTCAAGGAACAGGAAGCCGCCGTCGGCCTTCTTGAAGGCGCCTTCGCGGTCTTCGTGTATTTCGTTGGCGGCGCCCTTTTTGCATCCGAAGAGCTCGATCTTCTGGATGTTCTCGTCTGAGCCGCAGATGGTCGCGCAGTTGTACGCGAGGAACTTGAGGTTGGCCCTTGAGTCGCTGAAGGCGGCTGCGATGTTCTCGGCCAGCTGCGTCTTGCCCACGCCGGTCTCGCCTGTGATGAGAATCGTCTGCTTCTCCTTGAACTCGCGCTTCACGAGCTTCTTGATTCCGTCTATGATGCGCGCGATCTTCCGGAGCTTGCTGTCGTCCTTGGTTATCACTCCGTGCTTGAGGAAAGCGAGCGTGCCGCTTTCGTTCTGCTTCGTCATGTCGCGGTAGGCGTTGGCGAACTCGCGGGGGTCTTCGATGACGTAGGAGCCCCTGGCCCAGCGCCGTCCGTCCTCGCGATATGTTTCGTCCTTCGGCCTGCTGCGGCGCTTGTGGTTCCGCCACGGGGTGGGAGTTATGCGCCGCGCGTCTATCTGGCCCATCTGCGTAAGCAGAAAGAGGCAGTTGCGCATCTGGGTGGTTCCGCTTGTGCAGTTGACGTAGTACTCCGTGTCGGCCCTGTGGAACTTATCGTTCGCGAAGTACCTGAAGAGGCACGGAAACACGTCGCTCGTTTCAAAGGGCTGGGTGATTCCGATGTCTTCGACCACGAGATTGATGTTAGGCGCCACGGTGCGAATGTCGTCTGCGACTTCGTCCCTGACGCGCTTGTGGCTTTCGCGGTTGTCAGCGAGCAGGTAGTAGTCGTCGAAGAGAAGGTCCGAATAGTGCTCTTCAAGTCCATACAGCTGGGCCAGCGCGACGGATGGGCGCCAGATCTCATGCCGGTTTTGCGGCGGGGGGAATGAGCGGGTGTTATACGAGGCAATGAATGCCTTGTCAAGCCGCTTGAATTCAAAGTCGTCCTGGTCATAGCTGATGAACGAGATCAGCGCCTTGCGTTTTCTGGTAGCGCATTCATGGGCAGAAATAGGTGTAGTGTTCGCTTTCATGGCCCTAGTGTACCATATTTTTTTCGCGAGGTCTTGAAAAAAGTGGAAGAAGGACGAAAAAAGTGCTTGGCGGGAGCGGATGAACGGTAAATTTTGCGTCTGTATATATATGGTGAATCTTTGGATTCACGAGTCAAGATTCTTGAAACTGGTGACTTGGGTGGTTGCCTTTTCAAAAACCGTTCAACCCGAAAAGCAAAGCGAGGAAAACATGACGTTCGACAGCAGTACCGTGATGCCCTACCCAACTCAGGGTATTTGGGCGAATCTCTACGCTAAATCGCACAAGGCGATTGCGGGGATGCTCAACCACAGCTACAGCCGCGCCGACCGCGAGGATGCAGTTGAGGTTGCCTTCGAAAGGCTGATGTACAAGAAGAACCGTGACTCGTATGGCGACGGCATGCCGCAGACCGAGGCGGAATGGGTTCGCGCTCTGTACTGGCAGGCACGTGCCTATCTCTCGCACCTGAGGGAACATGGGGAGTGTCATGCCAGATACGTCAAGAAGACGTCGGAGGAGTTTGCCGACGTCTTTGCGCAGGGGCATCAGGGCGAGGCGCTTGACGCCGACATCTGCGCCCGTGCGCTGCGCCGCGCGCTGGAGACTTTCTGCGAGGAGCAGGGCGTCGCGCGCCGGAACCTCGGCATCTTCGTTGCGCTCACGACCCGCGAGGCGTCGGTCAGGGAGGTGGCGAAGCGTCATCACATCTCCGAGGGCAATGTCTATGTGATAAAGTCCCGTGTCGGGGAGCTTCTCCGCAAGCATGGCCCCCGCCACTTCGAGAACGCGCTTGCGGAGGTGGGGGGAGGGGAGGCGCGCCAGGTATGGCGCCGCTGCGGCTGAATGGTCATAATGTTGCCGGCTGCTCATACTTTGAGCAAAAAATAAAAAGTTCCGCCGCAGTCGTAAGGGAGGGCGCTGCGGCGCGTTAATTTACTTCAGAGACCACAATCGAAAGGAATCCGGAAATGACAGACGAGGAAAAGCTGATATTCGACGACATTGACCTTTTTGGCAATGCCGATCGCAGGCAGCCTCGGCCCATGGGCAAGAGGCGGGCGAAGAGGGGCGTCAAGAAGGACGTGTTCGCGGAAATAAAGACAAAGATGGTGATGCGCATCTACGGGGTCACGAAGGCGCGGGCGCTGGAGATCATCGCCGGCAGGGAAGCCGAGCGCAAGGCGCTTGAGGCCGACAAGGAGCGCATGGCGAAGCGCGGCGGGGGAGACGACGGCGGCGACATCATGTCCGCCGCTGACCTCTTCAGCTTGTGATCAGGCGCAATGGCAATACCAAACGTAAAAAAGGAGAAGAAATGGCAAAGTTCAAGCAGATAACGCAGACATTCCTCTACAGGCAGCTTCTGAAGCACTGGGGGAACATGGTCGGCAACTTCAACGACGACTGCCGTGACGACGACTTCTTCGACGTCATGCGCAACTGCTTCGACCACGACAAGGCGGTCGAGCTGGTGGAGGCGGCCTATTCGCCGGCGGAGCTGGACGAGATGGGCAAGGCGCGCTCGCGCGCGTGCAGGCTCGACCTCAGCGACTCGCTGGACGACGTGTTCTGCGCCCTCTGGAACAACGATGGGTCGCGCGACAAGTGCCGGGCCGTGCTGGACGCGGCCCGCGAGTACATGGAGGCCGACTGCGCGGGGAATGACGAGGACGTCCTCGCGCGCCGCTTCGAGGAGCTGAAGCGCGTCCTGAAGCTCAGCGACCTCGAGGCCGACATCCTAGTGTTCGCCTACGTGCGCGACCAGACGTGCTTCAGCTGGCCGGTCCGCGTGGAGGACCGCGACAAGCCCCTCTTTTACGCGATGGCGCTCGACAGGTCGTACGACGAGGTCGTCAAGGCCATGTCCCCCCAGAGCAAGCTCCTCAAGCTCGGCATTCTGGACAACGACTACGACTTCTGCCGCCGCACGCTGGGCGGGTTCATGGACGGCACGTCCGACGAGACAATCGAGCGCCGCTTCTACGCCAAGTCGGACGGCGGAGACGTGCTTCCGTGGGAGTTCTTCGGCGACCTTGCCGCGAAGGACGGCGAGGTGCTCAAGCGCATGATCGCCGCGAGCGGCGGGAAGTGCAACATCCTCCTCTACGGCGCGCCCGGCACGGGCAAGACCTCCTTCGCCCGCTCGCTCGCGAAGGAGCTGGGGCGCACCGCGTTCGAGATACGCCAGGGCGACGAGGACGGCAGGAACATGAAGTCCGAGGCCCGCATGATGGGAATCCAGGTGTGCAACAACCAGGAGGACCCCGAGACCAGCGTCATGATAGTCGATGAGGCGGACGAGCTGTTGCGCGGATCGTCCTGCGGGGCGGGCCTCTTCGGCCTCTTCGGGTTCGACACCGGCGGGAAATCGACGGAGAAGGGCGTGACGAACGCGCTTCTCGACGACATGAAGGTGCCCGCCATCTGGATCTCCAACGCGGCGGCGAGGGAGATGGACGAGAGCGTGCGCCGCCGCTTCGACTACTCCATCTGCTTCGAGCGCCTCACCGGCGCGCAGCGCGTCGCCATCTGGCGCAACCAGGTGGCGAAGCACGGCCTAGAGGAGCTCGTCCCGGAGGCGAAGATAGAGGAGTTCGCCGGCAGATACGAGACGAGCGCCGGCGGCATTTCGACCGTGCTGGCGAACGTCAAGCGGATGGCGCCCGCGCTGGAGAAGGTGGACGAGCTTGTGGCAACATTGATGAAGCCGCACTGCAGGCTCATGGGCGTCAAGGACGCGAACGCCTTCCTCCCCGCGAAGGACTACTCGCTCGACGGGCTCAACATCAAGGGCAAGGTGTCGCTCGAGCGCATCGTGAAGGCGGCCGGCAACTACCTCGACGCCGACTTCAGCGCGTCGTCCGAGGACAGGCCGCGGATGAACATCCTCCTCTTCGGGCCTCCCGGCACGGGCAAGACCGAGTTCGTGAAGTACCTCGGCCGGCAGCTGGACCGCAGGGTGCTCGTGGTGAAGGGCAGCGACATCCTCGACATGTACGTGGGCCAGAGCGAGCAGAACATCGCCCGCGCCTTCCGCCGCGCCGAGGCCGAGCACTCCATCCTCTTCTTCGACGAGGTGGACGGCCTTCTCCAGAACCGCTCGGCCGCCTCCCACAGCTGGGAGATAACGCAGGTGAACGAGCTGCTCCAGCAGATGGAGAACTTTGACGGCATCATGGTGGCGGCGACGAACTTCTCGAAGAACCTCGACCCGGCGACTATGCGCCGCTTCACGTTCAAGCTGGAGTTCGGCTACCTCGACGACGACGGCAAGCGCGCCTTCTTCGAGCGCATGTTCAAGGCGAAGCTGGCGGACGACGAGTTCGCCGCGCTGCGCCGGCTCAGGAACCTCGCGCCGGGCGACTTCCGCACCGTGCGCCAGGAGCAGTTCTACCTCGGCGGCGAAGTCACCAACCTCGACCGCATAGAGGCGCTCAGGGAGGAGTGCGCGCTGAAGAAGGACGGCGACTGCGGCCTGCCAATCGGATTCACGGCCTGACGCCGCGTTTTTGGGCTATACTGCGGGGCGGTAATTTGATATAATTCCGCCCCATGAAAAACCCACTTAATACGCCGGACGCCGACCGTTCGATCGGAGACGACGTCACGGAGAAGCCCCGGTTCGCCAGAGGCGCGTCGAAGGTGTTCGTCGCGGGCCACGTGATCGCGGGGCGCTACGAGGTCGTGCGCAAGCTCGGCGAAGGGGGGATGGGCGTAGTCTATCAGTGCTTCGACAGGGTCGGCGGCGTGGAGGTGGCGGTGAAGGGTCTGCCGCCGGAGGTGAGCCGCGACGAGGACGAGATGGAGGACATCCGCGCAAACTACCAGATCGTCAGCGGCCTCCACCACCAGAACATCGCCGGCGCCCGAACGCTTGAGAAGGACGAATCGACGGGCGACTTCTATCTCGTGATGGACCTCGCGCCCGGCATGAACCTCAAGCGCTGGATGAGGCGCAGTCCGCAGACATCCGTCGAGACGAAGCTCTCCATCCTACGGCAGATCGCCGCCGCGATCGACTACGCGCACTCGGAGAGGGTGATTCACCGCGACGTGAAGCCCGAGAACGTGATGGTGGACGCCGATGGGCGCGTGAAGGTGCTCGACTTCGGCCTCGCCGCGCAGATTCGCTCCAGCCAGAGCCGCACGAGCGACGCCATAACGTCCCGCTGCGGCACTCCGGGCTACAAGTCGCCGGAGCAGTGGCTTGGACGTCCGCAGAAGGGCCCCGCCGACGTGTACTCCTTCGGGGTGATGGCATATTGGATGTTCGCAGGCGAACTGCCGTTCGACGGCGACGATCCCGTGGTGCTGGGTCAGGCCGTGCTGTCCGCGCCCGTGCCCTCCGTGCCAGGTCAGCCCCGATACGTGAACGCCGCGCTGGCCAAGGCGCTCGCCAAGGAGCCGGAGGATCGCTTTGCGAGCTGCGGCGAGTTCGTTGACGCATTGTCAGGAAAGGCGGGGGCACTGGGTTCGGGAGGATCGCGCCCCGCCGCGGCCACGAAATTGGTTCTCGTAGCCGCGCTGCTCGCAGCGCTTGCTGGCGGCGGATATTTCGGCTGGATGAAGTACGACGCGATGGTGAAGGCGCGCGAAGCCGAAGAGGCCCGCGTCACAGCAGAGAAGGCCGCCGAGGCAAAGAAGGCCGCCGAGGCAAAGAAGGCCGCCGAAAAGGCTGCGGCGGAGGAAGAGGCGAAGCGCAAAGCCGCCGAAGAAGAGGCGAAGAAGGCCGCTGAAAAGGCTGCGGCGGAAGAAGAGGCGAAACGCAAAGCCGCCGAAGAAGAGGCGAAGAAGGCCGCTGAAAAGGCTGCGGCGGAAGAAGAGGCGAAACGCAAGGCCGCCGAAGAAGAGGCGAAGAAGGCCGCTGAAAAGGCTGCGGCGGAAGAAGAGGCGAAACGCAAGGCCGCCGAAGAAGAGGCGAAGGCAGACGAAGCAAAGAAGGCTGCGGCGAAGGCCGCCGCCGAAGAAGAGGCGAAGAAGGCCGCTGAAAAGGCTGCCGCAGACAAGGCCGCCGCCGAAAAGGCTGCGGCAGATAAAGCTGCCGCTGAAGCAGAGGCGAAGCGCAATGCCGAGGCGCAGGCTGCTGCGGAAAAGGCCAGGCTTGAGAAGGAGGCGGAGCAAAGGGACAGGGAATTTCTTCTTCGTCTGAAGAGGGAGGGCTTCATTTTGGACGAGGCCGCCAACGCAATTGTGCCTGGAACGCTGCGGAGCTTTACGCTTCCGCTTGGGGAGAAGATCGAGATGGTGTGGTGTCCGCCTGGTTGGTTCATGATGGGCAGTCCCGAGACGGAGCAGGAGAGGAAGGTCGATGAGAGGCGTCATGCGGTGCGGATCAGCAGGGGCTTCTGGATTGGCAAATACGAGATAACGCGCGGGCAGTGGGATGCGGTCATGGGCGGCGACAGCTTTTTCGGAAAGAAGGAGCCGAAGGCGGCGGTGAACTGGGAGGACTGCCGGACGTTCCTGCAGAGGCTGAAGCGGGCCACGAACGGCACGGTGTCCGCCCGGCTGCCTACGGAGGCGGAATGGGAGTACGCGTGCAGGGCCGGCACCTCGACGCCATTCTCCTTTGGATGGCAGCTGAACGGCGTTCAGGCGTCGTGCAACCGGGCCGCGCCCTACGGCACCACGGAAAACGGGCCGATGAACCTCCGGTGGAGGGTGAGCGACGTCGGGAGCTTCTCCAGATACCAGAACGCCTGGGGCATAAACGACATGCACGGCAACGTGTACGAGTGGTGCGAAGACTACTACGACGACTATCCCGACGTCGGAGGCATAGTCGTGGATCCGAAGGTTGACTCGGCCGTTCGGCGCGACGACGCGGGCTCCGGCGAGTTCGTCCGGACGGCGAGGGTCGTTCGGGGCGGCGCGTGGAACTACGACCCCAACCAGTGCCGCAGCGCGTGCCGCAACAGGAGCGGCGCCAGCTCGACGGGCGGGATCGTTGACGTTACTGGGCTGCGGATATGCTGCGATGATTTGCCGTGAACGTTCACGGCGAACGGCGGCGTGCAAACTCCCGGCGCACCGCCGTGAAAACAGAGGGAGAGAGGAATACGAAATGAAGAGAATACTGATGGCCGCCGCGCTTGCGGCGGTGGGATGCGGGTGCATTTCCACCCACAAGAACGACGGCGGCGATGCGTGCCTGCAGGTGCCGGTCGTCAAGGACGTCGTCCATGAGAAGTATCAGGTTGCCAACACGCCTGTTTCGGCGACAGAGTCGCTGAACGTGCTGTTCAACTTCATCTCGTGGGGCAAGACGGCCACCCACATCGCCGACGCCGCTCCGTTCAGGTTCTTCGACAAGCTCGGCGAGGCCAAGAACGGCGCGTATGCCAATGCGTGCGACCAGGCCAACTGCGATTCGATCGTCGGCGCGCACTACAAGGTCCGCATCGAGGACTACTTCGTGTTCAAGAAGCTCACGTGCGAGATCAGCGGCTATCCCGCGACGCTCAAGGGCGTCGAGCTGATCGAGAACAAGACGCTCCCCTGCTGCGGCTGCGGCAAGAAGTGATTCCGCCCCGCGGCGGCATGTGGCGAGGAGCGGCCCGGGGCCGCTCCTCGCTTTAGGCGGACACCATCACCGAAGGAAAGACGGACACCATGACCTACGATTCCATGGGCAGCGCGGAAACGACAATAATCGGCGATTCGGGCTCGTCGCTTGGCCGCATCGACCAGTACGAGCTGGTGTGCGAGCTTGGCGGCGGCGGGTTCGGGACGGTGTATCTAGCGAAGGACACGGTCTCGGGCATCGACGTGGCGGTGAAGGGGCTTCCTCCGCTTGTGCGGAACAGCCGCGAGGAGATGGAGAACATCCGCTCCAACTTCGCGCTCGTCTCGCGCCTCACGCACACGAACATCGCAAAGGCGCTCGTCCTTCATCCGGCGAAGTCCGTCGCCTACGCGTCGGAAGATGTCCGCGGGAAGCTGCGCGTCGATTCCGGCGACACGCTGATGGTGATGGAGTACGCGCCTGGCGTCACGCTCTCGCAGTGGCGCAAGCAGTTCCCCGACAGGAAGGTTCCAGTCGCCAAGGCGCTGGAGATCACGCGCCAGATCGCCTCGGCGCTCGACTACGCGCATGACCGGCGGATCGTGCATCGCGACATCAAGCCGGCGAACGTGATGATCGAGACGGCAGAAGACGGGGCGGTGACGGCGCGCGTGCTCGACTTCGGCCTGGCCGCCGAGATACGCACGTCGATGGGGCGCATGTCGCTGGAGATACGCGACAAGTCCGGCACCCGCCCGTACATGGCGCCGGAGCAGTGGCTGGGCGGCAAGCAGGGTCCGGCGACCGACCAGTACGCGCTTGCGGTGCTGTTCAACGAGCTTGTCACTGGCGAGGTGCCCTTTGCGTCCGTCTTCGAGACGGGCGACCCCGTAGTTATGATGAACGTCGTCGGGCGCGAGCCGTTCTCGCCGTCGAACGAACTCCCCAAGGCGGTTCGCAACGCCCTCGCGAGGGCGCTTGCAAAGAAGCCAGAGGAGCGCTTCGCAAGCTGCCGCGACTTTGTCGCCGCGCTGGAAGGGAATCGTTCTAGCCGTGCAGAACATGTAGAACGTGTAGGTGGCGCGGCCGCGAAGTGGCTCTTCGCCGCTGCGGCGCTTGCGGTTCTTGCGGCGGGCGGCTACTTCGGCTGGGTGAAATACGATGAAGGCGTCAAGGCGCGCGAAGCCGAGGCGAAGCGGATCAAGCAGGAGGTTTACGAGCTGAAGGGCAAGGCAAGCCAGGCGCGCGACAAGAACGAGAAAGAGGAATGGCGCAATTGGCCACACTTCGACCAGAAGGCGAAAGAGCTTGAAGGCGCGTTCAGGGCCGGCGAAGCCGCCTTCGCCAAGGACGACTTTGAAGTGGCGCGGACGCTGTTTCTAAAGGTTCGCGACAACTGGTACTGGCTTAGCTCCAACAAGGTCGAGCGGGCAAAGGCCATTGCCGCAAAGGCAAAGGCGGAGGCGGACTGGCGGAACGCCGAATACGCGAAGGCCGGCGAGCTTTCGTCCAAAGAGTTTGCCGTCGCCACCAATGGTTTTGCCTCTGCCGTGAGCGCGTTTGACGCTGGCGCGTTCCATGCGTCAGGCGAGGAGTTCGTAAAGGCCGGCAAGGCGTTCGAGAACGCGAAGGCAAAGGCAAATGCGGAGAGTGACAGGCTGATGGCCGAGAGGAAGAAGGCCGATACGGATGCCGCCCTTGCCGCTTTCAGATCGTCTCCGCCGCGATATGAGGAAGGTTTCCGCCTGTCGAGAACGGCCGACAGAGACAACGCGACCATACAGTTCTACATTGGCGTTTGTTACGACTTTGGATACGGCGGCGCTGAACAAGATGACCGCATTGCGGTAGAATGGTACCGCAAGGCCGCCGAACAGGGGGAGATGACCGCGCAGTTCAATCTTGGATTGAGCTACGCCAAAGGACAAGGGGTGATTAAGAACGAGGCAGAAGCGGTCAAATGGTATCGCATGGCCGCCGAGCAAGGGTATGCCAGTGCACAGTTTAACCTTGCCTTGTGCTACGAAGATGGCAGAGGAGTGGTGAAGGATGATGCAGAGGCGGTCAAATGGTACCACAAAGCTGCCGAGCAGGGAGATGCTGATGCGCAGAACAATCTTGGTTTTATGTATGAGACAGGGAGGGGAGTCGCAAAGGACTGTTCTGAAGCCGTGAAGTGGTATCGGAAGGCTGCTGAACAGGGAGATGCCAAAGGAGAGTTCAACCTTGGTGTCATGTATGAGAATGGAGACGGTGTGGGGAAAGATGAGGCGGAAGCGGTCAAATGGTATAGCAGGGCCGCCGAAAATGGGTATGCCAAAGCACAGCGAGAAATGGGCTGGCGGTGTCAGAATGGGAATGGCGTAGGCAAGGATCTGGGGCTGGCTGTTGAATGGTATCGCAAGGCCGCAGAACAAGACTATTCTGTCGCCCAGTTTGACATGGGGGTAATGTATGCCAATGGCTGGGGTATGGCAAAGGACGATGTGGAAGCGGTCAAATGGTACCGCAAGGCTGCTGAACAGGGGAATGCAAATGCGCAGTTCAATCTTGCCTTGAGCTACAAAAATGGCAGCGGGGTGACGAAGGATGAGGCGGAGGCGGTCAAATGGTATCGCAAGGCAGCAGAGCAGGGAGAGGCCAATGCGCAGAACAATCTTGGTCTTATGTATGAGTTGGGCAAAGGCGTCGCAAAGGACTATTCTGAAGCTGTGAAGTGGTACCGCAAGGCAGCTGAGCAGGGAGATGCCAAAGGAGAGTTCAATCTTGGAGACATGTATGAGTATGGCAAGGGCGTGGAGAAGAATCTCACGATGGCAATGGAACTGTACAGAAAAGCTGCGGCAAAAGGGGATGATTCCGCGAAGAAGCGACTTGCCAGTTTGGCAGACGCAATCGCCATTACGACATCTGGGGCAGAGACAAGATACAGGGAAGGGCTTGAAATGCTTGAAATAGACATAGAGAGCACATTTCGGTATGGTCCGACGGTTCGGGTCTCCCCTGATGACAATCTGCCAGACATACTGAATAACTGCAAAGATAGAACTACCATTATTCTGTCGCCTGGAGAATACAAGGGAAATGGTTCCGTGTACATGAATTCCAAGTCAGTGCGGATTCGCGGGAATGGCGATGGTGTGGTATTGATAAAATTGCGACCGAGTTTAGACGGGAGTGGCAACGCGAACTGTCTGCTTGTTGTAGAGAATCTTACTTTCATCGACGGAGATATCGATTATGGCGTTTGGGTTGAAGGAAAGGCAAGATGCGTTGTTGACAAGTGTGTTTTCAAGAGATGTGGTGTCTGGATTGGCGATTACAATGGAGCAAGCTGCATGTCGGTGACAAGATCACGTATTGAGCGTCATCAGTCGCGTGGTGTTACATGTTGCAAGGCAACACGATTATACATGGCGGATTCTACAGTTCTCAGTAATAGTGTGAACAACTATCCTGTTACAGCTCATGACAATTCACGTTTTGTGATTCGGAATTCTGTAATAAAAACGAACGACAAAAATATTGAAGGTATTTTTGCAGTTTATACAGGCGTTCTTTTCTGCATAGAAAATACTTCGTTTGAGGGTTTACGATACGGGATTAAAACTGGTAAAGATTCTACGGGCAGCGTGATCCGCTGCAAATTCAAGGACATGCTTGACTGTGCAATAGAAAATGAAGGATCCGTACAGACGTATCTTAACACGTTTTCTGGAACGGCGAAGAAGTTCGCGCTGGATAGTGCAGTGCGTGAATCTTCAAGTTCAATTACCATAAACAAGAACATGTTACGGTAAAAGAACAAGCAGTTGAAGCAGGTGTAAACAAACATAAAGAAAAAATATTAAAAATACCTATTGCCAAACAGGAACCAGTTGTGATATACTAATCGCATCTGGCAACAAAAGGCTTAAAGGAAACGAGAATGGGAAACGAAGAATACAAGAGCCTCGAAGAGGTGGCGGAGATGCTGGGCGTAACGTACCAGCTGATCTACCGTCTTGTGCGCTCGGGTGAGCTTCCGGCCGTGCGGCTTGGAAAGCTCTACCGTGTGTCGAGCCGTGATCTCGACGCCTATCTGGAGCGCAGCAAGGGTGCGGCGTCCGGTGGCACGTGCAGCGTGTGCGGCACGTTCTACAGGTCTAAGAAGTCTCTTGAGCAGAAGTGCTCAGAAGCAGGCTGCGAAGAGGTTATATGCTTTGACTGCTGGAACCGGCTGGGAGTGCGCAAGTGCCCTGCCCACGCGGCGAAGTGAGTTTGACGACGAAAACACCACAAGGAGGTCATCATGGGTCTTTTCAGCGACATCTGCCCCGGCTGCGGGAACAAGGTATCAAAGCGCGAGCGCTTCTGCGATAAGTGCGGTCGCGGAGCGCCTGACGGGTGGTTCAAGTGCCCGCAGTGCGGCAAATGGGTCGGCAACGACGCCAAGTACTGTCCCCACTGCGACCACCCTCTGTTCCCCGAGGAGAGGATAGACCTCGCAGGCGGCGTGTGGGCGCGCAGGCCTGGCGAGTTCGCCCGGCGCTTTGAGCTTGACGACGTGCGCTTCATCGACGAGAACGGGCTGATGGTCCAGGAGGGGACCGTCGCGGTGCTGCTCGACGGCGGTAAGCAGGTGGAGGTGCTCGGCCCGGGGCGCCACAGCCCCACCGGCACGCTTCGCAAGATCAACTGGTTCGGGAATCCTCCCCCGAGCTCGGCGGTCATGGTTGATTCCGGCGAATGCGTGTTCAGGGTCGATTTCACCGGCAAGAACTCCGGCGTGGGCGAGGTCGAATCCGCCCCGCTCCGGTCCGCGGAGGAACTGGAGGTCGGATGCGTGGCGGAAATCACGCTCAAGTTCGTTCCCGGCAGGGCGAACGACTTCGTGGCCAACGTCGTGAAGGAGGCGCGTTCCGTCTCGACGAAGGAAATATGCCAGCTGATCTACGAGAACGCCCTGTCGGCGGTGCGCGACATGTGCACGCACTCGAAGATCGAGGACCTCGTGAAGGACCCCGCGCGCCGCGAGCGCTTCGAGGACGCGATCGAGCGCGCCCTGCGCGAGAGCATGGGGGGATGGGGGCTTGAGATAGTCCGCGCTGGCGCGGTGGAGTTCTACGGAGCCGCATACGAGGAGATGCGCAAGAAGTACGGCGAGCTGGAGAAGGCCAGAAGGCTCGTCGAATTCGGCAAGGCGCAGCTCGACCTGCTGGCGGCCTCGGCGGACCAGGACGCGGCGGCCGGCAAGCGCGACGCGCAGCGCGAGCAGGAGATGAAGGAGTACCTGGAGCAGCTCGCGCAGGAAAAGGGCCTCTCCGAGATAGAGCGCACGAAGGAGATGCAGATCGCGGTGCGCGTCGCGAAGGGCGAGGTGTCCGCCGCAGAGGCGAAGCTCGCCGCCGCACGTGAGCTGGAGGAGCACGCCAGGAACATGACGGCGCTCGCGCACCAGCACGAGCATGACATGGCCGCGCTGACGAACAAGCTCAAGCTTGCGCAGACCCTTGACGACTACGAGCGCGGGAAGCTCGTCGCGGACGAGGAGACCAAGGCGAAGATCGCCGCCATCAGGCGTCTGGAAAAGCTGCAGGAAGCCCAGACCGACGACCAGGTGGGCCGCCTCAAGATGCAGCGCGAGATCGACGAGGCCATGATGTGGCTCGACGTCAAGGCCAAGAAGGACCGGATAAACAACCAGCGCACCCGCGACAAGCTCGACATGTACTCCGGCAGGGACGCGCAGACCGTCGCCGTGGTGGCGGCGTCCGAGGGCGATTCCGCGACGGCCAACGCCATTTTCGCTCAGGAGAAGGCGAAGGACGCGATGGCGCACGAGGCCGAAATGGCCAGGATACAGGCCGGCATGACGGCCGACCAGATTCTCGCCGCCGGCGCCGCGAAGGATCCGAACGCGGCCAAGGAGGCGTTTGCGCGCGGCAAGGAGGCCGCGGAGGGCGCAAACGCCAAGGTCCTCGAAGAGCGCCGCAAGATGGACGCCGAGGTGCGCGCAGACCGCGAGAAGACCGAAGGCCGGGTCATCGGGCTCGCCGAGAAGGCCGTGGAGCGCCCCACCACCGTGGTGCAGCCCCCCGCCCCCGTCACGAACATGCAGCACTGAGGTAAAACCGACCGGAGTCGAATGGCATGAATTGCCCCAATCCAAAGTGCAGGGCGGCGTTGAAGCCTGGAGCCCGCTTCTGCCCATCATGCGGAACGCGAGTGGAGTCCGGCGTCGAGGCCGCCGCCGAAGCGCAGAAGCCCGTCCCTCCCGCGCCCCCCGTCCCCCCCGCCCCTCCTGCGGCGGCGCCTAGGCCGGAGCCGGCGAGCGTCGCGTCCGGAACGATGCTGTGCAGAGACAGGCTGACGGTGCTGTTCGAGGGATGCCCGTGCATCGTCAGGTTCAGGATGGACGCTGCCAGATTCGGAGCGGATGCCCGGAACATACGGTTCTTGTTCGAGAACCAGCTAACCGGATGCAAGCTGCCGATTATTCGTCCAAGAGGGCGCAGGGACCGTCCGCTCGAGTTCTGCGTCACCTTCCCCGAGCAGAAGGCCGGAGCCTTCGTGTGGTACGTCACCGTCGAGTACGAGTGCGGCGGGCGCAGAAAGTCCATGGAGGGCGAGATATCGCTCGTCGTGGAGCGCCAGGGCGAGGCCCGCAAGGTCGCGGACCAGCTGGCCGTCAACATCAACACGACAATAACCACCGGCCACGCGGCAGACGTGCATCTCAACCAGAGCGCTGCGGACGCGCTCGACAAGATCGTGAAGTCTCCGGACGACCCTTTCAAGGCGCTGCGCAAGCTGGTCGAAGGCCATGAGCGCGCCTGGGCGGAAGTGGGGCTCTTCGAGTCCGACATTTCCGAGGCGCCGACGAGGCCGGGCCCTGTCCTGTCCCCGAAGGGGCCGGAGCGGCTCACGCTCGCGTGCGGCGACGAGGTGGTGCAGCTCGTTTCGGACGGCTGCGTGACGTTTGGGCGCAAGAGGGACAACGTGATTCCACTTCGCGTCTGCGGCGCCGACGGCCGCGTTGACCGGCAGGCGAACGAGGGCAACCTCTCGCGTTTCCACTTCTGCATCGAGCGCATAGGCAACGACTGCGTGCTGAAGGACGGCGCGGCCGACGTGCCGTCGTCGTACGGCACTCGCGTGAACGGCGAGCAGCTTCCTCCTCTTGGGATGAAGCGGCTCGCGGCCGGCTGCGCGACCGAGATCGAGGCGGGGCGCAGCGGCGTCGCGCTCAAGATGCGCGCCGTCTTCCACCGCGATTCGCATGGCAGGGCCGCCGGGTTCGTGCTTGACCGCCTTGACGGCGCGCGCCAGAGGACATGCGCCGTCTGGGGCGAGCTGCCGCTTGGGGATGGCGCGAGCGTCTTGTGGGACGGCTTTCGCTGGATGCTGAAGACCGGCCCGTCCGGTCAGGTGCCGATCTCCGTCGGCGCGAAGGTTTCAATCGGCGGCCGTCTGTTCGACGTGCAGCCTTTCCATCAGACTCATTTGAACTGAGCAAAACAAAAAGGAGCAAAAGAAAATGAAGAAACCAGTATTAGCGATCATCGGCATGGCAGCGGCCATGGTGATGACCGGATGTTCGGGAGTCGTGTACCGCGTCTCGGAGTCCGCGCCCTCGCCGGCGTATCCGCAGCAGGCCCCGCGCAGGCCCGCGATGCGCAATCCGACGGTGGTGGTCAACGCAACGGCGTCGGACGCGAAGTCGGCCCGGCTCGCGGCATCGCTGCGCGCGGTCGTGGAGGGCGATCTCGCGGCAAGGGGATTCGACGTGGTCGCCAGGCGGAAGTCGGACTCCGTCGTGTCGCTGCAGGTGTCGCGTCAGAAGGTGGCCAGCCTCGCGGACTGGCGTGTTTACGACGGCACCGCCATGGCGCGCGTCACGGACGTGGCGTCGGGCAGGCTTGTCGCGAGCGAGTCGTTCAAGGCTCGCGGACAGAGGGCCCTTGACGAGGCGAAGGCCGAGGCCGGCGTGAAGGATGCGCTGGCGGGGCAGGTGTCGCGCTGGCTGCAGAAGAAGCTTCCCGCCAGGAAGGTGCCGCTGCCGCCCGATCCGCCACAGCCAGGCCACATGGCCGTGGCGATCACTCTGGCGCCGGCAAAGCCAGGCGAGGACCTTATGAAGGCGCTGCGCGTGCAGGAGCGGTTCATGGACTACGTCGCCGCCAAGCCGGGAGTCGTGTCGTGCGTGCTGGCGAAGGAGGATCCGGCGCTCCGCAGGTTCACGTTCCACGTCGTGTACGATCCGCGCCTGTTCCCGGGAGGGCTGCTGAACAAGGTGGTCCTGGAAGGGCCGAGGCTCGGGGAAAGCGTCAGGCTTGAAATAGTCCGCTGAACGGAAAGGAGCACAGGAAGATGAATGCGAAGCTGATTGCATGCGCGCTGGCCGCCACGGCCGCGCTGGCCGCCACGGCGGCGTTCGACGAGGCCGAGCGCGGCGCGCTCAGGAAGGCCACGGCGGCCGCGGAGACGATGCTCAAGACCGCGAACGCCCTGGACGGCAAGGCGATAACGGTGCTGCCCGTCATGGGCGACGCCGACGGATACTGCGAACGTCTCCTGATCGGGGCCCTCGTCTCGGCGAAGAAGACGTGCGTCGTCTCCAACGACGAGCAGAAGGACGAGCGGTTCAGGCGCATCCTCAAGGAGATCAAGTGGGACGAGCGGCAGACGACGCTAAAGTCCATCGACCCCAGGACGGCGGACGAGCTAGGCCACCTCAAATCGACGCAGCTGCTTATGGAGGCCCGGCTGGACATCTTCCGCCGCGGGCGCCGCCGCCGCGCCGTCGCCGAGCTGAGCCTCCTCGCCTACGAGGTCTCGACCAAGCAGTACGTGTGGTCGGCCGACATAGCCCTCGACGAGTCGGGGCGCGTCTGGCCCGACGCGTCGGAGTTCAACGTCAAGATTGACTTCTCCGGCTCGGAAAAGGCCGCCGCCCTCGCGGCGCTCTCCGCCGTCAATGTGCGGAACGCAGTGGCCGGATATGGCTACCGCGTCAACGGAGAGGGCGCCGTCGATCTGGACCTCTCCGCCAAGTTCGCGCAGCAGACGTTCGACAAGTCCGGCGAATACCTCGTGCTGAAGGGGCTGGCGGTCGTCCGCCTGACTTCGCGTACCGGCGACGGCGTCCTGTACGAGAAGACGTTCCCCGCCAGGGGCGCGCGCGGGCTCGGCGCGGAGGAGGCGCTGCGGAACCTGGTGGACGACCTGGACGGGCAGCTGCTGAAGTGGCTGGACGAGACGCTGAAGCCAGAGAGGTTCTTCGCGAAGCACAGGGACTTCGCCGCCTCGTCCGGACGATGAACCGGCCAACAACAAAGAAAGGAACACTGAAATGAAGAAGACACTTGCAGCATTTGCGGCGATGATCGCCATCGCCGGGTCGGCGCGCGCGGGCATCTCCGCAAGCGAGCTTTTCTCCCTCGCGCTGAAGGACGCCGTCAACGACGCCCAGGCGTCGATCGCGGCCTCGCCGAAGGTGCCCTCCGACAAGGCGATAGCCATCCTTCCGTTCGCGGAGGACGAATCCGGCAGCGTCGTCGGGCTTCTCAAGAACGCGCTGACCGGCGCGGGCAGGACCTGCGTGGAGGGCAAGGAGGACGCGATGTGGGACGCGATCCTCAAGGAGATAGAGTGGGACGAGCGCAAGGAGGACATCCTCGACGCGGCTACTCTCGACAAGTTCGGGAAGCTGAAGTCGGCGCAGTACCTCATGTACGGAAGCGTGCGCCGCCACGCGGCGACCGAGCGCTACGTGCTGCTGGAGCTGGAGCTGCACATTTCGTGCATAGCGACGAAGCAGCACGTCTGGGGCGGAACGTTCGCGCGCAGGCATCATGCGCCCGGCGACGACCCTGAAGGCGCAGTCAAGATCCCGACGAGCGTGCGGGCCGCGCTCATCGACGGAATCCGCGCCAAGGTCGCGGCGTCGCTCAAGAAGTCGCAGAAGCTCGGCGCCGCCAAGAAGGTCGCCATGCTCCCGATCGCCGGCGACATCGACCAGTACGCGGCCGGCCTCTTCCGCGACGTGCTCTCCGCGTCGTCCGTCACGCCCGTCAACCTCGACGTCACGACGCGCGCCGAGGCGCGCTTCGCCCTCCGCGAGGGCCCGGGCCGCGCCGACGCGCTTGCGTACGGCGCGCTCAGGGGCCTCTCGACCGACCTCGTCGAGACCTCGCCGACGGGCGGCAGGACGTACTCCGCCACGATGGAGCTCCAGCTCTGGATAGAGAAGGGCGCCACGCGCGAGATACTGTGGAGCGACACTGTCCAGTTCTCGCAGGAGTTCACGACCGGGCCGCGCGGCTGGTGGGACAAGCTCTGCCACTACTTCCCGGCCCTGAACGACCATCCTTCGCTGACGTTCTGGATTCCGCTTGGAATAGTTCTCGCGCTGATAGTGCTGTTCCGCTTCTTCAAGGCGACGTCGCGCGTCAGGTGACAGGGAGGTCTCGCATGAGCAGTCTTGACGACATCGAGAGGCGCATCAACGAGCGCATGGCGGAGATAGACCGCCGGCTCGGCGGCATCGTCGGCGGCGGAAACGTAGCGCCGTCAAGTTCGGCGGGCTGCCCCCGCGGCGGGCTGCCCCCGCCCGAGGGCGTGCTGGCCCCGCTGAACCCGGAATACACCAGCTGGGAGCGTGGAGCCCAGCGGGCGGTGGGGAGCGAGTTCGGCCTTGTTCCGCAGCCATTCGACTTTTCGTACCTAGGGTGTCTGCCGGCGCGGTTTTCCGCCGCGCGCCCGGCGAAGACGTTCCCGTCGCGGTTCGACCTCCGCACCGAGCGTGCTCTCATGCCGGTTCGCGACCAGGCCCCCTACGGAACGTGCTGGGCGCACGCGGCGCTGGCGTCGATGGAGTCGTGCATCATGCGCCGGACGGGCGAGTGCCCCGACTTCTCCGAGAACAACCTCGTCAATCTGTGCGGATTCGACGCCCGCAAGGCAAACGGGTTCAACGACGGGGGAACTGCCGACATGGCGTCCGCCTACCTTCTTCGCTGGAACGGTCCAGTCCTGGAGAGGGACGACCCGTACGGGCGCCCGGGGCAGAGCGAGGCTCGCCTTCCCGCGTGGCATCTGCAGAGGGTCCGCTGGATTCCGCAGATGCGCGACGCGTCCGACACGGCCGGGATCAAGGAAGCAGTGCAGAACGGCGGCGCCGTGTGGATTGGGTATGTCCACGACCATTCGCCCCGCGCGTACCGCAAGGACACGGCGGCGTTCTACCTTGCCGGCGAGCAGTCGCCGCAAAGCGGCGGGCATGCCGTGACGATAGTCGGATGGGACGATGCGTTCCCGGCGTCCAGCTTCGCGGTCACGCCGCCCGGGAACGGCGCCTGGATCGTGCGCAACAGCTGGGGGACTGGATGGGGCGACGGCGGGTATTTCTACGTGTCGTACCACGACAGGACGTTCGGGCGCTGGGGGCTGCCCGCATACGTGTTCGACGGCGCCGAGCAGACCACCAACTACGACGACGTGTTCCAGTACGACGAGCTCGGCCTGGTCACGAGCCTTGGCGATGGCGAGCGCGCAGTGGCCGCGAACGTGTTCGCGACCACGCGCGACATCGACGTCGAGGCGGTGGGAAGCTACTTCCTCGTGCCGGGAACGTCGTACCGCATGTCAGTCCACGTCGGCTGCTCGCCGGAGGATCCCTCTTCGGGGACTGCCGCAGGGGACACGTCCGGCGTTCAGGAATGGGCGGGGTACGACACGATCCGCCTCTCGTCGCCCGTGCACGTCCCGGCGGGGACGCGCTTCTCCGTTGTGGTGGAGCTGACGACCCCCGGCATGAAGCGGCCAATCCCCGTCGAGCTGGCGGTCGGGCCGAGGCGCACGGGGAAGGCCCAGGCGATGCCGGGCCAGAGCTTCTTCATGTGCGACTCGCAATGGTATGACATGACGCAGTTAGAGAAGACCCTGAACTTCTGCTGCAAGGCATACGTGAAGTTCTGCCATGGAGGGGATCGGGCGTGGAAGCGCTTCTGCAACAAGTGCGGCACTTACACCTACACGGAGTCCTCCACCGGCGGGAAGTGTCGCAAATGCGGGGCCTGGCTGTAAGATGGGCGTGCTGGACGACATACAGGCGCGGGTGGACGCCCGGATGGCGGAGATCGCCGCGCGGGTCGGAGGCGCGGCCAGGCCAGGCGCGTCCGGGCCCGCGCCGGACCGCTCCGCGCAGAGGTTTGACGTCTCCGGCGTCGTGCGCTCCTTCCGCGAGATGGGCTCGCGGCGCGGATGCTGCCGGAAGATGGGGCTCTGCGTGGGGCTCAAGGACGTCGATCCCGCTGCCTACGGCGGATGCCCGCAGCCGTGCCCCGGATGCGACCTGGACGCGGCGGACTTCGCCAACGTGCTGACGGCGGCGGGATTCCAGACGACGCTGCTGTCGGATTCCGGCGCGACGAGGGCCGGCGTAGTCAGGGCCATGCGGGCCGCGGCCGGCGCTCTGCGGGAGGGGGATCTTCTCGTCATGTCCGTGGCCGGGCATGGCGCGCGCGACTCCGTTCCGGGCAAGAACGGCGCGGAGGTCCACGAAAGCTGGTGCCTGTGGGACGGCAGGCTGTTTGACGAGGAGATCGTGTCCGTCGTGCGCGAGTTCGCGCCCGGCGCGAGAATCGTCATGGTCAACGACCAGTGCCACAGCGGTGGGATATTCAACGGTTGCGCCAGGGGCGTGTTCGACGGCGGCGTCCTGAGAGGCCTGCGCGCCTTCGGGGCGTCGTCGCCGATGCTCATCCAGTTCGCGGCCTGCCGGGCCGACGAGGCCAGCATAGGCTATCCCATCGGGGGCACGTGGACGACGGCGCTCCTGAAGGTGCTGGCCGTTGACAGGAACATCAGCTGGCGCGACTGGTTCGACAGGGCAAGGGCGCATCCGTCGCTGACGGATCGGCAGCGGCCGCAGTGGTTCGAGGTGGGGCCCGTCACGGACGTGTTCCGCAACGGGGATGTTTTCGAGTAGCAGACGAAATGAGGTGAATAATGAAGCAGACGTTTGACAGCAGAACGCTATCGCAGAGCGCCCAGGCGCCGCAGGAGCGCGCATTGAGGCCAGAGGCCGCCGTTCGCGAAGGCGGCGGCTCGGCGTTGAGCCACCCCGCCGTCCGCGTGGTGATCATGATATGCGTCGCTGCGGCGGCGCTGTATTTGATCCTTGGCCCGTTCTTCGTCCGCTGCATCGTCGGAACGCTGGTGATGGCCATGCAGGTGCTGATCGTCGAGCTGCTGCTCTGGGGGCTCGCCAGGCACAGGCGCCAGGGCATTCAGGGCGGGGACGAGCGCGGCGCGCGCCGAAGCGGATGGGCGATCGCGGCCTGGTGCATTGAGGCGGCCCTCGCCGCCGCGCTGCTCGCTGGGTGCGCGTTCTGGGTGTACAGGTCGGCGTCCGGCAGAAGTGAAGGCGCCGTCGCCAGGGCAGATGGCGGCGGAGACGGCTTTGGCGCCGCTGCGAAGAGGAAGGCGTCGGATAGGGACGTGCTGCTCTACGTCGAATCCACGGAGAGCGAGATCAGCCAGCTCTTCGAGCTTGTCCGCCACTCTTCGCTCGTACAGGAGAACGGGCAGTACGCGGCGTTCATGAAGGACGTCGGCTTCGTCTTCGCGGCCACGAACGACGAGGTTAACGCTGTCGCGTCGCGCAGGGTCGGCAGGGACGGCAAGATGGTGCGCACGATAACGTGCTACGCCGGCGAGGCACGCTTCGCCAAGACCATCGCGCTCGCCGCGGCCGCGGAGCTGAGCGGCGAAAGGGGAATAGTCGGAAAGATGATGGAGAAGATGACGCCCAGGCTCTGCTTCAGGCTGGGAGTGAAGGATTCGGTCGGCCTCATCCGCGAGTGCGGACTCGACCGCTTCATCCTCGACGACGCCGTGCGCGCGAAGGCCAAGTCGATCGCCGCCGGAGGCATCGTGGGGACTCTGGCGCACGAGGTGGGGCACCAGGTTCTCGGGCACAACTTCCAGGATGGCAAGGACCGGCTCAACAACGAGGTGCGCAGAAACTTCGAATCGCAGGCTGACCTGTTCGCCGCGTCGGTGATGAGCTCCAGCCCGTTTGGCGAGTACGTGTTCGCCGGGCGCGTCTTCGCGCTGTGGGTGAGCATGCGCCAGACTGATCCGCTGCTGGAGAAGATACCGGCGAGGGAGCTTGACCATCCGATCAACAAGGAGCGCTTCATCGCCCTCGTGATGGCCAACAAGGAGAAGGCCACCGCCCTCGGCATCAAGATCCCGGAAATGTGATCGGCGGGTGGGGATTCGGCACGGTGCATGTTCCTGATGTCCCGCCAGTCCCGTCCGTCCCGTTGGCCCCTTCCGCAGCTCCGGCCAGCTCTCCCGCCCGCGCCGCTAGGAGGGCGGCGTTCCCTGTCAGCCGCCCACCGCCGCGCTCTGAAACCCGATTTTCGGCTTGCGGGCGGCTGGGTATTATGATAACATTTGCGGCATCAAGTTTGTTGAGCATGGCATGGCAAGCGTGCAACAGTAAGGTGTGGAGCAAGAACCTATGAAAAACACGATGAAGAAGTCTCTAGCGGCGCTCTGCATTGCGGCGGGCGTGGCAATTCCGGTACGTGGCGCGGTTTCGTATGTCGTGGACGCCGCAGAGGGGCCGGAGAGGGCGAAGTGGAACGAAGATGTGGCCGAGGACGTGCTTGAACTCGCCGATCCGTTCATTGGCTCCGGCGGCACGGGACACACCACGCCGGCGGCCGCGTATCCTTTCGGCATGGTCCAGCCCGGCCCTGACACCAGCCACTCCGGCTGGGAGCACTGCTCCGCCTACCAGTACGGCGACAGGCGCATCCGGCGCTTTTCGCAGAACCACCTGAGCGGAACCGGCTGCTCGGAGTTCACCGACGTCGCGTTCATGCCCGCCGCAGGCGATCCCGAGGTGGCGTTGAAGCGCGACTACGGCGCCCGCTTCGACAAGGCGACTGAAAAGGCGTCTCCGGGCTACTATGCCGTCACGCTTGCGTGCGGGACGAAGGTGGAGGCCACTTGCACGCGGCGCGTGTCGCTCTTCCGCTTCACCTTCCCGAAGGACAAGAAGGCGTCGCTCCTCTTCGACCCGTCGTGGACGTTCTCCAGGACAAAGTCCGCCGAGATCGCGCCGATGAAGGAGAGGCGCGTCTCGGGGCATGTCGATCGCCATGGGTGGCCGGGCCACGAGTACTGGTTCGCCTGGGAGATCTCCGCCGAGCCGACGAGCGCGCGGATCGTCCGTGAGGCCAAGGCGGAGAAGGGCAAGGTGCCGGTCTTCGCGTACGAGTTCGACGCCGGCAGGGACAACGTCATCTGCCTCAAGGTCTCGCTCTCGCGCACGTCCGCCGAGGGCGCGCGCCGCAACATTGAAAGTGACGTGCCCGGATGGGACTTCGACGGCGTCCTCGCGGCCAACCGCGCCGCGTGGCGCGGAATCCTGGAGCGCGTGAAGGCAAAGGGCACGAAAGAGCAGCTCAAGGCGCTATACACCTCGATCTACCACATCTGCTTCCAGCCGAACACGATATCGGACGTCGGCGAGGGCGACCTCTATTCAACGTTTTCGTGCTGGGACACGTACCGCGCGGCCGGTCCGCTCTACACGATCCTCACGCCGGAATACGTGCCCGCGTTCATCAACTCGATGCTCTGGCACTTCGACCAGAACGGACATCTCCCCGTCTGGACGCTCTGGGGCAAGGACAACCAGTGCATGATCGGCGTCCACTCGGTGCCGATGATCGTTGACGCGTATTTGAAAGGCTTAAAGGGGGTGGACTGGGAGAAGGCGTGGCGGTGCGTGGAAAAGACGCTCACGGAGAACCGCGGCCGCCACAAGGCGAGGTACGAGCTGATCGAGACTTACGGCTACTATCCGTTCGACGTCGTGAAGGACGAAAGCGTGTCGCGCCTTCTCGAGGACTGCTACGACCAGGCGTGTGCCGCGCGCTTCGCGAAGGCCCTCGGCAAGGAACGCGAGGCGAAGTTCTTTCGCGACCGCTCTCTCAACTGGACGAACGTGTTCGACAGAACGACGGGCTTCATGCGCGGCAGGGACTCGAAGGGCGCTTGGCGCAAGGACTTCGATCCCTACAAGATCAGCCACATCACGCACTGCGACTACACTGAGGGCAATGCCTTCCACTGGAACTGGCACGTCATGCAGGATCCGGATCTGCTCGTCGAGAGGCTCGGCGGTGCGTCCGCCGCGGTCAGGAGGCTGGAGGGCCTCTTCAACGAGGACTCCGCCAAGGGCGCGGGTGTGCTTCCCGACGTGACGGGCCTCATCGGGCAGTACTGCCACGGCAACGAGCCGAGCCACCACAACATCTACTTCTTCTCGCTGCTCGGCCGGCGCGACCTCGCCGCGCGGTACGTCAGGGAGGTGATGGACACCCAGTACCAGACGACGCCCACGGGTCTCTGCGGAAACGACGACTGTGGGCAGATGAGCGCGTGGTACATCTTCAGCACGATGGGCATCTACCCGTTCGACCCGTGCGGCGCGGGCTATGTGCTTGGCGAGGCGCAGATGGAGGAAATCTCGATCGATGTCGGCGGTGGGAAGAGGTTCCGCGTGTTCTCAGAACTGCCCGGCGAGGCGTCAAGGTCCGTGGAGCTCAACGGGCGCAAACTGGACGGCGTCGTGGTCGGCCATGACGACATAATGAAGGGCGGCACGCTCGGATTCAAGGGGGGGACCACGGATTTCGACTACGTCTTCGACACGACAGGTGCGCCTGAGCTAGACGCATGGACCAGGCAGAACGTTGTGCCGCTCGTCCGCAGGTGGTGCCCGAAGCTGGTCGAGATGTTCCCGTCGGAAGGGTGGAAGGCGAGCAGGCGTGTCTGGTTCCGCTTTACGAATGAATCGGACTGCCCGGCGTATGCTTCGGGGTACTGCGTGACCATGAGCCGCAAGTGGTTCAAGGAGAATCCAGGTGATGTCGGCTGCATCGTCCATGAGATGTTCCATGTTGTCCAGGGCGGGTATCGCAATGCGCCCGACTGGCTCACGGAGGGCATTGCCGACTATGTCAGGTTCTATCTCTACGAGCCCGAAGCGCACGGGTGCGACATGGACCTGCGGTCAAAGGACGCGCGCTACGACGGCATGTACCGCGTCTCCGCCAACTTCCTGGACTTCGTGGAGCGCAGGCATCCGGGCGTGGTGAAGGAGCTGAACGCGCTTTGTCGCCAGGGCAAGTACAAGGAGGAGACCTATTGGAAGAAGCGCACAGGCAAGACGGTCAAGGAGCTTGAGAAGGAGTGGAAGAGCCAGGGCGACGGGCCGTTCAGTATCTACCGCTTCTGCGTTGACGGCACAAAGCGTCCGACATATTGTGCGCAGCTTTCAGAGATCGAGTTGCTGGATGCGAACGGAAAGGTGATCCCAAGTAGCGAATTCGAGCTTGGCTTCGCGGCGGGCAGTGGCGTATTCGGCGATGGAGAGACGCCGGACAAGGCCGTTGACGGCGACGTCAACACGAAGTGGCTGGACTTCAGGGCCGACCGCAATGCGCCGGCTGCGAGCCGCGCCTCGGTCTGGCTGCAGTTCAAGTTCGTCGCGCCGGTGAAGCTCTCCGGCTACAGGTGGTACACGGCCAATGACTTCGAGGAGCGCGACCCCGCGACTTGGCGGCTTCTCGGATCGAATGACGGCGCCAGCTGGGTGGTAATCGACCAGGTTGGCGGTTTCCGGGCCACATCCAACCGCAAAAGGCTAGCATTCGTCAAGCGTATTCGGTAGGGCATGGATCCCATTTGCGCCACGACGGCAACCACACCTTTCCCGACTTGTGAAATCTTGGGGACAGTCCCCCGAAATTGTGGGGACTGTCCACTAGCCCATGGGGACAGTCCACATAAATCCCGCGCGGAATCTTGGGGACAGTCCCCGTGCGGACTAATGGGGACTATGACGGGGACAGTCCCTTCGCATGCGCAATGCCAGCCCCGTGAAAACGGTGCCATCATCGTTTTGAGTATTGGCAGATGTCCTTTCAGAGCCTCCGCGACGACTGACGACGTCTGCCTGGCGTGGTCTGTGCGTGAAATGCCGCCCGGCACGGCTTTTGCGACATGCCGGGGCAAAACGCCCCCTGCGCCCGACTCGCCGCCGGCCGCCTCAAATTCCCTGCACGATGTTGTTTTGCGCTGCGAGAAGGACTGGAGCATGGCCGCGCCGCAAGGCGCCGTGCGCAGGTCCGTCCTCAGGCGGCGCGCGTCGGCGGCGCATCCCATATGAACGCCGTACACATCCTCGCGGAGCGCGTCCCGGGCGCCGGGAAGCCTGCCGGCAGCTGCGCGAGCATGCGGCGCGCGAACGCGACGGAGCCTATGAAGGCGCTCCGGAACACGTGCAGCGTCACGTGGATCGCCTGCGACGCGCGAACGCGCGGCGGCTCGTTCGCCCCCCGACGCGCGCCGCACGCCTCCCCGCCGCCGTCCGCCTCGGCATCGGCGGACGACGTCGGCACTCCCGCCTCGTCCTTGTCCGAGCCATCCTTGGCGGCGTAGTACTCGCATATTTCGCGCAGGCTGTCCTGCGTCAGGTCCTCGGGAAGCCTGTCGGCGAAGATCGCCTCCATGCGCACGCGCGCCGCCTCCCACGGGCAGCCCAGCATCCGCTCGTACATCCTCCTGCAGGTGGCCGAGAGCGGGCCGTCGCCCAGGGCGCAGGAGAAGCTGTTCCAGCGCCAGCTTCCGGGCCTGTCGGCGATCCTCGCCTTCACGGGGTTGTACTCCACGTAGGCGGCGACGACCGCCAGAACCGCCGCCGACGGCTCGACGATTCCGCTGTGGAAGCGTCCCTGCCAGAGGGCGCCCTCGTGGGCGTGCCTCCCGCCGGGCGCGTTGAATACGCGCGTGATGCGCTCCTTGAGGGTCTTCATGAACTGCGAGACGTTGTACATGCGCCTGCAAAGGCGCTCCCGCTCGGCCATGGCCCGGGCCGCGCAGCCGTTCCTCTCAAGCATGCGCCAGCCCTCCACCCTGCGCTCCGCGGCCTCGCGGCCGTAGATGCCGGCGAGCCTCTCGACGAAATCGCCGTCGTCCAGCATGAAGCCCACGCCCGGCCTTGGCAGCGGGACCGTCCCGCCGGACGGGCGGGGCCACATCGGGCCGCGGCACTCTGGCGGGCGCATGCCGAAGGCGTATGCGTCCGGCTCGCAGCCCTCTTCCGTCCAGAGCGTCTCCGGCACCCTCGGCACGTGCACGAGGATGTGGAGGTGGTTGTCCATGACGCAGCAGGCGTACACGTCCACGCCGGCGAACAAGGCCGTTCCGTAGATGATCCACATTATCTTCTCCTTCACGACGTCGTCGCCGAGGAGCATGGCCCCGTGCGCTATGCGCGTCGTCACGTGGTAGATCGCGTCGGGCATCGACATCCTGTTCTTCCTTGCCATTTTTTCTCTTCCCTTCTTTTATGCGACGGCGCATCGCAGCGTGCGCCGAAGACGTGTATATTATCTCATATTTTTGGCAAGACAAATGTGAAAAGAATGTCAAGAATGCGGCACCGCCTAAAACAGGGGAAGCGCCTCCTGGCTGAGGGGACTGTCCCCACCATCAGACGAGTGTGGGATGGGGGGACTGTCCCCATGGTGTGCGGCACTGCCTAAAACAGGGGAAATGCCTCCTGGCTGAGGGGATTGTCCCCCATCAGACGTGGGGACTGTCCCCATGGGGGTGAGGTGTGGGGCGGGGGGACTGTCCCCGGCACATTCTACGCCGGGTTCTGCCGTGGTGAGCCGTAGTGGGAGGTGAGCCGTAGTGGGAGGTGAGCCGTAGTGAGAGGTGAGCCGTAGTGAGAGGTGAGCCGTAGTGAGAGGTGAGCCGTAGTGAGAGTAGTGAGGAGTAGCGAGGAGAGAGAGGGCGCATCCGTGAATCGTGCATCGACCACAAAACAGCTTTCGAGAATGGCAGGGTTCGCTCGCCGAGCGGGCCGAAACGGCAGGCCAATGCGGTCGCCTCGGCGAGGTGACCCTACCAATTTGGGGCGGCCATGCCAATTTTGGTATGGCACGATTCGCGGATGCGCCCGGAGTCCCAATTTGTCAAATAGAAAAGACACTCTGTAGATAACTTGCGGAGTGAGAATTTGGTAAAGTTTAGTCTTGCGTGGGGTGGCGGGGTTATGGTATCATGTGGGCATGATGACAAAAGGCGCATTGTATCAAAATGGGGCGATGTGCTCTGAAACGTTGCTTTTGAGCGCGGCCGGAGGCCGCGTTGTGCGCGTTTATTTTAAATCGGTAGGGCCGCCTCGCCGAGGCGGCCGAATGGTGCGGCCCGCTCGGCGAGCGGGCCCTACCAGTCACTACCAACTGCCATTTAACTAACCGAGGAGAATAAGCATGAGCAAGCTACACATATCGACACTGGCGCTCGCGGCGATGGTCGCGGCGGGCACGGCGTTTCCGCTCGCGGCGCGAGCGGACGAGACGAAGACGACGGCGGCGGCGCTGAAGCACCGCTGGACGTTCAACACCGACCTGAAGGATTCGGTGACCGGACGCTCGGCCCAGAAGATCGGCTCGAGCGTCGCCGTCGCGGACG
>JAEEGL015332554.1_pt1 | contig 37472 bp, 30 predicted proteins | sample 9134231 | NCBI WGS metagenome assembly JAEEGL01 (sample SAMN16246548, study PRJNA631951) | gut metagenome | biome: gut microbiome; feature: rumen; material: fiber-attached | host: Bos | place: Iran: Karaj | collected 2018-10 | reverse complement strand
TCTAAATATAACTCTTTTAATGGAGATTATGATGATTTTGAAAAATTAGTTAATTTCTTTAATTATTATATAGATAATGAAAAGAAAAAAATAAATGATTTGAAAGAACAAGAAGATAAAAATTTAGAAGAAAAATTAGATTTTTTAAATTCAAAAAAGTATAAAGAAATGTCAGTTTATCAACAAAAAATAGATAAAGAATATAATGAAATTGAACCAAAATACGATAAAGTAAATGTAGGTGAAGGCTATATAAATGCTTTAGAACAAGATAAATTTTATCTATTCAATGGATATGGAAATTTAGAAACAAAAATAGAAAAAAGAGATGATTTTAAATTAATAAATGAATCAACTATATATAATGACGGCCTTTTATATGATTGTTTACTTGCTTTAAAAGGAGATTTAATCTATTCTGAAGACAAAGAAAGAATGTACTTTTTAAATGGTGAATATAAATATTACGAAGGAGAATATGTACCTAGTCTCATTGTGTATTCAAGTGATGGAAAAGAATTAAATAGATATTGTAAATCACAATTCTATAATTATAGTTATGATATGGAAACAACATCAGATAATAGGATTATTTTCAGATCAATTAAAGAAAGAGAAGATGATCAAACACGTTATTTTAATGTTGATACAGGAAAGTATTCTAGCAATGGTTATATTTCTGATTTTGTTGGTGGGCATGCTTTCTTTTCTACATTGTCAGATAATAGAGAAATTGTAACTAAAATTATTGATACAAACTTTGATACTGCAAAAGAAGTAAATTTTTATCCTGTTTTTTCAAAAGATTCAAAATATCATTATCAAGCAGAAAAAAATCATATGCCAATTTTTATATTTAAAAAAACAAAGAATGGCGAAATAGAAAAATATGGATATTCTGATTTTGATGGAAATATTGTAGTACCTTGTAAATATAAAACAATAGAAGATGCTAGAAAAGTATTTGAAAAATATTTAAAATCTAAAGAAAAGAAAGATAAAAAAGTAGCTTTAAAAGAAGAAAAGAAAAAATTAAAAGAAATTAAAAATGGTAAAGTTGATTTAGAACCTATAATTGATAAAAGTAGTAATGATGATATATATGAATTAGAAGATAAAATAAAAGTATACTTATCTAAAATGAATATGCCTAAATTAGAAATTAAATTTAGATTAATGCAAAGAGATTATCAAAGTAATATAAAAGAAAGTTCTAAGCAAGATATTGAAAAGAGAAAGAATTTTATATTAAATAATTCTAATTTATTTGTAAGTAATAGTAATTCAAGTAAATTAGTTTATAAAAACTATAAAAATGAATTAAATAATTTCTTAAAACAATTAGAAGATAATTTCTTTATAGTAGATATATTAGATAAGATAAACATTGTTGATAAATTAATAAGTGGTGAAGCAGTTAATTCTAAAGATGATTTAATACAAGATGTTTCAACTTTATTAGATTTATATTCTAATTTAGATGATAAATCTAAAAAAAGAATAACAAATTCTTTAAAAAATAATATTAATGATGAAAAAGATTATTTTGAAAATTATTTCTTTAGAAAAAACTATAAAGAAAAATGTAAGTATAATTCATATAATGAATGGGAAAAAAGTTTTAGAACTAAATTACAAGATTATATAATTCAATTTAAAAAAGAATTTGAATTTAAACAAGTATCTGATAATATTAAAAATATTGAAGAAGCTAAAGAATCATTAAAAGAAAATAGATATAAAAGTGTATTAATATATTGTAATGAAATAAAAAATATAGTTAATGAAATAAAATCTCAAACAAATGATAATGATATCTTAAAAGAACTTAAAAAATATGAAGAAATTGATATAGATTATAATAAGTCACCTGAAGAAAATATAAATTATATATTAGGTAAATTAAAAGATATATTAAAATATCAAAAAGATGTTGAATATATATTAGAATCAGATGAATTAAGTTCTTATAGTACAAATAGAAATACTAAGTAATTAGTATTTTTATTTGATATTATCAACACAAATATAATAAAATGTGTTGACATATTATATAATATGTAATATATTATTGTAGGAGGTGCAATATGGAAAGTGTATCAAATATAAATATTAGAATTGATTCAAATTTAAAAAAACAAAGTGATATTTTATTTAAGGAATTAGGATTAAATATGACAACAGCAATTTCTATGTTTTTAACTAAGTGTGTTACTACAGCAAGTATTCCATTTAAAATAGAAAAGTATAAACCTAATAATGAATTGTTAGAAGCATTAGAAGAAAGTAATAAAATATTAGAAGATATTAAAAGTGGTAAAAGAAAAGGTTATAAAAATATTGAAGATTTAAAGAAATCTTTAGAAGAGGAATAAATTATGATATATACTATAGATTATAGTAGTAACTTTAAAAAACAATACAAAAAAATTATAAAACAAGGTAAAAATATTAATGAGTTGTTCGCTGTAATTGAAGTATTATCACATGGTAGGAAGTTAGAAAAAAATATAAAAATCACAGATTATTAACAAATAATAAATATAAGGATTGTGAAGAATGTCATATACAACCAGATTGGCTATTGATTTATAGAATTATTAATGATGAATTAATTTTACTTCTTTTAGCTACGGGTTCACATAGTGATTTATTTTAAATACTAAGTAATTAGTATTTTTTTATGTTATAATTAAATTGGTGGTAATGTGATAGATGAATTAAAAAAAATAATTGATAATTCTAATAATATAGTTGTTTTTACTGGTGCAGGTGTATCTACATTAAGTGGTATTAAAGACTTTAGGAGTAAAGATGGTTTATATAATATGAAATATAAATATCCAGTTGAAACTATATTATCTCATTCATTTTTTATAAATAATACAGAAGAGTTTTATAAATTCTATAGAGATAAATTAAATTGTATTAATAAAGAACCTAATATATGTCATAAATATTTAAAATGCTTAGAAGATTCTAATAAATTAAAAGGAATTATAACTCAAAATATAGATGGATTACATTCTAAAGCTGGTTGTAAAAAAGTATATGAGTTACATGGATCCATATATGAAAATTATTGTTTAAAATGTGGTAAATTTTATGATGAAAAAATAGTATTTAATAATACTAAATTACCTATATGTGAATGTGGTGGTTTAATAAAACCTAATGTTGTTTTATATAATGAACCTTTAGATGATAATGTTATGAATGAATCAATTAAATTAATAAGTAACTGTGATTTATTAATAGTTATAGGTACATCACTTACTGTTTATCCAGCTGCTGGTTTAATTAGTTTTTTTAAGGGTAAAAACTTAGTTATAATTAATAGAGATAAAACTAATTATGATGATAATTCTACTTTAGTAATTAATAAAGATATTAAAGATGTATTTGAATTATTATAAAAAATAGTTGTTTATTACAAATAAAAATGTTATAATTAATTTAACAAAAAATTAATCAAGAGTATTCTTGATTATTTTACGCTGTAAATTAAAATTGAATAGGAGTTTAGATTTATGATTGTAAGAATAATATATTATATATTATTTGCACTTACATTAGTTTATGCTTTATATTTTTCAATTTCTGGTTTTATTGGTATTATAATGAGATCTAAAGTTAAGTTTAAAAAAGCAGAAAAATTTAACTTTTTTGGAATTATTATTCCTGCTAGAAATGAAGAAATGGTAATTGGTAATCTATTAAATAGTTTAAATAATTTAGATTATCCAAAAGATAAATATAAAGTTTATGTAGTACCAAATAATTGTAGTGATAATACAAGAGAAATAGCAATTAATAATAACTGTGAAGTTATTGATTGTAAAATTAAGGTATCTAGTAAAGGTGATGTACTTAAATATACATTTGATAAATTAAAAAAAGAAAAATTAGATGCTTATATTGTTTTTGATGCGGATAATGTTGTTCATAAAGATTTTTTAACTAAAATGAATGATTGTTTAGAAAGTGGATATAATGTTGCTCAAGGTTTTAGAGATGCTAAAAATCCATCTGATAATTGGTTAAGTGGAAGTTATGCTATATTCTATTTATTTCAAAATGTTTTCTTTAATAGAGCTAGAATGAGTTTTAATGCTTCTTCATCTATTAATGGAACTGGTTTTATGATTAGAAAATCAATAATTGATAGAGATGGTTTTGATACTAAATCTTTAACTGAAGATTGTGAATTTACTGGACAATGTGCTTTAAAAGGAGAAAAAATTGCTTTTGTTGAAGATGCTATTACATATGATGAATATCCTATTAGATTTAATGCTTCTTGGAAACAAAGAAAAAGATGGAGTGCTGGTATTATAACTTGTATGAAATTATATTCTCCTAAATTATTTGTTAAGTTTATTAAAAATGGTGATTTAGCTTCACTTGATATGGCTTTAGTTTATTTAGGACCTTTAATGCAAGTATTAAGTTTTATAAATTTAGCAATTTTAATTACTTTTAAAATATTAGGTATTGAATTATATGATATATTCTCATATGCTTTTGCAACTGGAGTTATTTACTTTGCTTTAGCTTATTTAATTGGTTTAATAATAGAAGTATTTGTTGTTAAATTTAAACATAAGAGTGCTGGTAGTATATTAAGTGGTATTATATTATTTATATTATTTATTCTAACTTGGATTCCTATTAATATTGTTTGTTTTATTAAAAAATATAAAAAATGGGAAGAAATTAAACATGATAGAAGTATAAGTATAGAAGAATTAAAACTAAATTAGTTTTAATTTTTTTTATTGTGCATAGAATGCACTTTATTTATAATTTAATTATAGTTATAATTAAGAAAAGAAAAGGAGTATGATGTAAATATGGAAAATAAATATATAAAAAGAATTAATGATTATAAAAAGTGCTTGAAAACCTTTGATTGCGCGGACTATATTTTTATAGATGAAATAAAATCATTTGAATTCAAGAGAATAAGTGGTTATTTAAAATCAAAGCCTATTTATGATAAAATTGTAAACGATCTAAATTTAGTTAAGGAACTAATTGAAAAAAAAGATGTACTAAATGCTGCTGTTATTTTAAGAACTACATATGAAAATATAATATATATAATTGCAACATCTTTTGATACTGAGATTAAAATTTCATTATCAACTAGTGCATGTGATTTGAGAAATGTTTTAGAAAAAAATTGTGATAAAATTTTTACATATTTTTTTCAACCAAGTGATTTTAATGATTTATATTATAGACCATTATCAAAATTAGTTCATGCAACTAGTTTAAAAGAAATTATGGCTTATTTTAATAAAAGTATGAAATATAGAGATTATATCTTAGCAAATTTAAAATATATTATGTTAGTTATTGAATATATGTATTTATGTTTTTTAAATAAAAAAGTAGGAAATCAAGAAAGTAAATTAGATTTAAATCTCATCGATTATTGCTCTTTTGCTAATTTTATAAATATTAATTATTTTTTATGTGACATTAAAGATAAACAAAACTTAAAAAAATACTTTTGTTATGATTTAAATAATAAATATTTTATCAGTAACCAAGAAAAAGTAATTAAAGAATTTAATACAATAAATGAAAATAAAGAAGAATTTGAAAGAATTATAAAGAAAATTACGAATGAATTAATTATACAAATTAGTGAAAGTAAATATAAAGATGTGTTAGCAGATATTATTAATAGCAAATAGAAATATTGTTCTTTTCCCCCTGAAGAGTGCAAGTTCACTCAAGAAACTAAAATAATTTATATAAAAGTTTACATATAATTAATATTTGTTGTTTTATTTGTTCTTTAAAGTTGTTATAATATTTATAGTTAGAATAATCAAGTAAGAGGGTATAATATGTCAAACAAAATAATTCAAAATCAAATTCAGGAAGAGATAAATAAAATAGATGAAAAGAATATTAAAATTGATTATTTTATAAATCAAGATAAATATATATATGATTATGAGTTAAATGAATTTATAAATAATAACGATATTAATAAATTCAAAATAATGTTTTTCACATTTATTTCTTTATTACCTACATGTATAAAATACATAAAAAAATATAATAATTATAAAGAAAGAATAAGAAACTTAAACAATGATATTGAAATTCATAATTCAGAATATATAAAGAGGAAGATTGAATTATTTAAACAAGTATGTGGAAAAGTGGAAGGAAGAGAATTAGATAATGAACAAATAGATGCAATCGTTAGGGAAGATAGAAATCAACTTGTAATAGCAGGAGCTGGATGTGGTAAAACAACAAGTATTGTTGGTAAAGTTAAATATCTTGTTAAAGTATTAAATGTTAATCCTAAAGATATTCTATTACTATCATTTACTAGAAAATCAGCAACTGATATGAAAAATAGAGTTGAACAAGAAATTGGAACAAAGATGGAGTGTTATACTTTTCATAAGCTTGGATTAGAAATAACAAAACAACAACTAGAAAATCCTAATATTTATGATGGTAGCATGAATAGATTTATTAAAGAACAAATAAATAAATATGTTCAAAATGAAGATTATTTAAATAAATTAGTTTATTTTATTACTGAAAATGTCCATCTAATAAAAGATGAATTTTCCATTAGATCAGAGGAAGAATATAAAAAGTATATAGAAACTAATCCTCCAATTACTATTAAGGGTGAAATTGTTAAAAGCTATGGTGAAATGGAGATAGCAAATTTTTTATTTTATAATGATGTTAATTATGAATATGAAACTAAATATGAATATGAAACTGATACTAGTGAATATGGTGAATATCATCCAGATTTTTATCTTCCTGACTATGGAATATATATAGAATACTTTGGAATAGATAGAAATAATAATGTACCAGCTTATTTTACAAGTAGACATGGAAAAACACCTAAAGAAGAATATAATGATGGGATTAAATGGAAAAAAGAATTACATAAATCCCATAATACAGTTCTAATTGATTTATATTATTATGAAAATAAAGAAGGAACTTTAAAAGAGGTATTAAAGAATCAATTAATTAAAAATGATGTAAAATTAAAACAAGTTACTATTAATAATGTATTTAATTATATTAAAGAGAAAAATCGTGGAATTATAGATAACTTATCTGTATCATTTGAAACAATAATTAATTTAATTAAGAGTAACGATTACAAAATAGATGATCTAAAAGAAAAAGCAAACAATTATGAATATTGTGAAAATATTAAGGTTACATTAGATTTGATTCATCCAATTTATGACGAGTATGATGAACTATTAGCACGAAATAAAATGATAGATTTCAATGACATGATTAATTTGGCAACTTCAATTATTGCTTCGGGTTTATATTCAAATAGGTTTAAATATGTTATAGTGGACGAATTTCAAGATATATCAAATTCAAGATATAAATTACTAAAACAACTAAGAGAATCAAATGATTATAAATTATATTGTGTTGGTGATGATTTTCAATCAATATATAGATTTACAGGGAGTGATATAGGAATTTTTACTAGTTTTCAAAAATATTTTGGTCCAGTTGGAATAAATATAATATCTAGAACACATAGATTTTCTAATTGGTTGGCAGAGATTAGTGGAAAATTTATAATGCAAAATCCTAATCAAATTAAAAAAAATTTAAGTGGATTTCAATCAAATATTTTTCCTGTTGCTGAAGTATGTGCATATAAATCTATATATACTATTAGCTTTCTTGAAGAAAAATTAAATTATTTTACTAAAAATAGTTCGGTATTATTTTTAGGTAGATATAATTTTGATATAGATTTGCTTAGAGAAAATGAAAATTTTAGTTACTTTTATGATAAAATATCAGAAAAACAAAAAATAGTATATAAAAAAAGAAAAGATTTAAATATAGAATTTATGACTATTCATAGTTCAAAAGGATTAGAAGCAGATTATGTAATAGTTCTTAATAATAGAAACAAAAGAATGGGTTTTCCAAATAGAATGAATGAATTACCTATAATGACTATGCTTTTAGACAATTCTGATAATTATCCTTTTAGTGAAGAAAGACGATTATTCTATGTTGCACTTACACGTGCAAGAAAAAAAGTTTTTTTACTTGTAGAAGAGAATAATAAATCATCTTTTATAAAAGAATTAGAAGGTGATTACAATAACTTTTTTAAAAACGAAAAGTATGTATGTCCATTATGCAATGGTCATCTTTCAATCAAAAAAGGTTCATATAGTAAATTTTATGGATGTAGTAATTATCCAGATTGTAGATATACTAAAAGTATTAAATAATTAATAAAAAAAATATAAACTTCTTTTGGCTTATCCTTTTATGTCGAAATATGTCGAAATATGTTATAATTTAAATAGGTGATAATATGTTTTATGATTTATTAATTAAAAAAGCTAGGGAAGATGAAATAATTAAATTTGTAGTTGGTGGAGTAATTATTAATGATAAAAATGAAGTATTAATACTAACACGAAAAACAAATGATTTTATGGGTGGTATTGATGAATTACCTAGTGGTAATATTGAAGAAAATGAAGGAATATATGATGCTTTAAAAAGAGAGATAAAAGAAGAAACAAATTTAGATTTAGAAAAAGTATGTAGTTATATTAATAGCTTTGATTATTTATCAAGTAGTGGTAAAAAAGCAAGACAATTTAATTTTGTTGTAAAAGTAAAAGAAACAAAAAATATAAAATTAACAGAACATGATAATTATAAGTGGGAATCTATAGATGAAATAAGAAATAATAATAAAATAACTCAAGAAGTTAAATATGTAATAGAAACATGTAATTATAATATAATGGAAGAAAGATTTAAAAGTGTTGTATGCACTGATTTATTAATAAAAAAAATAATTGATAATGAAGTATATATATTATTAATGAAAAGACAAAATACAGGTTATAATGATGGTGAATATGAATTACCAGGTGGACATTTAGAAAGTAATGAAGATTTATATGGTTCCATGATAAGAGAAGCTAAAGAAGAATTATTAATAGATTTAAAAAGAGAAGAAATAAAAATAATATATCTAATGCATCATTATAATGGAGAAAGATTAAACTTTATATTTGAAGTAGATGGAACTAATTTAAATCCAATTATAGGAGAAAAAGATAAATGTTCAGAATTAAAATGGGTTAAAATAAATGATTTACCTAATGAAACAACAAATAAAGTAAAGATAATTATAAATGATATAATTAATAATATTAATTATAATAAACTATAAGAAGGTGAAAAAATGAAAGAAAAAATAATAACAAGCTTAATACCTATTTTAATGGTTTTATCAGTTATATTAATAGGTTTAAAATCAATGAATAAAACAATAACTAAATATACAATTATTACAGATTATAAATATTTAACAATGATGAATGATGGAGGAAGTAATACAAATATTTATTATGAAATAGATATAAATAAAAAAGAAGTAAAAAAATTAGAAGATAGATATAAAGGTTTTGAAGGATATCTATATCAAGGAAAAGAAATATATAATAAAAAAATAAGTAAAGAATTAAATAAAGAATTAGAAAAAATAATAAAAGAATTAATAAATAAAGAAGATAAAAATGATACTAAAAATTATAGCCCATTTCAAATAAATTATAATAAAAAAGAAAAAACAATCTATAATTTAGAATCAATAAATAAATTAAGAAACATATTAAATAAAATAGATCAATATAAATAAAAACTATAAGTTTTTATTTTTTTTTGTAAATTAAAATGTAAAATTTTATAAAACACGAACAAATGTTATATTTTTTATAAAAAATGTGTTATAATTATAATGATTGAAGGGAGTGTTATTATGAAAGAAATAAAAAATGGAGAAACTTTTTATATAAACGTAAAAAGTTTAGGAGGTTTTGGTTTAGGTAAATTTGATTCAGTATATGAAGGAGAAATAAATGCCCTAGCTTTATGTGTAGAAGATAAAACATCAGAATATTTAATAGATAATATAAAAGAAGATGATGTTTTATTAAAACTAAAATATATAGGTAATGGTATATTTGAAGAAGAAACAACAAACGAAAAAATAATACTAGATGATAATAAAGTCTCATTTAACGATGGTACTAAAGTAATATTAGATAAAGAAATAAAAGATTATATATTAGATGATTTAATATATTTAAATTATGATGAATATTCAAATGAAAATAGAAGAAATAAAAACAAATTATCAATTAAAGATTATATAAAATCATTAGAAAGTGATATTGAAATAATAAAAAAATATCCATTAGGTTTTAGTTGTTTTAATTATGAAATACCACTTTCAATGACTAAAAAAAATAAAAAACAATATCTAAAATATAATGACGAAGTAAGAAAAAAATATATAGAAGAAGCAAAACAATTATCACTACAAGATTCTAATAAAGTAATACCTTTTATAGAAAATTCAATAAAAAAACTAAAAGAAGTAAAAAACTCTATTTAATAGAGTTTTTTTTCTTTATTTCTTAAATAAAACATGTTATAATTCATATTATGTTTATTAAGGAGGAAAATCATGGAAAACATAGATAATTATATTCAACAAGTAAAAGAATACATAAAACAAAACCCATTTCTAACACAAGATATGATAGTAAGATATGTTTTCTTAGATTTGTGTAAAAGATTATCATTTGATATGGATTATATACCATTTGGTAATAGTAGAAAAAGACAACAAATATATAAAGAAGGTTTTTATCCATTAAAAGTAGATAAATGTTTAGAAAATAATAAAGTAATATGTAATTCAGGATCAAAATTATTAGAACTTATCTTATTAGAACTAAATATAGATATTAAAACAGTAAAAGCAAAAGGAGATATAAGAAAATATCCACATGTTTATAATATAGTTAAAACAGATAAAGAATACATTGTTGATTTACAAGAAGATATGTATAGAGTTCAAATGCATTCTAAAACACCTAATTATGGTTTAAATGAAGATAATAAATACGTTATTAGTTTATTTGAACAAGAACAAATGGATAAAAAATTAGGATATATATCTAATGATAATTATTATATAGATGAATATTTATATTTATTAAAAAATGATTTAAATTATATAGAAGATTTCTATGAAAAAACTAAGTTTTTATTAGAAAATATAGATGTATTTAAAAATGATACAATTAATTATATAAATAGACAGTGGTATCACGTTAAAATATTAGAACTCTTCTTTAATAAAGAATTATTTGATTATGAATTTAGTACAGGTAAAATTAAAATAATAGATTGTTATAAAGAAAATAATAAAAAAATATATGTTAATTGTATTACAGTAGAAGATAAAGGATTAACTCATATATTTGTTTATAATAAACAAAACTATTGTTATAAAGAAATAGATATAAATTACTTTGTGAATTCAATAGAAAAAGGATTAATATTATCTAAAAACAAAATAAAAGAAGTAGAAAAAATATTAAGAAAAAGATAATTAGTTACATTTATATAAATACATGTTATAATTAAAATAGGTGGATTATATGAATGATATAAATAGAATTGATATAAGAATAATTAATAATAATAAACCTATGGAATTAAGTATTATACCTAATTCTTTAATATATTGTGTAAATGAAAACATAAAAAAAATAGATAAAGAATATATAACTAAAATATTAAATATTATTTGTTTATGGAAAAATGAATATAATGATAACTTAATTGATGGAGAAAAATATGAAATAAAAATATATACATCTAAAGGAATAGATATATATAAAGGTGTTAGATCTGATCAAATAGGATATGATGAATTTATTAAGTTAGTAGGTGAGTTATATGGATAAATACTTAAAAGCCTTAAATTCAACAGAAGTGTTAAATAACTCAATACCAAAATTAATAGATGCTTTTGTATCATTCTATGGTGAAGAAAATAGAGAATTTATAACACATAAATTTAATAATTTAATGTTTGTTGGTTATCAAGATGAAAATGTATTAAGTGATTTAGTTTTAAAAATAAAAAATGAAAAAAAAGATGAATTATTAAAAGATTTATTTAGTAAAATTGGTATTGAATATAATGATAATAATGCTAGATTATATATGGGTTATAATTATTTAGAAAATTTAGAATATAGTCCTATTAATAAGTTAAATAATTATATAAATGAAGTTAAAAAAGGTTCTAAATTAAGAATAGAAGAAGGTAATAAAAAACAATATCAAAGAATAATAAAATACTTTCCTAATTTAACATATGAAGATTTTATAAATAAAAGATTAACTGATGAACAAGAAAAAAGACTATCTTTAGGTGGTTATTCTATAGATGATTTTATATATACAAAAGATGATGATGATAAAAATATGTCTAAAAAAAGAAAAGAATCTATTGATTTTATTTCTAAAGTTAATCATAATATAACAGAAGATAATATTGATTATTTAATCAAAAATGATAAATTAAATAAATATGAAAATATATATAATTTATTTAAAGAAAGTTATAATAAATTTGATAGTTTTGTTAATAATGATATTAAAAGTTATATTGAATTATCTAATAAATTAAAAACATTAAGAACAAATATAGATAAAAAATATCATTATAAATTAATAGAAGAATTTATTGATTTAGCTAAAGATAGTGAAAAAGATAATATTAAACAAGAAATGGAAGAAGGTTATTTAAAAATTTATTCTACTAAAGCATATGATGTTATTTATGGTCTTGGACTTAAAAGTACAAGTAAAATTAAATATTTTTCTTCTGATTCAGAATTGGATTTAAATGATAATAAAGTAAATGATTATAAAAAAAATACAATTAAAGAAAATAGAATAGAGTATTTTAAATATATGGGTATTGATTTAGGTAATAATTATGAAGATTACATAAATAATGAAGAATGTAAAAAAATATGGCCTGATAGTAAATTAATTGATAATTTTATTGAAAAGAGTAATTATTATAATAATGAAGCTAATATAGAGTTTTATACTAATTTAGATTCTTATAAAAAAACAATTGAAAAAATTGATTCTTTAAATTTATTAGGTAGTGATAAACATCTAGAACCATCAAGTTATAAACAACAATTAACTTGTGTTTCTCCTGATATAAGATTAAATAATGGTAATTATGAATTATTTAATTTGGTTTTAATTTATTCTAATGCTGATAAACATTCTGATGTTAAATTAATTCATGAATTAAATCATATATATGAGTTATCTTTAGTTGGTGTTAAAGATAATGAATATAGTTGTATATGTGGATGGGATCAAGTTGCTGGAGAATTAGGTAGTATTAAAAATGAGTATGAAGATACTAATTCTAAATTTGAAAATAAAAGGGAATATGAATTATTTAATGAAATAATAAATGAAATGATTGCTCAAAGAATATCTAGTATGATGCATAATAATGGTGTTTTTATATTCAATGATAAAAATGATTATAAAGATAAAGGTGCTACTAGTTATGAAAGAACTTTATTTTTAGCTAATGAATTCTTTAATAGTTTTACTAATGAGATAATTGAAAGTAGAAGAAATAATAATATTGATATTATTTTAAATAAGGTTGGTAAAGATAACTTTGATAATTTAAATAATTTATTTCATGAGTTTAATGATCATTTTGCTGGTTTTGATTTTTTTAATTTAGTAAATGATATAAAGAATAATGCTGATACTGAAAGAGTAAGAATATATAAAGCTTTATGTAATAAAAGAGATAATATTTTATCTAGAATGCATGAATATAGTAATAATATGAATATGGGAATATAGTTATATTCCTTTTTTTATAATATTTTTTTAAAAACTTCCAAAATACGTAAAAATTGATAAAAAATATGTTTTTTTGTATAGAAAAGTTTGCTTTTAGCAAACTTCTTTATTTTTTTTATAAATTATACTAAATATGATTTGACTTATATATTATAAAGTGTTATATTATATGAACTAAAAAAAGGGAAAAATATATAAAAAAATATAGTAAAAAATAAGTATATATGGTATAATCATAATACGAACTATAAGGGTGAGTTAGATGGAAGAAAATGTATTAGTAAATTCGTTAATAAAAGAAAGAACAATTACACGTAAGGGTATTTTTTTGTGTTTTAAAAGATTAATGGATATTTTATTTTCAATAGTTGGAATTGTATTTTTAATTCCTATTTTATTGATTACTAAAATATGTTATATGATTTCGGGTGATTTTAAATCAATTATTTTTAAACAAAATAGAATTGGTTTAAATGGTAAAGAGTTTAAATTTTATAAAATTAGAACTATGATTCCTAATGCTGATGAAGCTTTAGAAAAATTAATGAAAGAAGATAAAGAAATAGAAAAAGAATATAAAAAATATAAGAAATTACATAATGATCCTAGAGTTACAAAAGTTGGTAAATTTTTAAGAAAGACATCATTAGATGAATTTCCACAATTTATTAATATTATAAAAAATGATATGTCTTTAATAGGACCTAGACCTTATTTACCTAGAGAAAAAAGTGATATGAAGAAAAGTTATGATAAAATTGTTACTTGTAAACCAGGTTTAACTGGATGGTGGCAAGTATCAGGTAGAAGTAATACTGATTTTAAGGAAAGAATTGATTTAGATAAGTATTATGTTGAACATCAATCATTTAAATTAGATACAAAAATTTTCTTTAAAACATTTTTAAAACTATTAGGTAGGGATGGTGCTAAATAATGAAAAAAATAAGTGTATTTTTATTAGTTATTATGTGTTTATTTATTACTGCTTGTGGTAAAAAAGAAGAAGTTAAAGAAGAAATAAAAGAAGAAGAAAAACCAGTTGAAGAGGTTAAAGAAGAAATTAAAACGCCAACATATTCTAGACCTTATGGAGTAGTTATTAATAACTATCCTAGTGCTGTTAAAGTGCAAAGCGGTTTAGATAAAGCATTTGTTATATATGAATTTCCAATAGAAGGTGGATTATCTAGATCATTAGCTTTCTTTAGAGATGTAAATGATGTTCAAGTAGGAACTATTAGAAGTGCTAGACATAATTATATTGATTATATACATGAATATGATGCAATATTTGTACATTTTGGTGGTAGTGCTTATGCATATAATGAGTTGAATGGTTCAAATAAGGTAGATCATATTGATGGCAATACAACAGATAAAACTCCATTTTGGAGAGAGCAACATGAAAATTTAGCTTATGAACATAGAGTTTACACTAACTTATCAAAAGTAATTGATTATGTTACAAATACTAAGAAATTTAGAACTACTACAGAGGACTTAGGACCATTAAAATATAGTGAAACTGAAATTGATTTAAAAGAAAAAGAAGGTTCGCATTTAGCAAACACTATAGATATTTATTATTCAGGAAGTTTTTATGTAACTTATAAGTATAATAAAGATACAAAAAGATATGATAGATATTTTAAAGGAACTCCTCATAAAGACTATTTTACAAAAAAACAATATGATTGTAAGAATGTAATAATTACATTTGTTAATTGGAGTTCAAAGACAGATCATAAAGATGCTGCTGGAAATGGTTACTTAGATTTAAATAATACGGGTAAGGGTGAAGGATATTATATAACTAATGGTTATGCGGTACCTATTACTTGGGAAAAGGAAACTAGAAGTTCTAAAACTGTATATAAATATCAAGATGGAACTGAGTTAAATATCAATGAAGGTAATACTTGGGTAATGGTAACATCAAAAAGTAAAACATGGAATATAAAATAATTGATTAATTTCAATTATTTTTTTGTTTTCTTGATATAGATATTTATAAATGATATAATTAATAAAGAAAAATTTGAATTTTTGATGAACAAAATTAAGTGGGTGATGGAAATGAAAATTTTACATATTGTTTTTGGTTTACCACCATATGTAAGTGGTGGATTACCTTTATATGCCGAAAGATTGATAGATTACCAAATAAAAAGTGGATATGAAGTTTTTATTTTAGAACCGGGATCTTTAAATCTTAAAAAAATTCAAATTAAAAAAGTTAGAAATTCTAAAATTCAATTATATAGAATTTATAAATCACTTCCAGTACCATATAATTTCGGTATATCAAAACCAAAATTTTATTTGAAAAAGGTTAATAAAAAAATATATGAAAAATTTTTAGAAAGTATTAACCCTGATATAATACATGTTCATAGTATAATGGGAATTCATAAAGAATTTTTTGAAGTTGCAAAATCAATGAATATTAGAATTGTAATGACAACTCATGATTATTTTGGATTATGTTTACGTTCAAATTTCATCAACTATAAAGATCAATTATGTAAGGGTCAAAATAAAGAAAAATGTGCATTATGTAATTATAATAAGAGCATTACTTTAAATAAACAAATGTTAATTCAAACAGATTTTTATAAAAGTATTAAAAATAATAAATTATTAAAAGATATTCGTAAAAAGCAAAGAGTAAAATTAGATAAATTAAAAAAAGGTAATAGTATTAAAATAACTAAAAAAATAGAAGATTCATATGGGGCATTGTTGAATTACTATAAAGATATATATGGCTATATTGATTATTTTATTTATAGTAGTAATTTATGCAAAAAAATCTATTGTAAGAGTTTGCCATTAAAAGGCGAGGTTTTAAATATTACTTTACCTGAAATACAAAAACATAAAATTAATAAAAAAAATAATAAAAAAATGGTTATTGGATATATTGGAAGAAGAGAAAAATATAAAGGTGTTGATATATTAGTTTCAGCAGTTAAAAAATTAAAAAATGTTGAATGTTATTTATATGGTGATGATTTTGAAGAATATGTAGATAAGGGATATTCAATATATAACAAAGGAATTTTCTTACATGAAAAGTTAGCAGATGTTTTATCTAATATAGATATATTGGTTGTTCCTAGTATTTGTTATGAAACTTTTTGTTTTCCTATTATTGAGGGTTTATCATTTAATATTCCAGTTTTAGTAAGTGAAAATGTAGGGGCAAAAGATTTAATCAAAAAGGCACCAATTAATGCAATTTTTAATCCAACTGTAGAAGATTTATATGAATGTATAAAAAATGTACAAAAAGATGATAATTATTCAAAATATAAAAAATGGGTTGAAGATAATTTTTTATTTGATGATATGGAAACACATATAAGAAAAATAAATAAAATATATAAAAAAGTTATAGATTCTAAATAAAACTTTTATAAATTATATAAGTTTTAGTTTTGTGAGGTGATTAAAATGAAAAAAGATAAAATTAGTATAATTGTTCCAATATATAATTCAGAGTTATATATTGATGAATGTATTAAATCTTTAATTAATCAAACTTACAATAATATAGAAATAATATTAGTTAATGATGGTTCAATAGATAAATCATTTGATATATGTGAGGAATATCAAAAAACTGATAATAGAATAAAACTAAGAGATAACCAAAAAAATATGGGTGTTTCTTTTTCTAGAAATAAGGGTCTTGATATAGCAACAGGAAATTATGTTATGTTTCTTGATAGCGATGATTATTTTGATAATGACTATATAGAAAAAATGTATAATTCAATTATTAAAAACAAATGTGAAATGGGAGTATCTGGGTTTAGATGCTTTTCAGATAAAAAAGAAGAAATAGTTCAATATTTAAATCATGATAAAGTTTTAACATTTGATATGATTGCTAAAGATTTTGTTAGTACTCATTATTTTAATTCAGTTTCAAAAACTATAATAGATTTAGATATTATTAAAAAAAATAATATAAAATTTGATACATCATTAGCTTTTTTTGAGGATCAAAAATTTTCATTTATGGTAATGAATAAGTGTAGTAGGATAATGTATTTATCAAATTGTTATTACAATTATAGAACAAATGATAATAGTTCAACACGAAATATGAGTTTTAATAAAGTATATAAATGGTTTGAAGACAATAATTTTGTAATAGATTATATGATTTCTAATACTAATAAATTAGATATAAATTATAATAATATTAGATTATCAAAACTGAAAGCAACTTTATGTATATTAGCCAAAATGAAAAATCAGACATACAAAAAATTTAAATTTGATTCTAAAAAAATAATAGATAAATTTTATGATTTAGTAGATATAGACACTATTAATTTAAAAGAAATGAATTATGAAAATAGTCTTAACAAATTTAGAATAAAGTTAATATTAAAAAATCATTTAAGATTATTCTATTATTCAGTACTTTTATCAGAAAAAATTAAACGTTAGAAATCTTAATAGATATTATTATTTTAATGTTATTAAAGAAAGTTGGTGATAATATGTCTTCAAGTACTGAAAGAAAAAATGGGGCTATTTTTTCTTATGTTACAATAATTATTAGTACTTTAGTACAATTACTTTATACACCATTTCTTATATTAAAGTTAGGTCAAAGTGAATATGGGCTTTATTCATTAATAAGTTCAATTATAGGTTATTTAACGATATTAGATCTAGGTTTTGGTAATGCCATTATTGTTTATACATCTAAATATAAGGCACAAAACAAAAAAGAGGAAGAAGAAAAATTACATGGAATGTTTAAAATTGTGTTTTTTATAATAGGCTTAATTGCTGCTATATTAGGTTTAATTTTATTTTTAAATATAGATAACTTATTTGATAGTACAATGACTTCTTTAGAATTACATGAATCAAAAATAATGATGTTAATTTTATCATTTAATTTATTTATAACATTTGAATTTAGTATTTATTCATCAATTATAACAGCATATGAAAAATTCACATTTCAGAAAATAATGGCAATTATAAGTACCTTATTAAAACCATTAATAATGATTCCATTATTAATAATAGGTTATAAAGCTATAACAATGACAATTGTTTTAACAATAATAAATATGATAGTATTATTATCTAATTACTTATTTTGTAAAAATAAATTAAACATAAAAATAAAATATAAAGGTTTTGATAAAAAATTATTTAAAGTTGTTTTTGGATATTCAATATGGATATTTTTAGCAGTAGTAGTTGATAAAATAAATTGGAGTGTAGATCACTTTATATTAGGTTCTATATCAGGTACAATTGCCGTATCAGTATATGCAGCTGCTAGTACAATTAATCAATTATTTGTTAATTTATCTACAGCTATTAGTGGAGTATTATTGCCTAAAATATCAAAAATGATTGCTAGAAACTCTAGCAGTGAAGAATTAACTAATGAATTTATAAAAGTTGGAAGAATACAATATTATATAATATTTTTAATGTGTAGCGGCTTAGTTTTATTTGGAAAAGAGTTTTTTATCGCATGGGTTGGAGAAAGTTATATTGATGCTTATTATGTAGCCATGATACTTATTATTCCACTTTGCATACCATTAATACAAAATTTAGGAATAAGTATAAGGCAAGCTATGAACAAACACAAATTTTCATCAATTGTAAATATAATAGTAGCTGGTATAAATATAATAATATCAATCCCACTTGCTAAAAAATATGGACCTATAGGAGCAGCATTTGGTACTTGTTTTGGTATATTCTTATCGAGTGTAATTAATAATATTTATTATTATAAAGTATTAAAATTAGATATTTTAAAATTTTTTAAAGAAATAATAAAAATGAGTATAATATTTTTAATACCTTTAACTGTTATAATTACTTTAATAAATATAATTAATTTAAATGGATTAACAAAAATATTTGTTTTTGTTCCAATTTACATAATTATATATAGTATTATTTCATATTTTATTTCAATGAATAATTATGAAAAAGGAATAATAAAAAGATTTTTTAAAACTAAGGATGTGAAATAATGGATTTAATTATTAATAAAACATATATTGATAATAATAAATTAGTTTCTAAAATTGAATATGAAAATAAATCATATGATATGTATTTTAAAGTAGAAGATGAATATAAAAAATATCTATGTGATATGAATGCTAATTCATTTTTAATAGCTTTATTACCATTTATTGTTAAACATAACTATAATGTAATTATAAAAGATAAAATAAGTTCAAAACTATATTATCAATTGACAACTTATCTTTTACCATTATTATGTAAGGCATTTAAAAAGAACAATATAAATATTGAATGCGAATTAACAGATGAATTATATAATGGTAAAGCTATAGGTGCTTCTATTTCATGTGGCGTAGATTCATTTTATACACTTTTCAAACATAGAAATTTAAAAAATAATAAAAATATAACACATTTATGTTTTTTTAATGCAGGATCAAATGGTGATTTTGGAGGAGAAGATTCAGATAATTTATATAAAAAAAGATTAAGCCATGTAAGAGAATTTTGTAAAAAATATAATTATCCTTTTATAACTATTGATTCAAATATGAATGAACTTATTTTAATGAGTCATGAAAAAAGGCATACATTTACTACACTTGCTTGTGTATATGCACTAGAAAAACTATTTAATACATATTATTTTGCAAGTGGATTAGAATTTGATGGATCACATATAGATGAAAAGGATACAGCTTTTTATGATATTTTAAATGTACATGCTTTAAGTAATGAAAATATAGCTTTTTATTGTAGTGGGTTAGAAACTAGTAGAATTGAAAAAGTTAAATTTATATCAGAATTTGAAGAAACATATGATTATTTAAATGTATGTGTTGGTCATGATTGGGATAATTGTTCAAGATGTGAAAAATGTTCAAGAACTATGGCAGAACTTGAATCAATTGGTAAATTGGATAAGTATAAAAATGTGTTTGATTTAGATTATTATTATAAAAACAGAAATAAGATTCTATCGACTATTATTCATGATAAAAGAGATCCCATTAAAAAATACTTTTGTATTGATACATTAAAAACTTATAAAGAAAATAATATAAAAATACCATTTAGTTCATATATAATCGCTAAAGTTCCTACATGGAAAAAAGTAAAAATACATTTAAGAAAGTATAAAATTGTTAAAAAAATAAGAAAAATAGAGCAGCCAAAAGATGGTTGGATGGATTGATAAGGATTGATTTATATGAAAAAAATAGCAATCTTAACATTAAATGGTAATTTTAATTATGGTAATAAACTACAAAATTATGCGTTATTAAAATTTTTAGAAAGTAAAGGTTTTAATGTTCAAACAATATGGTATAAAGACAACTTAAAAACAAGAATAAAAAATGAAATCAAAAGATTATTTCCATATAAATTAAGTTATAAAAGAACTAATTATTTTGAAAATTTTACTAGAAATTATTTAAATAGAAAATATTATAAAAAAAATGATTACTCAAATCTTTATGATTTCATTGTAGTGGGTAGTGATCAAGTATGGAACTATAATTTAAATACATTTGATGAAAAATATTTTTTAGGTTTTTCAAAAGATAAAAACAAAAATATAGCTTACTCAGCTAGTTTTGGAATACCAAATATTGATGAAAAAATGAAAGAAGGATTTAAAGCTGGTTTAAATAATTTTAGTTACATTTCAGTTAGAGAAGAATCAGGTAAAAAAATAATAAAAGATTTAATTAATAAAGATGTAGAAGTGCTTGTTGATCCAACATTGTTATTAACAATAAATGAATGGGACAAAATTTCCAGAAAACCAAAGCAATTAAAAAATAATAAAAAGTATATTTTAAATTATTTTTTAGGAAGTATATCAAATGATAGAAAACAAATAATAGAAGACTTTGCTAGAAAAAATGATTGTGAAATAATAAATATACATGATATTAATAATGAGTATTATGCGATGGGGCCAGAAGAGTTTGTTTATTTAGAAAAAAATGCATTTTTAATTTGTACAGATTCATTTCATTCGGTTATTTTTTCAATTTTATATAAAAAACCATTTATAGTATTTGATAGAATTGAATCTGGTACTGAAGGTATGGAAACTAGGATAGAAAGTTTATTAAATAAATTTAATCTGAATGATAGAAAATTTAATAATAAAATAGATAATGATATTTTAAATTGTGATTATTCTAATTTAGAAAAAGTATTATTTGAGGAAAAGAATAAAAGTGATAATTTTTTAAATAAAGCTTTAAATTTAAAGTAATAAATATCTATATTTAAAAACATAATAATTAATTATTATGTTTTTATTTTTATATAATGAATAAAAAGTTGATTTTATACTCATTATTTGTTATAATAGCAAACTACTTAGGGGGATAATATGAAAAAGATAAAAATATTTAAATTATTACTTTTATTAGTGACATTTTCTTTATCTATATATTTTTCAATTAAACTTATTAAATTTGATATATTACCTAATAAATATCTAAAAATAATATTTTTAGCATTATTGGTTGTTAATATATTGATATTATTATGTTTAATAGCAAAGAAAAGATTTTTTAAAGTGATGGGTACATCCTCATCTGTATTAACAATAGCAGTACTTTTATTTTTTACATTTCATATATCAAATATATCAAATATTTTTGATAAAATGTTTGGTAATAATAAAATTGAAATTACAAATTATAGTGTAGTATCATTAAATAATAATAATTTCGGAACTATTGAAGAGTTAGAAACTAAAAGTGTTGGATATGTAGCATCTGAATTAGAAGATGATGAATATATTGAAGAATTAAAGAAAACAAAAAACATTAAATTAAAAGAATATAAGGATTCATATAGTTTATATTCTGATTTAATGGATAATAAAATAGATACTATTGTTTTAAATGAAGTATATCTTGATGCTTTGAAAGAAGAAAATGAAGAAATGGATTCTAAAATAAACGTTATATCTAATATTGAAGTAAAAAAAGAAGTTAAAACTGAAGATATTGAATCAGATTTTATTGATGATGATATAGAAGATGAAAATGTAATTGAAACCGAAAATAAAGAGAATAATACTGAAGAAAATAATGAAATAATTAGTGAAGTGAATGATATATCTAATGAACAAGAAGAATCAGTTAAAATAGATATAAAACCATTTAGTATTTTAATATCTGGAAGTGATTCAAGAAGCTCAAATATTTCAAATAAAATTAGAAGTGATGTTAATTTAATAGTAACAGTAAATCCTAGTAATCATAAAATTTTATTAACAAGTATACCAAGAGATACTTATGTACAAATACATGGTACAACTGGTAATAAAGATAAACTAACACATGTAGGTGGATATGGTTTATATAAAACAAAAGCAACTATACAAGATTTATTACATGTTAAAATTGATTATTCAATTAAAGTTGGCTTTTCATATACAATTAAACTAATAAATATTTTAGGTGGTGTTGATGTATATAGTGATAAATCATTTACTACATATAATAAAGATGGTGGAGCTCAAAGAGTTAATATCAAAAAAGGCATGAATCATTTGAATGGTGCCCAAGCATTATCATATGTTAGAGAAAGATATGCATATAGTGATGGTGATTTTCACAGAATAAAAAATCAACAACAAGTTTTAGAAGCAATGATTAAAAAATTAACTAATAATAAAGATTTATTATTAAAATATGATGAAATTCTTAATTCTTTAAAATCAATGTATGTAACTGATATACCTTCTGATTTAGTTAAAAAATTAGTTAAACATCAAATAGATGAATTTCCAAATTGGAAAATTGAAAGTCAATCAGTAAAAGCTACTGGAATGACAACTACAGAAACATATTCACTACCAGGTTTAGAACAATATGTTGCTATTCCAGTTCAGTCATCTATAAATTCATGTTCAAGTAAAATTAAAAGTACTATTAGGGGTTAATAGAGATCTAAAAGATCTCTTTAAAATTAAGATGGAAACATATATAAAATGTTGTATTATTCTTGATAAAAACTAATATAAATGATATAATTAATAAGGCGTAAAGGGGAAGTGTGTATATGATGAATGTATTCATTGTCGGCTCAAAAGGTATACCTGCTAAATATGGTGGTTTTGAAACATTCGTTGACGAATTAGTTTCAAGAAAAAAAGATGATAATATAAAATATCATGTAGCTTGTTTATCAAATGAAAATAGTGAATTTGAATATAATGGTGCTAGATGTTTTAATATAAAAGTTCCAAATATTGGACCTGCTAAAGCTGTTTATTATGATGTTTATGCATTAAAAAATGTTGTTAAATATATTAAAAATAATAATTTAAAAGATGGTATTGTATATGTTTTAGCTTGTAGAATAGGCCCATTTTTTAATAAATATGTTAAAAAATTACATAAATTAAATTTTAAAGTTTATGTTAATCCAGATGGACATGAATGGAAAAGAGCTAAATGGAATTGTTTAATTAAAAAATATTGGAAAATATCTGAAAAATTAATGGTTAAACATTCTGATTTATTAATATGCGATTCAATTAATATAGAAAACTATATTAAAGAAGATTATAAAAAATATAATCCAAATACAACATTTATAGCTTATGGAGCAGATATAACAAAATCTAAATTAACAAATGAATCAAAAGAGTTAAATGATTGGTATGATAAATTTAATATTAAGAATAACAATTATTATTTAGTTGTAGGTAGATTTGTACCTGAAAATAATTATGAAACTATGATAAAAGAATTTATGAAATCAAATAGTAAAAAAGATTTTGTAATTATAACTAATGTTAATGATAAATTTTTAAATGAACTTGAAAATAAATTACATTATAGTAGTGATTCTAGAATTAAATTTGTTGGTACAGTTTATGATAAAGAACTAATTAAAAAAATAAGAGAAAATGCTTATGGATATTTCCATGGACATGAAGTTGGTGGAACTAATCCATCATTATTAGAAGCATTAGCTTCAACTAAATTAAATTTATTATTAGATGTAGGATTTAATAAAGAAGTGGCATTAGATGGAGCTTTATATTGGAATAAGGAAGATGGAAATTTATCAAAATTAATCAATGACTGTGATGAATTATCAGAAGAAAAAATAAATGATTTAGATGAAAAATCTACAAATAGAATTATAAATGATTATAGTTGGGAGAAGATTGTAGATGAGTATGAAAAACGATTTGAAAACTAAAATATTATTTCTTCATTCAGGTGCTGAATTATATGGTGCTGATCAAATTCTATTTACAATTATTGATAATATTGATAAAACAAAATATGAACCTATAGTAGTTTTACCTAATAATGGTCCTTTAGTTGATAAAATTAGAAATATAAATGTTGAATGTCGAATTATAGAATATCCTATCGCACGAAGAAAATATTTTACTCCAATTGGAGTGTTTAAATATTTTAAAGAATATTTTAAATCATGTAAACAATTAAAACAAATAATTTTAGATGAAAATATAAGTATAGTTCATAATAATACAATAGCTGTTTTAGAAGGAGCATATTTAAGGAAAAAAACAAATATTAAATTAATTTCACATATTCATGAAATGATTGAAAAACCTAAAATAGTTTCAAAAATCTTATATAAAATACAATTAAAACATTCTGATAAAGTTGTTGTTGTTTCTAATTCTGTAAAAAAACATATTATTAATATATATCCTAAATATTTAGATAAAATTATTGTTATTAATAATGGAATAAAGAGTTTTAATATTATTGGAAAACAAAATATAAAAGAAAATTTTGTTAAAAAAATTGATATTCCTATTAATTCAAAGATAGTAGCAATAATTGGACGAATAAATTCTATAAAAGGTCAAAATGATTTTGTTGATAGTATGGAAGAACTAATTAAGAATAATGAAAATATTTATGGAATTATTGTTGGTGATGCTTTTTCAGGACAAGAGTGGAGAGTATCAGAGTTAAAAAAATATGTAGATGATAAAAAAATAAATGATAAGATGATATATTGTGGATTTTTAGAAAATATGGTTGAAGTATATAATTCAATTGATTTATTAGTTTTACCAAGTGTTCAATATGATTCTTTTCCTACAGTAGTTTTAGAAGCAATGTCTTGTGGTGTACCTACAATTGCTTATAAATGTGGTGGAGTAGAAGAAATGATAATAAATAATGAAAATGGTATTCTTGTAGAACAACATAATATATCAGAATTAAAAAATAAAATAAGTAGTGTTATATTAGATGATGATTTAAGAAATGAAATGAGTTTAAATTCAATTAAAAGATTTAAAGAAAACTATATGATAGATGCTTTTATTGATAAAATTCAACAAGTATATCAAAATAGTAGGTGATAATATGTTACAAAAGTTAAATTTGTTAAAAACAAATTTTACTAAAAAAAATATATTTAAAAAAGAAATAATTGAAAAAATGTTGTTTATAATAGCAATAGTATATTATTCTATTACAAATAATAGTTATTTATTTTATTTACCTTTTATATATATTTCAATATTTAGTTTAATAGATTATTTTAAAACAAAAAATAATAAATATATTTTAAAAATATTATTATATAGTATAGTTATTCCAAGTAACTATATTATAATTTTTGTTAATTGTTTAATATATTTAAAATTCTTACTTCAATTTAAAAAAATAAGTAGTAGAATTATATTTTTTATAATTTTTATTCTACTTAATATATTAATTAACAATGTAAGATTAGCTAACTTATTATTTGGATTATTATATTTATTACCTAATATTTTTGTTTATGATAATTTAGAAAATATTAAAAATGATATATCATTAAATAAAAAATATATAATTAATACTATAACTGATATTATTGATTTACAAATATTAGCAGTTATTATGTATTTTGTATTTAATTATAATTGGATTTTATATGAAAATGCTAATGATTGGATAGTTGGAACATTTGGTCTAAAACAAGGAAATATATTTTTATATTTTTTAATATTTAGTTTTCTTATATTATATAAAGAAGTAATTGATAATAAAAAATTAGAAAATAAAATATATTGTATTTTAATAGCAATAATGGCTGTTTTAACTAATTCTATATCATTAATTATTATGTTCTTTGTATCATTTTTAATAATCAATTTTATATATTCAAATAAAAAAGAAAAAAAGATAGTATTAATTATTTCTATATCATTTGTAGCATTATTCTTACTATTTACACCTAAATGGATAAAAAATTATATAGTTAACCTTTCTAACCCAAAATTCTTTACTGATAATATACCTAAAGTATATGTTTATAAAGATACATATATTGATATTCCTTTTTCTGATATAAAATTTATGCTTTTTGGAAATGGTATAGGTCAATATTCATCAAGAGCAGCTCTTACTTGTACAGGTATGTATATATCTGGTTATAATAAAATTTTTAAACCATCAATTTCATATTATACAAATAAATATATTTTAAATCGTTATATAAAATATAATATTATATATGATAGAGGAACAATGTATTCTCCATTTTCAACAATAATAACGATACAAGGAGAATATGGATTATTTGGGGTTTTAATATTTATAATGATATTTATATATTTATTTAAGAAATCTAATAAATATTCTAAAATATTTCTTCTATTTTTTATATTTAGTTGTTTCATAGAAAATTATTTAGAATTTTCAAAAGTTGTAACATTATTATTAATGTTATATTATCTTAATAAAGAAAAAATTAATATTAATAAATCTAAAAATAAAAAAATAGCTTTTTGTATTAATTCAATGTGTAAAGGCGGAGCTGAAAGAGTTGTGTCTATTCTTTCAAATAATTTATCAAAAGAAAACAATGTTAGCATTATTACTATGGTAAAAGATGATATTGCTTATGAATTAGATAAGAAAATAAAAGTAGTTGAGTTAGCAAAATCTAAAAATAAAATTAAAAATATTACTATTAATAAAATATTAAAAATATTTAAATTAGTTTTTAGAACAATTAAATTAAAATTTATACTTGAAAAAGAAAAATATGATTTAATAATTTCATTTTTACCAGAAGCTTCATTTATGACAATGTTAGCTAAACCAGAATATTCAAAAGTTATTATAAGTGATAGAAATGATCCAAAAATAGAATATAATAATAAAATATATAATATTTTGATGAAAAAATTATATCCAAAAGCAGATGGTTATGTTTTTCAAACTAATGATGCAAAAGAATATTTTAATGATATAATAGATTTTGAAAATAAAAAATATGATATTATTTATAATCCAGTTAATCCTGAATTTTTAAATTTTGAATATAATGGAGAAAAAAACAATGAAATAGTATCTGTTGGAAGACTTACAAATCAAAAAAATTTTGAATTATTAATTGATGCTTTTTCTTCAATACATAGTAAATATAATGATTATAAATTAGTAATATATGGCGAAGGTGAATTAAGAGAAAGTTTAGAAAATCAAATAAAAAAATTAGGTATTGAAGAATATGTATCACTTCCGGGTGTTGTAAGTGATGTTAAAAATAAAATATGTAAAAGTAAAATATTTGTAATGACTTCTAATTATGAAGGAATGCCTAATGCGTTAATAGAAGCAATGTGTCTAGGATTAGCTGTAATATCTACTGATTGCCCATGTGGTGGGCCAAAAATGTTAATTCAAAATAATAAAAATGGTTTATTAGTAGATGTTAATAATTTGAATTCTTTAACTAAAACAATTGAATTATTAATTAACGATAATAATTTAAGAGATAAAATTGGTAAAGAAGCATTAAAAACAAAAAAAATTGTAGATTCAAAAAGTATAAATAAACAGTGGGAAAAATTTATTAATGATTTATTTTTAAAAGGTGAAAAATATGAATAATAAGTATTTTATAATTACAATTGATACAGAAGCAGATAATCAATGGGATGTTGAACATGAATGTACAACAGAAAATGCAAAATATTTACCTAGATTTCAAGAATTATCTGAAAAGTATAATTTTAAACCAGTGTATTTAACAACTTATGAAATGGCATTAGATGACTATTTTGTTACAAGTTTTAAAGAAAAACAACAAAAAAAATTGTGTGAAATTGGTATGCATTTACATGCTTGGAATAATCCACCAACATATAAATTAGATTCTAAAACAAAAGAAAGAGCATATTTGATTGAATATCCTAAAGAAATAATGTCAAAAAAAATAGAAGAATTAGATTTGTTATTAAATAGTAGATTTGGTATTAAACCTATTTCACATAGAGCAGGAAGATGGGCAATGAATGCTGATTATTTTGAATTATTGGAAAAAAATGGATATAAAATAGATTGTTCAATAACACCACATATTAATTGGATCAATAGTTTAGGTGAGACTGGTATACCAGGTAGTGATTATTCTAAAGAAAAATATAAACTAAGTTTTAAACAAAATATTTTGGAAGTTCCAGTTACAATAAAAAAAATAAGATTATTATCAATAAAAAATAAAAAATTTAAGGATTTATTAAAAGCTATATATCGTTTAATTGTTGGAAAATATCAATGGGTAAGACCAGGTAATAATTATGGTTTGAAAGGAATAAAAAAAGTTATTGATAAATGTAATAAGAAAAGTGAATATATTATGTTTATGATACATTCTTCAGAGTTAATGCCGGGTGGAAGTCCAAATTTCAAAACAAATGAAGATATTGAAAAATTATATAATGATATAGAAAAAATATTTAGTTATTTAAAAGAAAAAGGATATATAGGTATAACTCTTAGAGATTTTTATGAAATAAAAAATAGAATATAAAGGATGATTTAAATGACAAAAATAGGAATATTAACATACCATAATACAACTAATTATGGTGCATTATTACAAGCATTTGCTTTAGAATCAAAATTAAGAGAATTAGGTGCAGATGCAGAAATAATAAATTATCATTGCAAAAATATAGAAGCAAGAGAATATGTAACGTTTCCTAAATTTAATTCAAATATTATTAGTTATTTAAAAAATATTAAAAGATATTATAAAGTATCTAAAAAAAGAAAAATTATAAAAAATTTTATTCAACAAAATGTAATTTTATCTAAATGTAGTTATGATAGAAATACAATTAAAGAAAGTAATAAAATATACGATAAATTTATAGTAGGATCTGATATGGTGTTTGAATTAGGTATTAATGGTGGAGATATGTCATTTTATTTAGATTTTGCAGAGCCTAAGAAAAGATATTCATATGCAGCAAGTTTAGGTGTGTCAAAAATTAATGATAAATATTTAGATAAATGTGTTCAAGAATTAGAAAAATTTGAACATATTTCAATTAGAGAAGAACAAGGACAAAAATATTTTTCAAGTATTTTAAAAAATGAAGTTTATCAAGATATTGATCCAACTTTATTATACGACAAATCTTTTTGGGAAAAATATGAAGAAATACCTAAAAATATATCAAATAAAAATTATATCTTATTATATTTTGTAGATCCTAGTATGCCTGAATTTGATATTGCATGTAAAATGGCAAAAGAAAAAAATTTAGAAGTGTATATTTTATCAAATGGTAAATATACAGTTAATGGTTGTAAAGTCATTTATGATGCTTCTATAGGTGAATTTTTATATTATATTCATAATGCTTCACTTGTTATTACAGCATCATTTCATGGTATGATTTTTTCAATAAATTATAATACTAATTTTATGTTTTTTACTCATAATAATTCATCATCAAGATTGAAAAATCTAGCAGAGTTAACAGGTACTAGTGATAGAGAAATTAAGGATTCTTATATTCCAAAATTTGAATGTAAATTTGACAATATAAATAAATGTGCGGAAGAAATTCGAAATAAATCTATAAATTATTTAAAAACTTTAGTAGAAAAATAAAGGAGATTTAACATGAAAAATAGCATACTATCAGTAAAAGAAGAAGAATGTTGTGGTTGCTCAGCTTGTAAATCTATATGTCCTAAAAAGGCAATTGCTATGAAACCTAATAGTGAAGGTTTTGATTATCCAAAAGTGAATGATAATTGTATTAATTGTGGATTATGTTTAAAAGTTTGTAAAAATAAAACAAATTTTATAGAATCTAATCAAAATTTAAAAGTATATGCAGCAAAAAATAAAGATATAAATATATTAAAAAAGTCTTCATCAGGTGGTATATCAAGGGCATTATGTGATTATTTTATTAAAAACAAAGGAATTGTGTATGGTGTCATCTATAATGAAAATAACGAAGTTATAGTAGAACGTGAAGAATCTGAAAAGGATTTAGAAAAATTATATGGTTCAAAATATGTTTGGGCTAATCCATGTGATACTTTTGAACAGGTATATAATGATTTAAAAAATAGTAAAAAGGTTTTATTTATAGCAACTTCATGTTTTGTAGCGGGTTTAAAATCATTTTTAAATTTAAAAAAATGTGATATTGATAATTTATTTACTGTTGATTTAGTATGTCATGGTACACCAAGTCCATTATTATTTAAAGACTATATTCAATACTTAGAAGATAAATATGATTTTGATCATTTTGAATTTAGAACTAAATATCATCCTTGGGGATATGGAAGTAAAAATTATGGATGTACTATTTATAAAAAAGATGGAACATCTATAGTTGATACTATAGATTCAAGATTATATTTACAAATATTTTTTTCTGATTATGCATTAAGACCACATTGTCATAATTGTGAATTTGCTAGTATAAATAAACCATCAGAAATTACAATAGCAGATTATTGGGGATTAAAAGATGAACATCCTGATTTCTTTGATGAAAATGGTGTTTCTGCTGTTATAACACATAATAAAAAGGGTGAACAATTAATAAAAGAATTAGATAATATTTGCTATATTGAAAGTACAATTGAAAAAGTTAGTAAAAAACAAGCAAATTTAAATCATCCATGTCCTATCAGAGAAGATAGAAATGAATTTTGGAATTTATATTATAAAAAAGGATTTAAATCAATTTGTAAGAAGTATACAGATTTAAATTTTAAAAGAAAACTTAAAATTAATATTAAGAAAATTTTAATAAAAATGAAAATAATGAAAGGGTAATGAAATGAAAACATCCTCTAGAACAGATAATGCAATCAAAAATACTAAAATAACAATATTATGTCATATTGTTTATTTAGTGTGTTCATTTATATGTAGAACAATTTTTACTAATAAATTGGGTGCTGAATATTTAGGAATAGGGGGATTATTTTCAAATATACTTACAATATTATCATTTGCAGAACTTGGATTAGGAAGTACTTTGGTATATCGATTATACAAGCCTTTTGCTGAAAAAGATTATAATAAAATTAATTTATATTTAAAATTATATAAAAAGATTTATAATATTATTATAATTATAATATTAATTACAGGAATAGCTATTATACCATTTTTAGGATATTTAACAGAAGCTCCTAATGTAAAAGAAAGTTTAATAGTATTATATTTATTATATTTATCACATACAATTTCATCATATTTATTTGTATATAAGAAAACACTTTTAACAGCTGATCAAAAAGATTATGTTGTCAGTTTATTTAATGAAATTTTTAATGTAATAATGAATATATTCCAATGTCTAGTATTGATTTTTTATAAAGATTTTATAATATATTTAATAATAGCAATAATATGTTCAATTTTAAATAATGTTGCTTGTTCACTATATGTTGAAAAGAAATATAAATTTTTGAAAAATGAAACTAAGGGAAAACTTAGTAAAGAAGAAATAGATGAATTTAAAAATGATACAAAAGGTCTTATGATGACTAAAGTTGCTAGTACTGCATTTAGTGGAACTGATAATATATTTATTTCAACATTTATTGGTATTGAATATGTTGGAATTCTTTCAAATTATACTTTGATTTTGTCAACAATTAATTCTTTAATGAATAAAATATTTTCTTCAATAACAGCATCAGTTGGTAATCTTGCTGTTTCAAAAGATAGTGCTGAAAAAACAGAGCGTGTTCTTTTTAAAATGTTCTTTTTAAATACAACTATGTATAGTTATATATGTATTGGATTATCATTATTAATAGGAGAATTTGTAACAAAATATTGGTTAAATGGTGATTATTATTTAACTAATACTATAATTGTTTTAACAATATTTGAATTATATTTAAGATCAATTCATTATCCATTATATACAACTAGAAATGCAATGGGATTATTTTCACAGTATAGGATAATCTTTGTATTTGCTGCTATTTTAAATATAATATTAGATTTCATACTTGTAAATTGGTTAGGAATATCAGGATTGATTATCGCAACAATATTATGTAGAGGAATAACATACATTACTGATATATATGTAGTTTATAAATTTGGATTTAAAAAATCATTTAAAGAATATTATTTTAATTTATTTAAATGGTTATTATTCACAGTATCATGTTATTTAATGTTATTATTAATATTTAAACTTTTAAAGACGAATTTATTATATTTTGTTATTAAAATAATTATTTTATCAATTGTGTATTTAGTATTATTTTTAATATTTTATGGTAGATCTAGTGAATTGAAATATTATATTGATTTATTTAAAACAAAAATATTTAAGAGGTGAATTTAATGATTAAGGTAATGCACGTTATACATGGTCTAAATATGGGTGGAGCAGAAACACTCGTAAAAGAATATGCATTAAAATTAGATAAATCTAAATTTGATTTACAAATATTATGTTTTAATCATTTTAATGATTCACCATATGAAGAACAATTAAAAAATTCAAATATTAAAGTATTATATGTAGAAGATTATCAAAAATATTACAATAAGAGAGGATTAACTTATAAAATATTTAATCATTATCAAAGATATTTTTTGATAAAAAAAATGATTCATAAATATAATCCAGATGTATTACATACACATTTGACTATTAATAAATTTATAAAGTTTGCTAGTCCAAAAAAAGGTACTAAAATATTCCATACTGTACATTCTGAACCTAAAAGATATTGGCCTAATAAAAAAAATAAAGATTATAAAGCAGCTAAATTTCTTGTAAAAAAATATGGTATGAGATTTATTTGTTTACATGATAAAATGAGAATGGAAATTAATCAAATTTTTAATGTTAATAATTCTCTAATTTTAAATAATGGAATAGACCTTAAAAGATTTAAAAATGTTGTTAATAAAGAAAAAATGAGAGAAAGTTTAAATATAGCTAATAATTCATTAGTTATTGGAAATGTTGGTAGATTTAGTAAAGTTAAGAATCATGATTTTATTATAGAAGTATTTAATGAAATATATAAGCAAAATAAAAATTCTTTCTTATTATTAATAGGTTCAGGTGAAGAAAAAGAAAATATAATAAGTAAAATTAATATGTATAAATTAAATAATAATTGTCTTTTGTTAGAGAATAGAACTGATGTACCAGATTTGTTAAATGCAATGGATATATTCTTATTTCCATCTATTTGTGAAGGATTAGGAATTGCAGTTATTGAAGCACAAAATGCTAGTTTACCATGTTTTATATCAAATGGTGTTCCTAGTTCAGCAATTATTTCAAATTTAGTAACTAAAATAGATTTAAATGATTCATATGAGTTTTGGGCAAACCAAATATTAAATTATGAAAAACCACAACAAATAATTATAAATAATGAAGATTGGGATATAGATAAAATTGTAAAAAAATTAGAGTCAATTTATGAATATGAATAAAATAAATTTTATTAGAATAAAGGTGAATTAATGAAAACATTTTTTATAACAGGTGGAGCAGGTTTTATAGGATCTACATTAACTGAAAAATTACTAAAAGATGGTAATAAAGTAATTGTTATAGATAACTTTAATGATTACTATAATCCAGAAATAAAAGAAAAAAATATTATAGAATTTTTAGATAATGAAAACTATAAATTATATCGTGGTGATATTAGGAATAGAGAAGATATAAATAGAATATTTGAAGAAAATAATATAGATGTTATTATTCATTTAGCTGCTATGGCTGGTGTTAGACCATCAATAGAAAATCCAATTTTATATCAAGAAGTTAATGGTTTAGGAACTCAAAATATATTAGAAGAAGCAAAAATACATAATGTCAAAAACTTAGTAATGGCTTCTTCTAGTAGTGTATATGGAAATTGTAAAGAAGTTCCTTTTAGAGAAGATATGATTGTTGATTATGCTATTAGTCCATATGCTGCTACTAAAAAAGCAAATGAAGTTATGGCTCATGTATATCATAAGCTAAATAATATGAATATAATCATGTTAAGATTTTTTACTGTATATGGTCCTAAGCAAAGACCAGATTTAGCAATTAATAAATTTACGAGATTAATGTTAAATAATGAAGAGATACCAATGTATGGAGATGGATCTACATCTAGAGACTATACATATGTTGATGATATAGTAAATGGAATTATTAAATCATGTAATTATGTTATGAATAATAAAAATGTTTATGAAATAATTAATTTAGGAAGTAATAATCCAATTAGTTTAAAACAAATGATTGAAATTATAGCTAAAGAATTAAATATAATTCCTAAAATAAATCAATTATCTATGCAACCTGGTGATGTTGATAAAACATATGCTGACATTTCAAAAGCTAAAAAATTATTAGATTATGAACCTAGTATATCATTTGAAGAAGGTATAAAAAAATTTATAGAATGGTATAAAAAATTTAAAGTGTAATTTTATGTTAAAAATTAAGAATATTATTAAAAAAGTATTTAATATATTTCTATTAATAAGAATATATATAAAATACTTTTTTGAAAGAAAAAACAAAAAATTTAAAAATATTAATTTAAATAAATTATGTAAAAATAAACATGTTTCGTTTACTAAAAATTTAATATCAAATAAAAAAACAACTGTAGATTTAACATTAATAGTACCTATATATAATTCAGAAAAATATATTTGTGATTTATATAATTATTTAGATAATCAAGTTACAAAATATAAATATGAAGTAATAATGGTAGATGATGGTTCAATAGATTCAACATATTTATTAGCACAAAAATTGGTATGTAATAATAAAAAATTTAAATTATTACATAAACAAAATGGTGGAATATCTTCAGCACGAAATTATGGTTTAAAAGAAGCATTAGGTAATTACATTGGATTTATAGATGCAGATGATATAATAGAAAATAGTTATGTTGAAAAAATGTTAAATGCTACTAAAAAAAGTGAAATTGATGTAGTTAAATGTGGGTTTGACGAAATAAAAAACGGAAAAATTATAGATTTAAATGATTATAAAAAAATAACAGATAGTAATTCTGATATTATATTAACACAAATAAGAGGTTATGCATGGGGAGCTATTTTTAGTAGAGATTTATTTCATAATATATGTTTTCCAGAAAATTGTTGGTATGAAGATATGATTATGAAAAACTATATATTAATAAAATCGAAATCATTAATATTAATAAATGATGTATTATACCATAAAATATCACATAATTTAAATGTTTCAAAAATGATGTATAGTTCAAAAAATTATAAAATAATAGAAAATGTTTATTTGCTAGAAAGTATTATTGATAATATAAAAAGTGAAAATATTGTTATAACAAATAATATATTTAAATGTTATTTACATGAATCGTGTTCAGTAATATTACATAGAATAAAAGATTTAGATATTAATATAAAATATTCAATTTTTTTGAGATTAAAAAAAATATTACTTAGTGCATATAATGAGAAATTTGATAAAGATTTAAAAAGTAAATGGAAACTTAAAAAAAATATATTTTTTAATGATAAGTTTTATACATGGTTATTATTTGAAAAAATGAAATAAGATTAATATATTAAATAAATTATTGTAATAATTTTGAAAATATTATAGAATTAAGTTGTTATAAGTTTTGTTTGTATTGAACAAAACTTTTTTTGATAGTATAATGGAGGTAAACGAAAATATAAAATAATATAGAGATAGTTTATTTAATATGAATAGGAGTGATAATATGAAAATAGCAGTATGTGGAACAGGATATGTAGGATTATCATTAGCAACACTTCTTTCACAAAGAAATGAAGTAGTGGCTTTAGATATAATACCCGAAAAGGTAGAAATGATTAATAATAGAATTAGTCCTATTAAAGATGAATATATAGAAAAATATTTTAAAGAAAAAGAATTAGATTTAAGATGTACTTTAGATTATAAAGAAGCAATGAAAGATGCTGAATTTATAATAATAAGTACACCAACTAATTATGATGAAAAAACAAATTATTTTGATACTTCAAGTGTAGAAGATATAATAAAAAAAGTAATTAGTTTAAACATAAATACAACAATGGTTGTTAAATCAACGATACCAGTTGGATTTATTGATAGTATGAAAGAAAAATATAAAATAGATAATATATTCTTTTCACCTGAATTTTTAAGAGAAGGTAAAGCATTATATGATAACTTATATCCATCAAGAATAATTGTTGGTGAGATAAGTGAAAGAGCTGAGAAGTTTGCAAATTTATTAAAAGAATCTGCTTTAAAAGAAGATATACCAGTTAAATTTATGAATAGTAAAGAAGCAGAAGCAGTTAAACTATTTGCTAACACTTATTTAGCT
>JAEEGL010448037.1_pt1 | contig 37476 bp, 28 predicted proteins | sample 9134231 | NCBI WGS metagenome assembly JAEEGL01 (sample SAMN16246548, study PRJNA631951) | gut metagenome | biome: gut microbiome; feature: rumen; material: fiber-attached | host: Bos | place: Iran: Karaj | collected 2018-10 | reverse complement strand
TGGTCTTCAGGATACTTTGATGACAAAGCCCTTAAGGTGTTGATGGTGTATGATGGTTGGGGCATCGAAAACTCGATGTCAGAAGCTTTCATCCTTGGGTCGTCACCGATGGCCAACTCCACCATTTTCAGGCGGTCTCTATCATCCATCAGATCCGCTTTCTTTTTCAGCGGATTTTGTGGGGATACCACAAACCACAATTCATCCAAGTCGGAAAACTCCACCAGGTAATTGGCCAGCATTACATGGCCATGGTGGATGGGATTGAACGAGCCGGAATACAGTCCTATTCTTCGCATGGCCCCTCTTCTTGTCCCAAGAAATCCAAAACAGCTTTCAATATATCGGCCTTGGCCGTTTCCAGATCATCGTTGATGATGGTAACGTCGAACTTGCCTTGGGCGAAATTCATCTCCCAATCGGCTTTGGCCAGACGTTTCTCAATTTCTTCCATCGAGTCGGTTTGGCGGTTCACCAGTCTTTCTCGAAGCACTTCAATCGAAGGGGCTTGGATAAACACCGACAGCGCTTCGTCACCGTAGAACTTCTTGATGTTGGTGCCCCCCACCACATCCACATCAAAGGCCACATGGCAACCTTTTTCCTGCATCTGTTCCACCACGGCTTTCAAGGTGCCGTAGCAGCGGCCTGGATACACTTCCTGCCATTCCAGAAACTCATCGTTTTCAACACGTTGCTTGAATTCATCAAGACTCATGAAGTAATACTCTACTCCGTTTTGTTCCTCGCCTCGGGGGGCGCGTGTGGTGGCCGATACGGAGAAGGCCAGATTGGGAATCTCGCTCATCAAATGGTTGACCAGAGTGGTCTTTCCAGAGCCCGATGGGGCGGAGAAAATCAAGAGTTTTCCTTTTTTCATGGTAGGTGAAGTTTATTTCACAATGAGTTTCTGACCGATTTTCAAGGTCTTTTTCTCACTGATATTGTTAAGCTTGCATATCTTTTTCACGGTAGTTCCATGCTTTTTGGCAATACTGCTCAGGGTGTCGCCTTTCTTGACGGTATAGGTAACATGTTTGGGTACGACTTGGGTGGCGGCCACTTTCGATTCATTGTCGCTTTGTCCCTCGTGCGAATAGATGCTGAAATAGTGCTTCTTCAGTGTAAAGACGGTATCGCGGAGCGTGCCGTTTTCGAAGTCGAAGATACGCTCAGGATCGAAGGACTGGCCTTGGTAACGGGTCTCGAAGTGGAGGTGGGGTCCGGTGGAACGTCCGGTGGAGCCACAATACCCGATGATATCACCTGCTTTCACAATGTCATCGGTGGCGACGATGTATTTGGTCATGTGTCCGTAATAGGTTTCCAATCCATTGGCATGGCGAAGCACCACCACATTACCATAGCCTCCTGTATATTTGGTGGGCAAGGCAACGCGGACAATGCCGTCGAAAGCAGCGTAGATGGGCTCGCCAAACGGAACGCCCAAGTCAACACCTTGGTGTTTATGTCCTTTTCTCACCTTATAGGTCGATACCATTCTCCCAAATCCAGGAATGTGCCATCCGTGGATCGAGTCGCAAAGGATAAGGTCCAGTTCTTCAGGTAAATCTTGAACTTTGACATCATAATAAGCATGGACTTGGTCTGTCATCCAATGGTCATTGCTGATGAAATCCGGGAGATCGGGTTTCGGAATCTCATAATACAGCCAAGAACCGTTATCCAGAAGAATGACTTTACGGTATCTGTCTTTGGTGTTCAAGGTGTCGAAAGGCATCGGAATGCTGCCGCTGGCCTCGTCTTCTTCCTCCTGCTCCTCGTCAAGAGAATCGTCGAAGTCCTTGAGATCGCTTTCCAAAATGTAAATGGTGTCGTGGATGATGGTGGTGGGTCTGCTGAAAAGCCGTTGAAACCAGTTTTTCTTTTCCACGGTGTCCTGCGTATGGTCTTGCGCAAAGGCGGAGGTGGCAAACAGAAGTATAAGGAAGGGAAGGATTATCTTTTTCATGGTTTTTAATCTTCTGAGATTTCGCTAAGTGTTTTCCGGTAAGTCGAAAACACATTGGCCCTGGAGACATAGCCCAGGTATTTTCCGTTTTCGATGATGGGGATGTTGTATTTGCCCGAAACCTGGAATTTCTTGACGACGGTTTCCATGGGATCTTCGGGGTGGATGAGGTATTCGGGGATGACCGTGAATTCCTCGATAGGGTGATTGTAGAGGGTCTGGTCGAACATCACGCTGCGGATGTCGTCGAACAACACATGGCCACAGAAAGTGCCATCTTTGTCGACCACAGGAAAGATGTTGCGGCGAGAGGAGGATATGACGGGGATGAGGTCGCCTAGGGTAGAACCCCGCTTGATCTTGCTGAAATTGGTTTCGATGAGATTGTTGATCGCCATCATGTTGAGGATGCTAACGTCTTTGTTATGGGTCACTTCCACGCCATGTTCGGCTACAGCGTTGGTGTAGACCGAATGCTTGAAGAAAATCCTATTAACAAAATAGGAGAGCGCGGAAACAATCATTAGCGGTACAATCAAAGAATAGCCGTTGGTGATTTCGGCAATGAGAAAAATACCGGTCAACGGAGCGTGAAGCATCCCTGCGATCAAGCCACTCATGCCTACCAAGGCGAATTTGGCAGGATCCAACTCGCGCAATCCCAAGTATTTCATTGACAAAGCAAACAACAGTCCCGAGAACGCTCCGATGAACAATGCAGGAGCAAAGGTGCCACCCACGCCTCCAGCACCGAAAGTCAATGCGGTGGCAAAGGCTTTCAAGAGAATAATGGCCGCCAACAGTACCAAAATGGTCCACCCATGTTCTTGAAGCCCTGCAAAGATGGGATTGCCGTAGATGGGGCTATAGTCGCCGCGCAGGGCGGAGTTGATGGCATCGTAACCTTCGCCGTAGAGGGCGGGGAACAGGAAAATCAAGATGCCCAATAGGGTGGCTCCTATCAAGAAGCGTTTCCATGGCGAGTCCATCTTCTTGAACCGTTTCTCGACGCTGAAGGTGACTTTTAAAAAATAAGCGGAAACCAATCCAACAAAAATGCCTAATCCAATATAATATATGGCATTGGCGGGGATAAATCCTTCAGAGATCAGGGCATTGTATTCCACCGCTTGTCCCAAAAAATAATAGGAGGTCAGAATAGCGGTGAACGAAGAACAGATGATTGGGATGAGCGAACCCAACGAAAGATCGATCATCAGCACTTCCAAAGCGAAGAAAATACCTGTCATCGGTGCCTGGAAGATGGAAGCCAGGGCAGCTGCGCCGCCCATGCCGATAAGCATGATCACCTGTTTGTATTCCAACTTTAGCCAGCGGGCCAGGTTGGAGCCGATGCTGGCGCCTGTCGATACCGAAGGGCCTTCCAAACCCACCGAGCCGCCAAAGCCTACGGTCAAGGCACTGGCGATGATGGTCGACCACATGCTGTGTTGGCTGACTTCTCCTTTCTTCTTTTTGATGGCATACAGGATGCCAGGGATGCCGTGGCCGATTTCCTTGCGGAGGATGAACTTGCAGAAACAGATGGTGAGCAGGATACCGATGGCTGGATATATAAAGTATAAGATGTCGGAATGCTCGAAATGGATGCTCAGGACCAGATCGCGGATGCCATGGGCCGATTTCTTGATGAGGATGGCCGCCAACCCGCCCAAAAAGCCAGTGGGGACGCTGAGCAACAGCATGAACTGCTGGTTGGTCAGGTGGGCAGTACGCCACGCATTAAAACGCTCTATCCGCTCGCTGAACTTCTGCTTCGTCACGGTTCATTTGTTTTTAAGCCGCTAAAATAAAAAATCTTTTCCTATCTTCGCACCATAAAATAATGGAAGATGAAAATTGTCAGCTACAACGTCAACGGCATCCGTTCTGCTATTGGGAAAGGCCTGCTACAGTGGATTAGTGATTATCAACCCGATGTGCTTTGCTTTCAAGAATTGAAAGCCACGCCCGACCAAATTCCTGTGATGGATTTCGAGATGATGGGCTATCATCACTATTGGTTTCCAGCGCAAAAGAAAGGCTATAGTGGCGTGGGACTCATCACCAAAAAGGAACCTGACAATGTGGTTTACGGCATGGGCAACCCGCTTTACGACAATGAGGGGCGTTTCTTAAGAGCTGACTTTGGAGACCTCTCAGTGGTCAGCGTGTACCATCCTTCGGGCACCACGGGTGACGAGCGCCAGGCTTTCAAAATGGTTTGGCTCGACTTTTTCCGCCAATATGTCAACGAACTTCGCAAGACACGTTCCCGACTGGTTCTTTCAGGTGATTACAACATCTGCCACGAGGACATTGACATCAACAATCCAAGGAAGCATGACACCTCATCGGGCTTCCTGCCGGAGGAAAGGCAATGGATGACGGATTTCCTTCATGACGGCTATATTGACAGCTTCCGCCATCTGGTGAAGGACCCCAATCGCTATAGTTGGTGGAGCTTCCGTGCCGGAGCCCGTGGCAAAAACCTCGGTTGGCGCATCGATTATCATATCGTTACTGAAAACTTAAAGGAGAACATCAACAGCGTTGACATTCTCCCAGAGGTGATGCACTCGGACCATTGCCCGATCGTGCTTGACTTGGAGTAACCCAGCTTGGACTCGCCAGAGTGCTTTTTAATGATTCTTAATGCTGTCGTGGTCCCATAACTCTCTCTAAGTGTGATGTTTTGGCAAAGAGAATCATTTTTCGTATCTTTACCGCCTCAAACGAATGACCATGAAATCTGAAGAAACCAGAAAGTTAAGTGCCAAAGAACAACGGCGGCAGGATGTTTTCGACGAGACCTGCGAGAAACTGATCTGTGAGGGCTACCGAAAGAACGACCTTACCATAGGCATCGTCAAGGCAAATATTTTCGCACTATTGCTTGCCATCCCAGTCATTGCAATCGGTGTACTTTTGTTTGCCTTGAAGAACCCGATATCACTTTTAACACCAACCCCGCGAGGAAGTTTTCTGTTCATCGTCATTTTCGTAGTCCTGATAGTGGTTCATGAGCTTATCCACGGGCTGACCTGGAGCATCTTTTCCGAGCATCACTTCAAGGACATCGATTTTGGTTTCATGAAGGAGTATCTCACGCCGTATTGCACATGTTCAACGCCCCTCCAGAAAAGTCACTATATCCTAGGCGCTCTGATGCCGTGTATTGTGCTTGGCATCATCCCGACGGCGATTGGAATTCTTATCGGGTCTCACTTGCTGTTTTGGACAGGAATCGTCATGACACTATCGGCGGGTGGGGACATCATGATTGTCTGCAAGATCTTGGCATTCAAAAAACAGCCTGAATCCAAAGAAATCCTCATCTACGACCACCCCACCCAGGCAGGTTCGGTAATATTTGAAAAGTAATGGCATCACCACATGGAAACAAGGAAACTGCAATCCGGCACCCACAACTGCGCCCAAGCCATCGTTAGCACATACACCGCGCCAAATACCAACAAAATCTGTTATATGATTCTGCCCGAAGGAATCAGGGAGGACTTGGATGTAGGGCTAAAAGAATTGGCTTGTAAATATGGCGTTACCATAGTTGTGATTCCTGGTGCGAACTGGAATGATGACCTAACGCCTTGGCCAGCGGAGGGAGTGTTCAAGAAAGCGAAACCATTTGGAGGACGGGCGGCATCATTCCTCGACAAACTGACCAACGAGATAGTCCCTGAAACTGAAAGCGGTTTGGGGGTGGTGGATGCTGAGAGAACCATCTTGGGCGTTTCTTTGTCGGGCCTGTTTGCGGTGTGGTCGGGATTCAATACAAACGCTTTCACCAACATCATCAGTATATCCGGTTCGCTTTGGTATGACAGTTTTACGGAGTGGATGAATGAACGCGTTCCATCATTCCGGGCTAAGAAGGTTTGTATGCTGCTGGGCGAGAAGGAGAAGAACGCAAAGGATAAAAGAATGGCGACAGTGGAGGAGAGGACCCATGCTGCCGCCGAGATGCTAAAAACCCAAAGTCAAGTTGCTATCACGTTTGAGCTGGTCGAAGGTACCCACTTCTCACCAATCATGCCCAGATTGGATAGGGCATTTGAGGTGGTGTATGGCTAGATGGTTGGTGGCTGCCGCTAAAGTCTTCCAAACACCGTCCATTCGCAGCGTAATTGTTTAGAACGCTGGTTGGAGAGGACGGTGAAAGAGAAGCTGACTAAAGAAATCGAACGTCTTGTAACAGCAATAACTGACATCGTTCAAATGTTTCAGTAATGTTTCAGTATGTTAAAACAAAATCGCCATAACTTATTGATAATTAATTAGTTATGACAATTATCTTGTAGCCCCACTAGGACTCGAACCTAGATTTAAAGTTTAGGAAACTTCCGTTCTATCCCTTGAACTATAGGGCCTCATTTCGTGGGCAAAAATACGATTTTTCTTTGATATCCAAGCGGGGTTCAAAAAAACATCGTATCTTTATCGCTTCAAAAATCAACTATCCTATGAAACGCTTCAGTACGTTCCTTTTCATAATGGTCTTGCTGTCCGGAATCAGCGCTTGGGCTCAGGACGGCGTGTCGATCGGCAACTGGCGCACCCACATGCCCTACCAGAATGTCATCGGGGTGGAGAAATTGGGTTCCAAGGTCTATGCAGCTACCAATTATGAGCTTTTCACCTACGATACGGAAGACAACAGTCTTCAGATCCTAAACAAAATCAACAAGTTGTCGGATATTGGCATTTCCAAAATACGCCGCAACGAAGCCCTTGATCTCTTGGTGGTAGCCTATACCGATGCCAACATCGACTTGATTGACCGTCAGGGTGGGGTGGTCAATATGAGTGACATCAAGGACAAAAACATTTTGGGCAACAAAAGCATCAACAACATTGCCTTTAAGGGCGAACTGGCCTATTTTGCCTGTGGTTTTGGCATTGTGGTGTTCGACTTGAAAAGACAGGAAGTAAAGGATACCTATTATATAGGCAACAATGGGGAAGCGGTCAATGTCACCGATGTGGCTTTCTATCAAGGACGCATCTATGCCGCTACGGACGATGGTCTTTATTATGCTGATGAGCAGAGTGGCACCTTAGCTGATTTTTCTTCGTGGTCGTTTGACAACTCACTGATTTACCCTCATCTAAACTATAGTGAGATGGAGGTCTTTTCTGATAAGCTTTTGGTGAGTTACACCACCGAGTCCTACGGAGGCGACTCCCTCTATGTGTTTGACGGTCAGCGGTGGAGTAACTTTGATCCGTCATATTCTACAGACAAAAGAGAACTCCGTGTAGTTGGTGACAAGCTGCTCATTTCATGCTATAGCAACATCGATGTGTTTGATTTGTCGTTTCAACGTGTCGATCATCTCTATAACAATGAAAAATCGATACGCCCCAATGTTGCGTTGCTGGATGCCGACGGAACCTATTGGTTTGGTGACCAACGCCTTGGACTGGTCCATGCCAGGGACAGCTGGAACATGGAAGAAATTCGGCCCAATGGACCCTATAGTAAAAACGTTTTTGCGCTCAGTTCTTTAGGAAAGCATGTTTGGATTGCTACGGGCGGCCATGGTTCGAATTGGTCGAAAAACTATATGAAAGACGGAATCTGTCATTTCGACGGGAGGTGGTGGAACAACATCAATAATAGGAATGTTCCACTTTTCGAAGAAGCGAACATCTCTGATTTTGTATGTGTTGCCACCGATCCTTTCGATACTACGGTGACCTATGTGGGTACTTGGGGTTACGGCATCCTTAAGTTCAAGGATGATGCCTATGTGGGTCGCTTCGATCCCTCCATCGATCCCTCCGGCAGTTCCCTTGAACCTTGGGTAGCGGACCCCAAATATACGTTGATCAGCGGTTTGGCCTTCGACAGCCATGGCAATCTTTGGGTGGCTAATTCGGGTGCCAACAATCTTCTTTCGGTGATGGATCGCAATGGACAATGGCGCTCCTATAACCTTGGTGGAATCAATAATGGGGTTGACATATCGGTGCTGCTGATTGATGGGAACGACTACAAATGGATTATCCGACGCCTTGGCAGCGACGACAAGATAATTGTTTTCAATGAAAATGGGACCCTGGACGATACCTCCGATGACCAAGTGAAATCATTGCGTTGCATTGCCGGTCAGGGTGGTATTTCAGGCTCCAATGTAAACTGCTTTGCCGTCGACCGTAACGGCTATGTGTGGCTTGGAACAGACAGCGGCCCCTGCTATTTCGCCGATACCCGGAAGATTTTTACCGAAACTCATTACGATGCCAGTGTTGTGCTTGTGCCGCGAAATGATGGGACGGGCCAGGCCGACCCGCTTTTCAACGAGATCAGCGTGCTCAGTATTGCTGTCGATGGCAACAACAATAAATGGTTCGGTCTCGAAACGGGGGTCTTTGAAATGTCCCCAGACTGTAAGACCCAACGGTTGCATTTCAACACAAGCAATAGCCCGTTGCCTTCCAATTCGGTGAGTTCCATGGTGATCAATGAAGACGGTGAGGTGTTTTTCGGTACCGAGGCCGGTGTGATCTCCTATCGTGGTTTGGCCACTCCTGGTGGCTCCACCAACACAGATGTCGTTGCCTATCCGAATCCTGTCAGGCCTGGTTATAGCGGTTATGTCGGCATCAAAGGCCTGGTGGAGGATGCATTGGTTCGGATCACCACAGTCGATGGTGCCTTTGTCACTGAATTGGTTGCCGAGGGCGGACAGGCGGTGTGGGACTGTACCACACTTGATGGACTGAAAGTGCTGCCAGGCATCTATTTGGTGTTTGTCAGTACCCCCCAAGGGGAACAACGATATGCCACCAAAATTCTGATCATGAACTGATGAACGAAAAGACCCAGGGCTTTGTCCTTCAATCCATCCGCTACGGCGACACCAGTCTTATTGTGAAAATCTTCACCCTCGACAATGGGTTGCAGACTTTCATGGTGAAGGGGGTTCGGGGCAAGGCCTCCAAAAACCGGGCTGCTTTGTTCCAACCGCTAACTTTCTTGCGTTTTGTCCAAAACCAAAGACCTACGAAGAGTGGAATAGGGTATATTAAAGATGTTGAGCTGGTTTATGCGTATCGATCCTTGGCAACGGCCATGAACAAGAGTGCCATCCTGATTTATCTTTCGGATCTTTTGTCGCATACCCTAACGCAACAAGAACACAATGAGCCGCTGTATCAGTTTGTTCTTCAATCGGTGCAATGGCTTGATCTGGTGGAATCAGGCTATGCCAACTTTCCTCTGTACTTTACGCTTGAATTAAGTCGGTATCTGGGTTTTTATCCCCAATCCAACTATAGGGATCATGCCTTGTTTGACATGATGGAGGGACAGTTTGTAAGGTCAGTTCCTCCGCACTCCTATTATCTGGATGAAAACAATAGTCGTTTTTTGTCCCAAATTTTGAATCTCGGCATCAACGAACTCGGTGGCGTGGGCATGACAGGTCAGCAGCGGAATGTTTTGCTTGACGGCCTGATAACATTCATGCGACTGCATGCCCCTGTTTTGAAAGGCTTGCGGTCGCATGAAGTGTTGAAAGAAGTGCTCCGTTAGGCAGGAGACTTATCTCAAATTGAATGAAGTTTGACCGACCAAGTTGTTATTGTCATCATAGACATCAACAAAATAATACCCAGGCAGCATCTCTCTTCCTGAAGGTTTGATGTAGTAGGCGCGGACATCCTTCTCGCGGTTGTCGTAGTTGACCTGGACTTTTTCTGTGTATTGCAGTAACTCGCCTTGGTACATGAAAGCATATTCATCTCCCATGCCCTTGCTGATGATGTTCTTGCTCGGGTCGGCAATACGCAGGTAGAAAGTCTTGGTGCCTGGATCGACGAGATCGTTTTGTCCTATGGTGAACATCACGCGCACACGTTCCGTTCTCCCGGCTTTGTCAGTCTCCGTTTCTTGGCTGCCGCCCTTGAAACGCACGGCATTGGCGGAGAGGTTGTAGATACGAAGCGTGGAGGCAATGTTTACCTTGTTGGTCAGCTCGTCTTTCTGGCGTTGGAGCGCCCTGTTTTGCTTGCGCTCTTCCTGTACTTCTTCGCGGATGCGTTCGTTTTCAGCAACCAGCTGCTCATTCACTACATACAACGAGTCCAACTGGTGGATGTAACGCTGTGAGATGGCCTGGAGATCGTTGACTTTACGTTTGACACGGTCATAGTCCCATTGCGTTTCCAGCAACTTGGTAATTTCCTCGGCATTGGCCAAGATAATGCTGTCTTTTTCAGCCAATTGGCTGCTGAGTTCTCCGTAATTGGCCTTCAGTTCGTTGTGTACCCTGACCAGGCTGTCAACCTCGGCCTGGAAGTCGGCCCTTTGCTGTTCCTTCTCTTTCTCCAGTGTGCTTAGGTTGCTTTTCACCGAGATGATCCAGCAGGATAGTCCGATAATGATGAGTGCCAGCACACCGAGAGTGGCATATAACCAACCTTTCGGTTTTGTGGATGATGTTCTTTCAGTGTTCATGTTTTTTATGTTTTAACGCTCAACTTTTTGTTTTTCGTTTTCAGCTTCATATACCGGTTCGACTTTGGTGCGCGAAATGTTGATGGGAAGGTAATGCCCTACCGATTCGATGAAGACGATGAGGCGTTTCTTGCTTTCAATGGGTGCCAGTCGGCCAATCAACCCAGCCATGGCACCGCTCGTTATCCTTACCAACTGCCCTTCATGGAATTCGATTTCTTTCACCTCTTCATCATTTTCTGTGAAGTCGTCACAATACTTTTTGATGGCATTGATTTGGTTTTGGGGTACTACAACGGCTTTCTTCTCGAAAGTGACGAATCGGGTTACGCCTGGTATGTTCAACACATCAAAGTACTTCCGGATGTCTGCCCTGACAAACAAGTACGATTTGAACAAGGGTTCTTCCACCTGCTTCATGCGGTCGCTCCACTTCTTCATCTTGACGATCAGTGGAAGATATGCTTCAAACCCTCTGTCAGTCAGTTGCGCATACACCCTTTTTTCAGCCCTCGAACGGACATATAGGGCATACCATGGCAATGGATCAGTTTCAGCCATCGTCATTTCTTCTCGCTATGGTGATGATGGTGGTGTTTTTTCTTGTTGTTTCCTTCGGAACTACTATCTTCACCATAATAGATGGCACTGTCTTGTCCGTATTGTCCATACTGTCCATAACCGTAACCGTAACCATAGCCGTATCCATAACCATAGCCGTAACCGTAGCCACCATAGCCGTAGCGGTATTTGCCGTAACTGCCCTGTTGGCGGATGCCATTGATAACGATATTGACTTTCAAGCCGCGGTCTTCGATGTCTTTGATAATGCCTTCAAAGACGTTCTTGTTGGTGGTACCTTGACGCACGATGTAGACATTGGCGTCGGAGTATTTCATCAACAGGAAAGCATCGGTTACCAAGCCCAAAGGCGGGGTGTCGATGATGATATAGTCGTATCTTTCTTTCAGTTCTTGGAACAACTGGTTGCATTTTTCAGATGCGATGAGCTCGGCAGGATTCGGAGGAACGGGACCTGAGGTAATGATGTCGAGGTTTTCAAGGCGTCCGGTACTTTGGATCACTTCGTCCAACGTACACTGGTTGCTGAGGTAGGAACTCAAGCCAATATGGTTCGAGAGTTCGAATTCCTGGAAAAGTTTCGGCTTGCGCAAGTCGAATCCGAGCAACAAGGTCTTTTTGCCATAGAGTGCATAGATGGAAGCGATGTTGATACTGTTGAAGGTCTTACCTACGCTCTGCATGTCGCCCGTAACGAGTACACAACATTTTTCCTTGCCTTGGGTGATGAAGTCGATGTTGGTTCGGATGGATCGGAATGCTTCGGCGGTAGGTGATTTCGGCTTGGTGATGACAATGCAGGGATCCTTGGAAGTGATTTGTCCGATTTGTCCGATAATGGGGAAGCTGGTGGCTTTCTCCACGTCGCTCCGCGATTGGATCTTGTCGTCGAAGAAGTCAACCAGGAACAAGATGAGGCCTGGGATCAACAATCCGATAAGGAGGGCGATCAGATAGTTCATCATGGCTTTGGGAGCCACTTTGATGGCGCGAGGCACACTGGCATAGTCGATCACCTCGTTGTCGGCCGTGTTGGAGGCTTTGATGATTTGGGCTTCTGCCCTACGTTGCATCAAGTAGTTATAGGTTTCCTGACTGAGGGTAAAGCGGCGCTCATATCCCACCAACAGACGTTCTTTCTGCGGGAGGTTACGGGTTTCGTTCTCAATCTTCCTGATACGGGATTCCACATCGTTGATACTCAACTGGGCATTGGAGACCAAGTTGTTGATGTTCTCAAGGATGGTTTTCTTGGTGGTGACAATCTGTTCATCCAGTTTGACGATAATGGGGTGTTGGTCAGTGACCGTCAGCAGCTGGAGGGCCTTTTGTTGGTTGAGATTGACCAAATCTTGCACCAGTTTGTTCAGCAGCGGGTCGTTGATGCCCATGGCTGAAGGCGCGGCAAGGTTGTCGGGGTTGTCGATGTTTTCCCTCATGTAGGACTGCAACCGTTTGTAGTATTGCATGTTTACCAGCCATTCGGCATGTTCCTGCTCCAGTTTCTGAAGGTTGTTGATGAGTTGTGTCGACTGGGCATTGATATTGGTCAGGTCGTGGGAGGAACGGAACTGTTCCAGGTCGATTTCGGCATTTCCCAAGTCAGAGGCCGTCTGTTCCAGCTGCTCATCAATGAATAAAATGGTATTCTCAGAGACCTGGTTTTTGCGGTCCAAACCGCGGTTGACATATTCATCCATCAGGTTGTTGAGAAATTCCACCATTTTCCTGGGATTATGGCCTACCATGGAAAGGGCAACGACGGAAGCTTGTTTGCTGATGTTGGTTGCACTGAACGCCATGCTTTTTGTCAAAGCCAGGTAATCCTGGAAAACAAAAGCCATTTTTCTGCCGTCATCAAATTCGGGGTCATAAAGAGCATTCTTGACAATGCGGAAGCGATTGTAACCCGTGTCAATCCATTCGCCAACGGTATATTCGCCTTCAATTTTGATTTTTTCTTTTTCTGCAGGAACGACAAACTGCTCGTTGGTATAATCGTATTGTGCGTGGAAATCGGACTCTGCCTTTAAAGAAACGAGGTCGCCATTGAAAGATACAAAATACATGAGGCCGACGGCTTGAGGAATCTCTTTGTCAAACTCAATGGTGAAAGGTGAAGTTTTATAGGCTTCTACGGTTCTGACCCTTCCAATGCTATAATATGTCACCTCCAAGTTCATCTTCTTTACCACTTTTTCACTAAGCGTGTACGAATTCAGGATGGCAAGTTCGTTATCGACATTCTGCATGTTACCGTAATTCACTCCAGTCATAATTGCTGTCGGGTCGAACATCGATCGCGTGTCCTTGATCAGCAAACTGCCCCCCACTTGGAATCTGGGAGCGGTGAAATGATTGTAAACCCAAGCTGTTGCCAAGGCGACAACGGCACAGGCAAGAAACAAATACCACTTGTTTAAAAACATGTAAACAAGTGCTTTGATGTCTACAGACTGTTCTTTTTCCTGTCCGCTACGGGTGGAATTTTCTTGTGTATTGCTCATAATTTATGGTTTGGCGTAGTAATTCATATAAAATGCTAAAGCGGTGATACCCAGTGAGACGATGGATAAAACAGTCGAATAGGGGAAGGTGGTGAAGCCCCATTGTTTGGCCTTCATGGGCTCGACATAGATAATGTCGTTGGGTTTCAAGTAATAGTAAGGAGAACTAAGCACATCGGCATTTCCAACGTTGAGTGTGACGATCTCACTGCCTTGGTCTGTACGGCGAACCAATTTGACATTGTCGGTCTTGGCGAAGTTAGTGAAGTTTCCTGCCAAAGCCAAGGCTTCAAGAATGCTGACCTCAGACTGATAGATCTTGTATTTGCCGGGACGCATCACCTCACCAATGATAGTCAAGTCGAAGTTGGACAGTTTCACCATCAGGGAGGTTTCTTTCACATACTTTCCGAGTTCGGTCTGCAAACGGTCTTTGGCTTCTTCCACCGTGAGGTTCTTTACCTCTACCAGACCAGTCAGCGGGAAGTCAATAAAGCCATCCTTGTTGACAGTGTAGGAATTCAAATAAATCGAAGCGTCGGAGGTTAGGTAGTTGCCTCTGGCATCGCCGTTGAGAATGAGAGAGGTCTTCTCGTCAATGATGCTTGAGGCCCGGATGAATAGGTTGTCGCCAGGCTGGATCTTGTAATTCAGCGTTCTTTCGTTCTGATACTCGACGGAGGTGTTTTCTGTGGCCATCTCCATTTCTTTCAGTAGCAGCATTTTCTTCTGGGGAACACAGGAAGAAAACACCAGCGCGCCGATGATGGCGAGTAGGCTGATTTTTCGGATGCTAAGAAGGTGTTTCATATTGGTAAGTTTAATTATTTGTCGATAAGCTTGATTTCTTTGATGCCCAGCAAAGGTGTAATAGGCATGCGATTCTCGATCTGGAGTTTGTATTTCCCAGGCTCGTTCAGCGTCAGTGCGCTGTTGACAGGGAAAGTGAACCTGTATTCGCCTTCCACAAGTTCCGATTTCCATACACCGTCGCGGTCTTTCAGCTTGAACTGATAGTTTTTGGCGCGCAGCGGATGGTCGTGGTCGTCGAAAACGGTAAATGCCATTTCAAAATAGTCAAATGGGTAATCGGGAGTGAAAGTTGCAGCCAGTACCAAGTCGTATGACACGGGCTTTTTCAGGTCCAACGTTTCTTCCAAAAAATCGAAGCGTTCCCAACTTAAAGTGGGGAAATGCATCGAAATCAAGGTGTTTCCATTTCGATTTGAATGGCAGGCAACGAGTCCGATAAGGCATAAAACCCAAACAAACTTTCTCATAATACCAATTTGGATTGCAAAAATACAATCTTTTTTGTTTATATCCTATCTCTTTGTCAAAAATCTTATCTTTGCAGATGGAAATAAGGGTTGTTCTTCAGCGGAGTTTATCATGAGAAACACGAATAGGAATCTGGGTAAACGTCAATATGTGGTGATCGGTGTTTTCGCCATTGTGGGGGTGGTTTATCTGATGAAACTCTTCTCGTTACAGGTGCTTGATCGGGAATGGAAAAACTCGGCTGACAACAATGTACTTCGGTATGTCACCCAATACCCTGCTCGAGGCAAAGTGTTCGACCGCAACGGACAACTTTTGGTTTACAACGAGGCGGTCTATGACCTGATGGTAGTTCCTGGGGAGGTGAAACAAATTGATACCGCTGAATTTTGCAGGCTTTTGAATATCAGTCGCGAGACTTTTGAGGAGCGTTTCACCAAGGCAAAAAAATACTCGCGCATCAAGGCTTCAGTGTTCATGGGGCAGATTTCCAAGGAAGACTATGCCCACATTGCGGAAATCTTATACCGTTTTCCTGGCTTTTATTTCCAAATGCGAACCCTTCGGCATTATCCCCATGCCATCGCCGCCCATACTTTGGGCGATATCGGTGAGGTGAGCAAGGAGGAGATGGATGCCGATCCCTATTACAAGATGGGAGATTACATCGGCAAATCGGGGGTTGAACGGTTCTATGAGAAAGAACTCCGGGGTAAAAAAGGCCTGAAAGTGGTGATGGTCGACGTTCACAACCGTGAGAAAGGAAGCTATCTCGACGGGGCACTCGATTCGTTGCCGGTACCGGGCAAGGACCTTTATCTCGGTCTCGATGCAGAGTTGCAGGCTTACGGAGAACAATTGATGCATGGCAAGATCGGTTCCATCGTAGCCATTGAGCCCAAAACAGGTCAAATCCTTGCTTTTGTCACCAGCCCGTCCTACGATCCCAACCTATTGGTGGGCCGGGTCCGAGGCGAAAACTACATGAAGTTGCTGGCCGACCCCACGAAACCCCTGCTCAACCGAGCCATCAACGGTACTTATCCTCCAGGTTCGACCTTCAAGATGGTGAATGGCATGATTGCACTTCAAAGCGGTAGCATAGTTCCTTCTACCCAGTTCCATTGCAACGGACAGGCTAGCACTCCTATCAAATGTACCCATTTCCACGGTAGTTCGCCCGACTTGGCCAACGCCATCGAAAACTCCTGCAACCCCTATTTTTACGAAGCTTTCAAGGCTACGATCAACAACCCCAAGTTCGGGGGTGTCAAGAAGGGTTTTGACTATTGGTGCCAAATGGCCAACAAACTTGGTTTAGGGCATCGCTTCGAAACGGATATCCCCTACGAACTTCCTGGAAATATTCCCACGGTCGCATACTATGACAAAATGTATCGTGGATCTTGGAACTCTGTAACAATCAGGTCGTTGGGAATTGGACAAGGGGAAATCCTCGTTACGCCCTTGCAACTGGCCAACATTGCGGTCATCGTAGCCAACGAAGGGTATTACTATCCCCCTCATCTCATCCGTGCTTTCGGGGATTCGACAGCGATTCCCGAAAAGATGACGACGCGGATGGAAACAGGCATCGAAGCCCGACATTGCCGAGTCATCAAAGCTGGTATGAAATCGGTATTTGAGGGGTCGCATGGTACGGCAAAAGGTTCCAAAATACCAGGAATAACTGCAGGCGGCAAGACGGGTACAGCCCAGAACCCTCATGGAGACAACCACTCCATCTTTATTGCCTTTGCCCCGGTTGAAGACCCGAAGATTGCCCTTTCCATCATTATCGAAAACGGCGGTTACGGCTCCACCTGGGCCGCTCCCATCGCGTCGCTCATGATGGAGAAATACATTAAGGGATACTCGGAGCGACCCGCAGTTGAGGAACGGATGATGAACGGAGTGATCAATTATGCAATCAAAAAGAAGAAATGACCGACAGGAATAGCATCATAGGAAAAGTGGATTGGCCGATACTGTTGTTGTATTTTGCTCTGGTGATCATCGGCTGGCTGAGCATTTACTCGGCTGGCATGAGCGAAGGCCACCACGCCATTTACGACATGTCGCAATTTTGTGGTAAGCAGATGATGTGGATCGGCATTTCCATGGGCGTTGGCTTTGCCATCTTGATCCTCGATGCCAAATTGTTTGAAGCCTTGGCGTTTGGGATCTATGCGGTAGTGCTGTCCATGTTGGTTGTGGTACTGGTATACGGCAAGGCAACCAATGGTGCCACTTCGTGGATCGACTTTGGCGGATTCAAGCTTCAGCCTTCTGAGTTTGCCAAACTGGGTACCGCCCTTGCGGTGGCTTGTCTGCTAGGAAAGCAGGATGCCGATCTTCAGCAACGCAAGACCCGGTTGAAAGCATACGCACTTATTTTGGCTCCCGCAGCCTTGGTGTTGCTGCAACACGATGCAGGCTCGGCATTGGTCTTTGCCTCGTTCATTTTTTTGTTGTATCGTGAAGGGATGCCCGGTGCGGGTGCAGTCATGCTCTTTGCAGTAGGTGCGTTGGCAGTTTTTGTCCTCACCTTGGTCTGGTCGGTCAAAGTGATGTGCATCGTATTGGGTAGCCTGTTCGCTTTGACGCTGCTGTTTTATCTGTTGACCAAGAAAAAAGGACTTTGGGGTATGGTGGCAGTCTATGCTTTTTTCTTTGCCATGGTGTTTTGCGTCAACTACGCCTTCTATCATATCTTGGAGGACCACCAACGCATTCGTTTCGAGGTCTTGCTGGGCCTAAATGATGATATCAAGGGTGCTGGCTACAACCTGAACCAGTCGAAAATTGCCATTGGTTCGGGCGGTTTCTGGGGTAAAGGCTTCCTTAAAGGGACCCAAACCAAGTACGATTTCGTGCCGGAACAGCACACCGATTTTATTTTTTGCACGATTGGGGAAGAGGGTGGATTTAAAGGCGCCTTCATTGTCATTTTGTTGTACATTGGGCTTCTGATTCGTATCGTCAGGGTGGCGGAGCGGCAGCGACTCGCTTTCAGCCGTATCTACGGATACGCCATTGCCGGTATCCTGTTCGTGCATATTGCGGTCAACATCGGGATGACCATCGGGTTGGTGCCGGTGGTTGGCATTCCCCTGCCTTTTTTGAGTTACGGCGGTTCCAGCCTGCTCGCTTTCACCATCATGTTAGCCATTTTTGTGAAACAAGATGCCAACCGACTCAATATTCTTTCTTAAGTCACGTTAAATAACTATGAAAAAGATATTTCTCACTGCATCGCTTTCTTTTTTGCTTTTCTCTGCCGAATCGCAAGTGGTCAAGCCCGTCCCTGAGATGGTCACGGATTCTGTCTATGTGGTTGATTCCGTCGATATGCTTCCCGACAGCCTTGAGCTTTTTGAGGAGCAGCGGGAGGCCGACTTTCGTGAAGCAGAAGAGGTCTTCAAGGATTCTGAAGTCATGAAGATGTTTGAGGCACTTGGCAGCATACCCTATTTTGGCGATGACTACTTGCGTCTCGATTCATCGGAAATGAATGTTTACGGCTATGACGATGATGAAGTTCCCCTGTTCGACGACAGTATCTACAACCAGCGGATCGAATACTTGGCCAGCCAGACCACGCTGCCTCTGGTGTACAATGCCCACGTGAGGCGTTTTATCGACCTTTATGCCATGCAACGCCGGAAGCTTACCGGAAGGTTGCTAGGCCTGTCTCACGTGTATTTCCCCATGTTTGAGGAAACACTCGACAAATACAACATGCCACTCGAGCTGAAATATCTGGCCATGATCGAATCTGCCCTCAATCCTACCGCAGGTTCGCGTGCCGGAGCCAAAGGCCTATGGCAGTTCATGTACGTGACCGGAAAACAATATGGTCTCAAGTCAACCACCATGCTTGAAGAGCGTTTCGATCCCCTGAAAGCGACTGAAGCCGCTTGTCGTTGCATGTTGGACCTTTACCGTCGGTATAAAGACTGGTTTCTGGTGCTGGCCGCCTACAATGCTGGTCCTGGCAATGTCAACAAGGCCATCGTGCGGGCGGGGGGTGTGATGAACTATTGGGCCATCTGGCCTTATCTCCCCAGGGAAACCCAAAGCTATGTTCCTTCTTTTATTGCCGTGTGCTATGTGGTAAACTACGCCAAGGAACACAACCTCTATCCCGTTGATCCCGGGTTGTTGTTGAGTGGTACCGACACCGTAATGGTGCATGACGTGCTCACGTTTAGGCAGTTGACGGAGACCATCGGTGTTTCCGAAGAAGACCTCAAGACGTTCAATCCACAGTATATCAAAGAGATTATTCCAGCCACCGACAGCATTCCATACGTGTTGCGGATGCCTACACCCTACGTGCTCCAATTCGTAGAGAAGGAGCAGGAAATCTATGCCTATAAAACCCAAGAGGATATTGACAAAGAGCAGGTGCTCAAGGAGGTGTCGAAAGTGAGCGACCGTACCGTGCATACGGTGAAGAAAGGAGAGACTTTGGCTGCCATTGCCAAAAAATACCAAGTCAGTGTTTCCAGTCTAAAACAATGGAACAACTTGAAAAAGGAAACGCTAAAAGCAGGTCAGAAACTGACCATCTATACCTCAGGAGGGCCGATGGCTACTAGTGATACCAACTCCAAGGCAAAAGGTTCTTCGTCTCCACAATATTATGTTGTCAAAGCGGGCGATACATTGGCTTCAATAGCAAGGAAACACAACACGACTGTTGCTAAAATAAAGAAACTTAATAATTTGAAATCGGACAAAATCAAAGTCAAACAAAAACTCCGTGTGTCATGAAATCTCACAGCAAATCTTTATTGGTCATTATGACGCTCATGCTGTTTGTTGCGTCATCTTGCATTGATCGGAACGAAGGTCCGAAGAAAGACCGTTCAGCAGGCGGAACTTCAGAAATCCTGGTTGTCACCCAGAACGAAGAGCAATGGAGCGGCATGATTGGGGATACCATTCGCGCCTTTTTCCTCCGTGCTCAATATGGATTGCCCCAACCGGAAGCCTCCAACAAGCTGGCTCAAATCAACGTGGCGGGGTTCAACGATATGTTCAAGAAACACAAATGCATTCTTTTGGTCGAAATCAATCCCAATCTCAAGGAAACGGTCGTGGAAACCGGCGAGGATTTATGGGCTGCCCCGCAAAGGGTGGTGAAGATTGTCGCCCCCAACAGAACCGCATGGTGTGAGACGTTCAACAAGCAGAAAGAGGCTTACAAGGTGATGTACGATGAAGTGGAACGTGCCAGAATCCTTTCGGTCTTGCGCCCCTCCAACGATGTCAAAATCACGCAACGGATCAAGGAAAAACTGGGCTTCGAAATGATCATCCCCTCGGGATTCTTCATCTCAAAGGATGAGCCTGACTTTATGTGGATCCGCAAGGAATTGGAGAAGAACAGCTTCGGTATTTTCATCTATACCACTCCCTACAAAGACACCATACAGTTGGAGCGCGACAACCTGGTAACCTTGCGCGACCGCATGATGCAGCGTTATGTACCAGGTCCTGCCGACGGATCGTTCATGACGACCGAAAAGGAATTCGTGCCTCCTGTACTGAATTATATCTCAACATTTCCTACCGGTTTCGCTGCCGAGATGCGTGGCATGTGGTGCTTGGTGGGCGATTATATGGCGGGGCCGTTTGTTTCTTATACCTTCCCGGATGACCGTACCGGCAATTTGGTGACGCTTGAAGGCTACATCTATTACCCGAACCATGACAAACGCGACGACCTGCTTCAGGTGCAATCATTGCTCTACAGCATCAAGATGCCAGAGGAATAATCGTCATGTCAGATATCCAATGGTTTAAAACACAGCAGCAAGGGGAGAAAACCATGATTTTCGATCCTTTGCGGAAGCGTTATTGTACCCTGACTCCCGAGGAAGAGGTGCGGCAGAAGGCACTCTATCTTTTGGTGGAGCATTTGGGCGTCCCAGCTGGGTTGATTGCCGTGGAGTATACCATCAAAGTGAATGGACTTGACAAACGCTGCGATGCTGTAGTGTTCGGCAAAGATGGTACCCCTTTAATGATCTTGGAATGCAAGGCAGCTACGGTGAAACTCGCCCAAAAGACCTTGGAACAAGCTGTTCGCTATCATTCCGTCCTACAGCCGAAATACTTGATGCTCTACAACGGGAAGGATTGTTACTGTTTCAAAGCTGGGGACGGCCAGCTCGCTCCTCTGGATCACCTTCCTTTATATTCCGAGCTTCTTTCTTCTTCCTTCTGACTTCTGACTTCTGTCTTCTGTCTTCTGACTTCTGTCTTCTTAAAAAAAAGAGCCGCCGACCTCCCGGCCGGCGACTCGCCATTATGAAGATAAAAAAACAACTGTTTTCGGTTGGTTGTCATCCGCATTTCGAATGGCCGCAGTTGGTACATAACATGCAGCCATCCTGGTAGATGATGGTGCTCTGTCCACAGTTGGGACAGACTTTTCCCGTGGCTTTGGTGCCATCGGGCACATATTTCTTTAGTGCGCGTGCGATGCCGTTCTTCCAAGTGTTGATGCTCTCTTCCTCCACCGTGAGGTTCTGCACCAATTCGATGACGTAGTTGATGGGCATACCATGGCGCAGGATGCCCGAGATCAACTTGGCGTAGTTCCAGTATTCCTTGTTGAACATACGTGACAAACCCTGGATGGTGACAGGATAGCCGCCTTTGTCCAAATATTGGAAATCATATCTTGAACCTCCGTTCTTGTTTTTCTCCTTGATGATGATTCCTTTTTCCACAAAGGGTGGTAGGAAGATTTCATCGGCGTTACCTAGGAAGATCTCGTAGGGTTTGTCATTGAGCTTTCCGACAAAGGCAATCCATTTCTCGTAATTGTTCTGGAAACGAACCACATCGCATTCCAACTCCTTGGGCCGTTGCGGGGCCGAGTTCATCCGGATCTCGTCGGGACGCCCCTCGGGAGCAGTATCGGCCTTCTTTTCCTCTTTTTTCTTTTCGTCCTTGGCCACCAACACCCCGTCGCGAGAACCGTCACGGTAGATGGTCATGCCCTTGCAGCCGCATTCCCAGGCGGTCATGTATATTTTGCTGACCAAATCCTCGGTAGTCTCTTTGGGCACATTGACGGTAACACTGATGGAGTGATCCACCCATTTTTGCATGCTGCCTTGCATCTTTACTTTGCTCACCCAGTCAATGTCGTTGGCAGTGGCTTTATAGTAGGGCGATTGGGCAATCAGTTCATTCAATTGGGCATCGTCGTATTGCATCACCTCGTCTACATTGTAGCCATTGACTTCGAGCCAAGTGAGGAACTTGTGGTGGAAGACGTTGTATTCTTCGAAGGCATTGCCCACATTGTCGATGAAGGTGGGGTGGGTGTCCTTGTCGTTGGCGTTGACCTTGCGGCGACGTTTGTAAACCACCATGAACACGGGTTCGATGCCAGAGGTGGTTTGGGTGCAAAGGCTTACCGAACCCGTCGGGGCGATGGTAAGCATGGCAATGTTGCGGCGTCCCACACGGCGCATCTTCTGGTAGAGTTCTTCGTCCAAGGCACGCAGCCGTTTGATGAACGGATTGTTCTCTTCGCGTTTGGCGTCGTACATGGGGAACTTGCCACGTTCTTCGGCCAAGTTCACAGATGAACGATAAGCATTGTAAGCCAGCAACTTCTGCACCTCGGTAGAGAATTCAATGGCTTCTTCGCTGGCATAGCGCTTTCCTAAAGCCGCCAACATGTCACCCTCTGCGGTGATGCCGATGCCGGTCCTTCTGCCTTGCAGACATTTCTCACGGATGTTTTTCCACAAGTTCAGCTCGATGCGCTTTACCTCGATATCCTCTGGGTCGGATTCGATTTTCTTCAAAATGCCGTCCACTTTTTCGATTTCCAAGTCCACGATATCGTCCATCATCCGTTGGGCAATGGCCACGTGCTTGGCAAAGAGCTGACTGTTGAAACGGGCTTCTTTTGTAAATGGTTTATCTACATAACTATATAAATTAATAGCAAGAAGTCTGCAACTGTCGTAAGCACAGAGCGGGATTTCTCCACAAGGATTGGTGCTCAGTGTACGAAATCCCAGGTCGGCATAGCAGTCAGGAATCGATTCCCGAAGGATGGTGTCCCAGAATAACACACCGGGTTCGGCGGATTGCCAGGCATTGTGGATGATTTTGTTCCAAAGCGCACGGGCATCGATTTCTTTGGTGAACACCGGATTTGGAGAATCAATAGGGTAGGTTTGGAGGTAAGGTTTGCCTTCCTTGACGCATTGCATGAACTCGTCGGTAATTCGGACGGATACGTTGGCATTGGTGATTTTTCCCTGTGTCATTTTGGCATCGATAAATGCCTCTGCGTCAGGATGTTTGATGCTGATACTCATCATGAGGGCACCACGGCGTCCGTCCTGGGCCACCTCTTTGGTGGAGTTGGAAAAACGCTCCATGAAAGGAACGATTCCAGTGGAAGTCAAGGCACAGTTTTTCACGGGACTTCCAGTAGGACGGATATGTGAAAGGTCATGGCCTACACCACCCCTGCGCTTCATCAGCTGTACCTGCTCCTGGTCGGTTTTCATGATGCCGCCGTAGGAGTCCGACTGTCCCTTGTTGCCGATGACAAAGCAGTTCGACAAAGAGGAAATCTGAAAATCGTTGCCAATACCGGCCATGGGACTCCCTTGGGGAACAATGTACCTGAAATCCTTCAGGACCTCGAACACCTCCTCCTCCGTCAAGGGATTCGGATAGTTCCGTTCGATGCGGGCAATCTCCCGAGCAATACGGCGATGCATGTCGTCGGGGGTCAGTTCGTAGAGATGGCCGTCGCTGTCTTTCAGTGCATATTTATTGGCCCACACGTCTGCGGCCAGCGTGTCGCCATGGAAATATTCCCTGGCGGCAGCCTTGACCTCGTCGGTGGGGTAAATTTGATGTTTCACGACAACTTGTACGTGCTCCTGCTGCGAGAGCTTGTCTTCGCTGAAACTGGTATTCTGACGAGCTTCCAATTGCTTGTCATGTCCCGAGGGGACCACTTGCTCCATCTCTTCCAACTGCAATGCGCTAAAAAGCGTCTGCTCCTCTTCCAATGACTTGCGTTTGTTCTTCATATCTCGTTGAAAATTAAAATGATATAACGGAAAGGCTCGTCAAGTTTCCGTGCAAAAATCCGTTTGCTAAATTAGCAAACAAGAAGCATATCAAGGTGACTAAAACTGCTTTTTTGAAGGGTTTTTTATCAACACGGATTGTTGATAAAAAGCTGTGAAAAAGAATTAGAAATCGAGGTTGAAAGAGAGGTAATATAGGGGCTTCTTGATGAACTTTCCGTCTTCGATACCCCAGGCCATATCGCCCCTGACAAAGTAGCCCAATAGAGTGGTTCTCAAGCCGAAACCAATACCACCCACAATGGGTTCCTTTTGCTTGGTTACACTGATGTTGAGATTACCATCCTGATAATGAGAGGTGTAGAGTGAGTTGCTGAGGTCGTATGGATTCCAACCTGTCCATGCTGTGCCCACATCGCCAAAAGCCACCACTTGGAAATTCTTAATGAATTGCATGTTGATGGGTCGGTCGAGCAGGTAACTGAACACAGGAAAGCGCAACTCGCTGTTCAGTACAACAAAACTGTTGCCGTTACGGATGTTCTGCCGGAAACCTCTCATATTGGTAGCTAGGGTTTGGTAAAGGTAATTCTGGTTGTAGTCGATAGGGGTTTCCTGATCGAAACTGGCCAACACCCAGTTGTCGACACCGCCCATATAATAGATGAGTTTGTTTTGTCCGAAAGAAGTGCTGCCCGCCAAGCGGTTGGCCCAGATGAAGTTACGGTGGATGCGGGTGTAGTGCCGGTAGTCGAATCCCGCCACAATAAGGTTGGTGCTCCCTTTTTGAATGGTTTGATAGTATTCGGCGAACAGTTTTCCACGAGCACCCACGTAGATGTTGGTTTGCAGCTTTTTCGAATTGTCGTAGACCAATTCTCCGCGCAGGCCTCCCAAGGTGCTGTAGACATCGCCGTCGGCCAGGCTGTAGTTGTCCAATGCCAGGTTCACTCTGCGATCCAAACGCCCGATGACGGTGCCACGGAGACTCAGCACCTCGTTGAAGGGGTAGCTCAACGTGTAAAAGAGTTCGTTGGTGAAAGTGCGGAAGTAGTAATAGGCGTAATCGTCGGTAACGTAGCGGTGCAGGGTGAGGCTCTTGTCGATACGCTTGCTGAGGTCACTGAAACGGATCACATACTCGTTGTTGATCAGTTGGGTATTCAGTTTCACCCCAAGATCGATCTTGTAGTCCTCCATCAAGTCTGCCATGGAAGCGCCCAAAAACATGTTGAATCCCGAATTGAGGTAAATGGCCGAGCCGCCCCCGGTGAAGGGTTGGTAGCTGTAGTTCATGTAGCTGAAGTCGATCTGGCTGGTGATTTGGTCGGTAAACAGCTCCACATAGTAGTTGAGCGGTCGGAGCACGGTGTCCTTTTTCGCCACTAGGAGTGCCTCGGAAGCATCCACTGCCTCAAGCGGCACCATGGGAGTCATGTTGGTGCTGTCGGGTACAACCCCGTATGGAGCCTTCTTGCGATGGATTCGATAACTGTTCTTAAAACGGTGTTCCGTAGTCTTTTCGGGAATTGCGGTCTCTGCTTTCTTTTGCTTCAGCAACCGTTGCTGGGCGTATGGATTCAGCTGGCTGAAAACCTCGTTTTGACCCCCTGGATGGTATGAAGTGGTATAGATTTTTTGGCCATTTCCGTCGGGAAGCAGCATCACCAGTTTCTTCTCCCTTGGGTTGTAGGTGTAGTCAACGATGCTGGCAGTATAGTGCGTCAAGGGTTTGTTGATGCAGTAATAACGGTAGTGTACGATGGTGTCGACAAAACTCACCGTACTGTCCAGGACGGACTCATAGAGATTGTAGTATCCGCTGGAATCGTTCAGGTAGAACAATTTGTTGCCCGCAAAGGTCTTGGGCAGGATGCTGTTGGAAACCTGTTGACCAGTCAGGTTGAGCAACTGCCCGTCTTTTGTGCCGTAGTCGTAGGAATAGAGGTTGAATTGTCGTTTTCCACCGCGGTCAGAGCTGAACACAATCCGTTTGTCGTCGGAACTGAAGGCCGGAGAGAGGTCGGTGAATTCGTCATCGGTAAGCTGCTCGACGGTGTTCGAGAACAGGTTGTAGACGAAAATATCAGGTTTGCCGAATCGGGTGGCCGCCAACACGATCTTTCGGTCTCTATGAGCGTATGAAAACGATGTAATCTTTTGGAATTCAAATAAATATGTTTTACCAATCTTTTTGCTGCCGAGGTCGAGATTGCATAGAAGCAATTGTCCCTCTTCCTCCACGATGAACGACAGAATGCCGCCTGTAGGATGCCAGGCCAATAGAGGGAAAGAGGTGTCTACCCAGGTGTCGGAGCGGAATCCGGTCTTATAAAGCTGTTCCCGCTTTCCTGTGTTCAGTTCCTCCACCCACACGGCGATGCGCCCTTCGTCGTTGCTGGCGTAGGCGATGTATTTGCCGTCTGGACTGACCTCGGGTTGGGTGAAAGTGCGGTATTTGCTGTATTTCAGGGCCATCAACTCTTGGGGCATCTCCTGCCGAATGAGTTGGTAGCGTTCTTCGTAGAAGCTGTACCACTGCTTGATGAGCTCCTTGTATTTCACTCCGGTGACATAAAGGAGGGCTTTCTTGACATTTTGCGAGCTCTCGGCGAGGGCCATGATGTCTTTGAAGGCCTTGGTGCCGTATTTTTCTTCAATGAAACCCCAGAATGAATAGCCTGCGATGACTGCATCGGGACCGCTCAGCGAGTTGATTCGCTTGAATTCTCCGGTCAAGATGCCCCGTTGCAGGCGGTCTTCCTTGTAGCTGTCCCAATCCTCAGTGATATAGGCACACAACCCGTTCTGAAACCATTCAGGGATATCGTAGCGGTAGGAACTGCGGATTTGTGATCCGACAGAGACCCCGTTCATGGTTTGGGCCAGCAGCAGATGGGCGATACCTTCGCGAATCTGCTGGTCAAAGTCGGCATAGCTGCCGTTGAAATATAGGAATACCTTCGAACCGATAAGTTTGGTGACACCACCGGTATTGCCCGTGTCTTCCTCATCGTTGTTGAGGTTGCTCTGCTTGAGGTCGCCAAGGCTGTTGAACACCAAAAACTGCACTTTTTTCCCGAAATGTGTTCCGAACTTCTTCTCCATTTCTGGAATCTCTTCTTTGGCCAAATTGAGCACATGATTGGCCAGTTCGTTACCGCCTTGATAGTAATACACATCAAAGGTCTCGTATTTGTAGAAGGACCAGTGGAAGTCTTTCCATTGAATCCGGTTCTTGCCAAACTCCATGTTCATGCCGTTGTAGAACTGGGCAGGTGACACTGAAGCCATAGCGGTCAGCAGCACCAACAGCAACAGACGCAAGATTTGTTTCAAGGGCGACTTCATTTTTCGGAGTTTAACCTGCAAAAATACGGAAATCTCCTTACCTTTGCCCCAACAAACCAATAACTTTTCTACAAAACCTACAAAACGACATGTTTCAACTGCACTCTTTTGTGTTTAATCCTTTTTCGGAAAACACATATATTATATATGACGAAACCCGTCAATGTGTCATCATTGATCCAGGTTGCGGTACGCCGTCTGAAGTGGATGAACTTCTGGGCTTTATCGACCTTCACCAACTGGAACCACTTCTGGTGGTCAACACCCATGGCCATATTGACCACATTATGGGAAACGAGGCAGTTAAACAGCATTATGGCATCAAGGTGGCGGCGCATCCTGAGGTGAAAAACGACATCCTTCGCTCCCGTCAGCAGGCGATGATCTTTGGGTTGCCGATGCTGGAGGAATGCAAGTTGCCTGATGTGGCATTGGAGGATGGGCAAAGCATCAAGGTGGGTAATGGCCTACTGGAGGTCATCTGTACGCCTGGTCATGCCCAAGGCAGCATCAGCCTTTACGCCCCCGTTGAGGGTTGGGTCTTCACTGGCGATGCTCTCTTCTGTCGCAGCATAGGTCGTACCGATTTCCCAGGAGGCAATTTCGAGGAGCTGCGAGAATCTATCCGATGTCGGTTGTTTACCTTGCCCAATGATACAGAAGTGTATTCTGGTCACGGAGAGTCAACCACGATAGGTGAGGAGAAAGATTTTAATCCCTATGTCGCCTTATAAGGTTGCACCGTGTCTCATGGTGAAGATCAACACTGTAAAATACAGATGGAAAAAATTGAATAATCAAGAATAAAACCTTATCTTTGCCGCTTGATTTTAATTCTAGAATCATTAAATTTTTGAATTTTAAATCTTTAAATCCTTAAATATCGAATCATGATCGAAAAAATCACGTCATCACAGCAGGCTATGGACCTGGAAGCCAAGTACGGTGCCCATAACTATCACCCGCTGCCGGTCGTCCTTGCAAAAGGTAAGGGCGCCAAGGTGTGGGATGTCGAAGGCAAAGAGTACTTCGACTTTTTGTCAGCTTACTCCGCAGTGAACCAAGGTCACTGCCATCCCAAAATCATCAAGGCCATGACCGACCAAGCCGAACGCCTGACCCTCAGCAGTCGCGCTTTCTACAACGACGCATTGGGCGTTTGGGAAAAGTATGTCACGGAGTACTTCGGCTACGACAAGGTGTTGCCAATGAACTCTGGCGCTGAAGCCGATGAAACCGGTCTGAAGCTTGCCCGTCGTTGGGGTGTCGTCAAGAAAGGTATCCCGAACGACAAGGTGAAGATCGTTTGCTGCGAAGGCAACTTCCACGGCCGTACCATCACCATCATCACCATGAGTAACGACCCCGAGAGCTATGCCAACTACGGTCCCATGACTCCTGGTTTCATCCGTATCCCTTACAACGACCCCGACGCCCTCGAGCAAGTGCTGGCCAAGGAAGGTAAAGAGATTGCCGGTTTCCTGCTGGAACCTATCCAAGGTGAGGCTGGTGTGTATGTCCCCGATGACGGCTACCTGAAGAAGTGCTACGACATCTGCAAGAAGTACAACGTGTTGTTCATGGCCGACGAGGTGCAGTGCGGTATTGCCCGTACGGGTAAGATGCTGGCCTGCGACCACGAAGGCGTGCGTCCCGACATCCTTATCCTGGGCAAGGCCCTTGGTGGTGGTGTGGTCCCGGTCTCCTGCGTGTTGGCCGACGACGACATCATGTTGAACATCAAGCCCGGCGAACATGGCTCCACGTTTGGTGGCAACCCCATCGCCGCTCGCGTGTCCATTGCCGCCCTTGAGGTCATCAAGGAAGAGCATCTGATGGAAAATGCCGAACGTCTCGGTAAGATCTTCCGTGAAGAGATTGGCAAAATCAAGAGCCCGATGATTGAGAAGGTCCGTGGTAAAGGCTTGCTCAATGCCGTGATTATCAAGCCCAAAGACGGCAAAGAGGCTTGGGATGTGTGCCTGAAGATGCGTGACCTCGGCCTGTTGGCCAAGCCCACCCACCAGCACATCATCCGCTTCGCTCCGCCCTTGGTCATCACCGAGGCCGAACTCCGCGAAGCCATTGAGATCATCAAGAAGGCTATCGCCTCGTTTGAATGATCCAGATGTAATAAGTGAAAAGCCCGTCGGTTTGGCGGGCGTGCAAAGTACCCCAAATGGCACATCAGCACCGGACCGAAAGGAGGTGCGTAGTGCCGTTGGGGTACTTTGTTAAACTAGGGCTTTTTTGTATTTTTGCCGATATGAAGAAACTGGTTATATTCGATTTGGATGGCACCTTGCTCGACACCATCGAGGACCTTGGCAATGCCGTCAATTACCTCCTGGAATCTCGTGGAATGCCCCAATACACGGTGGAGCAATACCGTAAGATGGTAGGTCACGGCATCCGTAACCTGATCCGTAAAGCTTTCTCACCAATGGAATTGGATGATGCCTATCTGGAAACCTGCGTGACGGAATTCAAGGAGTATTACCTGGCCCATATTGACGAACATACCCGTCCCTTCCCTGGTATCGTCGCCTTGCTTAACGACTTGTATGCCAGAGGTGTTCAGCTGGCCGTCGTTTCCAACAAGGTTCAAGAGGGTACCGAGCGACTGATTCATGAGTTCTTTCCAGACATCGCTTTTGTCGCCATCTTCGGCAACCGAGTGGGTTATCCCATGAAGCCGGCGCCCGAGATTGTTGCCTCGGTGTTGGCCAAGGCGGGTTGTGATCCGGCCGATGCCGTCATGGTGGGCGACTCCAACACCGACATGCAGACGGCAATCAATGGTGGCATCGATGGCATTGCCGTCAGTTGGGGCAATCGTACCCGTGAGCAGTTGGCGGGAAACCGGATTGTGGACACCGTGGAAGCGCTTCGCAACTGTTTACTGGAGGAGATCAACGTTTTGGAGACCAAGCGTCTCCGTTTCCGTCCTTGGCGTGATGCCGACGCCGAAGCCCTCTTCAAGTATGCTTCCGATCCCGATGTGGGTCCTCGAGCCGGGTGGCCTCCACATCAATCTGTCGATGATAGTCTTCAGATCATTCGAGGCATTTTTAACAACGATCATATCTGGGCACTGGAAATGAAAGCTACTGGTGAGCCCATCGGATGCATGGGTTATTATGCCCACGGTGAAAGTAACATCGACATTGGTCCCAACGATGCCGAATTGGGTTACTGGATTGCCAAACCCTATTGGAACCAAGGCCTCTGTACCGAAGCCCTCCGAGCCATGATCGACTATTGCTTCAACGTGAAGCTTTTTTCAACCCTATGGGCAGACTTTTTCGTTGACAACCCTGCCTCAGGCCGTGTGATGGAGAAATGTGGCTTCCGTGACACCGGCAAGATCAACTGGTGCAGCCATCTCTATCAAGGCGATGAAAGGCCGGTGAAGATTATGAGATTGGGAGAATAAAGTTTTCAATACTCCCTCGTGCCTCAGTTATTCCTAGCTTTTTCCTAATGCTGGTCCGGCACTTGCCGACCATGGCAGGGGAGACCTTCAAGATATCAGCCACTTCCTTCACACTGAAAGGCATCATGGAAAGGATGCAGACCTTAAACTCACTTTCAGTCAAAGAAGGTTGATGTTCTCGCAACTGATGCACCACCTCGGGATAGACTTGATGATAGGCGCCGAAGATGGCTTCGTAGGCAGTGTTGATATCCTTGCCGCAAATGCTGGATTTCACCTTGTTGAAGGTCTCTTTGTCGATGTCTTTTTTCTCCCCGATCGAGAAGACTTTGTAAATCATCATTGCTCGTTGGAAAAGATTGTCACGATTGATTTCAGCCAAATTCTCGGATTCTTTCTGTAACTCGGCCATGCTGAGTTTCATCTCGGCAATGGCAGCCCGTTTTTGTGCGGAACGGTAGAGGAGGAATAAGACCACCCCGACGGCTCCTACCAAAGCCAAAAGGATGATGTTGAGCATCCTTCTGCGACGCAAAAACACGCTGATCATGTTCTCAGTGTGGTCCAAGTCGCCATGTAAAGCCGAGATGGTTGTCTGCACCTTCTCCATCAGTTTAAGGTCTTCACTTGCCCTGGCGGTGACAATGGCTTCGTCCAAGGCTTTCATAGCGGAATCATAGTCGTTCTGCTGCCAATATACGCAACCGCTATAAAGTGCCGACAAAGTCTTCATCTCGGCATCGTCAGAAAGGTCGTAATAGTGTCTTGCCTGAAAGATGGAAGTGTCCTGCGAGATGTCTTCGCCGCGCTCGAACTTGTTTTCAATTTCCATGACCAACCGCTCCATGTTGTCCCTATCGGACTTCACGTTACAAGCAGCCAACAACACAATCAGCGCGATGGCAATCCAACATCTTGATTGATAGAGGAGTTTAATCATCATATTAATTTAACGCAAAAATAGTCATTTTGTTTTAAATACTCCTAACTTCTCACTCCTAACTTTTTCATTGTCCTCCTTTTTCTCCTGCTGTTTGTGCCTCTTGTTCCAATTCCACGTTTCCAAACCTCAGGGTAAATCCCGCACAGAGATAGGTGGAATTACTCCTGCTGGAGTTGCTGCCCTGCATCAAAGGATTCGTGTAGGTGTTGTTGTACCGCATCAAGCCGAACAGGTCATACCCGTTGACGAACACCGACAGCTTATGATTAAAGAAATCGGTGCGCATTCCGCAATCGATGGAATAGTTGGCGCCGACTTGGTTGAACAAACGCTGAACGGGAGAGGAATAATGGCCCGAGGCATGGATCTCCAGTCGGTCCCACAACTTGGCCCAAGCCGTCAACTGAAGGCTGTATGACCACAGTTCATTCTTTTCCCATTGATCCAATACCCCATAATTGGTCTCAAGATAGGAGTCATATACATTGGCATAAAACCGTAGGTTAAACATCCCGTTGGGACGATACATCATGTTGAACTCACCTCCCGCCAGGTAGGACCGTCCCACATTGACAGGCCTCGAAAATAGCACTACCCGGCCATAATGCTCATGATACCCGGATTCGCTGATGTCGGTGATCTCGTTTTTCTTGCTTTTGTAATAGCCTGTCAATCCCACCGACCCGAAGTCGTTCCAATATTTGGTCCAGCTGGCTTCCAGGTTCTGTGTGTAAACAGGTTCCAGATAGGGATTGCCCGTGAGGTAGATCTCGGTGTCATAGATGTTTAAAGGACTGAGTTGTTTTGCTGTGGGGTGGTTGACTCTTCTGGAATAACTTAACTTGAAATTATGCATCGACGGAGTGCGGTAAGAGAGGTGCAACGAGGGTGTAATGTTGAAATAATGATATGTTTGAGAATCAATTATATACGGATAATCAGGCATATCGGGATAGACGATGTTGGTTCGATAGTAGTTCAGGTTGATGCCGGGTTGCACGGTGAAATCGCCGAAACGATGCCGTATCATGAGATAACCGCCCAACTTCTGGTCCTTAATTCGATAGTGGTAACTCATGATCGGATCGTGCACGTAGGTGTTGTCAATCAAGGTGTCCACGTCGTTCCTTGTGAAGCCTGACTCCCAGCTGCCATTGAGACCGACGCTGAATTCTCCATTTTTCGAGTAGGGAAGGTTGTAATCGATATGGGCTGAAATAGGTACGTTTGACATGAGGTAGTCCATGCGAAAAACATCCTCTCGGGGTACAGGCAAGGTGTAGGTAGTGCGGTCTTCCAAAGGCACGGCATTGCGGTTCCAATTGCCGTTGGCACGTACGGTTAGGTTGTGCCCTTCTTCATTGAATTGGTGCTGGTAATACAATCCCGAGCTGAGAAACAAGTAATTGGTATGGGAATGGTTGACAAAGATATATTCGTATGTGCCCGCCTGCTCCATGAACTCCGTTCGTTTTCGTTCGGTGGTACCTTCCACCGGTCCGAAAGAGTCCCAACAGTTTAACCACAACGCAAAGGTGTTCTTCTCGTTGGGCATGTAAGTGACGTTGAGAGCGCCCCCTGGACTGTATGTGAAATACTTGTCATACCGAATGCTATGGGTCTGGCTTGTCGGGATGAACTGCCCGTTTTCATCTCTGATGAATAGGTTCCTATCGTTTTCCGATTTCGTTTCGCCATGATAGAAATAGCTGCTGGCGAAAGCATTCACGGTCCATCGGTCGTTTTTCCAAACGTAGGATGCCCAAGGCATTACGTACGGTTGCGAGGAAACATTGGTTCCAAAACATAGGAACTCATTCCGTTTGATCTTGCTGCTCATCACGATGTTGATGATGCCGTCAGCCTCGGTAGCCCATTTAGCCGAAGGGTTTGTGATGACTTCGATACGGTCGATGGCGTTGGCGGGCAAGGTCTGGATGTAAGCCTTCAGGTTCTCTTTCGTGAGGTGTGAAGGCTGGTCGTTGATCCAGATTTCCACGTCCGAAGCACCGCGCAGCGTGATGTTGCCTTCCACATCCACACTGACACCAGGTGCATTTTGTAAAGCATCGGAAGCGACACCGTTTTGTACGGTAGGATCTTCGGACACTTGGTAGAGCGTCTTTTCACCGTCCACCGAAAACAAGGGCCGCTCTGCAGTGATGGAGACCCCTTCCAACAACAGGGTGTCGGCAGTCATCTTCAAACTGTCCAACTTGATCTCGGGTTCTTGGGCAACAACTCCTGACGATAGCATCCAGCAAAACGAAAGGAAAAACAGCGATAATCTTTTCATGGCACGAGGTTTTAATTTCATACCAACAAAAGTATACTGAAAAAGCGTTATTTTTTCAAGAGGAGGCACATGGTAGAGACAATTCAGGTTGTATTTTGAATAATTGTTTGGCTAATAGCAATTTAAAAAAAGAAAAGTAGAGATTATTTTGTTGTATTTGATCGGAATTTGTATTTTTGCCCTCAAATAAATATGGAAAAAACAATGAAAAAACAATCTCTGATCTGGCTTGCGGCTGTTGTAATGGTGATGGCTAGCTGTGTCACCGTAGTAAACAATGAAAATACGGGTGAGAACAATAACGAAACTGCTATGAATACCACGATGAACGACTTGCTGACGCGCCGCAGCGTGCGCAGCTACACCGATGAAGTGCCTCCCATGGAGGTGATTGAAGAAATCTGCAAGGCTGGCACTTATGCCCCGACCGGTATGAACCGCCAAGCTCCCATCATTGTTGCGGTCACCAATCGTGAGGTGCGCGATCGTCTGAGCAAACTCAATGCCAGCGTTTTTGGTCGTGACGACATGGACCCGTTCTATGGCGCTCCTGTGGTGCTAGTCGTGTTGGCTGATTCTACTGCCGCCCCCACTTGGAAAGAGGATGGTTCTTTGGTCATGGGCAACTTGCTCAATGCTTGTCATGCCAAAGGCTTGGGTTCCTGCTGGATCCACCGTGCCAGGGAAGTCTTCGAAATGGAAGAAGGCAAAGCCATCTTGCGTGACCTCGGTATCGATGATACCAAGTATGTCGGCATTGGCAACTGCATCCTCGGTTACACGGCTGGCGATTACCCCGAGGCTGCACCTCGCAAGGACAATTACGTGTATTGGATCAAATAACTTGGTGCTCCCGAAAAACGGTTTCCACCGCTTCCTCGTATTCTTTTAGCGCATTGATTTTCTTGATCTTGCGCCAGATGTCCTGGGGCTCGTCGAAAGAGTACATCAGGTAGGACCATAGTTCCTTCATCCTGCCTAACACCTTGGGACTGCCTCCGGCGTGACGCAAACGGTCTTCGTAAAGATCAATCACATAGTCGTGAAGCCTGTCGACTTTCTTGGCATGGCAGGACCCTTTTATCTCTTCCGCCAGGAAAGGATTCGCTAGCAACCCTCGTCCCAACATATATTCATTGACAGGCTTTACCTGTTCGCGAATGCATTCGAAGCTTTCCGTCGAAACAATATCGCCATTATACACCAACGGTGCCTTGATCAGGGGCATCAACTCAGCAAAACGCTTCACGTCGGCATCACCTTTATATAACTGTTTGCCAATTCGTGGATGGATGATCAATTCGCTCAGCGGATATCGGTTGAAGATTTCAATAACGGGTATGATTTCTTCAGGGTTGAAATACCCTAATCGGCATTTAATGCTGAAATCCAATCCGATACGCTCGAAAACCCGACCCAATAGCACATCAATTTTTTCGGGATAAGGCAGGAGTCCACTACCGCGTTTTTTGTTGGCGACCCTAGGGAACGGACAGCCCATGTTAAGGTTGATTTCCTTATAACCCAAAGCTTTGCATTGTGTGGCGAAACGTAAGATCTCTTCGGCATCCGTGCTCAAGATTTGCGGGGTTAGGGTTGCCACGTCGTTGAAACGGGGATCGATTTCCTCCACTTGCATGTTCTTGGCATGGTCTTTCTGGATACCAGTAAAGAAAGGCGTGTAGAACTTGTCGATGCCTCCAAAATGCTTTTTGAAGACGTTCCGGAAGGGGGCGTCGGTGATGCCTTGGAAGGGACCTAGGGATAGTTTAACGCTTTCCATGACGAATTCTGCCAATAACCGTCAAAACAAAGGTGACCCCCAACAATCCAAAGGTCATCCACATCGCGATTCTGTAAAGATAATCGCCGTGCTTGGAATAGAAGGTCTTCTCGGTGTTGGCTTTCAACGTAGCCTTGATGACATCTTCCTTCCAGTATTCGGTGGATTGCAGGACATCACCTCTTTGGTTGAAAAAGCCGGACCGGCCGGTGTTGGCAGAACGGGCCACGCAGCGACGGTTTTCAATGGCGCGCAGCTTGGAGAACTCGAAGTGTTGCTTGTAACCAGGCGTGTCCCCCCACCAGCCATCGTTGGTGCTCACAAACAACAGGTCGGCACCCTTGCGGACAAACTCGCTCACATAACCTCCAAAAGCGGATTCATAACAGATGGCCACGCCCACCTGATGCTCGCCGAAACTCATGTTATGCGGATAGGGGTCGGTTTTCAAGGTGCCCCGTGCAATACCCACGGTGAGGCTGAAGTGTTTCAGGAATCCCATCCATTCAGGAATGGCTTCCACCGCCGGAGTCAGTTTCGACTTGTTGCGATGCTGCACGTTCAGGGTGTCGATAAGCCATGTGGAGTTGTAGGCATAGTAATAACGGTCGCTGTTTCCAATTTGACGTGCTGGAAAATCATTTTCCATCCCTTGGGGCACCCAATCATAGGAAAAACCACCGATAACAAAGCAACAGTGGGGATGTGCCTTGGTGAATTCTCCGATGATGCCAAAAGCCCTGACTTCATCGATCCGATCAAGCCAGATGCCCTCCTCGATAGCTGACTCGGAACTGACCACAAACCTTGTATTTGGAGTAACCAGTTTTTCCGCCAAATCCACGTTTTTTTGGACTACTTGGTCGTAAAATGCCGAGTTGAACTGCTCGTTCCAAGGGTCGCAGTTCTGTTGGATCACGATCACTTCGGTGTCTTCGCCTTTTTCCTCGTATTGGTTGTAAACAATCTTGCTCCCGATTACCGGCAAGGCTAACAAGGCAATGGCTGCCCCAATATATCCCCAACGAGCTTTTTTGTTGGTTATGCTTAAAACATTGGCAATCAGTATGTTGACTAAAAGAACCCACAACGTGCCTCCTGCCACACCAGTAATGGAATACCATTGAATCCAAGTAGTGCAAGTGGAGAACACATTACCCAAATGGAGCCAGGGCCATTTGACGGCCCAGAAGTAATGCAGGAACTCAAAGGCCATCCAGTAGGGGATGAGCAGGAGGTTGCCGATGAGGCTGTTGTGGAGTTTCATCTTGGTGAAATGGAAGGCCCAAAATACGGTCGACATGAACAGGGCATTCAGGATCCAAGCCAGGATGGCTGCGGGGGTGGCGTTCCACACCCACCAGGTGGTCAGCACGTTCCACACCAAAAAGGTGACAAACGAAAGCCAGAACACATTACCCTTTTCACCTTTGCTGATGCGTTCTTCCAAATAGAGCAATGGAACCAAAGCGATGAAAACCAGCGGTGCAATTCCCCAAACCGGCCATGCCACCCAAAGCAGCAATCCGCTGACTATTGCCATTAACAGTTTTTGATAGGTCTTCATTTCCAATTTTTTTGGCAAATTTAATATTAATAAGGTATAGAAGGACAAAAAAAGAGCCAGACTTTCATCCGGCTCTTGGGGGTGGTACCAGCGGGAATTGAACCAGCGACACACGGATTTTCAGTCCGTTGCTCTACCAACTGAGCTATGGTACCCCGTTGAATGCGACTGCAAAAATACAGCTTTT
>JAEEGL015663644.1_pt1 | contig 37487 bp, 31 predicted proteins | sample 9134231 | NCBI WGS metagenome assembly JAEEGL01 (sample SAMN16246548, study PRJNA631951) | gut metagenome | biome: gut microbiome; feature: rumen; material: fiber-attached | host: Bos | place: Iran: Karaj | collected 2018-10 | reverse complement strand
GAGCGGATCAAAGGTGATGGTATAGGTCTCGGGCTCCTGAGGGGTGTCGTCCACCTCGTATTCATAGGTATATTCGGTGGTGGTTCCAGGAGAATAGACCCTTTCATCCATGGGGTAGCCCTCATACTTCCAGGCTCCCGCTTTAAATCCTTGATCTGGCTTTCCGCCAACACCGGGGATATCGTCAGAAGTCAGATAAAGTGCCGTGTCCGCATTTTCTTCTTTTCTTAGATAGACCGTCTTATTTTCCTTTGTACCGTCATCAAAGGAACCGTTCTTCACCTTGAAGATCACGGTTGCATAGAGGGCGTTCGCAGGCTGAAAGGAGTATATATAGGTTTTATCGGAAAGAATTTGAGTCGTGGTATCAGGATTCCTGTTCCATTGTCCCCGTCCCGGCAAATAAATCAGGTTCGGGTTGCTGTCATCCTGAGCGGGTTTATTTCCGACTGCAGGGATATCGCCGTCACTCAGGGTCACAGTTTCCGTGGTCAGCCCTTTAAGAAGCACCTTCTTGTCCTCATTGGTACCGTCGTTCCAGAAACCATGATTCACCTTAAAGGTTATCAAATATGAGGGTCTGAGGATCCTGCCATTTATCCGGGACAGACCTTCGTCATTGAGACTTCCGTTTACATTATCCAGGGAACTTACATATTTTCCTGTGTCTGTTATGAATGATTGTGAATCATTTATCCTTGTTTTTTTGTCATATGATGATGCGTAGATCTGTGTGTTTTCATCCTCCCAGGCCAACAGGATATTCGAGCCGCCTGCGGAATCCTTGCCTCCGCCGATACCGAATGCGCTGCTTCCTCCGTTTGCCGAAACATTTCCGGCCTTTATATTGACTGTTCCGGCGTTATGATCCTTTCCGCCGCCGATACCCGCACCTCCGATACCGCCGGTGGCTTCGATGTCTCCATTGTGTATATGTATCTCTCTGCCGGAATTGCCGTTTCCGCCGCCGATACCGGCTGCTCCTTCACCTCCGGAAGCTCTGACGGTCCCCCTGTTTATGGTGATAATTCCACTGTCACCCCCGTAGCCTCCGCCTATTCCGGCTCCGTTTTTTCCTCCATAAGCTTCCACATAAAGGTCGCTGTCGCCGCCAGCCTTTCCTATTGTGATATTTCCACCCTGTTTATCGATCTCACTCCGCTTATCTCCGCTGCCTATTCCCGCTGCGTTTTCTCCTCCCACAGCTGTTATCCTTCCCCCGTTTATCCTTATCTCACTGCCGTTTTGGTCTTCTTCGCAAAAAATACCGGCTCCTCCGTTTTCATATCCCCGGGCTTCAATAATCCCCCCGTTTATGATAAGTCCTCCGTTCACCTCTATACCGTTAAGATACCGGCTGTCTCCTGTAGCAACGATCCTGCCGCAGTTATCTCCGCTGCCATATAAGGAGTAGATGGTAAGAGTCGACCCCGCCGCAATCCGTATCCCTTTGTTGACGCTTAAGGTGACATTGTTCGCGATGATCAGCTCCACGTTACCGTTACTGACGGTCAGGCGACTGTTTGTCTCAAGATTATTTTCCAGAAGAAATGTCCGTATGTTCCCAACGTTTCCTGTAAGCGTTTCCAGTTCTTCTTCATTTCCTATCAAAGTAACGCCGGTCTTAACCACCTCTGACCCATATTCACCGGTCACGTGATATTCTTCATCGCCATACACCGTAACCGGAGCTGCATTTATTAAGAGCAGAGCAAGTACTGTCCATACAGCTGTCAGTTTCTTTATCCTATTCTTCATCATCTGCCTCCTCACACGCACTTCAGGATGCATATCCGGAACTGTCAGATCCACCCTTAAGGATTCTTCCGGAGAATTTCTGTATGTCAAATCATTTTGGGGAAACCCTTAGAACCCTCAGGGCCGAACAATTCAAAGAAGAAATATAAAACCAGGCTCATTGTCAAAAAATGAGTCTTCTTTAATACTGATCAGGAAAGCTTCTTATGAAGGAATCCCAGCAGGTCACCTCTGGGGGTGGTCTTCAGGATATAGCCGTCGGGCTTAAGCGCCATTACACGCCCGACAGCTTCCTTGGTCCCAACACCTGTAAGGAAGATTACCGGGATATGCTCTGTAGCCGGATCCTGACGGAGCATCTGCAGTACCTGAGGTCCATCAACTACAGGCATTTCATAATCCAGAAGGATCATATCCACCTGCTCGTTTTCAGGCACCTTTAATAAGAATGATATGGCCTGCATACCTGCAGTTACTATATCTACCTTGTAGATATCCTTTATCCACTCTCTCACCATTTTAGCGTAAGCAGGATCATCATCAACTATCAATATCCTTTTCTTCGGAGTAGAACCGGGCTGCTCATTTACAAGCTTATCCACCAGAGGGCAGAATTTCTCCATATCTATGGGCTTATTAACCCACTCAAAAGAATTGATCTCAGGCAGCTTCATGGAAAGCTCGGCATGGAATATCATCTCCCCGAGAAGTATGAGATTGGTCTTCCGGGAAACAGCCATTTCAAGTATCTTTGAAAGGGTATTGATCCTCCGCTCATCCTCAGCGATATTTCCGGGAAGATACACTAAGAACAACGCCACATCCGAGGCATAGTTCTTTGCAAGATTGAATTCATTCGAAACTATCTCAACGTTATAGCCCAGCTCGATCAGCTTGTTTTCAATCCCCTTTACCACTACGCTGTACTGATACATAAGTATCACGATCTTCTTTGCTCTCATCAGACATCCTCCTTCATGTCAAACTCAATCTATTCCCCGTTTGACAGCTTTTGCTGCATCATTCTGTATATCGGGATCATAGGACAGCATGGGCTCTATTTCCCTAAGCTTTATCCTGCGGTCCACATAGTTCCTTGTAAGCTTTATTATAAGCGGTGTCTGGACTATGATCCCTATGAGGTTGGGGATCATCATAAGCCCGTTAAAGGTGTCCGAGATATCCCATGCAAAACTGGATTCTATCACCGCTCCGAACACTATAAGTAAAATAAAGATAAAACGGTATATCCTGGCCCAGATAACTCCAAAGAGGTACTCCACTACCTTTGCGCCGTAATAGGACCAGCCCATTACCGTGGTAAAAGCAAAGAGAACGATCACCAATACCACAAACCATTCCCCGGGAACTCCAAGAGTGGAGCCGAAGGCCTTGGCCACAAGGGTGGCGTCATTAACCCCTTCTTTCACAAGACCGGTTTCCAGATCAATGGCGCCGGAGCTTAAGACCACTATGGCCGTCATGGTACAGATGACTATGGTGTCAAGGAAAACCTCGGCCATTCCCCACATGCCCTGCCGTACCGGTTCCCTGACGCAGCTGTTGCTGTGTACCATTACAGAGGAACCGAGGCCTGCTTCATTGGAGAAAACTCCTCTCTTACATCCGTTTTTTATCGTATTAAAGGCAACCTGTACCGTGGCACCGGCAGCCCCGCCCTTCAGGGCATCAGGTCCCAGCGCGAACCTGAAGATCGAAGAAAACACCATCGGGATATCCTTGTAATGCAAAGCTATCATGACTAAGCAGCCGATGATATACGCTATGGACATAAAAGGTATAAGTTTCTCGGAAACTGCTGCCAGCCTTCTGAATCCGCCGAGGATAATGATGGCGGCCGTCACCATCAGTACCATTCCTATAAGCCAGTTGATCTTCGGGGCTCCAAGGAACAGATCGTGATCCATTCCAGAAAGGAAGGTGGATTCACAATTGATGGTTATCTTATTTATCTGTCCCATATTACCGATACCAAAGGATGCTAATACGGTAAAGAGACAGAACAGTATTCCAAGAAACCTTCCCAGGGTTTTACAGTGCTTTATGGAGCCCAGTCCGTCCTCAAGATAATACATGGGACCGCCTGACCAGGCACCCTCGGAATTACGCCGTCTGAAATACAGTCCGAGAACATTCTCAGAGTATTTTACCATCATTCCTAAGAATGCCGCAATCCACATCCAGAGAACCGCTCCCGGTCCCCCTACACAGATAGCGGTGGAAACTCCCGCGATATTACCGGTACCGATGGTGGCGCAAAGCGCCGTACAGAAGGCCCTGAACTGGGAAAGAGCCCCCGCGTCATTGATGATGCGGCCTTCGTTCTTCATTATGCCGAAGGTCTTTCCGAACCAGTGCCTTAAATGCGTGATCTGGAAAAATCCCGTGATCACGGTACATATAACTCCCGTCCCAAGAAGCAGTGAAAGCCCGAAGGTTCCCCAGGCAAAAGAGTTTACTGTATCATTTATGCTTACGATCTTTTCAAACATTTATACGATTATCTCAAAGGATCTCACAATATACCAGTGTCTGGTTTAACAGCTGGTAAGCTACTTCGCCGAAGGTTATGGGGCCGGTATAGGGAGGTATCTTCTTCCCCTCCAGTTCCCCGTTCATATAGTTTGATATGCAGTTAAAGCTTATGATGGGATCGTGGGGTCCGGCAGCGTCTATACTGCGTTTGAATTCCTCAGCATAATCCCCGACAGGCTTTGCAAAGCGGTACTCCACATCCTTGAATACCGGGGCGTAGAAACTTACCGTGCCGTTTTCTACGGCCTTTATGGACGTATTGATATAGGCGCCGTTATAGTCCGCTACCAAGGGCATCATGACATTGATCCCGTTCTTTTCAATATATTCCGACAGATTGGTCTCCCTGCCATCCACTGTGCAGTTCCGGACGCTGAGCTCATTATCGGAAAAACGGATCACAGGGTCGGACTTGTCATCGGTAAATATATTGATCATATTTATCATGGCGCTCTTCCCTTCGGGAAGCTTTATGAACATCACAACAGCCCTGTCGCTGTAAGCTTCTCCGCTCATTCCGTCATAGACCTTTGCCACGCCCTGTTCGTCAAGCTTAAAGCCGGAGATCCAGCCCATTGTAGGATGCATGAGCAGCTCCTCCACTTCCGGAGCTTCCTTTGAATACTTTGTAACAACATCCGAACCGTAGGGCAGTATGATAAGGTTTAATCCGTTATCAAAGCATTCCTCTACTATCTGAAAGACATTATATTTACCGAAGGATGTGATCTTTATATCTTCGGCAAAACCAATCTCTGTCACAGAGAGCCTGTCCTTAGTGCATACGCCCCCTTCTTCGCCTATAAAATACGGCGTTGTTCCCCCTATCCATTTTCCTTTGGGAAGGGCGCTGAGCAGCGAATCGTCTCCGGCAATATGCAGTATCTTCCCCTCATTGATCAATGAAATCGTCTCTTCTAATGTGATAAGCATTCCCCAACCTCCTTTAACTCTCTTAAAGAGCGGCAATATTGGCGAGATCCACCTTTGCAACTATAGGATACTTCGCCAGAAACGCATCCATCTCCTCCATGCAGGAACCCATACTCCCCGGATCTGCCTGCAGCTTTTTCTGCATTTTGGTTATCAGCATATTAAATGCAAGGTTAGAAGATGAATACTTAAGCTCGCCTTTAAGGATCCTTTCCATCTTTTCCTGAACAGCAGCTTCCATTAAAAATCCTCCTTATCAGTAAACTGTTGTTTTCCGGGAAACAGTAAGCTTAAAGAGCCTCCAGTATTCCGTCATAATCCAAGGCATCTGCCTTTTCCCTGATCTTATCAAATCTTTCCTTTTCGGGATCCGGTATGGCGTAATCTTCCATCTCCTTCATGATCCCCTCGATCATATCACAATCCATTCTCTCTGCCGCGCTGCGAAGCTCCTGGTATACACTCTCGATCAAAGCCATATCCGCCATGGGTTTGTCCGAGGCCTCCGCGAAGATGGGCGAAAGGCTTTCCCTGAAGGACAGATAATCTTCCATTGCAGAGGGATGGTTTTCTTTTATATATACGATATCCTTTCCCTTACCGGCATTCTCCAGAAGTTCAGCCTTATTCCCCAGATCCAGGGCACCCACGAGCCGTGCGGAACTCTTTAATGCATGGATCTTTATCGTATAGTTGTCCCAGTCCTCAGTGTTAAAGCTTTCTTCAAGCTCCGCATGCTTTTCCCCGATGGAATCATAGAATATCTTCAACACAGCCTTAAATGCATCGGGAGAACCGCTGTTTTTGATGGCGGCTTCTGTATCGATACAGCCTATGTCATGATACCATTTATCCTCGGAAAGCTCCACCGGTTCCGCTGCTTTTTCTTCCGGAGCCGCTTCCTCGGGAACTTCTGCAGCATCCTCAATATCTTCTTCCGTATATTCTTCTGTTTCCTCAGGCTCGGTCTCTTCGATCACGTTGTCCTTTTCAGGCATTCCCTTATCTATGACCGTACCCTCAAAGTATGAAGACAGGTTATAGGACTTATTCGATTTGAGGAAATATAATATTCCGAAGGTTCCGGGACCGCAGTTTGAGGAAATGGCCGCCGAAGCTTGCTGGAAGATAACATTTTCAAAGTATGCCGTCTTCCTTATCTCCTCTTCTATCCAGGCAAGGGTATCCCCGGGCACATCCACATAAGTGATGAAGACCACTTCGGGATCCGGAATGGTATCAGGGGGAAGGGCACTGTTAATATACTTCCTGTATGCTCTCTTTGTCCTTCCGAACCATACTCCTCCAAATCCCGCCTTGTCTTCCTTTATCCTGAGGGCAGGATGGATGTTCATGGCTTCCGCAAATTTACTGAACCGGTTGCCGATAAGCCCTCTTCTGGCCATAAATTCCGTATTGTCTATTACAAAGCTGCACTTAAGACGGTGCTTCACCTGCTCTATCTCGGAAATGATATCCTTTGCCGGAAGTCCCAGCTGTGAAAGCTTATATGCCATCAGCACCAGTATTCCGGTGGAGCTGGAAAGACAACCGGAATTGATGACCGTAACATTATCAAAGGCCTTTGCCGCCTCTGAAGCCAGCGCCACCTCCTTACTCATGCTGGTAGTTATGGCTATATGGATAAGATGGTGTGCCTTCTTTAAGTTTTCAGCAAAGAAATCCGTGTATGCCTCTTCGTCCGGAGGTGATGAAACCGCATCCTTACCGGAGCTCATATGCCTTATCAGCTCATAGGCATCTAAGTTTACTCCATCCTTAAACACTCCTTCTTCCGTCTCAATGGTAAATGGTATGATGGGGATACGGAGCTTCTTAACAATACTATCCGGCAGATCGCACATACTGGAAGCTGTGATAATGACCGGAGCCTTATCCCTGTATTTATCGGAAGTGCTTATTTCCTCATCTTCACCCATCATCATATTCTTTAATATTACCTTTTCAGAGGAAATATTCTTTATCAGCACTTCTTCCATGGATTCAGCCGAAACAGGTTTCACCAGGTATCCGTCAAAACCGGCCAAGTTATATAACTCCCTGTTCTCGCTTCCCGCATTGGCGGTGAGTACGATCACCGGCGTATTCCTGTTCAGTCCTCCCTGCTGATCCCTTAAGAGCTCAAGGCATTCTATACCGTCCATTTCAGGCATCAGATGATCCATGAAGATAGAGTCATAATGATTCTTTAAGCACATATCCAGGGCTTCTTTTCCGCTACGGGCTTTATCTATGCCCATGTCAGTATCCTGAAGGAGTCTGGCCTCAACTTCAAGGTTCATCTCATTATCATCCACAATAAGGATCCTTGCCTCGGGAGCTAAGAAGCTGCTCTCATAGTTACTCCTTCTCACCATCTGCTGGTTATGGATGTTAAGCTCTCCGATCCGGTTGTGATCGGAAACAAACTGCTTAATGGTCACGGTAAAGGTGGATCCCTCTCCGTAAACACTGTTCACGGCTATATCTCCGCCCATGAGTTCTACCAGCTGTTTAACTATGCTGAGGCCCAGTCCGGTACCCTCTATATGTCTGTTCTTTCCTTCATCCACACGTTTAAAAGCATTGAAGAGATAAGGCAGATCCTCCTTCTTTATTCCCATTCCGGTATCCGAGATGGAAATCCCCAGTTCCACGGTTTTTTCATCCAGATCACTGCTTTCAACCCGGAGCTCCACATGGCCTTCTTTTGTGTATTTCACCGCATTATTTAAGAGGTTTACGATGATCTGCTTTATGCGGACCTCGTCTCCGTACAGTACGGTGGGGACTTCTGGATCCACGTTCACTTCAAAGCCCAGACCCTTATCGTGGGCCCTGAGCCACATCATATTTACGATCTCAGAGAGCATATCCCCTACACGGTAATCCACCGGAACAATGTCCATGCTGCCTGCTTCGATCTTTGAAAAATCAAGTATGTCATTTATAAGGGCCAGAAGCATCTTACCCGCGCCCTGTATTCCCGCTGCGTCTCTTACAATATCGTCCGAAGCGCTCTCGTCCCGGAGGATGAGCTCGTTAAGTCCGAGTATTGAATTGATGGGTGTCCGGATCTCATGGCTCATGCTGGAAAAGAAACGGTTCTGGGAGCGTGTCAGTTCTTCCGCCCTCTCCGCCTCTTTTTTCGCACGTTTATTTTCCTCTGCCAGGAGAAGTCCCTGGGACCAGGTCATGCTGAAACATAAGATTCCCACTAAAACCATGGAGATAAAGTTATCCACATAGTACATTTCCACGGAATGCTGATAAACCAGGATCGGATTATAGTAAGCAATGAGATAGCAGCCCATGGTCAGACCGGTGATCAGGATGAACATCACATTACGCCATTTTCCCTCCATCACCAGACCTACATAGATAAAGGCAAAGATTATCCATATGACGCCGCCGCCCTTTAATCCACCGCCAAAGAAAAACAGACCGGGAAGAATGAAAAATACAAGGCAGACCACAGTTATCTTTATGGCCGCCTTCAGCTTGTCAAGCTTCAGGGAGACTACCGTACAGACCGGTACAAATACCAATGTGGCTGAAATGACGATTATCTCATTGATATTCTCCTTCATTATGATATCGCCGATAAGGGCCATAGAGACCAGGATTTCTGATACAAATGACAGGATAAGGAATATCCTTTCGTCTAAGGCTCTGTCGGGATCTTTTATGGCAGCAAAGGCAGTCTTAAAGAATTTAACTATACTCATTTCGCTTCACCTCCCCTGCCTATATTGGATCCGCCAAGGACCCGGGATACAACTCTTTCAAAGTCCGCTCTGTTTATGGGCTTGGCGATAAAACCGTCAAAGCCCTCCTTAATAAACATCTCCCTGGCTCCGGATACCACATTCGCAGTAAGGGCCACAACATTTATTTCCTTATCCAGCTCGGAGGCCGCGGATTTTATAAGCTTCATAGCCTCCACTCCGTCCATTTCCGGCATCATATGATCCATGAAGATAATGTCATAATCATTTTCGCGGTATTTGCGGATAGCTTCCTTCCCGCTCCCCGCAGTTTCTACGATCATCTCGTAGTCACGGAACAGCATGGTCGCCACCACCAGATTCATAGGCTCATCATCCACCACAAGAGCCTTAACATCCTTAAATACAGGCCTTTCCACGCTTTCCTGGCCGTCTATATCCTTAACCTCATTTCCTTCGTTCAGTATCTTGATTACAGGATAAGCATACAGGGGTTTCGGCATCAGCATCACCCTGCTTTTTTCGGGAATGTTAAAATCAGGCGCGGCGGAAACAGCGATTATGATATCTTCTTTGGATAGCTCTTCGAAGTAACCGCGGTTCTCCTCATATTCCTCCTGTCCCATAAATATATGGCTCACATTGAGTTTTTCCTTTAACCGCTCCACTTCATAGACAGTTTCCGCAGAATACAGGGGAACTCCCATCCCCGCTGCAAGATTTGCGGCCATATTGCGGTAGAAATCACGGAGCCTCGGAACTTTGTATTTATCCGGCCTTACATGGAAAAGCACAGCCCCGTCGAAGGAATCCCTGAGTTTCAGGCAGGGCGTAGGATCCACCACCTGCTGGGGAACGGTGACCCTTATGGTTGTTCCCACATGTTTCTCGCTTTCTATCTTAACGAAACCGCCCATCCTGTGGGCAAATCCATATACTATGAAAAGTCCCAGCCCGATGCCGCCGGAACTCCGGTTCCTCTTTTTATTTGCCTGATACATTCCGTCAGTGATAAGGCGCAGTGCATGTCTGTCCATACCGATGCCGGTATCAGTCATCTCTATCACGAGATTCACCCCGTAGGGCATTTTTTCCGCGAACATCTTGACATAGATACCGCCGGCCCTGGTGAATTTCACTGCGTTTTCCAGAAGATGGCGAAATATCTTATGGAGCTTTTTGATGTCTCCATTAAGCATCCCGGGAACATTCGGGTCCAGATCCACCACCATCTCAAGATTTCCCGCCATGTCGCTCATGCGGAAGCTTGTGACCACGTCATTTATAAGGGACGTGCTCATATAGTTTTCTTCCTCTAAAAAAATGCTGTCCTTTCTCTTACATTCCGTGTAGTCCTGGATATCTTCGATCTGATACGCAAGCCTCACTCCTGCATTCTTTATGGAATCCGCCTCGTATCCCACCCCCTTCTTTATCAGGAGATCGGACATGCCGTTTACCACATTTACAGGGGTCCTAAGCTCATGGGATATGTTGGAGAGGAAATCCTCCATACTGTTGTCATTGGCCTGTATCCGCACATCCCTTATGCGGTTCTCCTCTTCATCCTCCAACCTGTCGTTTATGGATCTGGTGCTGAAATAATAGGCTAACAGCAGAATGGATATATGAAGCAGGAGCCTTGCAACACTGAGTCTGTCAAATTTAATGGGCTCCCCTCCCGGGAGGTTGATAAGATGTATGAAATACAGCGCAAAGCTCTCTATAAGAAGAACATTCATCATATAGATACGGTTTAATATGGAATAGGTCATCATAACTAAAACCGCAATTACGCAGATATCTTCAAAACTGGACTTCTGTACGCCGTGATAGAAAACCAGCAGGCATGCACAGATAAAATAAAACATATCACGGAGATCATCATCTATCTTTTCAGACAGGTTCACCCCCCACATGAAGATTGTTCCTATAAGGAGCACCGGGGGTACCCAGAATTCCCAGCCCAGCAGGATATTCACTAAGAGAAGTCCGATGGATGCCAGCGAAGTTACTAAAACTATGAATTTTTCATTAGCCCTATGACTCATAATCATCCTCTCTCAAACTGTGATGCCGTATACTTTATACTCACCCTTTCGGCATAGCCGGAAGTTTTCCAGGATTTCATGATACGGTCTATTACCTTTATGGTCTCCTTCTCGGAATACAGGGGAAGCACCACTAAAAACCGGCTCTGCTGCCACTGCAGTATTATATCTGTCCTTCTTAAGGTCTGGCTTAAGGATCTTCCGAACTCCGAAACCATTTCCGAAAAGATCGGCCCCTTTTCATCCGATGTCAGTGAAAACAGTATCCTTGCCGCACTTCCGCCGTAACGGGTAAGGAATCTCTCGATAAAGCGGTAGTTCCAGGAAAAAGCCTCCTGCCCGAGAAGCATTGCTCCCTTGGCATCTCCCCGTTCCGACACGATCCGTATGACCTTTGAAAGCTCAGCCCCCAGATCTTCCTCCGTACTGACCTCTGTTGTTTCAGGATCAAAGATCATATAGCCGTGCTTTCCGTTACGCTTTACTTCATAGAGCGCGCTGTCTGCATACTGGAACATTAGCTGGAAATCATTTACGCCGGCAGATTCCATGGCAACGCAGATGGAGATCCCCAAAGGGATGCCGTGGTCTTCGCCCATAAGGGAAGCTGCTTCCTTTAAGAGATCCGCGTTCAACCTGTCGGAAAGGGACGAAACCGATTCCTCTTCGGTGATCCCCGGGAAAAAGGACATGAATTCATCGCCTCCGATACGGCATACCACATCTCCCTGCCTGACATTGCGTCTGACCACATCGGAAAAGGCAACCAGTATCCGGTCTCCCATATCATGTCCGAAGATATCATTTACAAGTTTGAAATTATCCAGATCCAGGATCATCAGCGATCCGGAAGAACCGCGGCAGATGTCCGTTACTTTTTCCGTGCCGCTTACCTTATTTAAGAAACCCGTAAGCTTATCGATGGAAGCTTCCTCGGTAAGGCTTTCAATGGTCTTTCTGTTGATAATGGTATTATTTATCCTTTTTATCAATACATCCTTGTCAAAGGGCTTATGGATATAGTCGGAAGCCCCGGCCGTAAGGCCTCTCCGCTCTGTATCGCTGCTCACTTCACCTGTGACAAAGATGACGGGGATATGATTTCTCCCCTGTTCTTCTTCAAACCGCCTCAGGGCCCGGTATGTTTCAAAGCCGTCCATCCCGGGCATAAGGATATCAAGTAAGATCAGATCGGGAGTATGGTTCTCCATAAATACCAGGAGGTCGCTGCCGGATTTCAGGCAGCTCACTCGCATATTTTCAGCCCTCAGAAGGTTTTTTGCATTGGTAAGACTCAATGGTTCATCATCAACCACAACTATCCAGTAATCCATGAATTAATTTTCTCTCCGTACAATTTCCCTATTTCAACGTATAAAAAATCAGTATATATTATAACTGAAAGAGAAACCTTTTCAAACAAAATGTTTCAAATGCGTTTCGGGGTGTTTCAGAATGAAACGTCCTTTTTCGGCTGACTCGTTGATTAATTCCCGATCAATGTTTATGCTTATAATGTCGGGAGTTGAAAAAGAGTTATCGTATTGCACGATCGATTCCGGATTGTGCAATACGACAACTCATAAATTTTGATTCCGGAGAATTTCTTTATGGCAAATCATTTCGGCGAAACCCTTAGAACTCTCAGAACCGAAAAGAATATGTCCCAGCAGCAGCTGGCACAGCGGCTCTTTGTAAACCGCTCAAGTATAGCCAACTGGGAAAACGGCAGGCGCATTCCCGATCTCATTCTTATCACCCGCCTTGCCCGGCTTTTGAATGTGGATGTATCTGTATTGACAGATGCCGCAAATACCGATCCCGATTCCCCTGAAGTGATAATCGTAGATGATGAAGCAATACTTCTTTCAGGCGCCATTCCCGTCCTGTCGGAAGTCATGCCCCGGGCGACCATCACCGGGTTCCTTAAGCCCTCCGAGGCAATAGATTACGCTAAAGAAACCATGATCTCCATAGCTTTTCTTGATATTGAGATGGGTAAGCATAACGGTATCGACATATGCAAGACCCTTATGGATATCAACCCTCTGACAAACGTGATATTCCTTACAAGCTACCCGGATTATGCCGTGGATGCCTGGACTACCGCAGCCAGCGGATTTTTAGTAAAGCCCTTAAGCGCTGAAAGCGTAAAGGAACAGCTTGAAAAGCTCCGCCATCCCGTAAGAGGACTGTGAGGATCAGTCATTATTTTCTTCTTCCTGCTTACGCCTCTCTTCTTCCTCTTTACGTCTTTCTTCTTCCTTACGTTTTTCTTCCTCTTCTTCCCGGCGTTTCTCTTCTTCCTTGCGTTTTTCTTCTTCCTCCCGCTCCTTCTCTTCCTGTTTCAGCCTCTCTTCTTCCTCCCGCTTCTCCTGTTCCTCAAAGGCTTCTTTTTCGTGGGCCTTCTCTTCCTCCCTGCGCGCTTCTTCCTGTCTGATCCGCTCTTCTTCTTTGAGCTTCTCTTCTTCGCTCATCCCTTCTTCTTCCAGCAGTTCTTCAGGGATCTCAGTGCTTTCCTGGGTTTCTGTTTCCAAACCGCCTTCTCCTCCGGCGGTCTTTTTGTTTTCTTCCTGAGAATCGGATTCTTCAGGGCTTTCCATAAACTGCTCCAGGAGCTTCGGGTCGATATCTGTTCCGGGCTCCGCCGCCTTTTTCACATACTTATTTTGGGAAGAGATATCGCTCTGTATGCTCTTCTTTGTGGCTAACGAAGCGCTGTCCAAATAATTCCAGCCGCTTCCCGTAAGGGCTTCAGGATCCTCATCCTGGATCCCGAGAAGGATCGCGTTAAATATCTTCCTGCTGGTAGCATTGTTATAGTGGAGGCCGTCGGTGGTCTCGTAGCCCGTGGAAATAAGGACGCCATAGGAATCGATATAGGGGAAGGGCAGCTTTTTCAGCTCGGAATTAAAAGCGGAGACCTTATCATTCGTGAGGGTTCCGTAATTCCCCACAGGATTAACGGAGATCAGGGAGATATCAAAATCATCCTTTATTTCCGTGTATTTCTCCGTATATTTCTTAATGCTTCCCAGGTCATTGATACCAAGGCAGATAAGCACCTTCCACTTACTGTACAGTCCTGTAGAAATGATACGCTTTATCTGGGACAGGGCAGTGTTGTTAAACCAGCTGTAACCTTCTCCCACCTTTGCAACCACAAAGAGATTGTCCTGTTCCGATATCTTGCATACGGTATTCATGTTGACAAAGCGGCTGTCTCCCACGAAGATGTATCCCGTGTCATTCCGAAGGTAATGCCCGTCCGCTTTCTGCAGCTTGTCGTTTATGGCTGACTGCTCCGCAGGATCCGCTTCGCCTTCCATTTCTTCCGGCACAGCGTTCTGGCTTGTATTTTCAACAGCCTCGCCTTCCTCCGCAGCTTCCGTCGAACCCACATAAATAGTGTCCGCCTGCTTAGTCACAATACCCCCCTTTTGGGATTCGGTATATATCAGGAAATACCAGGCCGCCACCGTACACAATATGGCTATTACACAAACAATGAAGTATTTTTTCATGATCTGTCAGTCTTTCTACTTCCGGACGGGGGATTTTCTCCCGTTCCGGATGTTTTCTTCTTTATGCTCCGCCGGCGCTCTTCTTTTGGCTCTTCTGTCGCTCTTCTTTATGCATTGCCGGCGCTCCGCACTATCCTCTGCCGATTCTCTGCACAGCGCTTCATGCTATTCTATCATATTTAGGATTTCTATCACAAATCCCCCGCTCCTCTATGCGCTTTTACGATATTCTCGTTTTTTCTGCTTTTTCGCCTTTTCCGCCACTCTCGCTTTTCAGCTTTTTCTGCCGCGTTCCCGGAGCAAATATGCCCTTTTCGCAGTGTTTTTGCCGCCTTAGGCATATTCTCTCCTCAGCCGCCTTCACTCCTGCACGCATTCTATGCCCTTTTCAGGACTTTTTTCTCCCCTTAGGCATAAAATCCAAACAGATGCCCTCGCTCCTGCACGCATTCTATGCCCTTTTCAGAACTTTTTTCTCCCCTTAGGCATAAATCCCAACCAGACATCTCCTCTCCAGGCGCATTTCTATGCCCTTTTCAGGACTTTTTTCTTCCTTTAGGCATAAAATCCAAACAGACACCCTCGCTCCTGCCGCATTTCTATGCCCTTTTCAGAACTTTTTTCTCCCCTTAGGTATAAACATCTTTTTCATCTCATGCGAACGGATGCTGTTATTGTGTCATAAAATACTGCTCATCAACTTATTGACTTCTTTTGTCAATAGCTTTAGCCTCTTCTTCACTTATTTCAATCTGTCCGGAGGCCGGAAGCGTAAGTATCTGTCCGGCATAGATCAGAGACGGATCCTTTATCCCGGCCTTATTCAGTTCGAATATTTCAGACCATCTGTCCCCGGATCCAAGCTGAGTCCCGGCGATCTTATAGAGACTGTCATACTTCTGTACCTAATACCCCGCCCCGGCCAGTCCTTCGGCCGGCACCGATACAGAAAGGCCCATAACAGTCATCAATACTGTCAGCAAAAATGCTAATGTAATTGAACTTCCTCTTTTTTTATTCATTTATATCTCCTCCCTCGAATTATTTAATAGCTCTATCCAATAAAACCACCGTCTCTACCCCGCCGGTTCTCGGAAACATATCAACCGCGGCGGCTTTTACAACGCGGTAGCCCGCTTCCTGTATTGGTTTTAAGTCACGCTCTAAGCTTGTGATCTTGCAGGATATGTATATTATGTTTTTCACGCCGTAATCCAGTATCTTTGAAAGGGCCTTCGGGGCGCAGCCGTCCCTGGGGGGATCAAGGATAATGAGATCCGGTTTTTCTTCCACAGTCTCCAGGGTCTTTAACACATCCCCCGCCAAAAATTCAGTGTTATCAAGGCCGTTCATCTCCGCATTTTTCTTTGCGGCCTCCACTGCCTCTTCCACTATCTCTATACCTATAACCTTTGAAGCGGCTTCCGACATGAGCTGACCGATTGTTCCGGTGCCGCTGTACAGGTCAAAGATAACCCCTTTTTCTCCCTCATCCATAAAGGACAGTGCGTACTCCCTGGCCTTCGAGTACAGCTTTTCCGCACCAAGGGTATTGGTCTGGAAAAAGGAAAAGGGCGTGATCTTAAATTTAAGCCCCAGCACTTCGTCATAGAAATGATCCCTGCCGTAGAGGATTTCGATATTTTCGCCCTTTACACTGTCACCGGTATTGTCGTTCTTCAGATGAAGGATCCCGGCAAATGTTCCGGCAAGGCCCTTTTCTTCTAGGGATTTAAGCATATCAGCATATTCCCCCATGTCGAAATCCAGCTGGGTCGTGGTCTCTATTAACAGCAGTATCTCTCCGCTCTTCTTCCCCTTACGCACAAGCAGATGCCTTAAATAGCCCTTTTCATCATGCTTTCTGTAAAAGGGTATCTGTCTCTCAAGGAAAAAATCCAGGGTCCTACGGATGATAAGGCGGTAATCCCCGTCTGCGATGATGCAGTGGTCAACGGTTATGACATCATTAAAGCGCCCTGCCCTGTGCATTCCAAGAGTAAGGGGCCCGTCAATGACCTCATTTCCAAAGGAATACTCCATCTTATTCCTGTATCCCTCGTTTTCCGGCGATGGGGTGATGCCCTCGTATATATAGTCCCCGTCTATGGCCCGGTCTAAGATCTTCTTTACCTGGGAGTCCTTTATCTTAAGCTCCTCCTCATAGGGAAGCTTCTGATAGATACAGCCGCCGCATTCACCGAAATGCGGGCAGGGGCTGTCCACCTCCACAGGGGATTTCTTCAGCACCTCAAGGAGTCTGCCCTCCAGACGGTCATTCTTTTTTTTAGTTAGAATAAAAGAAACCGTCTGTCCCGGAAGAACGTTTTTTACTGTAACGTTTCCCTCCGGAGTACAAACGATTCCCTTATTGGGGAACCTCACTTCCGTGACGGTTCCCTCATATTTATCATTTTTCTTCATGGCACCGATAGTCCGGGATCACTTCCCGTATGTCAGTCTTCCTTCTTCTCAGGCTTTACTTCTTCTTCCTCATCATCGAAGAAATCATCATCAAACCTGTCATCATAATCGTCATCATAATCTTCCAGATAATCCGGAGTGAAGTAACGGTAAACGGCATAAGCTATGGCCGCAACCGCAGCAATGACACCGATTATGGCAAGTGCCCAAAGGATAGGATCTCTTTTTGTCTCTCTCATCTTAGTTTCCTCCTCATGATTGATAAATCCGTTTACATTGCTCCTGACATTGCCTATATTCCGTCTTAAAGCGTCAACAGCATCCTCCAGTAATGCAAGATCAAAATTGTTCATATCTGCCTCCTAAGGCTCAAATAAGCCGGATTTTCTATCCGCCTACTATAATACCACAACCGGCGCAAAAAATCCAAATATTTACAGCGGCTTTAATTTAGCGAAACCTGCGAACATCTTCTTCACACCTGCGCTGTCAAACTCCACGGTGACCTCGTAATCCCTGCCTCCGTCCTTTATGGAAAGCACGGTGCCTTCCCCGAACTTGAAGTGCAGCACCCGGTCGCCTTCGTTGTATGACGGCCTTGTTTTACCCATATCCGAGCCCTTTGTGAGACTGCTGACAGAACTGCTCCTGAAGCCCGGTGAAAAGGCAGGGGGTCTTTCCTCGAAGATCCGCCTGGAGCTCTCCCTGTCTGAAGGAATCATCCTTTCAGGCCGCTCTGTCTTCTCGGGAGTCACATTCATATCCATGAGTTCCCTCGGGATCTCCTTTAGGAACCTGGAAGCCACGGCGTAGCGGGTCTCTCCGTTCATCATCCTCTTCCTGGCCGCGGTAAGAGTCAGTCTTTCCCTGGCCCGGGTGATGCCCACATAGCAGAGCCTTCTTTCTTCCTCGATAGCAAGGGGGTCATCGCTGTTTATGGAAGCATATCCGGGGAAAAGCCCTTCCTCCATGCCTGCCAGATAGACCTCCGGGAACTCCAGTCCCTTGGCGTTATGCATGGTCATGATGAGAACCTTTGATCCCTCATCATCTCCCCCTTCCTTATCGATATTATTTCCCTCAAGGCCGTTCAGCCTCATGAAGTCCGTAAGATCCGGTTCATCGGTCTCATCCTCATAGGCGTCAAGGGTTTCCTTCAGCTTATCGATATACTCTCTCTGCTCCCTGTATTTCTCGCTGGTCTCCGCCTCGCTCATAAGATACTCAAGGTATCCCGTTTCATCTATGATGCTGTCCAGCATCTCGCTGAAGCTCATATTCTTCCTTCTGCTCCGGATATTTTCGGACATCCCGTAAAATTCCTTTACGGCAGCTTTTGCCTTGGCAGGTATCGCAGGGATATTATCGATATGTGCCAGAGCCTCATAGAAGGACATGTCATTTGCCCTTGCAAAGACTGAGATCTTATCGATGCTGGCGTTTCCGATGCCACGCTTCGGCACGTTTATTATCCGCCTTATCCTCATCTCGTTTTCGCCGTTATCCACGGTCATCAAATAGCTTGTCATATCCTTTATGACAGCCGTATCCCAGAATCTGAGGCCCTTAACCACCTCATATTCCATATGCCTTACCCGGAGAGCATCTTCCAGCTCCTTGCTCTGGATATTGGTCCTGGTGAGTATGGCAAAATCCCCGTATTCATTTCTTCCTTCCGACACCTTCTTCCTGATATCGTCGGCAATGAAAGAAGCCTCTCCCGCAGGATCGTCAAGCTGCCTGAACCTTATTTTTTCTCCCCTTCCGCCTTTAGTCCAAAGGGCTTTGCTCTTACGCTCCGTATTGTTCTTTATGACCGCATTGGCAGCGTCCAGAATGGTCTCCGTAGAGCGGTAGTTTTCCTCAAGCCTCACCACAAAGGCCTCCGGGAAATACTTTTCAAAATTCAGGATATTATAGATATTCGCACCTCTGAAACGGTAGATAGACTGGTCGTCATCACCCACCACGCAGAGGTTCTTTGTCTTTCCGGCAAGCAGTTTTACAAGCTCAAACTGGGAGGAATTGGTATCCTGGTACTCATCCACCATGATGTACTTAAACTTCTCCCTGTAATACTCCAGCACCTCGGGAAATTCCCTGAAGAGGATCACGGTATTCATGATAAGATCGTCAAAATCCATCATGCCGCTGGCCTTAAGGCTTTTCTGATATTCCTCATATATCTCCGCAACCTTCTCAAGGCCGAAGTCTCCACGGGCAAAGGACATGTATTCATCCGGTCCCATAAGCTCATCCTTTGCGCTTGAGATCTTATTCATGCTCATCTTTTCGGGAAGGCCCTTCGGATCTATATTGAGCCTCTTATACACATCCTTCATCACACTCTTCTGGTCAGAGGTGTCCGCGATCTCAAATCTCGCAGGGTAACCCAGCTTTTCCGCATGGGAATAAAGGATACGGAGGCAGGCTGAATGAAAGGTGCCCACAAACATGGATCCTGCCGAGCCGCCCACCATTTCCCTGATACGCTCCTTCATTTCATTCGCAGCTTTATTTGTAAAGGTAAGGGCCAGTATGTTCCAGGGCGGAACCTGCTTTTCAGCTAAAAGGTACGCCATCCTGTAAACTATGGTCCTGGTCTTGCCGCTGCCGGCGCCGGCCAGTATGAGCACAGGCCCTTCCGTCTGCCTAACTGCCACAGCCTGTTCCCTGTTTAATTCCCTGTCTATATCCATTTAACAACCTTTCCTTTTTAACAATCTGCGGCATTTAAGCCGCCCCATTTCATCAAGCTTCTTGAAACCGTGTCACAAAGCTATTATACTATGGGAAGTGATATTAATTACTACATACGCCGGTGCCGCGCAGGCACGTCACCGAGAACCTCTCCTGCCTGCAGCAAGGTAGATAAAAATGACATTCAATCCGGAAGATCTAATACAGAGCATAGTGGAAAGCTTAGGGCGCATACAGCCGGTAGCGGCATCGGAGCTCCCCGATATCAGCCTTTACATGGATCAGGTTACCACCTTCATGGAAAAAACCATGGAGCATACCAAACGCCACCCCACAGACAAGGTCTTAACCAAGACCATGATCAATAATTATGCGAAAAACAGGCTTATCCCGCCTCCGGATAAAAAGAAATACGACAAAGACCACATGATAATGCTGATGTTCATTTACTATTTCAAGAACATCTTATCTATCAATGATATAGAGAAGCTTATGACTCCCTTATCCGACAACTACTTCCACTCAAAGGGAAACATAAGCCTTGAGGATGTCTACACGGAAGTCATCGGTCTTTCCATGGATCAGGTGGCGCCCCTGCAGTCCTTTGTGCAGGAGAAGTATTCCATTTCCGAAAAGATATCGGAAGATGCCGCTTCCCGCGGCGCCTCCGAGAAAGACTGCGAATTCCTGCAGATCTTTGCCTTTATCTGCGCTCTTGCCTTCGACGTTTACGTTAAGCGCCTTATGATAGAAAAGCTCATTGACTTCTTCCCCGAACCCGAGCCGAAGAAGAAATAAGCTTAAGCCTACTGTCCCATCCGGGTCAACACCATCTCGTATCCGTCATTGCCATATACCAGGGATCTGTTGACCCTGCTGATGGTGGCGGTGGAGGCCCCGGTCTTTCCGGCGATCTCCTGGTAAGTCTTCTTTTCCCTCAGCATGGTCGCAACTTCAAATCTCTGTGAAAGGGAGAGTATCTCATTCACCGTTGCCAGATCCTCAAAAAAGGTATAGCACTCCTCTTTTGTCTTCAGGCAGAGCACCGCTTCAAACAGTGTATCCACAGCTTCAGTGTGCAGGTTTTTGTTCACTCCTTCACCCTCCTTAGGTTAATGAGAAATAAATGCTTTATAAGCCTTATATCCTTCGTAAAGATCGGACTTGCTGGAAACCTCCCAGGGAGCATGCATGGACATGACTGCCATACCGCAGTCCACCACATCCATTCCGTATAAGGACATAATGTAGGCAATGGTTCCGCCGCCTCCCGCATCAACCTTTCCAAGCTCTGCGGTCTGATAGGCAACCTTATTATCTTCCATGATCTTTCTCACAAGGGCAAAATACTCTGCATTTGCATCATTGGAACCGCTCTTTCCTCTGGATCCGGTAAACTTATTAAATACAATACCCTTGCCGAAGTAAGCCGCATTCTTCTTATCAAACTGGGAAGCATAGAGGGGATCGAAGGCCGCGCTCACATCCGATGAGAGCATCCGGGAATTTGCCATAGCCCTTCTTACTCCCATAACGGGATCAGCTCCCATGGCGTTCAGTATCTCCGCCACGGTATTCTCAAAGAAACGGGACTGCATACCTGTTGCTCCCACGCTTCCTATTTCTTCCTTATCAACTAAAAGACAAACTGCCGTCCTCTTAACGCTCTTAACGTCCAGGAAGGCCCTCAGGGATGCAAAAGCGCAGATCCTGTCGTCCTGTCCGTAGGAAATGATCATGGACCTGTCAAGACCCATCTCCCTTGCCCTTCCTGCAGGCACTACTTCCAGTTCTGCTGACTGGAAATCCCTCTCCTCCATATCGTACTTATCCTTAAGGAGTTTGAGGATATTGGCCTTCACCGCATCCTTCTCAGTACCCTTTAAGGGGATGCTTCCCACAAGGACATCCAGATTCTCGCCTTCAACGACTTTGGCGCCCTTCTTGTCCATCTGCTCCGAAGCAAGGTGAATAAGCAGATCCGTTACGCAGAATACGGGATCGTCCTCATCTTCACCGATGCTCACCTCAAAGGTGCTGCCGTCAGTCATAACGATCACGCCATGTATGGCAAGAGGCACAGCAACCCACTGATACTTCTTTATCCCGCCATAGTAATGGGTATCGAGATAAGAAAGCTCCGCCTCCTCATACAGGGGATTCTGCTTGATATCAAGCCTGGGGGAATCGATATGGGCCCCGAGGATGCTCATTCCGTCCTCAATATCATCTTTTCCGATATTGAAAAGGGCTATGGTCTTTCCCATACATACCGCATAGACCTTATCCCCGGCCTTGATCTTCTTCTTTGACTTAATGATATCGTGAAGGTTCCTGTAGCCTGCCTTTTCCGCCTCATTTACAGCGATATCGGCACACTCCCTCTCGGTCTTGCCTTCACTCAGAAAATCCATATACTCCTTTGAGATTTTCTCCAGTTCCCTTTTCTGCGCCGCAGTATAGCTAAGCCATGTGTTCTTCTGTTCCATTATCCGCTCTGCTCCCTTCTTTCAGCTTATCCGTCTATCTTCATTAAAGTATTGGGGTCAATTGAATGTCCCTGATACATGATCTCATATACAAAGGTGGGTTCCACAGACGTACAGGTAAAGATGGCCGTTCCCCTTAACACCTGGGTTCCTTCCGTAAGCAGAGGCACATCCCTGTACCTGTAAATGGAAATATAGTCATTCCCGTGGTCTATCTCAACCCTGTAGCCGAATTCCGTATCACTTACGACCTTGCTCACGGTCCCGTCGCCGGCAGCGGCTATCTTGGTACCGTCACCCACCGTAAATGACACATAACCCTTGGATTTATCAAAGTCCGAGGGCTGGCTCACCTGCCCTGTAATAGGCAGTCCCGTAGGAATATAGCTCAGAGCATTGGCGGAATCAGCCTGCTGCTCCACATATTCCCTTGTATCCAGGAAAGTCCTGGCCGTCATCAGTTCATTGTACAGCTGCTCATTTTCCGCCTGCAGTATGATATTGCTGCTGGTAACATACTCCATCTGTGCTGTCAGTGCCAGTATCTGGTTCCTGTCATCCTCTATCTCTCTCGATGACTTCACGATATAGGACATGGCCACCACAACTACGAAAATGATGAGAGCCGTTAATATTATCACAAAATCCAGGGCTATATGAAACTGCCTCACATCCCCCTTTCCCTCGGGAACGATCAGCAGGTTAAAACGTCTTGGCTTCTTATTCTTTTTTTCTTCTTCCATCAGTAACTCCAAATCTCAAAAAATCATACCGATACAATATATCACAAATGCTCTCACACTTCAAACTATTAAAGTCCTTTGGATATAAAATACCCGCAGGAATGGTGGTTCCTGCGGGGTTGGCAAAAAGATTTTGGCAGAAAACCTATTCAGAAGTATCTGATATCGGCTTCTGTGGTATTTTCGTCGATTATAACGAGCTCAGTATCTGTAAGGTGGGCAAAGAGTTCGATGTCCTCCTTGGTAAGAGCTGTGGAAACAACAGCGTGGTGAGCTCCGCCGGCCTGCAGCCATCCTGCGGTGCCGATCTTGAAGTTGGGCTTATGCCTGTACATTATCTGTGCTACAGGAAGTTTCGGCATGGGCTCGGGAACTTCAACCAGCTCGATGTCGGCGCAGATGATCCTGAAGTGATCCCCAAGGTCAATTAAGGTAACCTGGATACCGTCTCCGATAACGCTGTCAAATACAAGCCTTGCAGGATCGTCCTTTCCGCCTATGCCAAGGGGATGAACCTGAATCTTCGGCTTTGTGCGGGCGAAGGAAGCGGGAACTTCAAGCATATGGGAAGCCAGCTCCAGCTCTTCTCCTGCGGTCAGGTCATAGGTATAATCCTCTATAAAGCCTGTAGCGCCTTCACGGCCTTCAGCCATCTTCATAAGAACTGCTGAGAATGCGGAGATCTTGTAGTCTCCTTCGGGACCGAAGCCGGTGCCCTTAGCCATCAGGTTCTGGATAGCGATACCGGGAAGCTGCTTCATGTTGTGAAGATCCTGGAAGGTGTCGGTAAAGGCCTTGCAGCCGTTCTTCTCAAGGAATCTCTCAAAGGCTATCTCATACTTGGCCTGCTCACGGACAGCCTCGGTGTTGTCGGTGTCCATATCGTACTTGGAAAGATACTCGTCCATCTTCTTATCGATGTCGGCGTCACTTACCTGAGCAGCAATGTCAACGATATCGCCGATTCCCCAGTACTTGATCTCCCAGCCGTACTTGATCTCGGCTTCCAAGCGGTTACCGTCTGTAACGGCAACGTCACGCATGTTGTTACCGAAGGTGGCAACCCTTAAGTCATGTGAGAATGCCATAGCCTTGGCAACCTCTGCAAAGCGCTTTACGCTTGCAAGGAAATCAGCGTTCTTGTAATAGCCGGCAACAACCTCGTGGGGGATGTCAAGCTTCTTAACGATAAATCCGTATTCCCTGTCACCGTGAGCCGCCTGGTTTAAGTTCATGAAATCCATGTCGATCTCACTGTAGGGAAGTTTCTCATTGTACTGTGTGTGAAGGTGTAAAAGGGGCTTTCTTAAGATCTGCAGACCCTTTATCCACATCTTTGCGGGTGAGAAGGTGTGCATCCAGGTGACAACGCCAACACAGTCATCGTCATCCATGGCCTTCCTCATGTCCTCAACGCAGATCCTGGAGGTCTCAACGGTGGGAAGAAGTACGAATTCCACTGTGTCGCCCAGTTTCTCGTTGAAGAAATCATTCATCTGCCTGCAGTCCTCAGCAACCTGCTTTAAGCACTCTTTTCCGTAAAGGTCCTGGCTGCCGGGGATAAAATACAATTTGCTCATTTAGTCTTTCTCCTCTCTGTTAAATAATTTTAATGTCACGATATATCTGCAACCGAATTTCCGTTACTGATGGAAACCGGGAATTTGTAAGAATAATTCTGATCCCTTGCTCCGTTATTCTCCATCATGTGGATGAGATTTCTGGCCGCCCTTTTCCCGAGCTCGAATTTCGGGTGGATGGCACTTGTGATCTTCAGCCTGGCACTCTGGGAAAGACTGGTGTTGTCAAAGGAAGCAATGGACAGGTCCTCGGGTATCCTTATGCCTCTGCTCTCCGCAAATTCGATGAACCTTTCCGCGATCTCGTCATTGTACATGATCATCGCAGTACATTCCGAGGCCTTCTTCATGAAGTCCGTAAGGCTCTTCTTTGAGAGCTGATAGTCAACGTCTTTCGTGGAAAACCACTTTATGCACTCATCATTGATCCGGAGGTTTTTTTCCGACATACATTCCATAAAACCCTTGTATCTTTCGATACCCTGCATGTCATCGTATTTGAAAATGCCTCCGATCTTCCTGTGCCCGTTGTCTATAAGGATCCGGGTCAGTTCCTGGCTGCATCTCTCATCCGCCATTTCCACGCTTGCAAACCTTAAGTTGCTGTAGTGGTTATGGATGAAGATTATGGGGATATTCCTCCTTTCCAACTCCCTGTACAACTTCATATTCGGATTGGGGAAGGAAGATCTGGTGCCTTCCACTATGAGCCCCGCCACGTCGGTGTTCAGGAACCTCTCTAAATACATGGACTCGTCATTCAGCTTGTTTCTGGTGACCGCCACATCAATTGCGATCCCCTTTTCCTTCATGACGGATTCTATACCCTCGTATATCTGGGGAAAGAGATAATCGGCGAAATAACTCATGATAAGGCCGATATGCTCTTTATTCTCTGCGTCACCTCCGTAAATATATGAGATAAAGGTTCCGCTACCCCTTACGCGCGTTATGAGCCCCTCGTCTTCCAGCCTGTCTAAGGCCGTCCGCACGGTCTGTCTTGAAACTCCGAATTTCTTCTGGAGCATGTGCTCACTCGGCATCTTTTCATCCTTTTTAAGCACTCCGCTAAGGATAAGGGTTTTAGCCCAGTTATACAGTTTTACGTATTTCAGACTCTCATTTAAGGAGTCGCTGTCCCGTGTCATATTATTTCACGATCTGTACTGAATTCCTGTCGCTTGTGATTGCAACAACGATAAGGAATACAATACCTTCAATAAGCTGCTGCAGTGCAGGTGTAAGGCCCAGGGTAACAAGTCCTGCGTTCAGTATGATGTAGAGCAGGGAACCTACCACCACGTTTTCAAACTTAACCTTTGCACCGCCGGAAATAGGCATTCCGCCAAGCACCAGAGCGATCATTATCTGTGTCTCCAGCTGGTTTCCGGAACTTGCGGTAACGGAACCTACCTTTACCACGTTGATGAAGGCCGCCAGTCCTGTGATGGCTCCCGCCAGGATATAGACCATGAATTTCATCTTATCGGTCTCTATACCTGAGAAAGCAGCTGCCTTTTCTCCTGCGCCTATGGCTTTCAGGTATCTGCCGAACTTGGTAAATCTGAAGAAGAAGAACGCTGTCAGCAGTACTATGAGGGTTATGGTCATCTTAACCACGTTGTTATCAAGTGACATGGTCTTTACTATGTCGCCCTGTACCGGTGCGTTGGTGGTGGCAAATTCAATGACACCCCTGAAGAGGAACATGGTACAGATTGTAACAACGAAACTCTTAACTTTACGCTTTACATAGAAGAAACCGTTTATAGCCCCGATACAGGCACCTGCCAGAACTCCTCCGATTATCGCCAGGGGTATATTGAACTTTGACAGGTAACAGAAAACTATGGAAGCTATTCCAAGGATCGAGCCCTGGGAGAAATCAAGTCCGCCCATGGTCATTATGAAGAACACGCCTGTTGCCGCTATCATGGTCACATAGACCTGGGACATCAGAAGCTTGATGTTCATGGGAGCAAGAAGCTTTCCGTTTGACAATATGTTGAAAATAAGCGAAACAGCCACAAGACCGATAATGGGGAGGATCGCCCTTATTCTTGAAGCCATAATGGCTCTTTTCAGGGCTTTCTCCTCGGCGGCCAGGACTTCATCATTTTTAATCACATCCGTATTAGCCATTTCGTCCTCCTTAAACCATCTTTGCTATGAGGTCATTCTCGGTAAGTTCAGGACTTCTTAAGAGTTCCTCACCACTGTTTTTTCCGTCCTTCATAATGATGATCCTGTCGCACATTCCGATGAGCTCCATTATTTCCTCGGATATCATTATTATGGACTTGCCGTTTTTCCTCATCTCATCCATGAGAGCATATATATCGGCCTTAACCTTTACGTCTATACCTCTGGTAGGACTGTCAAGAACGATGATATCGGAATTCTTTCCGATCCAGCGGGCAAGCACAACCTTCTGCTTATTTCCGCCGGAAAGCTCTGATACGAACTGATCCGTATCCACCATCTTTACAGTCATTTCCTTAGCATGCTTTTCGGCAAACTGCTTTAACTTCCTGTCATTCAGGAGATGTGTGCTGCCGCCCAGCTCATCTAAGGAAGGAAGGCAGATATTATCGCCGATACTCTGATTTATGACTATGGACTCGTTGTCCCTGTCCTTTGATGCATAGGCTATGCTGTGCTTTATAGCCACCGGAATGGAATTGATCTGTGTTCCGTCCGCTAATGTAACAGAGCCTTCCCTGTCGTAGGATGCTCCGAAAACAGCCTTGCCAACCTCATGCATACCGCACTCGGAAAGGCCTCCGAAACCTAAGATCTCACCCTTATGGAGATCAAAGCTCACATCATAGATGACTCCGGGAACCGTAACATTCTTAACGGACAGCACCACTTCGTCGGAGATCTTCTCGCCGTAGTCCTCTCTGTAGTAATGCTCTCCAAGTTCACGGCCAACCATGAGTTTCTTAAGGTCGTCCTCGTTAACGTCCGCTGCGTTTACGGTGTCAATATAAACGCCGTCCCTTAGTACCGAAACCCTGTCGCACTTATCTAAGACTTCGGGAAGGTCATGGGAAATGAAGATAACGGTATTGCCCTCATTCCTTATCCTCTCCATGTGCTTATAGAGCTCTTCTCTTCCCTCCTGGGAAAGAGCGGTGGTGGTCTCGTCTATTACCACTACCTTGGGTGCGAAATATGTGGATTTAACTATCTCGATAAGCTTTCTGTCCTCGAAATTGTAGCGGTCGATCATGTCCGCGGCATTGATCCGCTCAAAACCGTATTTTTTAAGGAGCTCATTTGCTTCCTTTACCATGGCGTTGGTGTTCTTTATGCCGAATTTAACGAACCTGTCCTCATGGCCTAAGAAGATATTTTCCGCAACCGTAAGTCCCGACAGGGTACCCAGCTCCTGAACGATGATGGAGATGCCTTCGTTATTGGCCTCTACCTGGTTTTTAACGTGTATCTCTTTCCCGTCCAGAATGAACTTTCCGCTGCCTATGGTATAGATGCCTGTAAGCATCTGCATCAGGGTTGATTTTCCGGAACCGTTCTCACCGATGAGACCGTGAACCTCACCCTTGTAAAAATCTATGGAAACGTGCTGTACTGCCTTTACGATACCGAAGGTCTTACATACATCCACAGCCTGTAATCTTATTTCTGACATGGTAGTAAAACCTCCTTTTATTTGACTATCTCACCCTTCACAGGCTTCATCGTAAGAGCTACGACCAAAAGCAGAGCTACACCCGTTACCACGTTCTGTATGGCAGTGGGAGCTCCCAGAGTAACAAAGCCGTTGTAGATTATCTGTATCAGGAATTCTCCCACGATGATGGCCGGGATCGGAAGTCCGAACTGGCGGAATGCCAGGCCAAAGAAACATCCCATTGTGGGAGCGAAGTTTCTGCTCATGGAAGCCATTCCGGTAACGCTTACCATTGATGAACCGTAGGATATAGCCAAGATTCCCATAAGTCCGTCAAAGAAACCGGTGATAACAAAGGTTAAAACCTTATATTTATTTACGTTGATACCCATGTTCTTTGCCACGGCTTCGTTTGATCCGATGGCGTATGCATAGGTACCTACCTTGGTATAGACAAGTATGGTATATGATAAAAGGAAAGCCGAGCAGGCTATGATCAGATTACCCGGCGCATGTCCGAAGAAGTTCTGATCCTTGGTAAGAAAGGCCTGCACCCCTCCGCTTACATAATATCCCACGGACTCATAGATAAGAGCCAGACCCGTGGTAACGATCATGGACGGAATGTGCAGCTTTATGTAGGCGATGCCGTTGATAAGACCTACCAGTGCTCCGCAGAGGATAGGTGCTATAAGGAAACCGACGTAGCCCATTCCCAGATTTTTCATACATACAGTTCCCACAATAGCGCAGAGAATACAGTTGGCGCCAATTGAGAAATCAAAGAGGCCCATAACGATTATGAAATAGAGGCCCACAGCCCCCACAGAATCGATAAGGCACTGCTGGAAGTATCCCAGAACCTGATTTGGCTGTCCGAAAGTTTCCGGACGCAGGATCTTAAAGATACCGTAAGAAACCAGGATCAGTCCCACAAGAATGACCGCTCCTGTATAACGCCCGAAAATCTTATTCAGACCGCCCTTCGAATTAGAAGAACCCATATAATTTACCCCGCTTATGGAAGAAGCCGGCATCGCCGTTTATAGCGATACCGGCTTCGATTCTTAGTGATCAGTTTTTATCTACAGGCGAAGCCCTGTATTATCCGTGACGCTTCTGAACATCCTCAAGTGAGAGTGATGCAGCCTTTGCGGAAAGATCAGAAAGTGAAAGCTCTGACATCTCCTTAAGCTCGTCCTGTGTATAAGGAAGCTCGTCTACGAAGTACTTTGCATATGCATCATAATCTTCCTTGGAAGCTACGAACAGATAAGGGAACTTAACTTCTTCAAAGGAATCTGTCTTAACCTGGTAGTTGCCCTTTACTGCATTGTAAACCAGCATGAATGCGAACAGAGGGTCGCAGTAGTGTCCGCCGGACTCACCTGCCATTGATCCGTTCTCAAGTCTCTCACCTAAATCAGGAAGGAAGTCTGTGGAAACGATAGCGATCTGGCCGGTCTTGCCTGCGCCTTCAACTGCAGCGATCGCGCCCTGAAGAGGATCTCCGCCGCCGCCTGCAGGGATAAGTGCGTCGATGTTAGGGTCAGCTGACATAAGAGCTTCTGCAGCCTGACGTCCGCCGTCTGAAGATGTTCCTGCATACTGGGGCTCGGAAAGAGTTGCGGGATCATCAGCGTGTGCTGAATTCCAAGCATCGAGACCCTTCTTATATCCTTCCCATCTTCCGAGGAATGTAGCATCGCCCTGCTCCCATCCGATAAGGCCTATGTCTCTGCAGCCCTTCTCCTCGGTAAGTATTCTCATAAGTTCCTGTCCATTGGCAACTTCGTCCTCATGAACTGCTCCTACGAAGTAAGGAGACTCCTGAGCCATCTTGTAGATCTCAGGGCTGTTCTCGGAAGAGATGATCCTGAAGAACTGTGCAAGATAAACCTTGTTGTCATTACAGGTCTTGATAGCTGAAGCCATTTCTGAATCTGCTGAGTTACAGATGATGATTCCCTGACATCCTGCTGCTGCAAGCTGCTCAACGGATGCGGTAACCTGCTCGGATACGTGACCCTGGTCAACGTACTGGATGTCTGCGCCAACTGCCTTTGCAGCCTCATCAAGGATGAGTTTGCACTGTGAGCCGAGAACGTCGGTTGAAGACCAGATTGAAACACCGATCTTAACCTTGCCGTCAGCTGCAGGAGCTGCTGCCTCTGCTGCAGGAGCTGCCGAGTCAGCTGCGGGTGCTGCTGCGCCTGCGCCGCCGCAAGCTGCAAGTGATGCTGTCATCGCAACTGTAAGTGAGATCGCAAGAAGCTTCTTCATTACATTTTTCATGCCTTTTTCCTCCCTAAAAAAGAAATATTGGAAATGTGATCAATATGGCACAACTTTCCGTGCCCTTCTGGTGATAATGGTATAAGAAGAACCATACCTTGACAAGTATTATAGCACATATTATGACAAAAAGTTGTATTTAAAATAGAAATTTGACATATACAATTTTGGGAAAAGTAAAATCGTATTCGTCAATATGTATATAATAATTCGGGATTTTTATCCCCAAACCCGAAAATAGACCCATTTTCCTTGTGCAAAAATACGAAACCTTTTACGAAAACCCCGATATTTAGTACAACTGTCAAAGTTGTACTAAAAATGAGAAATCATACACCCAACTAAAACATATATTTCCCCAAAGGTAAACACTCATTGTTTGTCCGCGTTCCGCCAGCTTATAACCATCGAGCAGGAAGTTTCTTCCTGCTCGATAGATAAACCTGCCGGCCGGACGCCGTGCTTGCACGAGCGGCCGTCCGGTGGTTTATCGTAATCGGGAAGGGTGCTTTTCCCTTCCCGATGGTTATAAGCCCCACCGCACTCGGGAAGGGTGCTTTTTCCCTCCCCGATGTTTATAAGCTTTAAACATAAAAAGTACCCCCGCCAAAGCGGAGGCACTTCCTGAATCCAGGTGTAACAAATACAAAAATCTTTATATAAAGAGGTTCAATCTGTTGCAATCAGGATCTTTTTCGCTTGAAAACTCAAGCCTTTGCCGCTGTTAAAATTACAGCTTGTTAACATTTACAGCCTGGGGGCCCTTTTCGCCGTTAACAACGTCGAATTCTACTTCCTGGCCCTCATCAAGGGACTTGAAACCCTCCATGTTAAGTCCTGAATAGTGAACGAATACATCTTTTCCGGACTCGTCAGAGATAAAGCCATATCCCTTCTGATTGTTGAACCACTTAACTGTTCCTTTCATTTCTAATTACCTCCAAAAAAACTTGCTGGACAATAGTTGTCCTGTTTGCTTACCGTTACAGTTTACACTGCAACGGCAATATTCTATCATAAGCATCTTTTACTTTCAATGATTTTTTTCAGATGACGAAGTAAAGTACTGAAGTATCCGTGAGAAAAAGAAACGTATCGGCCCCATGGAAAGCTGTTCTGTCCTGCCCATTATGGCCTCGGGAGTGAGACTTCCCCCGAAAAGACTCAGGGCGCTGCCCACTGTAGAGTCAACCTTTCCCTTACCTTCCTTAAAGATCCTGTCAATATCCTGAAGATCCTTCACTCCGCCGGCATAAGTCACGGGAATAACTCCAACCCCGGATAAGATCCTCAAAAGTTCAACATCTATCCCTGCAGCCTTCCCTTCCACATCTACCGCATGTACCAGGAACTCGCAGCACTCGCCGGAAAGGTTCTTCAGGTTCTCAACCGTCACCTCCAGATCCGTAAACATCTGCCACCTGTCGGTCACCACGTAATACTTCCCGTCTTCCCTTTTCCTGCAGGAAAGGTCCAGCACTATCTTTTCCTTCCCTATCTCCTTCTGCAGCTTTGCGAGATTATCATAATTCAGCTTCCCATCCCTGAAAACAAAGCTGGTGACGATCACATGGCTCGCCCCCGCATCAAGGAAAGTCGCAGCGTTCTCATTATTAACCCCGCCGCCGTACTGCATTCCACCGGGATATGCGGCAAGAGCCCCTCTGGCAGCATAGACCGAGGGTCCGTAAAACTCGGAAAAAGGGCTGTTTAAGACTATCACATGGCCTCCGGAGAGACCTTTTTCCTTATAGATATCCGCATAAACAAAAGCCTCTCTGTCTGACACAAAATTCTCATCTGCCGTATCGGCACTGTCAGACAGGGAAGCTCCCTTCACCTGCTTAACTTTTCCGTTATGTATATCGATACAGGGTCTGAATTTCATTTCATTTCAACACTTCTGACATATCATACATTCCTGCAGGCTTTCCCTTCAGGAATTTTGCGGCAAGCACCGCTCCTTTTGCAAAAACAGCTCTGGAATAGGCTCTGTGTGAAAATGTCACCACTTCATCCTTTCCGGCAAAGATCACATCATGATCTCCGGGAATAGAGCCGCCTCTAACCGCCGAAATACCTATTTCCTTATCAGGACGCTTTTCCGACCTGGGGCTTCTGTCATATACGTACTCATATTCATCGCCCATGGATGAATTAACGGCATCCGCCAGGGCAAGAGCCGTGCCGCTGGGGGCGTCCTTCTTATCCCTATGATGCTTTTCGACGATCTCAATGTCAAAGCCCGCTTCAGCAAACAGAGGAGAAACTTCCTTTAATACCTTCATAAGGAGATTTACCCCGAAGGACATATTGGCACTTCTTAAGATCGCGATCTTTTCAGAGCTCTCTTTAACATGGGCAAGCTGCTCATCGGAAAGCCCTGTGGTACAGAGCACTATAGGCAGTGACTTTGACTTCGCATATTCTAACAGAGCGTCGGTGCTTGCGGGAAGGGAAAAATCGATTATCACATCCCCGGGAACATCAAGGGAAGCGATATCCTTAAACACAGGAAAAGCATTCTTTCCCTCATCATAAACATCTACTCCCGCAACGATCTCCGCATCACTGTTCGCAGAGACGATCTCCGTTATCATCTTTCCCATACGGCCGTTGCAGCCGTTCAAAATCACCCTTACAGCCATTATTCCCTCACTTTAAGAGTCCGAACTCAACCATAGCCTGTCTCAGTTTCTCACGGTTCTTTTCAGCCATGGGAACCAGAGGCTTCCTTAAGGGGCCTACTTCCATTCCCATCATGTTCATTGCTTCCTTTACAGGGATGGGATTGGTCTCGCAGAAAAGCGCTTCCACTAAGTTAAGCTCTGAAAGCTGCATGGTAGCCGCACCTGCGAAATCTCCGTTCAGTGCCTTCATGCACATATCGTGAACGAATCTGGGCGCGATATTTGAAACCACGGAAATAACTCCGATGCCGCCCACTGCCATCATGGGCACTGTCATCTCATCATCTCCGGAATATAATTCCACATCGGGACAGATGGACTTTATCTTCTCAGCCTGGGGCATGCTTCCGCTGGCTTCCTTGATGCCCACTATATTCGGCACATTATCTACAAGTGCCTTTACCGTCTCAGGCTCGATATTAACTCCCGTCCTGCTCTTTACGGAATAAAGGACTATGGGGATATTTACCGCCGCGGCGATATCGGTGAAATGTGCGATAAGGCCCTGCTGGGTGGTCTTATTATAATAGGGTGTTACTGAAAGCAGCGCATCCGCTCCCACCTTCTCAGCCTCTTCCGAAAGATATATGGCAGTCTTGGTGGAATTACTTCCGGTACCGGCCATTACCGGTATCCTGTGATTAACCTGCTCCACGCAGAACTTGATGGCTGCCAGATGCTCTTCCTCAGTAAGGCAGGCCGCCTCACCGGTTGTGCCGCAGACAACGATACAATCTGTTCCGTTCTGTACCTGCTGCTCTATGATCTCGGCAAATTTCTCGTAGTTGATGTCTCCGTTTTCCTTAAAAGGTGTGACAATGGCCACACCGGCTCCTTTGAAGATTGACATTATTATCTCCCTTTCCTTATATAAGGAATCTCATGTTTTCGGAACATTTTAACACAATAAAAAGCCCTACGTCAAACCAGCGTTGTACCCCGGCCGTAGAAAAACATATACTGCTGCATAACCCCGTTAAAGGGCCTGTATCTCTCAAAGGGGAAGCCTTCGGGATAATAAGCCTTAAGCACCCTGTCTATCCAGACATCCACCGGAAAGAAATCCAGCCTGTGGAAACCGAAAAGAGCCGTACAGCTTGCCACCTTTTTCCCCACGCCCCTTATCTCAAGGAGTTCCGAAAAAAGTTCCTCATCATCAAGGCTTAAAAGCCTGTCAGGATCGATCCTGCCGGCAACCGCGTCCTCCGCAGCCCTTCTCACATAATCCCTTCTATAACCGAGACTGCAGGAATCCAGATCTTTCTCCGGCATATTGAGAATCTCAACAGGAGACGGAAATGAAAACAGGTTCTCCCCCGCTGCCTCATCCACAGCATGTTCTTTAAGCCACCGCTTTTCTTCCTTATTAAGCTCTATCCTCTTTCCGGCAAAGGCACAGATCTTCTCCACCGAAGAACGGATGGCCGGAATGTTCTTTCTCTGGGAAATGATAAAGCTTATCAGGGTTTCAAAGGGATCCTGCCTTAAGATCCTTATGCCCTTTCCGGCCTCAGCCGCTTTTCTTAAAAAGTCATCCTCTTTATCCACAGACTTTCTGATGGAGCGGTAATCATTTTCCGCGTCAAAATATTGGCTCCAGAAGGAATCGTACTCTTCTTCGGAACAGGAAAGATCCAGATCCTGCCCCCGTCTTATAAGGAAGAGAACCCTTCCTCCGGCCACAACCCGGAAAACCTTTTCTTTCCCATTTGACGGCACTTCGCACCATCTGAAACACTGACCGCTCTCTGTGATCAGAAGAGGATCCATGTCATCCTTAAATAATCTGATCATTAAATTATCCCTGATTTCTTAAAAATTCTGCCAGGGCTTTTGAATATACCGGTATATCCGGAGGCCTTCTGGCGGATATGATATTTCCGTCGATCACAAGGGGCGTATCCTCCCAGATGGCACCCGCATTCATCATGTCATCCTTTATACCGGGAGTACTGGTGACCTTTCTGCCCTTCAGGATCCCCGCGGAACAGAGCACCCACCCCGCATGGCAGATCTCTCCGATAAGCTTCTTATCCTCATCCATCTTCCTTACGAAAGCCAGCACCTCCGGGAATCTCCGGAGCTTATCCGGAGCCCATCCCCCGGGAACCAGGATACCGTCATACTTCTCCGGGTCCGCATCCAGGAAGGACATTTCAGCCTCACAGGGAACGCCGTACTTCCCGTGGTATTTACCGGGCTTTTCCGCCGCCAGGTCCACGGTATGCCCTTCTTCCCTGAGCCTCATCACCGGACACCATAACTCCAGATCCTCAAAATCATCACTGACAAGCTGCAGTATTCTTTTCATATGCACCTCCGTAAAAATCCCTGTTTACAAGATGTATTTAAGTGCTTATAATATCAAAGTTGCGTTTAAAAGGAAAGGGAAAAAAGGATAAATTCAATGGAAAAAGTAACACAGGAAAACATCCGGAATATAGCCATCATTGCCCATGTAGATCACGGCAAGACCACCCTGGTGGATGCGCTGTTAAAGCAGAGCGGTATTTTCAGGGAGAACCAGGAAGTCCGTGAAAGGGTAATGGACAGTAATGATATCGAAAGAGAGCGTGGAATAACCATCCTCTCCAAAAATACAGCCGTACAGTACAGCGATACGAAGATAAACATCATCGACACTCCGGGACACGCGGATTTCGGCGGAGAAGTGGAGCGTATCCTTAAAATGGTGGACGGCGTTGTGCTTCTGGTGGACGCCTTCGAAGGGGTAATGCCCCAGACCAAGTTCGTCCTGAAAAAGGCCCTGGGCTTAAAGCTTCCCGTGATCTCCTGCATAAATAAGACGGACCGTCCCGGCGCAAGGCCGAAGGAAGTTGTAGATGAGGTACTGGAGCTCTTTATGGATCTGGACGCCACGGAGGAACAGCTGGACTGCCCCTTTGTATATGCGTCCGCAAAGGAGGGATATGCGGTTCTGGATCCCGACGCCACAGGGAGCGACATGAAACCCCTCTTTGACACTATCGTGGATTACATTCCAAGCCCCAAGGGGAATCCTGAAGAAAACACACAGATCTTAATTTCCACCATCGACTATAACGAATATGTGGGAAGGATAGGAATAGGAAAGGTGGATAACGGCACCATAAAGGTAAATCAGGAGGCCGTCATCGTAAACCACCACGAGCCTGAAAGGTCGGAAAAGGTAAAGATCAGCAAGCTCTATATCTTTAACGGCCTTGAGAAAGCTGACGTAGATGAAGCAGGCACCGGCGAGATCGTTGCCATTTCGGGAATTTCCGACTTAAAGATCGGTGACACCCTCTGCGGCACCTTAAGCGCCCCCGTAGCCATTCCCTTCCAGAAGATATCTGAGCCCACCATTGCCATGAACTTCATGGTAAATGACTCTCCCCTGGCGGGGCAGGAAGGAAAATATGTAACCAGCCGCCATATTAAGGACAGGCTCTTCAGGGAACTGAATACCGACGTTTCCTTAAGGGTTGAGGAAACAGACTCCACCGACACTTTCAAGGTTTCCGGAAGAGGCGAGCTCCATCTTTCAGTACTCATTGAGGAAATGAGACGTGAAGGATATGAATTTGCGGTAAGTAAGGCAGAAGTTATTTATAAAAAAGACGAAAAGGGCAATCTCCTTGAGCCCATGGAAAACGCCTGCGTGGATGTGCCGGATGAATTCAGCGGCACCGTCATCTCCTCTCTTTCAGAGAGAAAGGGAGAGCTCTTAAATATGGGTTCCATAGCAGGAGGCTATACCAGACTGGAATTCAACATTCCTTCCAGAGGACTTATAGGTTTCAGAGGGCCTTTCCTTACGGACACAAAGGGAAACGGCATAATCAATACGGTATTTTCCGGTTATGAGCCCTACAAGGGGGATATCTCCTACAGAAAGAGCGGATCCCTCATCGCCTTTGAGGCGGGAGAAGCCGTGACCTACGGTCTCTTTAACGCCCAGGAAAGAGGAACCCTCTTCATCAACCCGGGCACAAAGGTATATTCGGGAATGGTCATCGGATCCAATCCGAGAAGTGACGATATAGAAGTAAATGTGTGCAAGACAAAGCACCTCACCAACACCAGGACCTCCTCTTCCGACGAGGCCCTAAGGCTTGTTCCGCCCCTTATACTTTCGCTGGAGCAGGCGCTGGATTTCATTGATACGGATGAACTCCTGGAAGTAACGCCGGAATCTTTAAGAATAAGGAAAAGGATCTTAGATCCCATCTTAAGGAAGAGGGCCGCATTCAGAGCCGCCCAGCTTAATAACCAGGCCGGCAATTAAGTCTTCTTCCAGGTCCTCCGGCTTAAGAGGGAAAGGATGGGGAATATCTCCAGTCTTCCCGTGATCATGGCAAAACTCATAAGAAGTTTCGAGAAATCGCTGTACTCTG
>JAEEGL013663429.1_pt1 | contig 37488 bp, 39 predicted proteins | sample 9134231 | NCBI WGS metagenome assembly JAEEGL01 (sample SAMN16246548, study PRJNA631951) | gut metagenome | biome: gut microbiome; feature: rumen; material: fiber-attached | host: Bos | place: Iran: Karaj | collected 2018-10 | reverse complement strand
TTTACTCAGCATCATTGCTGCGATCCTTCTCGTGCCAATTACCATCATCGGACTTAAGATAGATGAAAAGGCTTTTGAACCGTTCCGCATACCGTTACCTGAGAATGCGAAAATCACTGCCATAGATGTCACTGTTACTAAACGGTATATTAACACTCACCATGACGAAGAAAACGGGGATTCTGAAGATTATTTCATTACTGTCGACTATGGTGACGGGAATGCCCCCGTTACACGGAAAGTCTCATTAACCATGTATGACATAGCCAAGGATGGTGACCACTTCCTTATGGGACAGGCCGGAGAAAATGGCAAAACAGTCGATTTTGAGCTCTTCCCGTTGGATAAGTATGAGAAGACTGAATAACGGAATAATCGTAATCTTGTATAATTGAAGCGTTAGACGACAAAATTATCAGTATAGTTGTCTGAAACTTTTTGGATTTCTATGATATAGGGATAAGGATATGAAAAAACTTAGTTTAGCAAAAATGTTGGCTCTTATTTGGATTTTGAGAATCATTGGCTTTGCAGTGTTATTGTGTGGCTTCCCGTTCCTCGATTACAATCGTACTGTAGTCTTTTTTATTTTGGTTGGCGTAGGTATTGTAATCCTTTTTGCCAGTGTCTATATTGAAGGGGTTTATTACTGCTGCCCCCATTGCGGAATGTGGATTGGTATGAGACATCTGCCTTACGGGTATTGTAGGCACTGCGGCAAAGAGTTAAATGCAAAACCAGGTGATAACGTTCCAACATTATAGTAATTGAAGCATTTTATCCTGAATTATACGAGCCAGGAGTAATCCCGGCTCGTATTGTATAATTGAAAAGCCAATGATTACAGTGCCAATATCTATGCTGCGGAAGGGCTCCATCTGAATCATAAACTGAACAGTGCGGAGTATGAGGAATTCGATCTGTTTAAAGACCCTTCAGGAAAATTCCTGGTCATAACTAAATGCCGTGACTATAAGATCATATATGAATTCTTCAATTACGGTAACTGCATACAGAAAGAAGGCTCCGGTAACAGTAACGAAAACATCAGGCAAGATGGCAACAAGGAGTTTCCCGTGAAGTACGATTAGTTTGTAGTTACTGAATTCTACGGAAGGATCATGGAAGCGACCGTCTTGCTTGCCGATTATCACAAGACGGCCGGCATTCAAACCGTTACGCAAGTTTGTTCAGCTTGTTTACCTTTGAAAGATCGATGATCTTTTGCATTACCCATGCGACCACGAAGCAGATGACCAGTAGGACGATGTAGATGAGCGGCGGGTATTTGAATGAGTAAATGAACGTCGCGAAATACTTCGAATAAATGAATGAGTGGAACATGAAAATAAGGCCGCTCAGTTTGCCGAGATGCTCGAAAACAAAGCTTAATCCGGGTATCCTGCTGATGCAGAAATAAGTGAACAGAATTATGCTGAAACCGAGTGCAAAATCGAAATGAAGATCGTCGTAATAGAGGTTTTTGCAAAGCGAAAAAGCGATCACCAGAAGTAAGCTCGTCAAAAACCTGTTGACGTCTGAAGACAGCAGAGAATAAAGCTTTTCGAACAGATTCCTCCTTGCGATGTACATTCCCAACACAAACGGCAGAAACCAAATCTCATACTCCCTGAGTGACAGGTATGAGAAGTTGAAAAGGACCGCGATCGAAAGAGTCAGTTCCGGAGAATACTCGATGAGCCTGTGCAGCAGCGGATAGAGGATGATGAAAACTATCAGTATGCTCATATACCACCAGGCGGGGTTTGCGGTAAATTCCAAAGGTCCATGGAACAGATATGCCAGGCCGAAAAAGTCTGCAACGGCATTCAATATGTTCGAGCCGTAAGCAGCCATGAAGTTCCTGCCGAAAAACAGTACGCCCATCGGAACAAAGATGATATAGACGAACCAAAACGGGATGTAGAGCTTAAATAGCCTGTATCTGATAAAAGACAGATCAAACAGGAAACCTTTGCGTGAGCTCTTGGCAACTTTTCCGGAATAGCTTTGGTACATTCCGTAGCCGCTAAGGATCAGGAAGATTGCCACACAGACCTTGAACAGATCCGCAATGATCGCTTCCACGGGTAGATCGCCGAAGGTCAGTAACGAATGGTAGTAGTTATAAGATCCGTGCGTATGGAAAAAAGCATGATGCCACAAAAGAAGGCATATGGCGATTCCCTTGGTTATGTTGGTCTGTCTGACATCAAACTTCATTTTGTTACCACTCCGGTTACTATCATAATGAATGTAATAGGGTTTGTGTAGTGAGCAAAGCTTAAAACCAGTATATGGCCCGGGAATGTCAGTTTGCGTCAATTGTCTGTTATGGAGTAAAAATATATCGAAACACGATAAAAAATTATTGCATATCGGAAGACATCGTGTTATCATAACCGCGGATAAGGAGGCAGACAACATGATGAACAAACCGATCAAAAAGATTAAAATCCTGGCAGCAGCATTAATGCTCTGCGTATCATTACTATTCTCCGGATGTGCCGTATCGGATGTGTTTGGCGGGAAAGCTCCGGATCTTCCGGATTACGCGCAGTCGTTCAGTAAGCATGATGCCGACAGTTCAAACCTGATGTTCATGGAAGTTAACGGCAGGACTTATGCGCCTTTCGGAACGCTGAACGGATCACTCAAGAACAGCTCTCTGAGGGATTGTCTGGGGTATGTCGATAATGATAAGAACGACAGGATCTATACGCTTAACGAAGACCCTTACGACAATTATCTGGTAACGAAAAATGTCAGAGGATTCATGGAACAGCCCGTGATCTGGCGCGACCACGCCACATACGGTGAGGACATCTTTACCCCTGAATTCATTGTCTCCAAAGACGACGTGGAGTGGGGAAGATCGGGCTGCTACAGCGAGATGAAGGAATTCAAGATCCACATTGATCTTAATGCCGACGATGTGAAGGAAGTATCCATGCAGTACAAAGGCAACGGTCAGGACCTTGGAAGCTGCGGGGTAATGAATGCGGTCGGCGGACTCAAGAACCCCGACGGAAAGCTTGCGCTGAAAAGAGGCGAAGTCCTTGATCTGGCCATTAGCGAAGTCTCATTGAACGGCAAATTGGATAAGGACAAACCGTTCGAGGCCGAATGCAGATTCTTTGTCGAAAGCGTTGACGGAAACAAGCAAGAGCTTGATTATATCTATATTGGCAGAGTGAAGCTCGGCGACGAGAAAAAGCTCACTCTGACTGGCAACTCAAAAGAAGGATACGAGATGAACTGATAAGGGCACCCATGATCTTTGAACTGGAAGATACATCTAAGGCAAAAGCGCTTTTCGAAGGATGGCAGGAGTCATTGATATGGTCCTGCCTTCAGAAAGTCATGGGGAAGGTCTATGTAACTGACCTTGAAAAGCCCAGATCGGCTTTTGCTTTTGTCGGGGTTTTCGCCTTTTATGCAGGAGAGCCTGACGAGGAACTGTTAAAGAACAAGCCCGCCGGATTCGTGATAATGACGCCGCAGAACGAGGCGTGGGCAAAGCTCATAGAATCCGTTTATCCCGGTGCGAAAAAGGTGACGAGATACGCGATAAAGAAGAACACCGGGTTCGATACCGGCGCCCTGAAAAAGAATCTGGAACTGCTTCCTGAAGGTTATGAGCTTAAGAACATCGATGAGAAGATATACGACTTGTGCATGGAGAACCCCGTGACCGCCGACTTTGTATCCGTATTCGGAGGCAAGGAAAATTATCTCAAAGACGGCCGCGGAGTGGTGATCTTAAAGGACGGAAAGATCGTGTCGGGCGCGTCTTCATATACCCGCTACAAAGAGGGCATTGAGATAGAAGTTGATACCGCTGAACCGGAGCGCAACAAGAATCTCGCCCTGATCTCCTGTTCGGCATTGATCCTGAGATGTCTTGAAGAAGGATTGTATCCGAGCTGGGATGCGCACAATCAGATCTCGGTGCATCTTGCGGAAAAACTCGGATATGAATTCGATCACGAGTATCATGCATATGAGGTCGCATCCGGCGAGAGAACGCATTAATGCTTTATTACATGTAAATTAAAATACGGCCGGAAAGCCTCTGATCGCGCGACTTGTATTATAGAATGATTGGATATGATACAAGGAGAATCAGCGAATGAGACATATCTTGCGTTCCATATCGGTCTTTCTGGCAGCCTCTGTTATAATTCCTGCCTTTATAGGTTTTCGCGCGGAGGCAGCATCAGGCATCAAGATCGACAGTAACAAATTCCCTGACGGTAATTTCAGAACGGTAGTAAAGACTTACGATACCGACAAGAACGGATATCTCAGTGACTCTGAGATATCCCTGGTCCGCAACATATACTGCCAGAATAAAAAGATAAAGAGCATCAAGGGCGTGGAATACTTTAAGGATCTTGAAGGCTTGTGGTGTGCCAACAACAGCATCTCCTCCATGAATCTTAAGCAAAACACAAAGCTTCACGGAGTCTGGTGTTCGGGCAATCCCCTGAAATCACTTGATTTCTCGGAAAACAAAGAACTTGAATGGGTTTACTGTTTTGACTGCAAACTGACTTCGCTTGATTTCTCGAAAAACCCTAAAATGGCTTATCTCGAGTGCAATACAAATACGGGCCTCAAGAGCCTTAATATATCCGAAAACAAAGAACTCGAGCATCTGATGTGCGGTTCATGCGCCCTGACGACTCTTGATCTCAGCGCCAATCCGAAGCTTACTCACCTGGATGCGTTCAGAAACAACATGACGAGCCTGAACATATCCAAGAACACAAAGCTCAAGCGACTTGATATCTGGGACAATCAAAAACTCGGAAATGTCAGCGTAAGCCATCTCCCTGAACTTGAGTACTATAACTGCGCCAATAACGGAGTTACCGAATTGGATGTGACACATAATCCGCAGCTCATGAAGCTCAATTGCAGTTATAACGATCTGACAACGCTCGACCTGTCGAAAAACCCCAGACTTGCTTATCTGGACTGTGCAGACAACCTTCTGAGTAAACTGGACATAAGCCATAACACGCAGCTGTTCTACCTTCAGGCATTCATCAACAAATTCACAAAGCTCGATATCGGCAATAACAGCCGTCTTATCAAGACATATGAGACCGGAACATACAAGAAAGAGACAAATGTTGCGGGATATTCATATACGCTCGACTACGGCGGAACAAAAGAAGAATTCGGAAATTACCTCTTCTATTTCCTTTGCGTAGGCAATAACTGCAAGATCGAGAAATCTCCGAGCACCACATATGACATTCCCGACAGTACCACCGAGACTAACGCCGGAAGCTTTCCGTCTGACGTTTTCATGACCCGCGAGATAGTCATGGAAACGCTCTATGAACTTGCGGGAAGCCCCAATGTCAGCAAGCTCAAAACGAGCTTCAAGGACGTTGACAAAGACTCCTGGTACGAGAATGCGCTTAAGTGGGGACAGAGTAAACAGATCAGTTTAGGTTACCCGAATATCTGTTCCGATAATTTCGGCGTGGGCGAATACGTAACCAGGCAGGACTTAGCGCTCATGATGCACAGATATGCGACAGCCATGAAATACGAACAGCTTGCTTTCGACTACGGCAGGACTGACTGGTTCAAGGATTTTGCCAAGATCGACTATTACGCTTGGGGGCCTTTCACCTGGGCGATCCAGTGGGAATACCTGACTCCTGACAAGAGCGGGGAATACGTGAATCCGCGCGGATTAGTAACAAGAAAAGATCTGGAAAACGCCATCAAGACCATGCTCGAACATAACGGCAAACCGGTTCCTTCCACGATCCCGATCCCGTCATCTGAAGTAAACGATCTGGTCAAGATACCCGCAAAAGCCGCGACCTGTACCGAAGACGGCAACAGCACCTACTACAAGAGTACGAGCAGCGGGAAATACTATAAAGACGTGCTCGGCAGGACAGAGATAGAATTTGGAAGCTGGATCCTTCCCAAACTCGGTCATACCATGTCGCATGTGAATGCCAAGGCTGAAACATGTACGGCAAACGGCAACATCGAATACTGGAAATGCACCAGATGTGACTTGTACTTTAAGGACAAGGAAGGCACTGAGGAAATAAGCAAGGAAAGCGTTGTCATTCCAGCAACAGGCCATTCGCTCAAGAAGACAGACGCAAAGGAAGAGACGTGCACCGAAGACGGCAACAGCGAGTATTGGACATGTGAGAACTGCGGCAAGTATTTTGCGGACGCAGACGGAGAAGAAGAGATCAAGAAAGACAGCTGGATCATTCCCGCAGGACATAAGGGCGTTGACAAAATAAAGCCTGCGACCATGAAAAGCAACGGCCGCATTATCACGACCTGCAGCGTCTGCAAAGACACCATCAGGGATGAGGTGATACCGCGTATCGATTCGATCAGTCTGAAAGCACCGGAATTCACATACACCGGGAGTGCTTTGACGTCTCTGGTAGTGATCAAGGACATAAACGGCGGCATTATCTCACCCGAGCACTATACTTACGAGTTCAAGGATGCCGACGGTAATGAAGTTGATGAGGCAAAGGACGTCGGATCGTATTCGTTTGTTGTGAAGTTCAAAAACTTCTATCAGGGAACTTCCGAGACAATGGAGTTCAATATAGTCAAGAAGGCAAACTCCCTGAAGATCAAGTCGGGCAAGACTTATAAAGTCAAGTATTCCCAGCTGAAGAAGGCCAAGAAGACGATCTCTTATACGAGCGTCATCTCTTTTTCGAGCAAGGGCCAGGGAAGCCTCACCTTTACAAAGAGCTCCGGCAACAAGAAGATCACTATCAGCAAGGCCGGCAAAGTGACCATCAAGAAAAAGCTCAAGAAGGGAACCTACAAGATCAAGGTTAAGGTCAAGGCTTCCGGAAACAGCAATTACAAGGCATCAGGAACAAAGACGGTTACGTTTAAGATCAAGGTGCGCTGAGCATGGATAAGGTGATCTACAGCGAAGAGAACCTCTCGTTCGGTGAATCTGACGGCAAGCATTATCTCGTCATCGGAGATAACACTTACCGCATCTCGAGCGGCGTTTACGAGCCCTCTTTGTTTATAGAGTTTTCCAACAAGATGGTGACTCTTCATAACGCTTTTACCGTGGATGAGCTCTGCAAAGCAGTGTCGGAGAGCACATCGATTACGATGATCTCCGGCAATTCATATGATGTAAAAGGCGTATTTAAGCTTATCGGAAAAGCCATAGAACTGGCGAAGGACAATGTCGACGTCAGTTATGTCGAGGGCCGCTGCTTCATGGATTACATGAAAGAGCATGGCGCAATATCTTATGAGACCGCGGTCGATCTGAAAGAGGCAGGCATGCGGAATTCCGTGATGTCTTCCTTCATCCATTCGAAAAAAGCCGGAGAGACTGCCGACGGTCTTTTCTATCTGAAAAGTGAGAAAGAAGCGGCCAAAAAAAGCGAAAGATTCGGACGCGTCATATCCAACAACGTAAGATTCGGATACGGATACAGACCTTTTGAGGGCAGAAGGCAGTACTATGCCTGGCACGGATATCCGAACAGAAATGACGATTACTTTACCACTGCCGAGATAACCGAAGCGGAGTTTAGGCAGATCGAAAAAGAGTATCCTTGCGAGGTCAGCGCGGACAGAGCGACGGCCGAAATATTCAGAAACAAATACGTTGACGGCCACAAGGTTATCTTTGAAGGCTGGAACAGAACCTTCTGATGTCATGATCATTCACCCGATAGCTCCCGTATATGACAGCTCCTCGAAGATATTGATCCTCGGGAGCTTTCCTTCGGTCAGATCAAGGGAAGAGGGATTCTTTTACGGGCATCCGCAGAACCGGTTCTGGAAAGTGACTTCTGCCGTTTTCGGTGAGGAGACGCCAAAGACCATCGAAGAAAAGAAGGTATTTCTGCTCCGCAATCACATTGCGGTATGGGACGTTATCCGGTCGTGCGACATTGAAGGTTCTTCTGATTCGAGCATAAGAAACGTTGTCCCGAACGATCTTTGCAAGATACTCGATAGCGCTGATATCAAAGCAATATACGTTAACGGCAAGACGGCTTACCGGTACTATCAGAAATACACGGAGAAAAAGACCCGTAGGGAGGCTGTCTGCCTGCCCTCGACGAGTCCTGCAAATGCAACCTGGACAATGGATAAGCTGATCGCTGAATGGAAGCGCATAGCAGAGCAAAAATAGTCAAAATGTTGTATAGTATTGGCCGGATAAATGGAATCAAAACATGAAAAAATCAAGACTCGTATGCATTCTGATTATGATCGGCTGTCTCATACTGGTGACGGCTGAGTATTTTTTTGCCCGCAACAGGTCTTATACCAAGTATCTTTCCGGAGAATACTTTTTCCGCGAGGCCGCATACACGGTAAACATTCATATGAACGATAACTGGTGGGCGACCGATCAGGCCCAGAACATGGACCATACCGATCCTAAAAACCTGCTTAAGCTGAGCAACAACGCGAAAGTTTACGTAAGCAACCCGCACGACGGATTGTGCACGGTCAATTACGGGAAAGATACCGTTATCGAGGATTATCCTCTGGCCGACTTAAGGCTTGACTGTGAAGATACGGGGTATTTCTACGGAACGAAAAAGTACACGCTTAAGGAATACACGGATAAGCTCAAGAGCATGAGCAAAGATGAGCTCAAAAGCTACAAAGTCAGCGACAAGAGGATGGCTGATTATATCGGATACGAAGAATGCGTACTGATGGTACTCGCTGCCGTGGCCGGAGTGTCGTTTATCGGCTTTATCCTCTACAAATCCGAGATGGATTTCGGCGTCGATCTCACATTGGTCGTCGGTACAGGCCTGGTCATTCTGTACAGCATCTTAACCGTAATGATCAACTACGGTGCGTGATCTGACACGCATTTCCACCTTAAAAATTTATTGCTATATAATGATGTCTCTGATAAATTAGCATAAGCGACTTACGGCAACACCCGGAGGAGATAAACATGAAGTTAGTCAAGAAACTTGTAGTAGCTATTGTCGGTGCAGCGATAATGCTGTCTTCCGCTTCCACTGTATTGGCGGATGAGACAAATCCGACATCGACACAGGCCGGCACGGCCACAGCTGATATCTCAAATGTCAAATTTGAAACAGCCTACGGCACACAGCTTCCGCAGTATCTCAACCGCCAGTATACTTTCAACGGCAAGAAGATACCGGTTGCCGAAGCAAACTACTATTACATTACGGTGTTTTTAACACTTTCCCAATATGCGGCATATGGCCTTTACCCGTCAACGGCTGATAACTATATCGATCTCTCGAAAACTTACGGTACTGACGGCAAGACATACGGCGATCTGTTAGTTGAACAGGCTGAGCTTTTTATCCAGCGTATCTATATCTATAATGAGCGCGCAAAGGAAGCAGGCATCACTCTCGGCGAAAAAGAGAAAAGCACGATCGATGATGTAATTAAGAATCTGGAAGAGCAGCAGGCCAAGCCCACCGGATCAACCCTGGAAACGATACTGAGGCTGCATTACGGTCCCGGATGCGATGAGAAGGCTTTCCGTGCGATCCTTGAAAATGCTGCACTTGCAAGTCAGTATACGCAGAAGTACATCGAAGATTACCAGGTGCCGGAAGATCAGAAGATGATCCCCAGCATCACATATGCGCTTCACTACGCTCCTGCCGCATCAGCTACGGCAGATGAGAAGAGCAAGGCTCAGGCTGCCGCCAACGAGATGCTCTCAAAGTGCAAGAGTATTGACGATCTGAAGACACTGGGCGCAGATGCCAAGAAGTCAGGCGTATGCAAGGATGCCGGAACCCTTCCGGTCCAGAGACAGAAGATGGTACCCGCCTTTGAGGCATGGGCATACGGCGCAGAGCGTAAAGTCGGCGAGATGGCAGTCATCTATTCTGACGAATACGGTTACTTCTGCGTAGGCTATAACGGACTTGTAGAGCTTGATGAGAACGAGAAGAAGGACATGGCTACCAACGCTCTCAATGCTGAGATCGATCAGCTCAAAAAAGACGGCAAGTACAACTTCAAGAGAGTTGAGGGCAATGAAGGTCTGTCCGGTACGCTCATTATTGTATTTGCTTCGCTCGGAGGCGTTGCACTCATCGTAATAATCGCATCTCTCGTATCGAACAATGCTAAGGGCAAGAAGAAGGGCAAGAAGCCCGTTAAGACCGGAGGAAGCAAATCCGGGTCCAAATCACTGGAAGCAAAGACCAGTAAGAAAAAGAGCAAAAGCGATGATTAATAACACAGCCCCTGAGTGATCAGGGGCTGTTACTTTTTTGTTCTTCAGAAGGTCTTAAGATCCTGCCTTGGAGCAGTAGTAACTGATCATGCGCGCGCAGTCCTGATCGCCCCAGGCGACGCCCTTTTCGAGAAGCTCGAAAGCACGCTTGATGTCAACGACTTCCGGGATGCTGTTGATAACGGGATCTTCAACGCCTGTGACTCTGTTGCGGTTCTGCAGATCCAGGCGGTGCCTGCCGCTGTCACCGATGAGGATCGCGGCAAGAGTCTTAAGCGACAACAGATCGGAGTTTTGTTCGATGTTGCGCTCAAACAGCTTGATGATCTCCTTTTTCTCTTCGACGTTGGAATCCGATGTGAGATGCCATTTGGTCACGGCCTCGGCGTAATTGAGCTCGCGGAGCTGTCTCTTGTTGAAAAGAACGGTATTGGCCTTGTCGGGATTGAGATCCTGCTCGTTTGCGCGGGCTCTGACATCGCCGTACTTCCTGCAGTAGTATTCGGCTTTGCGCTGGTCTATCATGCCGTACCTGCCGCTCTCATAAGCTTCCATAAGCTCGAAAGCATATGTTCCGGAGTAATTGCTTGCCTGGTCGAGATAAAGCAGAGTGTCATCGGTCGAAAAGCCGCATTTGACGTTGTCTTTCTCAGATCCGCCCGATAACTGACCCAGCCTTACCGTAGCCTCTTTGTTGTTGTGATATGCGGCGAGGTGATACCAGCTGACTGCGTTGTAAACATCGGCATCAGTGCCTTTCCCGAGCTCGTACATCTGCCCGACTTTGTAAGCCGAAGGACCGTCGCCGCTGACGGCTGCTTCCTTGAAATAGCGCATGGCCTTTTGAAAGTCCCTGAGTTCTTCGCATTTCGCGGAATAGAAGGCTTCACCCAAATCTGCCGCGAAGGCCTTGGGCTCCATTGAATAGCCTTTCTCAAGACATGAAATGGCTTTTTGCTGATCTTCCTTGGATGCGTCGTCACAGCCGAGGATCAGAAGAGCAAGGGCTTTCATGGCCTTTGTGTTGTCCTTCTCTATTGCTTTCTCGTACCACTCAACTGCGTCCTTATAAGATGCCAGGGATTTCTTATCCTGAGCCGCATTGCAATAGTGTCCGGCCAAAACGACCTGTGCTTCGGGATAACCGAGCTCGGCGGCCTGCTTGACCAGAGGGAACCATACGTTTATGTTCTGGTTCGGATCCGCTTCGTTATGGTGGCACCAGTGAAGACCGTAAAGGGCGCGGACATTATCCGGTTCCTTATCCAGTACTTTCCGGTAAAGTCCTGCGGCAAGAGCTTTGTTCTGATTTACGTTCCTGCCTTCGCGGTAATAGTACGCGACTTTAAGAAGATATTCCGTATCGTTAACATAGGGAGAATCATCCTTAAGAGGCTGGCCGCATTTGACGCAAAAGCCTGCAAACGGGGGATATTCGATGTTGCATCCGGGGCATCTCTTCATAACTTCACCTTCTTTGAGCAAGGCCGGTCAGGGCCATGGAGTGATGATTCTATATTATATCTGCGACCGTATAATTTCTATTGGAAAATAACCTTCCCATGTAGTAAGATGATTGAAAGGCAAAGGCGCCAATATAGGGTGCCTTTGTCTTTTTTTGTTGGTTTGGAAAGGAGAGCGGTATGGCAGCATTTGACAGGGTTTTATCCGGAATTCCGCAGATGGATACGCATTTCGACAACATCCGTTTGGGCGATAACGTCGTCTGGCGTGTTGATAACCTTGAGGAGTTCAAGCTCTTCATGAAGCCTTACGTGAAGCAGGCGATTGCAGACAAGCGCAACCTGATATATTTCCGCTTTGCGGGACACGAGCCTCTCCTTGAAGAGCAGGAGGGACTCAAGATAATCAAGGTCGAGTTAAATCACAGGTTCGAAAATTTCACGGTCGAGATCCGCAAGCACATAACGCGCGAAGGGCGCGATGCTTTCTACGTTTTCGACTGCCTGTCAGAATTACAGACCGCGTGGGCGACCGACCTCATGATGGGCAATTTCTTCCAGGTAACATGCCCTTATCTGTTCATCTTAGATACGGTCGCTTTCTTCCCGTTGATCAGGGGCAAGCATTCTTTCCAGGCGATAGCGAAGATCAGGGATACCACGCAGCTTTTCCTTGACGTTTACGCGGACAGGGAGAACGTATACGTAAGACCTGACAAGGTGTGGAACCGTTATTCCGAGACTATGTTCCTGCCGCATCTTTATGTGCCCGCAACGGGTGATTTCAAGCCTATATTGGACGGCGTTCTCGCAAGTCATTTCTATCAGGTATTGAGCAACAATGAGGCATCCCCGGACCGCAATAACATGGACAGCTGGGACAGGTTCTTCAACATGGCCGAGAGCATGTATGAGAACGGAATGGACGTCACGGAAGCGTGCCACAGGATGTGCAACATAATGATGTCCAGAGATGAGAGGATGCGTGAGATGATCAAGGCGAACTTCAAGCCGCAGGATTATCTGGCGGTCAGGAAGCGCATGATCGGCACCGGCATGATCGGAGGCAAGGCCTGCGGAATGCTGCTCGCGAGAAAGATAATCGAGAATAAGCGGCCTGACATCTACGCGAAATTCGAGCCGCACGATTCGTTCTACATAGGCTCGGACGTCTTCTATTCCTTCATCGTCGAGAACCATTTCTGGGACCTCAGGATAAGACAAAGAAGCCATGAGGAATATTTCTCCGTCGCAGAGGAATTCGCGGATAAACTGATGACCGGCAAGTTCTCCAGGGAGATGGAAGAGCAGCTCGTAAAGCTCCTCGAATACTACGGTCAGGACCCCATAATCGTAAGGTCCAGCTCCATTCTTGAAGACGGCTTCGGCAATGCGTTTGCGGGCAAGTACGAATCCGTGTTCTGCTCGAATTCGGGCGACATGGACCAGCGACTGGAAGAACTCGAGAATGCCATACGCACCGTCTATGCGAGCACCATGAGCAAGTCGGCGCTCGATTACAGGAGCAGGCGAGGCCTTCAGGACAGGGATGAACAGATGGCGCTTCTTGTCCAGAGAGTGTCCGGTTCTTACTACGACGAGTACTACATGCCATGCGTCGCGGGCGTGGGTTATTCGTACAGCCCGTATCGCTTCATGGAAGATCTTGATCCCAACGCGGGAATGCTTCGTCTGGTAATGGGACTCGGAACGTCCGCGGTGGACAGGACAGAAGGATCTTACCCGAGACTCGTAAGTCTCGATAAACCGCAGGCGACGACGTCAAAGAACTGCACCGAAAAGCATCAGTTCTCGCAGCGAAAACTAGAACTCATGAACCGCGCTTCGAGAAAGCTCGAGCAGCTGTCTCCGGACATAGTCAAACCATATCTTCCGCAGTTCATGAGAGGACTTCTTTTCGAGCACGATTACGATGCGGAAAGCATGTTCAGGGACAGGGGCCAGAGCAGGACGGTCGAATTTGTATCATGCCTTGGGATCGTCAAAAAGGATGACCTCATGCAGAAGATGCAGGGCATACTTCAGGCGATACAAAGCGAGTACGACTATCCGGTCGATACCGAATTCACCATTAATCTGTCCGAAGACGGCGATTACGTCATCAACCTTCTTCAGTGCAGGCCGCTCCAGGTCTATAAGGATTCGGAGGAGATGGAGATCCCCGAGAATGTTGAAAAGGACAAGATCTTATTCGAGTGCAGGGGCTCTTCGATGGGACTGTCAAGATTCGAGAAGATAGACATCATTGTCTCTGTCGATCCTGTCGCATATTACAACATGCCTTACAAGGACAAGTACAAGGCGGCCAAGGCCGTCGGATGCGTCAACTGGGCGATGCGCGGAAAGAACAAAAAGATGCTGCTTCTGACGCCGGGAAGGATAGGAACTTCATCTCCCGAGCTTGGCGTTCCGGCGCAGTTTTCCGACATCAGCGAATACGAAGCGGTCTGCGAGATATCAGATTCCAGGGCGGGATACAACCCGGAGCTCTCTTACGGCAGCCACTTCTTCCAGGACCTTGTTGAGGCGGGCATTCTTTACAACGCCATTTTCGAGAACGAGAAAACAAAAGCATTCAATCCTGACATGCTGTCGGAGTATAAGAACATCTTGTGCGACCTCGATCCGCAGCATGAGGAAGTTAAGGATATCGTTCACGTGTACGACGTCTCGGATCAGGGCTTCATGCTGGTCAACGACATGAGCAAGGAGAAGATCCTCTGCTACCGGAACAACGCTTAAGAATTATTTAAGGAATACACAACATTTAGCTAAAGATTTCTCAATACCGCGGGGTTATAGTTAAGCCATAAACAACACAAAGGCGGTTTGACTGTGACTACAGAAGCGAAAAACAATTACGGAAGATTCCTCCTGCTCTGGGCAGGCGAATTCATCTCATGCATCGGCGGCGGACTTACGAGCTTCGGCCTTGGTCTTTATATTTTCCAGAAGACCGGAAGCGCTGCGGACATGGGTCTTCTGACTCTCCTCGGATTTCTTCCCGGCCTTATCTTAAAGGTTCCCGCGGGAGTGCTCGCCGACAAGTACGACAGACGCCTTCTCATGATGATCGGCGACGGTCTGTCAGGCCTCGGCGTTCTGTTTATCCTCATCTGCATGTTAAGGGGCGATGCCGCTCTCTGGCAGATCTATCTCGGAACGACGGTCAGCTCGGTATTCTCGGCTCTTCTCGAACCCTCATATACAGCAACGATCACAGACCTTCTCACCAAAGAACAGTTCTCCAAGGCGAACGGTCTCGTATCGATCGCAGGGAGCTCGAGATATCTTTTCTCGCCCGTCATTGCGGGATTCCTTCTTGCGGTAAGCGACATCAAGCTTATCCTCATCATAGACATCTGCACTTTCTTCCTGACCGTTGTCGTCGCTGCAGTCGTAAGACGCGGCATCAAGGTCAGCACCAAAAAGGAATCCGAGCCTTTCATGAAGAGCATGAAGGAAGGCTGGATGGCAGTTGCCGGAAACAAGGGAATTCTGATACTCATCCTGGTAACATCGCTCATAACACTTTTCATGGGAGTCTTCCAGGTATTGGGCGAGCCGTTCGTACTCTCATTTGCCGATTCCAAGACTCTCGGGATCGTTGAGACGGCAGCGGCTTCCGGCATGCTCGTAACGAGCATCATCCTCGGCATCAAGGGCATCAAGAAGCACTTTGTAAGGGCGCTTTGGATGGGCCTGGCGTTATCCGGGATCGGCATGGCATTGTTTGCCGTTACCCAGAACAAGCTTGTAATCTGCCTTTTCGGATTCATGTTTTTCGCTTCTATCCCGTTTGCAAACAACAGCCTCGATTACCTTGTCAGGACAAACATTCCCGATGAGCTTCAGGGCCGCGCATGGGGCTTCATAGGATTCATCTCACAGCTCGGATATGTTGTCGCTTACGCGCTTTGCGGAGTCACAGCGGACATGGTCGGAAAGGCAACAGGAATGGGCGTCGGGACAGGCGCCGGACTGACGATAATATTCTCGGGCGCGTGCCTTGTCATAGTCGCGCTCATCATGTCCAGGATTAAGAAGATCAGGCAGCTCGAGAAGAGCAGCGTTGAAGCTTAAACGATAATGTACCCCTGGCTGCTCTGGAAGTAGGTGTGTGTCCTGTTTCTGCCGACGTTCACCTGCATGACTATCCTCTCGCCCGGATGGAACTGAAGCGATTTCTGATAGTCTGCGTGACGGGATGAAACCCAGGTGAGAGCCGGGCCTCTGTCAACGTGATAATAGATGGTTACGGGACCGATTGGAACGCTGATGGGAGCGCTTCCTCCGGGACCGATCCTGATATTGCCGAGATTCAAAGTCTTGATCGTAACGCTGGCGCTGGGGTTCTGTGCAGTGCAGATTACTTCCAGCAAAGCTTCCTGCGCAGAGGGTGCGCCGGGGATGGCCGGAGCTTGAGCAGCGGCCTGCTGAACAGGCATTGCAACAGGCTGGCCCACGGGCTGTGATGCAGCGGATCTGTTGACTTTGGATCCGCACTTTGAACAGAAAAGATCTTCATCAGGTACAAAAGAACCGCACTTGCCGCAAAACATAACCTGTCCTCCCGGAAATAGAACCTAAAAGGATTATATCACTGCAATCTGTTTGGGGCTTGCGGTTATTCGGCCTCGGGTGCGGCTTCTTCAACTGCCGCAGAATTCTTCTGTTTATTCCAGGCCGAATGGAACTTGAAAGTGTAGATTATTGCATATACGGCGATCAGGAGGACAATAATTCCGCCGGGCTTGCCGGTCATGACGACCAAAACGGCGATGTTGAAAACGGCATATACGGCAAGAAGAATGGCCGCGACGCGGCTCTGGAGCAGATGGATGAGAACAGACATGACTATAACGAAAACCGCGTCATAGATAACATTGTAGTTTTTATCCTTGACGACGTTCAGGATAACGGATGCGACTGCAATGGCATAGCCAAGAAAGGCACAAGCGGTGATGTTTCCGCGGACAGATTTCATCTCTTTGGACTTCAGGAATTCTCTTCTGGTCATAACTGTCCCTCCCGGATAAAAGAAACAATAGCGGGGCCGTTCATAACACCCTAAATTATAACATCCCTGCCATAGTGATAGAATGAAGGCGGGAAACTTAAGTGGAGAATTTGATATTTATATATGAAAATTGAAACGGAAAGACTATATCTTCGCGAAATGAGTATGGACGACTACGACGCGCTCTATAAGATTATCGCCGATAAGGAGATCATGGTGCATTATCCTTATGATTTTGATGAGGAGAGAGTGCGCGGCTGGATCGAACGCAACATGAACCGCTATAAAGATAACGGTTTCGGTCTTTGGGCGGTGTGTCTGAAAGAGACCGGCGAGGTGATAGGCGACTGCGGTCTGACTTTGCAGAACATCGAAGGCATCATGCTGCCCGAGATCGGTTATCACATAAGGAGAGATCACCAGCGCAAAGGCTTTGCAAAGGAAGCTGCTTTGGCAGTGCGGGACTGGGCTTTTGAAAATACCGATTACCCGGCGCTGTACTCATATTGCAAATACACAAATACCGGCTCAATAAAGACTGCGGAATCGATCGGGATGCATTTCGAGAAGGAGTATCCTGATGAGGCAAATGAGATAACACATGTCTCGGTAATCTGCAGGGAGGAATGGGAGAAATAAAATGGACTATGAGATAAGACTTGTAACGATCGATGATTACGATTCTTTGTTTGAGCTTTGGAACTCGACTGAACAGAGCCGCAGGGCTTTAAATGCCGTGGACGATTCAAGAGAGGGTATAGACAAATACTTAAAGAGAAACCCTAACACCTGCTTTGCCGCAGTGAAGGACGGAAAGATAATAGGCGTGATCCTCACAGGTCACGACGGAAGAAGAGCGATAATCCATCACATGTGCGTTCATCCTGATTGCCGCCGCATGGGCATAGCGGCAAGGCTTGTTTCCGCAGCTGAAGATGCGTTGAAAAAAGAAGGCATCAACAAGATATTCGGGCTGGTATTCAAGGACAATGACGGAGCGAACGCATTCTGGGAATCGCAGGGTTATTCGCTCAGGACTAATCTCAATTACCGCAACAAGAGCTTAAATGACGGAGTTCCCACCGGAGAATAATATGTTTGATCCGAAGACAGACAAGTTCCCTTATCCGTTGGAGACGGACAAGCACTATCTGGAAGTGCACAGGAACAGAGGATACGTTTTCGATACGAACTATCCTTATATCGACAAGTCATCTTCTTTCAGGTTTAAGCAGGGTGTGGTACGCTTCCTGCTCAATGCTTTTGTTTTTTGGATCGCAGCCATAAGGCTCGGGCTTAAGATCGAAGGCAGGGACAACATCAAAAAGCACAGGGAGGTTCTTAAGAACGGTGTCGTATCAATAGCAAATCATGTGCATATGTGGGACTACATTGCCGTCATGACGGCGATCCGGCCGTTTAAGTCCAATCTTCTTGTATGGGCGCCCAATGTCAACGGCGAGAACGGCACGCTTATCCGCATGGTCGGAGGCATACCGATCCCCGAAGGCAATACCGCCGCGACGAAAACTTATCTGAAGGCCGTCCGCAGCCTTTTGAAAGAGGATCACGGCTGGCTTCATATCTACGCGGAAGGCAGCATGTGGGAGTACTACAGACCGGTCCGCCCGTTTAAGCGCGGCGCGGCTCATATAGCCTGTGACTGTGACAAACCGGTATTGCCGCTGGGGTTCTCCTATCGCGAGCCCGGCTGGATCAGAAAGAATATTTTCAGACAGATAGCAACGTTTACGCTCCATGTGGGCGAGCCGTTGTTCCCGAATAATGAGTTAAGCGCAAAGGAAAGAGAGAAAGACCTGACGGTAAGATGCCACAATGCCGTATGTGCTTTGGCCGGCATCGAGCCGGAAATGAATCTATACCCCGCGTTATTTGACGATTCAAAGCGCGTTGATTACTATACTTCAACGTATGGAGCCGGATACAAGGGGTCACACTAAAAGGAGAGAATATGTTAATCAAAAGGTTTATAAGTAAGATCTCAGCGATGGCGGTATTGACGGGCATCCTGCTCTCATTGACCGGCTGTCCGCCCAGGCCGTCGCAGACGGCAACAACACAACAGGAAATATACACGACTGTGGAATCATCAGTTGAAACAACTGTTGAGCCAACTACCGGAACAACGGTTCCGCCCATTGATCTCGGCGAGGACCTCTCCCAATACGATCTTAAAGACGACGATTCTTTTGAGACGGTCGTCTCAAAGATGGAGCATAAATACGGAGTCGACATCGTTTACGGCAATGACGTCAGGACTGAATTTGTGGACGAGAACGAGACTTTAACGGTTAAACCGAATAACAATCTGAAGGATGTTGAGGCTGCGCTCAGATCCATGGATGAGGGTTTAGGCGCTCTCCCCAAGGGATTCTTAAAGCAGCTTCCGTATGGCAAGCATAAGATACTGAAGATCTATATGACAGGCCCGATCACCGTCAACGGAACTGCCGGAGCCACTATCCCGGCGTTTACCAGCGACTCAGACGACGAGCTCTACCTTACGATAGAGGTCCTGGATCAGGGCGTGATCAATGTGCCTACGGTCCTGCACGAGCTTACGCATATCGTTGATTTCAAGCTCAAGCATGACGGCCTGTTAAAGGAGGATGAATGGGCAAAGCTCAATCCGGAGGGCTTCACTTACGATAACTCCTACGGGGACAGCCTTGCGGGCAAGAAGGATCCCAAGTACTGCTATTCAACGGAACACTATATTCCCCGCAACACGGATAATTCCAACAATGACATCTGGTTCTACTACTGCTATTCCAAGGTCAACGCATATGAGGACCGTGCAACCTTGATGGAGAACCTTATCATATTCAAGATGTGGAAATACGAGGTTGCCCCTAGTCTTTATCAGTGCCCGCACGTAAAGGAAAAGCTTAAGTATTTCTTAGAGCTTATCGAAAAGGATTTCGCCATGACCCGGGAAGATAAAGAGGCTTGGCAGAATGCTTACTACGCATTAACATAAGGCAATGCAAATGGAAGAACTGTTGATTGAACTTAAAGACAACGAATGGCCCTTTGAATATACGGAGCGCGACAGAAGCATCGCGAGGGCGATATGTATTGATGATGAAGGAATGTGCTATTTTGTCAGGGTGAACCGCGATGATTATTTCGGCAAGGCGACCCTGATCGAGACATCCGGGGGCGGCATAGAGCCCGGCGAAGATCCCAATACCGCGATCTTGCGCGAGCTTAAGGAAGAACTGGGTGCAGAGACTGAAGTGATATGCAAGATAGGTGTTGTCAGCGACTACTATAATCTTTTGCACCGCCACAACATCAATCACTATTTTCTCTGCAGGATAAAGTCTTTCGGCGAGACCAACATGACCAGGCAGGAGATCGAGGATTTCCACATGTCCACGCTGAAGCTGACATACGATCAGGCCGTCAGCGAGTACGAAAAAAGCAGACAGACTCCGATCGGACGCTTGATCGCAAACCGTGAAATGCCGATACTTGTGAGAGCTAAAGAGATACTGGACAAAGAAGGCTTAACCTTATGATACTTATCAGACAATACAGATCGGAAGATGCCACTATCATATGCAGCTGGATCCGTTCGGAGGACGAGCTGTACAAGTGGTCTGCGGACAGGTACAACATGTTTCCGCTGCCCGATTACATGATGAATATCAGTTATTCGGAACAGTTGAAGGACGGCAGGTTCTTCCCGTTTACCGCAATTGACGATAACGATAATGTCGTGGGTCATTTCATAATCAGATATCCTGTTGAAGGCGATGACACCACCGTCCGGTTCGGCTTTGTAATCATAGATCCCAAGTACAGAGGCAGAGGCTATGGCAAGGAGATGCTCAAACGCGGGATCAAGTACGTAAAAGAGGAACTCAAAGCTGCAAAGATCGATCTGGGCGTTTTCGAGAATAATCCGGGTGCAAATCACTTGTACAAATCCCTGGGATTCAAGACTTACGGGTATAAAAATGTCGAGATGCCTGCCGGTACATGGAAATGCATCGAGATGGTGCTGAACCTCCACGATTGAATGAACCGGCATCGGACTATATAATTATTTCTCTAAAATAAGGGCAAGGAGTCAAAGGGGTAGTGAGAGTAGAAAAGAAACGTTTTGGGACAGTGATGTCATTGATCCTTTGCGTTGTCATGCTGTGCTCATGCTCAAACTTCTCGTTTGACATGTTCAGCCCCAGCAAGCCTACTCAGGATACGGGATATTCCCTGCCTGAGACCTCGCCGACTACCGAGACGACGTCGCTTTCCGATCTGGAATCGGATGTATTGGACCCTCTTACCGATGAGCAGGCGATGCAAGGCTTTACGAATTACCTGTATTTCAAGATCAAGAATCTGCAAAAGATCTTAGATGAGGACAAGACGCCATGCACATGGGGCATCTCATCGAGCGATAAAAAGACGATAGTCATCATGTTCAAGTCCAACACGGGTGCCCTGCTCAGATACTATATCGACCGCAAGACCGGAAAGACCTATACCACGATGTATGTTGTTGAGACGAACTCATATATCCGCACGAGAGAAACGCTCAATGTAAGGGAATATATCGACAGGAAGCCGACGCCCACGCCGGTGGTCATCAAGCCGTCCGGCAAGACGACATCCACTCCTACTCCCAAGCCGAAGGTCAAGGTGACAACCGCGGTCAGTAAGACCAGTTCGTTCGGAGGCTCAAAGCACGCTTATAAGATCCCGAAGGTATCCATCTCGGGCAAGAACACTTCTTCCGCCAATAACAAGATGAAGAAGGAACTGAGCAAATTTGCGACCTCAGGAGCCCACGCCCGTGAGATAACTTACACATACCATGTTACGGGCAAGGTCGTCTCGATCCTCGTGCACATTTCTAACCACGACACCGATTCATACGACAATTACAAGGCGTATAACATATCGATAAAGACGGGCAAGCTCATGAGCGACAAGGCCGTGGTCAAGGCGGCAGGAAGCTCAACGAGGAGGTTCTTTGCAAAGGTGAAGACCACGTATAAGAATTTCGGAGGCGGGTCTTCAGCTCCGTCTGCCGATGCAAAGAAATGCAGGAAGAAAAATCTCAAGAGAGTATCGTACAAATACATCGATCCTTACATCGGCAAGAGCGGCCATCTGTGCTTCATAGGGTATGTTGATTTCTACGGCGGATCCGGTTCGGGCCGCAGGATCTTCGATTCGGTAAAGAAAAAGAGCATCTGACGCCTCCAAGGTAACCAAACTTAACATATTGATATCCGGAATGTAAATTTCGGTTGGTGGACTGCTCGTATTTTTGCAATTACACTTATGTCAAGAATAATTGCAAAGGTGGGATATGTATGAGAAAACACTATTTGGACAACATCAGATGGGTCACGGTCGTAGTCGTGCTCCTCTATCATGTTCTTTATATGTACAACGCTGAAGGGATACTTGGCGGAGTCGGAAAGATCACCAACCTGAACGTTCAGCACTATGACGCATTAATGTACCTCGTTTATCCGTGGATAATGCCGGTGCTTTACATCGTTGCGGGAATCAGCTCAAGGATCGTTCTCGAAAAGCATACGGCGAAGGAATTCATAAAGAGCAGGACAAGAAAGCTCCTGGTTCCTTCGACGATCGGAGTTTTCGTGTTCCACTTCGTTCAGGGATACGTAAGCATGTCATTCGGTGATGCGTTTACGGCACTAGCAAAAGAAGGAGTACCTGCTCCTGTTATCTTCATGATAATGGTCGCATCAGGAAGCGGAGTGCTCTGGTTCTGCCATCTCCTGTGGATCTACAGCCTGATCCTCGTACTTGTCCGCAAGATCGAGAAAGGCCGTCTTTTAAGCCTCGGCGCAAAGGCGCCCATATGGCTCATCATTCTGCTCGTTCTCCCGCTTTGGGGAGCAGCGCAGATCCTTAACGCACCCATAATCCCGGTCTACAGGTTCAGTTATTATCTTGCATTCTTCCTGGTCGGATACTATGTATTCTCGAACGATGAAGTCATCGAAAAGCTCAAGAAATATGCCGCACTGTTCATCGCAGCCGGAACTGTTTTGTGCATCGGCTTCACGGTCATGTATTTCTGGGTAAGAGGCGGAATGAACTATGCGGATAAGCCCGTAAATGTCGGGCCTCTCTATGCCTCATGCTCTTACTTCGGATCTCTTGCGATGCTCGCGGGCTTTGCAAGGTTCGGCGATGTCAGAACCGGGTTCACAGAGTGGATGAGCAAGAGAAGCTTCGGACTTTATGTCTTCCACTATCTGGGGATATCTTCTATGGCGCTTATTTTCGCCAAGCCCATGTTGTTGCCTGCACCTCTTTGCTATATCATCAGCTTAATCGCAGGATTCGCGTTCGGTTACGGCCTCTATGAGATAATCTCAAGGATCCCGTTCTACCGCTGGGCCGTTCTGGGCATCAAGAAGGAGAAAAAGAATGTTCAAAGATAATCTGATCCATCTGCGGAAGATCAATCAGCTGACGCAGGAAGATGTAGCCGATAAGATCGGTGTCACAAGGCAGTCCGTTGCAAAGTGGGAATCCGGCGAGACCGTGCCTGACCTTGATAAATGCAGGCTGTTGGCTGAGCTTTTCGGCGTGACTTTGGACGATCTTGCGAATTTCGAACCTGAAGATAATATGGGGATCGGAGTTCCGCCAAAGGGCAAGCACATGTTCGGGATGGTCACGGTCGGCGACAAGGGCCAGATCGTGATCCCCGCAAAAGCCCGCAAGCTCTTTGAGATATCCGCAGGCGACCAGCTTGTCATCGTCGGCGACGAAGGCCAGGGACTGGCCATCCTCAAACCCGAGTATTTTCTGTCCATGGCGCAGATAATCGAAAAACAGAAGAACGATAACTCCAACTAAGTGGTAAACTCTTTATATTATTTGAAGAATTATCTCTTGGGGGAGCTGTATGTACTACAAGATCGGTGAGAGGATCGAACCTTTCGAGCCTACGACGTTTGATAACATTCCTTTTCAATACATAGCAGTTATCGGATCCGAAGAATGGATCAGTTCCAACCGCAAGTTCGACATGGGCATTGAATGGGATATCAATGTCGATGAGATCTCCGCCACGGGCTGTGAGGTCAACATCGATTCGCTTACCGGAACGTTCTATATCCCGAGCCGTGACAACATCAACGAGGTCTACCACAAGTTCGCTTTTGCCTTGGACGAGAAAGGAATCGTCTTTATTGACGATGAGGGCTTTGCGTCCAAGATCATCGAGAAGCTCTCCAGGAGCAAGAAATACATCAATCCCTGCCTCGAGAAATTCATTTACGATTTCTTAGAGAGCATAATCCACAGGGACTATAAGATCTTAGAGAAGTTCGAGATCAAGCTCGACTCAATGGAGGATGACATCTTAAAGGGTGAAGACGAGGAATCGGTAATCGAGCTCAGCGACATCAGGAGCCAGATCAGAGACTTGAGGATCCACTATGCGCAGCTCCTCGATCTGAGTCAGGAGTTAGAAGAAAACGAGAACGAATTCTTCAAGGAAGACAACGAGAGATACTTCCATCTTGTCAGCCAGCGCGTCAGGACCCTTTACGACATGACGACATCTCTTGCCGACTATACGAGCCAGATAAGGGACTTGGGCCAGGCACAGATCGATCTCAAGCAGAACAAGATAATGACGATCCTCACGGTCATCACGAGTATCTTCATGCCGCTTACGCTCATTGCCGGCTGGTATGGAATGAACTTCGTTTACATGCCCGAATTCCAGTCTCCCATTGCTTATCCGATAGTCATATGCGTATCCGTGCTTATAGTCATCGTCAGCCTTATCTTCTTTAAACGTAAGAAGTGGCTCTGATTAGTGGTATACTTCACAGGAGAGACAAATGACCGTTAAAGGTCTTGCCGGAGGAATAAGGATATGGGGCTGATGCCCAGAAAATTAACTTCTTCGCAGATCATCGTTCTCGGTTTCCTGGGAGCGATACTGCTCGGAGCGTTTCTTTTGATGCTCCCGATTTCCACTGCTGACGGACAGGGCGCTACTTTTGCAGATGCTGTATTTACCGCAACGTCAGCCACCTGCGTTACGGGTCTGGTCGTTCAGGATACCGCAACGTATTGGTCAGGATTCGGTCAGGGCGTAATCCTTGTCCTGATCCAGGTCGGAGGAATGGGCGTTGTAACCTTTGCCGTAGCCATAACGGTGGCTTCCGGCAAGAAGATCGGACTGATGCAGAGAAGCACGATGCAGGAAGCGATCTCAGCTCATCAGATGGGCGGAATCGTAAAGCTTACGGGATTCATCCTCAAGACTTCAGCGATAATCGAAGTTACGGGCGCCGCGCTTCTGGCTCCTGCTTTCATCAAGGAATTCGGCGTAGGCAAAGGAATTTGGTATTCGTTCTTCCATTCCATCTCGGCATTCTGCAACGCCGGTTTTGACCTCATGGGAATCAGGGAGAAGTATTCTTCGCTCACGGGTTTTTCGGATAATCTGCTGGTCAACATAGTCATCATGGCGCTGATCATCACAGGCGGTATCGGATTCCTGGTCTGGGATGACATAAAGATCAACAAGTTCCATTTCAAGAAGTTCCGCATGCAGACAAAGATAGTCCTTATCACATCGGCTGTTCTGATCCTTTTGCCTGCGGTTTATTTCTTCCTTCAGTTTGCGGGAATGGACATCAAGTCAAGGATACTCAATTCGCTTTTTCAGTCTGTTACCACCAGAACGGCGGGCTTCAACACATACGATCTGACCAAGCTCAATTCGGGCGGCATCTCCATAATGATCGTGCTCATGCTGATCGGAGGCTCTCCGGGATCTACCGCCGGCGGTATGAAGACCACGACTTTAGCGGTAGTTCTCCTTACTGCGTTCTCGGTATTCAGACGCAAGGAGCAGACGTCCGTTGCCGGAAGGAGCATCGCTGATTCCGTTCTACGCAACGCCATTGCGATAGTGACGATGTATCTGATCCTTTTCCTGACGGGCGGCATCGTCATCACCGCCGTGGAAGGTCTTCCCATGATGACCTGCATGTTTGAGGCAGCATCGGCTGTCGGAACGGTAGGACTTACTCTGGGCATTACCCCGCAGCTCAGTACTGTTTCACGCATAATCTTGATAATCCTCATGTATATAGGCAGAGTCGGCGGATTAACGCTCCTCTTCTCGGCTTTGACGCCGGGCCAGAGCAGTATGGCTAAGCTGCCGCAGGAAAAACTAACAGTCGGATAAGGAGAAGAATCTATGAAATCGATCTTATTGATAGGACTTGGCCGTTTCGGAAAGTATATCGCTCAGAAGCTTACCAGCATGAACCATGAGGTAATGGCTGTCGATCACGATGAGAACCGCATCAATTCGGTCTTGCCCTTCGTTACGAACGCGCAGATCGGCGACAGCACAAATGCCGAATTTATGCAGTCTCTCGGAGTTGATAATTACGATGCCTGCATTGTTGCGATCGGCGATGATTTCCAAGGTTCATTAGAGACAGCATTCCTTCTTAAAGAGCTCGGCGCGAAAAAGGTTATCGCCCGTGCTTCCAAGGGCACGCAGGAGAAGATCCTGTTAAGGAACGGTGCTGACGAAGTCGTTTATCCTGAGAAGCAGCTCGCGGCATGGACCGCGATCAAGTGCACATCAGACAACATTCTGGACTATATCCAGCTTGAAGAAGGCTATGCGATCTTTGAGCTTGCTGTCCCTACCGAATGGATCGGCAAGAATGTCATCGAGATCGACATCAGAAGAAAGTTCGGCATAAACATCTTAGGCGTAGTCAAGAACGGCAAGATGAACATGAACATAACGCCGGAATATCTTTTCGAACCGAACACGTCCGTATTCGTATTAGGGCAGGAGAAGGTCGTCCACAAGTGCTTTAAGGTATAACCTCTGACTCCACGGAGCGTAGGTAACAATCGGGACTCCTCTATGCTATCTTCGATGCGTAAGGAGGTGATAAGCCATGGATAAATATGTGACCGGAGCCGTCATCAGAAAGCTTCGCGAAAAGAAGAAAATGACGCAGGAAGAGCTTGCCGGAAAACTCTTTGTAAGCAGCAAAGCGGTGAGCAAATGGGAGACCGGACAGGGCTTCCCCGATGTCAGCCTGATCGAGCCTTTGGCCAAGGCACTGGACATTTCCGTGATCGAGCTTTTGTCAGGTGAGGACATAAGAAATATCAACCGCTCTGCAAATATGGCGAGAGGAAAATTCTATGTCTGCCCGGTGTGCGGCAATGTAATCCAAACGGCCGGAGAAGCCGTTGTCAGCTGCTGCGGCATAACGCTTCCGCCACTGGAATCTGAAGAATGCGATCCCAGGCATCAGATAAAAGTAGAGACAGTCGAGGATGAGTATTACGTTACAGTCGATCACGTCATGACGAAGGACCATTACATTTCTTTCCTCGCGGCGGTGTCTGACCAGGGCGTTCAGTTCATAAAGCTCTATCCTGAAGGACCATGCGAAGCAAGATTCAGGATAGCCTGCGTCAGGAAGATGTATGCGTACTGCAACAGGCACGGACTGTTCAAGATTGCTGTCTGAAAAGATATAATGTATTCATGTCAGCAAAGAAGTCCGGTTCAAAACTGATAAGGTCACTCATTAAGGCGGCAGGTATTCTTGCCGCTTTCGTTGTTCTTGTCCTTGCCGGTGCGAGGCTGTATTTCAGGATCCCCGTAAGGTCTTATTACAAAGCATCCGATAAGGCATTTGCCATCCCCGGACTGTCTGACAACATGGTCCCGCAAGGTCTTGATTACATTGAATCCGAAGGCCTCTATCTTGTCTGCGGTTACCGGAAGGACGGGTCCCCGTCACGCATCTACCTGATCGAGAAACAGAGCGGCAAGTCAAAGGGCTATGTCGTTATGGGCGATCAGGACGGCAACGGAATGGCCATACATGCCGGCGGTCTTGCATATAACGGAAAATATCTTTATGTCGGCGGCAACGAGGAGCCGTTTGTGTATGTTTTCAATCTGTCTGACGTATTGTCTGCAGGTAACGGAGAGACAGTTAAGACCCTCGGAAGATTCGATACGAAATACGGGGATTACGAGATAAGAGCAGACTTCATGTGCTTCGCGGACGGAAAGTTTTTCGTCGGAGAATACTACAGGGATCCCAATTTCCCTACGCCCGATTCGCACAGATATACCGGATCGTCAGGGGAGACAACAAATGCCCTCATGTTCAGTTACCGCGTAAGCGATTCGGAATCTTCAGTGTTCGGCTTAGAGCCTGTCGCGGCCGAGGTCTATACGCTCCCCGGATTGGCGCAGGGCGTGGCAGTCTACGACAACAAGATCTGGATAACCAGATCTTACGCGGCCGGAACTTCAACTATCAGGTGCTACGACGTGTCCGGAAAGAGTGCAGGGGTTTTCGATCCTTCTGCAGGGGATGCGCAAGTTTATGTTCTTGACGGAAGCAGCTTGGTCACAGAGATAAAGGCGCCGCCGATGGCAGAGGAGATAATCTTCGTTGACGGGAAGATGCTTATAATGAGCGAGTCGGCATCGAACTTGTACATTTTCGGAAAGTTCACCGGCGGCAGATGGTGCTACGCAACGGATGTTAAAAAGCTTGGAGCATAAAAAGAACCCCTGAAGTGATCTCGTTCTTCAGGGGTCTTTTTATGTTGGAAATCCAATTGGCTTTTATGACTTATTATTCCTGGAAAAGAGGTGTTGAGAGGTAACGGTCTCCTGTATCGGGGAGGAGCGCTACGATCGTCTTGCCCTTATTCTCGGGGCGCTTTGCGAGCTCGATCGCTGCCCACAGAGCTGCGCCTGAGGAGATGCCTACGAGTACGCCTTCACTATGACCTAAGAGCTTGCCTGTTGCGAATGCATCATCATTGGTAACGGGGATGATCTCATCATAGACGCCTGTGTTGAGGACTTCAGGTACGAAGCCTGCACCGATGCCCTGGATCTTATGTGCACCTGCAGTGCCCTTACTCAGTACGGGAGAGTCGGCAGGCTCTACTGCGACGACCTTTACGGATGCTTTCTGTGACTTTAAGTATTCACCGACACCTGTAACGGTTCCGCCTGTGCCTACGCCTGCGACGAAGATATCAACTTCTCCGTCTGTGTCTTCCCAAATTTCGGGACCTGTCGTTTCTCTATGTGCCTTCGGATTTGCGGGGTTGATGAACTGGCCTGCGATGATGCTGTTCGGGATCTCGGCCTGGAGCTCCTCGGCCTTTGCGATAGCACCCTTCATGCCCTTGGCGCCCTCTGTGAGAATGAGCTCAGCGCCATAGGCCTTGATGAGCTGTCTTCTCTCAACGCTCATCGTCTCAGGCATTGTGATGATCAGTCTGTAACCTTTAGCTGCAGCTACGGAAGCAAGACCGATACCGGTGTTGCCGCTTGTAGGCTCAATTATGACGCTGCCTTCCTTAAGTCTGCCGGATGCCTCTGCGTCCTCGATGATAGCCTTTGCGACACGGTCTTTGACGCTTCCTGCGGGGTTGAAGTATTCAAGCTTTGCAACGAGCTTTGCCTCGAGACCAAACTGCTTTTCGAGGTGTGTGAGTTCAAGAAGCGGTGTCTTGCCGATAAGCTGGTCAGCTGATGTGTAGATCTTAGTCATGGTGATTCTCCTTTTTGCTTTGGTTCTAATAATATCAGTTATTTACCTTAATGTTCAGATGGCTGCGAAGCCCTTTTCGAGGTCTGAAATGATGTCATCGATGTGCTCTGTTCCGATCGAGAGACGGATCGTGTTCTGGTAGATGCCAACATCATTGAGTTCCTCTTCTGAAAGCTGTGAATGCGTTGTGCTTGCCGGGTGGATCACAAGGCTCTTAACGTCTGCTACGTTTGCAAGGAGAGAGAAGATCTCCAAGTGATCGATGAAATCGAATGCTTCCTTCTTGCCGCCCTTAACGTTGAATGTGAAGATGGAACCGCCGCCGTTCGGGAAATACTTCTTGTAGACTTCGTGATCGGGGTGGTCAGGAAGAGCCGGGTGGAAGACCTTCTCAACCTTCGGATGGTTTGTGAGGTATTCCAATACCTTATTTGTATTCTCGATGTGACGCTCAACTCTGAGTGACAATGTCTCTGTGCCCTGGAGGAGCAGGAATGCAGCGAAAGGTGAGATGGAAGAACCAGTGTCTCTCAAGAGGATGGCTCTGATGTAAACTGCGAATGCAGCGGGGCCTGCAGCCTCTGTGAACTTAACGCCGTGATAGCTGGGATTGGGTTCTGAGATCCAGGGATACTTGCCGGACTTAGCCCAGTCGAACTTGCCGGAATCAACGATAACGCCGCCCAATGTCGTGCCGTGGCCGCCGATGAACTTTGTAGCTGAGTGAACTACGATGTCTGCGCCGTACTCGATAGGTCTGATGAGGTAAGGAGTACCGAAAGTGTTATCGATAACGAGCGGGATGCCTGCTTCGTGAGCGATCTTAGCGAGTGCTTCGATGTCAGGAATGTCTGATGAAGGGTTGCCCAATGTCTCGATGTAGAGAGCCTTTGTGTTGGGTCTGATAGCTGCCTTGACCTCGTCCAAGTCATGGATGTTGACGAATGTTGTCTCGATTCCATAAAGAGGGAGTGTGTGAGCAAGAAGGTTCTCGGAACCGCCGTAGATCGTCTTCTGGGCTACGATGTGCTCGCCCTTGACTGCGAGAGCCTGGATCGTATAAGTGATCGCTGCTGCTCCTGATGCTACTGCGAGACCTGCAACGCCGCCTTCAAGTGCTGCAATTCTGTTCTCGAAAACTCCCTGTGTGGAGTTTGTAAGTCTGCCGTAGATGTTGCCTGCGTCTGCAAGACCGAAACGTGCCTCAGCGTGTGCTGAATTACGGAATACATAAGATGTTGTTGCATAGATCGGTACTGCTCTTGCGTCGCTTGCGGGATCCGGCTGTTCCTGGCCTACGTGAAGCTGAAGTGTTTCGAATTTGTAGTTATTGTTGCTCATAATGTTTTCTCCTTTGATTTTTGCTTTTGGTTTTTGGTTTTTATGGTTTTGTTTTTTGTTTGCTGTTGTTTGCATTAAAAAAGGGACCCTTTGCGTGCCCCTTCTCATCGTTCATTCACTTTTGACCGGATTCACATTCGTGTGTCCTGTTCGAGGTAGTGACAAGAGAAGCACTTAAGTTTAGTCATGCTACAACAAGGCATCATGCACATGCTGCCCATCACACACATTTCCATAGAAGTCTGATAATACTTAGACATGAGTTGCTCCTCCTTTCCCGGCTTTCGCCTACCTGTTTAGTGGGTAATATACACGACATCGAAAATGATGTCAACCCCTGATTCGAAAAAATTTTTCCACGTTGACTTTACGGGCTTTGCGAGTATTATAGTATTTACCAACCAAAACGGTAGGGATTAGGATAAATAGCGGCGTAAAAAAGCGCCCGGTATATATAAGGAGGATAAAATGATTTACGCTGATAACGCGGCAACGACAAAAATGAGCCGCTCGGCAATCGAAGCGATGCTTCCATATATGGATGAGATATACGGTAATCCTTCAAGCCTTTATTCTTTCGGACAGCAGGCTAAGGAAGCGCTGGAGTCGGCCAGAGAAAGAGTCGCTTCATGTCTGGGATGTGAACCCGGAGAGATAACTTTTACTTCCGGCGGAAGCGAAGCGGATAACCAGGCGATATTCTCGGCTGCAAGACAGGGCGAGAAGAAGGGCAAGAAGCACATCATCTCAACGGCTTTCGAGCATCACGCTGTATTGCACACATTGGATAAGCTTAAGAAGCAGGGTTTTGAGATCACGCTTCTTGACGTTCACAAGAACGGTATCGTAACCGCAGAGCAGGTTGCCGAAGCGATCAGGGAAGACACCTGCCTTGTAACCATAATGTTTGCGAACAACGAGATCGGAACGATCCAGCCGATAGAAGAGATCGGAAAGGTCTGCAGGGAGAAAGGAGTTCTTTTCCATACTGACGCGGTACAGGCTGCGGGTCACTTACACATAAATGTTAAAGAACAAAATATCGACATGCTCTCGCTCTCAGCGCACAAGTTCCACGGCCCGAAGGGCATAGGAGTTCTTTATGCAAAGAGAGGCATCATTCTGGACAACGTCATCAACGGCGGCGCGCAGGAGAGAGGCAAGAGAGCCGGAACAGAGAACATACCGGCGATAATGGGACTCGCTGCAGCTTTGGAGGAAGCAACTAAAAACATCGACGAGACAGCTGCCAAGCTTACAAAACTCCGCGACAGACTTATCGAAGGATTGGACAAGATTCCTTACGGCGAGCTGAACGGAGACAGGACAAGCCGTCTTCCGAGCAACGTGAATTTCTGTTTCGAGGGCATCGAAGGCGAGTCACTCCTTCTGCTCCTTGATGACAAGGGAGTCTGCGCATCTTCCGGAAGCGCATGCACTTCAGGCTCACTTGATCCGAGCCATGTACTGCTTGCGATCGGCAGACCTCACGAAGTAGCGCACGGTTCACTCAGGCTCTCGCTGGGTGAAGAGACGACTGAAGCGGATGTTGATTACCTGATCAATGCCGTTACTGAAGTAGTCACATATTTAAGGAACATGTCACCGTTCTGGCGTGACCTGGTAAACGGCAAGCGCCAGCACGTTTTCGCGGAATAAGAAAGGAGAATTGTTATGGCTTTATACAGTGAAAAGGTAATGGATCATTTCAGAAATCCGAGAAACGTTGGCGTTATAGAGGACGCTGACGGTGTAGGCGAAGCGGGCAATCCCGTCTGCGGCGACATCATGAAGATCTATCTCAAAATAGACAACGACATAATCACAGACGTAAAGTTTGAGACGTTCGGCTGCGGAAGCGCTATCGCCTCAAGTTCGATGGCAACGGAACTGATAAAAGGAAAGCCGATCTCGGAGGCTGCCGCACTGACAAACAAAGCGGTTACTGAAGCTTTGGACGGACTTCCCGCGCATAAGCTGCACTGTTCAGTACTGGCAGAAGAAGCCATCAAGCTCGCGCTGAAGGATTATTTCGACAAGAACGGAATCGAATACGACAAGAATGAATTCCCTGACGAGCCCCACTGCGCACACTGCGGAGAAGGCTGCGGGTAAAGCTTGGATTGTTGAGTTTGAGCCTGTTTTGTGGCAAGATTAACTCATAAGGACGGTACATAATGATGATGATATCAACCAGGGGACGCTATGCTCTCCGAGTAATAATCGATCTTGCAGAGAACACACAAGACAAGCTCATTCCGATGCATGCAGTAGCGGAGCGTCAGGGCGTGTCTCTTAAGTATCTGGAGAGGATCCTGCCCGAGCTCGTCTCTCATCAGCTGGTTGAAGGTGTTCACGGCAAAGGCGGCGGATATCGTCTTACCAAGGATCCCGCCGAGATATCAGTCGGTGAGATCTTGAGGATTACCGAAGGCGATCTCGCACCGGTAGCGTGTCTTGAGTGCAACGGACCTGAGTGCGAACGTGTTGACGACTGCCGAACGCTTCCCATGTGGAAGGAATTGAACGACCGCATCAATGCCTATCTTGACAGCGTAATGATCTCAGACCTTATGAAGAAGTGAGTTCCGACATGGATGCCGGAATCATCGAAAAGGATCTTCAGAAGGATCACGACTTTCACGACAGGCTTTTCAGCAGATTTACAAAAGCAATACGGACGTACGATATGCTCGCGCCCGGAGACAAGGTCGCCGTCTGCATCTCGGGCGGCAAGGATTCCATGCTCATGGCAAAGCTTTTCCAGGAGCTTAAGCGCCACGACAAGTTCCCGTTTGAACTGCTGTTTTTGGTGATGGATCCGGGTTACGCAGAAGAAGTCAGAGAGAAGATAGAAGACAATGCAAAGCTTTTGAATATTCCGGTTACCGTTTTCGAGAACAGGCTTTTCGATGCCGTTGGCGAATCGGAAAAGTCCCCGTGTTATCTCTGCGCGCGAATGAGAAGAGGCGCGCTCTATCAGAAAGCGAAAGAACTCGGATGCAACAAGATCGCGCTCGGCCATCACTACGATGACGTTATCGAGACGACTCTGATGAGCATGCTCTGGAGCGGACACATAGAGACCATGATGCCCAAGCTCAAGAGCAAGAACTATGAGGGGATGGAGCTGATCCGTCCGATGTATTTCATCAGGGAAGAAGATATCGAAGCATGGCGAGACAGATACGATCTTAAGTTTGCCGACTGCGCCTGCAAGGTGACAGACATCAGTAACGAAGAGTTCTCATCGAAAAGGAAAGAGACCAAAGAGCTTATACGTAAGCTGCGGCAGACCAATCCCGAGGTCGAAGCAAACATAATGAGCAGCATGGAAAACGTATACTTAGACAGCGTCATCTCATACACAAAGGACGGGGTCACATACAGTTTTCTCGACGGGTATTAATTCTGCCCCGATATTCTACAAATAACAACATAATAAGAAACTGACGGTAAAAAGGCTTTGATATAATGCGGGCATCAAGCCTTCAGGAGGTGCTGTTATGAGTATCGATCTGTCCAAGATGCCTAAGATTGGTTTTGGCCTTATGAGACTGCCCGAGAATGACGGCGTCATTGACTTGGAAAAGGTCTGCAAGATGGCGGACGCTTACATGGCCGCGGGATTCAATTACTTCGATACCGCGTATGTCTATCACGGCGGCAACTCCGAGAAGATCGTCAAGGAAGCCATCGTCAAAAGATATCCGAGAGATTCCTTTACGGTTGCCACGAAGCTTCCCGCGTGGTGCATCAATTCATTTGAAGACAGAGACAGGATATTCAATGAGCAGCTCGACAGATGCGGCGTCGATTACTTCGATTTCTATCTGCTCCACAGCATCGAGGACGGCAACAATTACAACAATTACGTAAAATACGACTGCTTCAACTGGGGCATTCAGAAGAAGGCCGAAGGCAAGATCAGGCATTTCGGATTCTCGTATCACGGAACTCCTGAGCTCCTCGTCAAGATCGTTGACAGCCACCCCGAGATCGAGTTCGTTCAGATCCAGCTTAACTATGCGGACTGGGACAACAAGATCGTTCATTCGGGCGAGCTCTATCAGATACTTGCCGAGCGCAATATTCCGATAATAGTCATGGAGCCCTGCAAGGGCGGCAAGCTTGCAAACCACGATGAGGAATGCGAGGCGATATTGAAAGGACTCCGTCCCGACAAGTCGGTCGCTTCATGGGCATTCCGTTATGTGGGAAGCCTTCCCGGCGTAACGACTATCTTAAGCGGCATGTCCACTCAGGAACAGATCGAGGACAACATGAACACCTTTAAGAATTTTGAGCCGCTCTCCGATGAAGAGAAAGAGGCGATCGAGAAGGTCAAGGAAGTCATGTTCCGTGTCGAGCTCATCGGCTGCACCGCCTGCAGATACTGTGTTGACGGCTGCCCCATGCATATCAGCATTCCCGATGTCATCAGCGCGATCAATACCAAGCGCAAATTCCCGGGCGACATCAGACCGAACTTCTTCTATGGCGGATTAGTCGAAAGAGACGGCAACGGCAAGGCTTCAATGTGCATCGGATGCGGCCAGTGCGAAGGCGTCTGCCCTCAGCATCTGCCGATAATCGACATAATGAAGGAAGCCGTGGAGAAATTCGAGACCAAAAACTGATGTGGTCTGACCGTCTCTTTTTGCCGTATACTATCCGGTATGAAAGTAGATAAGAAACAGCTGATCAAAACTCTCGCATTATGCCTTCTGGGTCTGGTGTTGTTTGCAGGCGCAGGAATACTTCTTGTTTTCGATATCGCAGAGAAAACAACGCCTCAGGAGAAGATCATGTACGGTGCGATATCGGCAGTACTGTCTCTTCTTTGCATCGTGACGGCCCTCATGTTCATATACATTTACTATCAGCAGAACATAAAGCCGAATAAGTATTCCGATGATCCCAAAAGCGATTACGACATCAAGCGCGAATCTGACATCCATAAGAGACTTCCCGGCAATGACATGTACGACGCCATAAGACGCTACAGGAGGAAAAATCACACCACCAGGGTCATAGCGATATCATTCTGCTGTGTTCTGGTCGTATTCCTTTTTCTCGCCAAGATGTCAGGCGAGATGCACATTGACTACAGGATAAGCATAGGCGTCTCCATAGTGGTAATAATATTGGCTTTCGGCATTTCCGGCAGACAGGAATTCTCTTATTCCCGCGAGATCGATTTCAAGAATGCCATCGCGAGATCAGGCGCGGATACCGTTCGCCTCAACGCAGACTTCATGATCGGCTCGCACTTCTATCTCAAAGACGGACTTGTCGTTCTCGGAAGAGACTATATGGTGATCTTTGCCAAGGCGCTTTGCGAGGTGATCGAAGTTGACCGCATAGCCCATGTCACAAAAGAGAGCGTTATGCAGCAGATACAGGGAGCAAAGCTGGCCATCTACAGGCTTAAGATCACGATGAACGACGGCTCGTTTCTGTGGATCGGTCTCAGGGACGAGAAAGAGACAGATCTCATGCTCAATGAATTCAGGTTATTGAACATACCGTACGAAATCCAATCCGGTAAATCATAAAAATGCAAGAAACCTAATATCATTTTCGATCGTTCCGGGCGATAATTACTTTGACAAAAGTAAATTTTGTAAAAGTAAACAGGACGGACATACCTATGAAGGATTCAAAGAAATACGATTCCCTTAAGTTAAGCAACCAGGTTTGTTTTCCGCTTTATGCATGCTCCAAGGAGCTGGTAAACCAGTACAATCCTTATCTTAAGAAACTGGGACTCACATATACCCAGTACATCGTAATGATGGTGATGTGGGAGCATGAGAGCGTCTCATCAAGAGACCTTGCGTGCAAACTCCATCTCGATTACGGAACCCTTACCCCCGTCCTCAAGAGACTCGAAAGCTCCGGTTATGTAACCAAGGAGAGGGACCCCAAAGACGAAAGGCTCCTGATAGTCAGGATCACCGGAAAAGGTGAAGAACTGAAGGAAGAAGCCGTCAAAATCCCGCCCTGTATCGCCGGATGCGTAGGGCTCACCCCGGAAGAGTTCAAGACGCTGTATGAATTAACCTACAAGGCGCTCGCGAACATGGAAAACGCAAATTGCAAATAAACAAAACAACAAACCAATAAACGAAGGAGGCACAAAACATGATCTACGATTACGAGTTAAAGACACGCACAGGTGAGATGCTCAAGCTTTCAGAATTAAAGGGAAAGGTAATCCTTATCGTCAACACCGCAACAGGATGCGGCTTCACACCCCAGTATGAACCCATCGAGCAACTCTACAGAGATTACCACGACCAGGGCCTCGAGATTTTGGATATTCCCTGCAACCAGTTCGGCGGACAGGCTCCCGGAACCGATGACGAGATCCATGAGTTCTGCACAATGCATTTTAACACGACATTCCCTCAGATGAAGAAAGCTGACGTAAACGGTGAAAACGAGCTTCCCCTTTATACATACCTCAAGTCTGAGAAGGGATTTGAAGGATTCGATGAGCACGAGCTCAAAGCACTCCTCGAGCAGATGTTCTCACAGGCTGATCCCGAGTGGGACAAAAAGCCTGACATCAAGTGGAACTTCACAAAGTTCTTAGTAGACAGGGAAGGCAACGTTGTTGCAAGATTTGAGCCCACAGCTGACATGAAGAAGGTAGAAGAGTGCATCAAGGCACTGCTGTAATTCGGAGGTAAATATATGAGCGTTTACGATTTCACTGTAAAAGATAAGAAGGGCAATGATGTCTCACTGTCCGAATACAAGGGGAAG
>JAEEGL014718474.1_pt1 | contig 37490 bp, 34 predicted proteins | sample 9134231 | NCBI WGS metagenome assembly JAEEGL01 (sample SAMN16246548, study PRJNA631951) | gut metagenome | biome: gut microbiome; feature: rumen; material: fiber-attached | host: Bos | place: Iran: Karaj | collected 2018-10 | reverse complement strand
TGAATATTTTCAATTCTTCTACATCTCATGTTCTATGTTTTTCATATATTATTGTATGATTTAATAATTGATTATATTGTTGATTAAATTCTTCATTTTCTAAATAACTCATTGAAGTATATAATTTTTGTCAAAACAATGTTACAAAATTATATTCTAATTCAATTCATTTATATTTTAAAAAAATCTTTGAATTTAATACGTCTTTATTTATATCTACTTCTTTAAAATATTTATCTTTTTTATTAATCTTACAATAATGTTTAAAATTATATGATTTTCAAGACATATTAGAAATATTTGTTATAGCAGAAAATTTTATTAATCATCTTGCTTGTTCTAATGTTAATAATTTTTTCTTTCTCATTATTACATTCAAATCTTAAATAATAAGTATTTATATATGATGAATAATATTATTGGCATATTCATAAATACAAAATATGACATTATTCAAAAAATATTATATTTTCTTACATTATTTGTTCAATAATATTTGTATTCTAATTTTGCTCATTCAATATTAGCATATATTTCATCTAATACCATAATAAATCATACTATCACTCATAATACTAATTGTACATAAGCTAATACATTCATATATGTATAAAATACATCAGTTGTAAATTTATCAAAACAACATGAATAAATTATGATTGAAACAATAAATAATATTGCTAATACAAAATATACTATCTTAAATATTACTTCATTATTTGCATTTAAATTTGTCCATTCTTTTCTTTTTAATGTAGAAATCATATGACCAATTTCATGCATTAATACATACTTATAAAATCATTGTCTAAAATTAATTCATTCTTCTAAATTTAATGTAAACTCAAATCTTTCTCATTTTTCATCAAATATTCTTTGAATTTCCATTAAATTAGTATCATTAAACTCTATTTTTTTTAAATAATCATATATTGGTTTATCTTTATATCTTAAATGCTTTAATATACCTGTTATATTCTTTGCATAATCTTTATCATAATTTAATTTAAAAACTTTAAACAATATTCAAAAAATTATACATATAACTATTATTCATAAATATATATATAACCATATCATATTGTATCTTATTAAATATATAAATTAAATTCAATTTTTATATATTAATAATATAGATTTTTATTAATTATTAGAAAATAAGATATTTGTTATCTAATCTATCATAAATATAATTAACAAATAATAAAATTATCAATATTCATCACTATTAATAATTTTAATTATTATATTTTTTAAATTATGTCACCAGATAATTTAAAAAACAAAGGTGGTCTCCATAACCACACACACACACACACACACACAATCCTTTGATATTAAGAAAATTTTTTTATTTAATTAATAAAGTGACGAAAATGAAAAAAGTTACTTTTTTTGATGTATTAAAAAAATCTTTCTTAACTTTAGCAATTTTTGCTTTTTGAATAAATTGATTTTTCTTAACTTCAGCAGATGACACATTATTTTCAATTGAATGAATGAATATGAATAATTTAATTTCATGATGAAATTGAAGTTGATGATGAATGACAAATGAACAATTAGCTGAATTAATTAAAGCTTTAACTTGATGATGAAATTGATGAAGCTGATGACAAAATTGATGATGAGATTGAAATACTTTTGATTATTCAGAAAGAATATATGCAGAAAAAGATAATCAAAAATATTTAGAATCATTACAAAATCAAGTAAATGCATTTATGAATGCTTGATATAAAGATGTTACTGCTATTGATTTAGATAATGATTGAATAGAAGAAATATTTTTTACTAAAGATATTAAAGAACGAAATGCAAGTTCTGCATCAAGTTCTGAAAGAACAGTTGAATTTTATAAATATAATTGAAAAATATATACACCATCTAATATGTTTTCACAAAATACATTTACTGTAAATTCTCGACGAAATGCATCTGCATGATGATGGGCTCGAAATTTTTGATTTTTAAAATTAGAAAATTCAACACAAACAAAATATTATTTTATGAGATTTGTTAATTGATCTTCAGCACGGAGTTCTAATTGATGATCAAATACTTATCGATATAATACAAGACGAGTAGATTCAAATTGAAATTTTCAAACTTGTCAATGAAGTACACGATGACAATATAATTATACTTATTGAACTTGTGAATTAAGTTTATATGCAGATAAAAAAGAATATAAATGATATGATTTAAAAACATGATGATATAAATGATCACCTTGCCATTGGTCTACTGTAATGGAATGTTTATATGCATGAGATAGAAATAATTGGTGATATGAAAATTGAAAATTTTTTATGAAAAATTCAAATTGAGAAAAAATTTATTATATATTAAAATCAACTTGAGAAAGACTCTGATGATATATTGTGTATCGATATATTGCTGATTGATGATGAAATTGATGATGATATAATTTTTCATCTGTTGAAACATTACCATATCAATTTTGAAATACTATTGCTAACTCAGAATATGATAGATTTATTACTAAAACTAATTCTGATTGAACATATAACTATAAAATAACATTAGAAAAACCAGATTGATCTCAAATAGTTGCTTTTTATTGATTAAATTATAATGGTATTATATTTAAAAATTTAAATTGAGACTGAGTTAAAGATATAATGACTTATGAAGATTATGTATCTGAAGATAATATTAAATTTAAAAGAGTTTATGTATTTATATTTAATCCAGAAACATATACTTATGATAAAGTTTTAGATTGAATTGATACTCTTGAATATTCTTGGGTAAATATTGATAAAGATTCTGATTTAGATTTATTAATTAGAAGATATGATGAAAAATTACATTTATATAAAAATCATAATTTAGAATCTTCATTTGAACATATTTGATCAATAAGATGAAAATATTTTTCAATTTGAAATTTTGTACTTAACTGAAATTATCAAATTATTACAAAAAATACAGCAAATAATTGATCTGTTTGAGAATATAGATTATACGATCTTGATGAAAATTGATTTAGAAACATTACTCAAAGCTATTCTAATTGATTAATTTGAACTAATTCTTCAATATATAAAATTGATGAAAATAAACGTACAATAATTTGAATTAAGAAAAATGAAAATTTTAAACTGTTTTATTATAATGAACAAACTTGATTAATAGAAGATTTTCCTATTAATAGTTATATTACTAATTTATCGAATACATATATTATTAATAATGAAGTTTGATGAATTCTTATAATTGATGAACTTTGAAATTATTTACCATTTTATAAGAATTTTGAAGATTGAGTATATTACAATACTTTAATATATAGAGATTCAAATAAACTAACATTAAAATTAATTTGAGATACAACATGAGTAACAACTAATTATTTATGAAATTCATATTTTGTTGCATGAAATAGACAAGATATAGTAGATAATTTAGAAGAATATTGAACAAGAATTGTTACAACAAAAGTTACAGATTTCAATTCATTATTTAAAGATAATACAACATTTAATGATGAATGAATTAGATCTTGGGATTTTATAAATGCTACTGATATTTCTTATATATTTTATTGAGCATCTTCATTTAATCAAGATCTATCACATATAACACTATTTAATTCAAGTATGAAAAATGTTAGTTTCTTAAATTATAGAACTTGATCTGCATTAACTGATTTATCAAAAGTAGTTAAAGTAAATCATATTAATCTTATATCAAATTGAGTAACAAGAAGAGTACCAAGTACATTTTCAGATTGAACTTATATTGTTAATTGAACTACTTATTATGTTGTATCAACAAAAGCACAAATACAAGAACTATTAAGTTGAAATCAAAACTTATGACCACAAATTGTAACATCTAAAGTAACAGACATGTCTGAATTATTCTATAGACTTCCTTGAACATGTATTCGATGAAGAAATAGAAGTTGCCGAACTTGAAATCAAACTTGAAGTCGATTATGATGACGATGATATACATGGAATGTAATACAAAGTGATCCTTCAGCTGATTGACCAACATGGATGAATGTATTTAATTGAGATATTAGATCTTGGGATACCGCAAATGTAACTACTATGTATAGAATGTTTTATACAAATTGAAACTTTAATCAAGATATTTCAAAATGGAATACTGCTAAAGTAACTAGAATGGATGAAATGTTTTGAAAATATATGAATTGAAATTGTAGCACAATACCACAAATTTCAGCTGATCTTAGTTGATGGAATGTATCTAATGTAACATCATGTACTAATTTCAATTGATGAAACTATGCATTACCAGAAGAAAAAAGACCTAAATTCACAAAATGTTCTTATACACCTAACTAATAAAATTTAAATAAAAGAAAAAAGATATACTATCAATTAGTATATCTTTTTTTATATTAAGAAATAAATAACTTATTAGATTTTATGATTAATCAAAGCTATTTTATCATTAATCAATTTAAGACTTTCTCTTTCAAGTTCAATTTCAATTTGCATTTTCTTATATTTTCTAAGTTTATCAATTGTTCAAATCTTGTTATAAGAAATAATTTCTTCTGTTGCAGCTTCTGCATCATCTTCTGCTTCATCTAATACAGAATCTGATTCGAGTTTCTTATCTAATCTATCAAGATCATCTGCATACATATCAATGAACTCTTCTTCAAGAGCATCTATCTTTCATTGAATCTTAGCAATTCTTTCCATCTTCTTGAATTTTTCTGTTAGAAGTGTTTCATACAATGATTTTTCAAAATAAATTTTTTCTTCTTCTTCAAGATGTGCTAACATTTCATTTCATACATCTTTTCATTGAAGTTCAGCTAAAGCTCTTTGATGTCTTTCCATAGCTTGTCAATTTGAATTTTGTGCCATTTTTATATAATTTAAAAATAAAATACTTTTTATATATTGATTTTTTTATGCTAATACAAACATATCATATCATTCTTTCTGTAATCTTTCTCAATATATGTCATTAACATAATGTTTATCTGTTATACAACATTGAACTAATTCATTTCTATATTCATTAACTTTATTTTTATCTTCAGTTGAATAATTTAAATGTTGTATTCTTTCCATAGTACTTAATAATTCATTTAATATAGCTATTCTTTTTAAATTATTTTTTTCAGATATAAATCTTTCTTTATATCAAAATAAATTTTGATAACATCTTATTTCTTCATCATATATAGGATTTTTTTCATTAGTTTCAGTATTAATATAAAATCTTTTATTATCAATACTACTAGTCAATATTCACATTCTTTCAATTAATGTATTTTCTCTCATAATTATCTTATATAAAAGTTGATTCAATTGTTCATCATCTTCTAATTTCTTTTTAAATAATCACATTTTCAAAAAATTAAACATATAAAAACTTATTATTTAATTATATAGATTATTTTTAATTTTTATAATTAACATCATTAAAATCTAATAATCAATAAAATTATAAAATTAATTAAATTTATATTTTAAAATTTTTGAATATGTCTAAAGTAAAAAAATGAGATTATCATGAATTTCATGTTAAAACAAAAGATTGAGTAAAAAAGATTAAGACAAAAATTACTTATGAACCTTTTCTTGAAAGATTCTGATATGATTTTAATGACATGATGATTTACTTTTATGTAACATATTCTGATTGAAAAACTTCAATGTTATATTATTATGTTGAATATGAAAAATTTATTGATTCAATAGAAAAATCTTGAAAAGAAAGAAGTTATAAAATAATTGAAGAAGCTGTAAAAAAATATTTCAAAGATTATTTAAATAAACATCATACTTGTTGATATTCTGAATTCTTAAGAGTATACAGAAAAAAAATATTAGTTGAATGATTAGATGTTATGTATAAATTTTATAAAGAGAATTGAAGAAATTATTAATTTTATTTTTTATTAAATTAATTAAATGGCAGCTAAAAAAGAAAAGTTATTAAGTAAATTCTGATATGATTTTAATAATGATATGATATATTATTATATTGTTTTTAATAATACTTGAAAGATGGTATATCTTTATATCAAATATAAAGATTTTATTAATGAATATATTAAAAATTGAAAAGCTAAATCATATAAAAAAGCAGAAAGTTTAGTAAAAAATTATTTTATTAATCAATTAAAACTTGTTACTAAAACTGCTAAAGCTGAATTTGAAAAAGTATATAGAACAAAAATATTAAATTCATGATTAGATATAATGGTAAATTTTCATAAACAATATACAAAATAATTTTATTTTTTATTGAATAATTAATATGGCAAAGAATCAAGACTTTTGATATTCAAAATGAAATTGAGAAATATGTTTTTATTTAAATAATACATATAATTGAAAACCTGTTTATTACAGTGTAGTACAAGATTATTTTTTCTATGACATTGAGAGTTATTGAAAAGAAGAAGTATATAGACAATATATTCGAAGCATGTATGATTATATGTTAAAAGAATCTAAGATAGCAACACCTGTATTTGGAAAAATGTTTAATAAAACTACAATTAGAAAATGATTAGATGAATTATATAAATGATATAAAAAATTTAAAAACAGAAAGTTCTAAATATTAAAATATACAACAATAAAAAGATATACATTTAAAGTATATCTTTTTTATTTATCTAAAATTATTTTTTATTCAATAATTGATTCTGATTCAACTGAATTATTTAATTGTTTAATACACCAATCTATTTTATCTTCAATTGATTTCTTTTTAATATCATCAGTTAATTCAATTTTTTCTGGAAATGTTGTATATCAATTTTCTAATACATATATTTCTTGATTCAATATTCAATAACATGTATTATCTATCTTTCATTGTTCCACTTGAATTTCTTCTTCTGTTAAATTTTCTGTATTCATTTTAACTTTATTATCTTGATTATCACTTGCTTTTTTCATTCATATAAGCATAAATGTTAATCAAATAATAACTATTCAAAAAATAATTCATAATTTTACATATTGTTTTCTTTCTTGTGGTAACATTTTAAATTAAATTATTAATTAAATTCTGATTCATCAAAAATAGAATCAGCTCTCTTTTTTGTTTTTGTTGTGTCTTTTACTGGAGCTTTTTTAATATCTTTTATTGTTGCTTTATTACTTTCATTATTATTAACTTTTGCATTATTATTTTTTGATTCAGTGACAGTCTCAATTGCTTTTTCTTTTAGATTATTTAGATCATTTAATTTTTCTTTAGATCAATTGATGACATTTTCTGTTAATGATTCAATTTCAATTAATGGTTTATCTGATTCAATAAATTTTTGTGGAATAATTGTTGCTTTAACTACAAATATAGTTAAAAATATATAAATGATTAATAAGATACATTCATTTAATATTACATTAAGATAATCATATTCTAATTTAATAAACTTTCTGTATAAGAATACTGAACAAGCTATCATTATTATTAATAAAGCTATTCAATATTGATTAAATATATCTATTGTTGTATATAAGAAATATAGAACAAAGAATAAAGTTATTTCTGATATTAAAAATTTTAATATTCATTTTCAAGTCTTATAATATTTAGATAATTTATCTTTAGATAATTCAAAGAAGTACCACATTGATATTCAAAAGAATATTAAGAATAATATTAATTTTCATATTGGTAATCTTTCTCATTCTCAAGTAATTAATGTTAATGAATTAGATATATTAGTATTAATTCAAATAACAAATAACATTATTCAAATTAAAACATAATTTAATAAATTAAATATTGTTGCATATATATTTCTTTCAAATATACTTCATGTTGTTGGAAAAAAGTTTCATTTAATTTTATTAACAAGATATTGAAACTTATATAATAAGAAAAATGGTAATCATACTGTATATCTTAATAATTTTATTCTTAATATAGTATTTGTTAATAGTTCAGACCAATAAAAGAATTTAATTGTTCATTTCGTTAAGAAATCTCAAAATATATGTCAAAACATTGCTATAAATATTCAAAGAAAATTTGGTGATTTAATAAAGAAATATATATATTCTAATATTTTATCAAATCAAGTTGCTTCAGCATTAATTGTATAATCATAGTATCAAAATAATTTTCAAAATAACATATATAAAATTATACTAACAATTATTACTGTTCAAATATCATGAGACCAAGTTCTATGAGATCATACTCTAGATAATCATTTTAAGAAAGGAAATTTAACATTTAAATATGATTCTGGATGATCTGAATCTGGTAATACTGCTAATATTGGTAATAATAAGAAAGCATATATAGGAAATACTCAATATCAAAAATAAGATATTGTAGTATAAGATAAAAATATAAATATCAAAACTAAAGAAGTTGAACATTCAATATGTGTATTCTTTAACATTCTGATTCTGATTGAAATTAAAATCTTATTTATCTAATTTATAATTTTTAATTTTCTTATATTTAATTATAGATTTAATTGATACTTCATCTATTTTAAATTAATAAGTAAATTTCTAAAGATATATATAGTATATATATCATAAAAATATATATAAAATAACATTTTTATCACCACTAACTCACCACAAATGTTTGAAAAATTAAAAGAATACAGTTTGTACATAATTTTGTGATTAATTGCATTATGAACACTATCATATGCTTATATATCTGTAACAAATACACAAAGATGAGCATTAATTGATGAAAACAATTCAAAAGCTATTATGAATACATTAATAAAAACAGATCAACAAAAGCAATGATTAACGGTAGCAGAAGAATTATTAAAAGTTAATTGATGAAAAAATATATGAAGTTATAAAATTGATAATTCAAAAGTATCATATGTTATATGAGAAACATATGATGATATTTTTGAAAATTGAAAATTAATAAATATAGCTGCTAATTTTGAAAATTTAGAATCATGACAAATTAGAACAATATTAATTGCTAACCCAGCAGTTACTATTGAATGATCAGAAGATGTAAAATTAATTGAATTAAATAAAGATAATACATTAGAATATTGAGAAAATGTTATTACTAGAGAAGAACTAAGAGAATTATCTAATACATTAAAATGATATAATATTAGTGCTATTTGATATTGACCATTTTCAAATTTACAAGAAGCTAAAAATTTTAGAAATTCATATTTTTCTACTTATGAAATATTTCAAATCTGAGATTCTTGACAATATATTGTATTAAAAGAATATAAAGTATCTAACAGTGAAAATACAAAAACTAAATTATCTTCTAATGAAAATAATAATACTTGATGAAATAATAATGAAGAAGATGATGATGATTCTTGTAAACAAGATATTTGTCTAGATGATAATTGAGTAACAAAAAAAGCATGAGATGATACAACATGTTGATATGAATATTGATTTCAATGAGAATTATATTATGTAGCTTGTAATAAAAATGATCTAGAAACAAAATTATTTGATGAATGATATCCTGCAAATAGAATTATTACAACTAAAGTTACAGATATGTCAATGTTATTCATGAATCCTATATATAATGATGAAAATTATTATTACTGTGATTTTTCAGAAGGTTTTTATTGTGAATGTATAGATCGATCTGATACAGAATGTGAATGAATTTGAATAAATTTAGAATTTGATAATATTTCAAGTTGGGATACTTCTAATGTAACTAATATGCAAGCTATGTTTATTTGAAATGAAACATTTAATGATAATATATGAAATTGGAATGTATCAAATGTTAAAGATATGGAACTTATGTTTTCAAATTCAAAATTTAATAATAATATTAGTAATTGGAATGTATCAAATGTAATTAACATGTGAGAAATGTTTTCATGAAATAAAAAATTTGATCAACCTATATGAAATTGGAATGTATCAAATGTAACTAATATGACATATATGTTTTCTACAAGTATTTTTAATCAAGATATTTCAAAATGGAATGTTAGTAAAGTTACAGATATGAGTGGTATGTTTGCTTGAAGTAAATTTGATCAACCTATATGAAGTTGGAATATATCTAATGTAACAAATATGAGAAGTATGTTTTTCTGAAGTAAATTTGATCAACCTATATGAAATTGGAATACTTCAAATGTTAAAGATATGTCATGGATGTTTTATGGTTCAAAATTCAACCAAGATATTCAAGAATGGAATGTTAGTAATGTTACAGATATGAATAGTATGTTTTCACAAAATAAAGTATTTAATCAACCTATATGAAAATGGAATGTATCAAATGTTAAAGATATGCATTGAATGTTTGATATGACTGAAGCATTTAATCAACCTTTAGATACATGGAATGTTTCTAATGTAACTAATATGTGTCGGATGTTTGCTAGAAGTAATTTTAATCAACCAATTTGAAATTGGAATATATCTAATGTAACAGCTCTTTGTAATATATTTGACAATAATAAACAATTTAATCAACCATTAAATAATTGGAATACTTCTAATGTTCAAACTATGAGATGAATGTTTAATTGAACTACTTCATTTAATCAACCATTAAATAATTGGAATACTTCAAAAGTTAAAAATATGTCTAGCTTATTTTCTTCAGCTACTTCATTTAATCAAGATATAAGTTGATGGAATACATCAAGTGTTACAGAAAAATATAATTTTGATCTAAAAAGTTCATTTTCTTGGACATCAGATAAAAAACCAGTATTTAATTAATAAAATTTTAATTTTAAAATAAAAAGATCTAGATTAATTTCTAGATCTTTTTTATATATATTTTTTTTATATTTTAATATAAATTTGAAACTTCCATTGTAAATAAATTTATTGTTCAATATATTCATTCATTATAATAAGCTTTTTCAAGTCAAAATACTTTTAATAAATTATTTTTAATTGATTGTCTTCAAAAATCTTCATATGTTTCTGTATTTGAAAAATCAAATTGAAATAATGTTGTCATGATTGTATTAAATATAATATCATGATTTTCTTCTTTTAATCTTCACATTTTTAATAATTCAAATATTTCTACTGTAGATCTTTTATCTGTATTTTCATTTATTTCTAAATATTCATCAAAGAATCTTTCATCTTTTTCTAATGTTTTAATATCTACTCAATTAATTAAATATTGAGGATCTGTCATAATAGTAGAAGTATTGTTTATTAAATATTCATATAATTGTTCAGCTCATTTTCTTCTTGGTAAATCTTTAACATTTTCTAATACTTTTTCAAGTTCTTCATATCTGTCAAAATATGGTGATACTAATTCTTCAGCATCAACATCTTCTTCTATTTTTTCTTCTAATACTTCAATAGAATATTCTTTAATTATTTTATTAGCTTCTTCATAATCAATTTTTCATTTTAACAATTTTAATAATCAAATAGTATATCATACTTCATACATTTTATACTTAAATATTTCATCATAATGAAGATACAAATAATCAAACAATTTTTTTAATAATTCATTTTCTTGTTTTGTCAAATACTTTCAATATACTCTTAATAATTCTGATTCTTTCATTCATACTTGTTGTTCTTCATATTTTACTTTGTCTAAATCTGGCAACTTTACACTACCATTTTGTTTCCATCAATTTAAATTAGTCATTATTAATTAAATATATTTAAATAAAATTATTTATCTAGAACATTACCATCTTCATCATCAATAAACTTAGGATAATATTCTTTTTTAAATTTTTTAGCATCTTTTCAAAACTCTTTATGTTTTACCCAAACACTTATTTTCCAATTACTTAAATCTTGATTAAATGATTCTGCTTCTTTAAACATATAATTCATTTCTCTAACTTTTTCTACATTCCATTTTGAAATATTTTGATTGAATTTAATAGCTTTCTTAAACATTTGACTAGCTTTTAATAATTCAGATGTATTCCATTTTCAAATATCTTGATTAAATGATTTTGCTCAGAAGAACATTCATTCCATATCAATTACAGATTTAGTATTCCAATTTCAAATCGGTTGATTAAATTTCTCAGCATTATAGAACATTCATTGAAAATTAGAACATTTTCAAAAATTCCATTTATTTATAGTATCACTTCATCAATTATTAAATTTCTTTGCTCATGCAAACATAAATTCTGCATATTGAACATTTGATACATCCCAATTTCAAATATTTTGATCAAATGATTCACATTTAGCAAACATATTATTCATATTCCATACATTAGATGTTTTGAAATTCTTTAATGGTTGATTAAATTTATAACAAGATTGAAACATAGATGACATATCTTTAGCTTTTGATGTATCCCATTTATCTAATGGTTGATTGAATTCATAACAATATTCAAATACTCAACTAAATCAATTACAATTTGATAATTTCCAATTATTTAATGGTTGATTGAATTTTTCACATCATGCAAACATAGATCAAATATTTGTTACTTTACTAACATTCCAACATCAAATTGGTTGATTAAATTCTTTACACATCTGAAACATATCATACATTTCAATACAATTCGAAGTATCCCAATGAGTAATATCTTGATTAAAATATCTACATCAAGCAAACATATCAAACATATATACAGCATTTGATGTATCCCAAGAAGAAACATCTTGATTAAAGTTTTCATAAAATGCTTCAACTTCTTTTCTTATATTAGCTCATACTCTTTCTCATCTAGCTCTAGGACTAAATAATTGAGACATATCTTCAACAAATGTTGTAATTATTAATCTAGCAGGTATTTTTTCAATTTTTAATTTTTTGCTTCAATAAATATGATTTATCAAATCTTCTTTATCTTTAGCTACATAATATTTTTCTCAATTATATTCATAAGTTCATCATTTCATTCTAACATTAGGTGCTCTTAATGTTACTCAATTCTTTAATAAAATAATTTTTTCATCATTTAAAACTGTATCAATCTTAGCTTTTTTCTTTAATTGATCTAATATTTCTCATTTAGAGCTTCGTCAATTTAAAGACATTTTAATATAAATAAATATATAAATACAAAATATTAATTTTTAATTTAATTTTATAATTTTATGAAAAATTATAAAAATAATTAAATTATTTAAATCTAATATATTTTAATGACTTGGTTGAATTATTTTGACCCAAAAGAAACAAAACCAGAAAATATAGCACCAAATTCAAAAGTTGATGCTGTATATTATATGAAGCAAGATTATTGAATTGCTATGATGTTTACTGATTGAAAATTAAATTGGTGAATATGAGTTAGATATGATGTATTTTGTAATAACATAAATTTAAATTGAAAAGAATTTACTTATAAATTTATATTAAATACTTTTAAAGAAATATTAATTAATAATTATAATTTACCAAAAGATAAAGTATTACAAGCTATTGAACATTATAAAGAAAGATTAATTAAATGATTAGATTATTTATTAGAATCTTGATTAAAAAATAAACAAATTAAAATATAATTTACTTAATAAAAAATATTGTCATGACAAAACTTAATTGATGGAATCAACAAGGTGATGTTGAATTACCAGAAGTCAGAAAAAATAATAAGAAAATATTAACTGAAAAAGAAATTAAAACAATTGTTAATAATAAATCAATTAATATTTTTGATAAAGTATTAAAAACATATTGAACTTATTTAAATAAAGAAGATTATAAGACATTACAAGAAATATTTACTTGAATTAATAATATTATTAAAGATTATAATAATGATATAAATAAATTACAAGATGAATATTTAAGCATATTATATTTATGGTATAATACTTTATTTTGAATAAATATTGATTTTCAAAAATATGAAGAACAATTTCTTCAATATTGTAATAAACGTAAATATTATCATATTAATGAAGAACGACTTAATAAAAAAGATAATTTAACGATAACAAAAAATACAAAAGAAAGAAAAGAATTAGAATATAATATGTGACCTTCAAATCTTTATAATAGGTGATCTACAAGTTTTTATTTATACTACAATAAACAAAATTTTGATTTATACAATAATTTAATTAATTGAAATATTAATACTAAACATTTATTATGAGATATAATTTCAACATTATGATGATCTTATATTTGATTTGATTATGATAATTTTTGAATTAAAGATGAAAATATTGAAGCAATAAATGAAAAAATAACTTTTTATTGTAATAAATTTTTAAGAGCAAATAATTTAGATTCTAAATATGATAATTTAATTAAGATTCGATTTTTTAAAGATCTTGATTCTGATTGATGGTAATTAATTTTAAAAACAAAAAAGATAGTAAATTAATACTATCTTTTTTTATATGTAAATTTATATTAAGAATTTTGAATAGCTTGTAAATAATAATAGTAGAATTCAACTTCACATAAGAAATTATATTGTTTTAATAAACTACTGTTATTTTTTAATTGAGTATTCATATTATCTGAACTCATCTTTAACAAATTAGCTAATGTTTTATTTTCTCTTAATTTCTTAATTAATTCTTTTGTAATAGCTAAATCTTTTTCAATATTGAAATCTGCTCTTCATGATACATCAATAAATCTATCAAAGTATACTATCTTATCTCATCATAATAATGATTCAGCTGTTGATCTTTCTTTTAATAATAATTCTTTTAATGAATTATATTCTTGAGTATCTTGGTCAACTAATAATAATAAATATTTATTTGATTTAGTAGCAGCATTCTTTAATTCAGCATTTGTTTGTTCTAAGAAAGGTTGATTAGTAGATAAATTCTTAGATATCATTTGAATAAATTTCTTTTCTCATTCTGCTGATGATTCATATCTAGGATCAATTTCTTTTCATGTTGCTGAAGTATAAATTTGTTTCATTATATTAATAGCATTCTTTCAAGCTTCTCAATCTTTTAACATTATATTAGTAATTTCAGTTGCTGTTAAATCTTTTATCTTAAATCCAAACTTAAATGCAACTTTATTTTTAAATGTTTTACTCTTAATTTTCTTTATTGAATTAATTAATTTAGAATTATCTGGAAATGTTTGTGTAATATATCATTCTAATGTTGTTTTTGAATTACTTCAAATTTCATAGAATGGAAATAATGATGATACTTTTTCTTTAAGATAATTAACATTTTCTACTGATACATTTGTTTCATTAATTTCTTGTTCTTTAACTTGTATCTTTACTTTATCTTCTTCTGATAATTCAGTTGTTGTAGAAGTACTTGTATCTGTATCAGTATTTGTATTTTCAGTATTAGTATTTTCTGTATCTGTATTAGTTTCATTATTTCAATTATCATTAACAACTACTATTTCTGGTTCTTTATTTGATATTAATGACATTAATTGATCTTTATACATATATCAAGCTCAACATAATCCTAATATTAATACTCATATAATTATATATGTTTTATTTTTCTTTAATGTATCAACAAATGTTGGTTTCTTATTTTCTTCTAATGGTTGTGTTTGTTGAATTACTGGTTGAATTGGTTCTTGTTGTACTTGTTCTTGTTGTACTTGTTCTTCTTGAAGAGATATTTCTTGAATTGATTGTGGTTGTTGATCAATTATTTCTTCTTCAATTGTTGTATCAACTTCTTCATTAATATAATCATTTATATAATCATCATTTCATTGAGTTGTTTGTTCTTCTTGAACTTCTGTTTCTTCTTGTATAGGTTCAGGATTCATTTCTCAATTATTATATGCTTCTTCTAATTCAACATTAGTTTCTATTGGTTCAGCATTCTTTCTTAATTCTTCTAATTCTTGTTTCTTTTGTTCTTTTTCTTGTTCTTCTGTTAATTCAACATCATCAAATTCAATTTCTTCTTCATCATCTTCTTCATAATTATCTTCAACTTGTTCTTGTTGTACATTTTCAGTTTGTTCTTCTTCAGTATTAAAATCTAATTCTTCAGATTCTGATTCAATTTCATTATTATCTTCTTCATTATTTTCTTCAGTTTTAGTATCAAAATCTAATTCTTCTTCATTATTATCTTCTTCTTCATTATCAAACTCTAATTCTTCTTGCTCTTGTTCTTCTTCTAATTCAGTTTCATTATTATCTTCTTCATTATCATCAAATGATAATTCTTCATCTTCTTCTATTTCGTTTTCTTCTAATTCTTCATTATTATTTTCTTCTGTATCTTCAGTATCAAAATCTAATTCATTATCTTCTTCTTCAATATTATTATCTTCTTCAATTTCAACGTTTTCATTATCTTCTTCATTATCTAAATCATCAAAACTTAATTCTTCTTCTGTTTCAACTTCAGTATTTTCTTCTTCAATATTTTCTTCTTCAGTTTCATTATCTTCATCTAAATTATCAAAATCAAGTTCATCTTCTTGTTCTTCAGTTTCGTTTTCTAATTCTTCTTCAGTTTCTGGTTCTTCATTTTCTTCTTCAGTATTATTTAGATCATCAAAATCTAATTCTTCTTCAGTTTCTGGTTCTTCTTCAGTTTCTGGTTCTGTTTCTTCTTCATTATCATCTAAATCATCAAAATCTAATTCTTCATCATCTTCTATTTCTTCGTTATCATCTTGATCACTACTAGAATCAGTAGTATCACTATTCATATCTTCTTCAATATTTCAAACAGTTTCTCCTTCATCTGTATCAAAATCAAAATCTAAATCTTCATCTCATTCTTCTTCATCTTCTGTATCATTTTCATCTTCTAGTTCTTCTTTATCTTCAGTTTCATCATTATCTAAGTCATCAAAATCTAATTCTTCATCAGATTCTGATTCATTTTCATTATCTTCAATATTTTCTTCTTCTGTATCTTCTTCTCATTCATCTTCTTCATCAAAATCCAATTCATTATCATCTTCATTATCTAAATCAATTGTTTCTTCTTCATCTTCTTGTTCTTTTACTTCTTCATTATTGTTATCTTCTTCATCTTCTAAATCAACATTTAATTCTTCTCATTCTGTATTTTCTTCTTCATCATCTCAGAAATCAAAGTTAAAATCATTATCTTCATTTTCTTCATCATCATCTAATCATTCAAAATTGAAATCATCTGTATCTTCTTCAGTTTCTGATTCTGATTCAATTTCTTCATCTTCATCATCATTAAATACTGTATCTTCATAAATATTATCATTAGATGTTCAAGAAAATATATTTCATTCTTGTTCATTATCATCATTTACTTCAAAATCATTATTTTCATCAAAAAAATCAGATCCATCTGAATCTCTTTTTGCTGATTTTACTTCATCTCATTTATACTTTCATTTTTTAACTGGTTGTTTTTTTCTTTTAATTGAAGTAGAAATTGATGAAGCTCAAATTGCTTCTTGTTCATCATGAACATCTGAATTATGTAATCTAGAATCCATTGCAAAATCTTCTGTATCTCAATCTTCTTGTTCTTTTCTTAATTTTTCTTCAGCAGCAACTGCTTCTCTTCTAGCTTTATTCTTTTTTCTTTTTAACATTGAAAAAGTGTTACTTCTAGACATTAGTTTTTTTGTTTAATATAAAAAAACATTTTACTTTATAGTTAATTTAATTATAGATTAACAAATTATCAATATTTTTCTATATTTTAATTATCAAAAATATCTATATAATAATTAAATTTATAAAGTATATAAAGACTATGTATTACAAGATTAAAGAACCAATTAATATCTCAAATTATTATATTTGAAACATTAAGCATTATTCTAAATATTTATCAAAATTTTGATGAAGTTGATATTATAATGAAACTGAAAAAAGTGATATATATTGAACAATGTTTAATTTTCTTGTATTTGAAGAATGAGATGATGAATTTTGTAAAATGTGAAGATTTATAGTTAAAATTAATTCATTAAAAGATATATTATTCTTAAATAGAATGTTTACATATTCAAATAAAAAATTCTTTTATTCAGATCCTAAAGAATGAATATGAAAGATGATTAAAACATCTTGATATTGTATTTGAATATTATCAGTTGAAGATTTAAAGAAATTTGATGATGAATGAATTGAATTATATCAAGCAAATTCTGATTTATTTCAATCTATTGTTAATAAACCAATTAAAACAATACAAACAAATTATAAGAAAATAATATTTATTAATGAATATTTATTTTCATTATATTATTTTAATACTATTAAAAAAATATTTGCTAATAAAGAAATAAAATCTTGATCTAAGATATATAAGTTTATAAATAATGATTTATTAATATATGAAACATTTTTTAGAAAAGAATTTTCTGAATTATTAGAATCTAACGATATAACATTTATGAATTCATTAGCACTTGAAATTACAGATGAAGAAAATGTAGATATATTAAACTTTTCATATTTCTTAAAATTAACTTGATACTTTTCATATTTTGATGAATTTTGAAAATCATTAGAAGAAGATGAAAAGAAAGAAATATATAAATCAATTTGATTAATTAATTCAATGTTCTTTAAAGATAATGAAGAAAAACAAATTGATCTACATAAAAAGATATTAATATTTATGAAGAAATTTCATGAAAATAATCCTGAATTATTAAAAACATTTGTTGATAAATTTGAAGAAGCTAAAGAAATTGAGATGAAAGATGTATTTTATAATGAATGAGAAGAAGAAAAAGCTATTAAATATGAAAGTAATCTATTCAAACCTGAATATTGATTTCAATGATTAACTGATTTCTTGTTTAAAGAATAAAATAATCTATAAATTAATTGGCTTCGGAGACTATGTGTTTGTTTCGTTTGTCATTTTTGTATAGTATGGAATAAAAAGGTAAAAGCAAAGAATCTAGATATATATCTAGATTTTTTGTTACTAGAAAAATTTCAATTCTAACAAGCTATTTAATATTAGTTAACAATTTTTAATTTATTATCAAGCTGTCAAGATCTAATTCTTAAAATATCAGTATTTTTACTAGTTTTTAACAAGTTTTTAACATTAAAAACACTTATTTTTTAGAAGAATTAAACTCTTGTACTACTTGCTATTTAAGATGACTTACAAAATTTTCAAATTTAACAATTTTTCACATTTTTGATATATAAAAGTTATCAAACTTTTCTTAAATTCTGATTGAAATTAATATATTTTATACATTAATAAAAGTATTGTCTTAATTAATATTTAAGATGTGTTATGAAAATATAAAAATAAGTAAAAATTGAATAAAATTATAAAATTAATTAAATATTTTAATATTAAAAATTTAATAATGACGAATTTAAATTGATGGAATCAACAAGGTGATATTAAATTACCTGAAGTAAAAAAATCAACTAATAAAATTAGTGAAAATATTAATGATTTACAAAAATTATTAGAAATATATTGACCACATTTAAAAAAAGAAGAATTTAATATATTAAAATATCTTTTAGATGATTCTGAATTTCAAGAAGCATTTAATGATACTTCTTTTAATACTATTAATTTATGAGTTGAATATTTAATTTGATGAAATAGATTATTATATGATTTAGAAAATAGAATAGTTGATTATTTAAATGAAAACTTTGATAATTCATGTAATAATTATAATTTAATTCCTTATATAAATCATCATTGATGAAAAGATGATTCATGGAAAAATCTTGAAATACGTTTTTCTGATTGATTCTTTGAATGTAATATATTAGAAGAAAATCCAGTATTAGAAAGAATTAAAAAATGAGAAGAAGAACAAGGTTTATTACAACATATATTAGTTAATTTATTTTGAAATCGTTTCTATTTTAGATGATTTTCTGATTATTCTTATTTAAATCGGAAATATATTAATACAAGTAATATGATTAAAAAAGTATGAAGTCATAAAGTAACTTGTTGATGAATAGATTATATTAGATGATTTTTTTATGCAGATGTAACTGATGATGTAGATTAATATTTACTTTAATTCATAATTAGATATATTTAATTTTAATCTATAATTAAATTAAATATATTTAATTTTTGTAAATTAAAAAAATATGGCATTTGAACAATCAAATTGGCAAGTCAAATTAACATGAAAAGAGAAAGCATGTATTTTTGTGGAATCACCAAGTGAAGCTAAAAATATATGATGATTTATAAATAAATATTATCCTTGAACAGTTTGTTTAGCTACAAATTGACATTTTTGTGAATTAAAAGATTGAGATGATTATTGAATTAAATGATTTGATAAATTTTTAAGATGAGAAGTTAAACAAATAGATTCATTAGAACCAATATTAGTTGTTGAAAAATGACATACTTCAGTTGAAAAAAATTTAGCTAGAACAATTGAAACAGTTAGAAAGAATTGATGAACTATATATTTATCAACTGATCCAGATAGAGAATGAGAATTTATTTCTTATGAAGTAATGAAACATTTTAAATTAAAAGATAATGAATATATAAGAGTTAGATCAACATCAATTGAAGAACATGATTATATGGAAAGTTTTGAAAAAGCTAGAAAAGAAAATCAAAAATTAGATGAAAATTTATATAATGCTGCTATTGTTAGAACTGTATTAGATAAATTATATTGATTTATACAAACTAAAAAATTATGGAGTATAACAAGTTCAACTAATGAACATTATAATAATGTAAAGAAATATCTTAAATTAAAATTAGATGAATTTAAAAAACAAAATGAATGATTAAAAGATAATGAACAATTTAATAATATAGTAGATAAATATCAACAAATGATTGATAATTTGGAAAACATGAAAAACACATCAGTATAATTTTATATATTAATAAACACATAGAATGAAAGAAGAATTTGAAAGAGAACAATTAACAAGAATATTAAATTTCTTATTAACAAAATGATTTGTACCATTTTGAGATGAATATGATAAAGATAGTTTTACATGACAATTTACAAGAAATAATTGTTATGATTATAATTTATCTTTTAATTGAAATTTAAAAGAAGTATCATATGCATATCATACTGTTACATATAGAGAATTAACATCAATCGAATGATGATTATGGAAATTTTTATGTGAAAATGATATGATTAAAGAAAATAATAATTATCTAGAATATTATTATAATGATGAGAATGATTCACATATAAAATATGAACCAAAGAATTATTTATTTTGGTGTGCTATATCTGCATTAAGACCTGAAAAAGAATTAGAACAATTAATATTAGATAATATTAAATTAGAATTTTATTATTTAAATTAAATATTATGATTGTATCATCTTGATTTTGATTGTTGTCTTTATTAAAAACTTGATTTTGATTCTTTTGAGCAACATTATTATGATCAATGTTAAGTCTTTTTATTGTACCATCTTATTCAGTTATTACAGAGAACACTGAAACATCAGAAGTAAAACAAATTGAACAAACTGATCCAACTATCAGTAAAGAAGCTGTTACATGAAAAGAATTTAGTAATAATACTTTAATATTAGATATTAATAAGTATGATGAACAAGTTGTAAATAATTTTTTAAAGAAATATAATCTTAAATTAATTGATAAATTAGATGCAACACAAAAATTAATTGTACAATTTGATAAAAGTTTAACAGAAGAAGAACTATCAAAATATGTATTTGAATTTGAAAAAGAAGATTGGATTAATATAGCATTAAAAGATTATGTAGTAGAAATTTGATTTAAAGCTAATTAAGACAAGTAATAAAAAAATTGTAACTTTCTATTTACATTTACAAGAAAATATATATAATAATATTAACATAATTAATTATTGATGTACTTAGTATTTCTTCTTCAATATAATTAATTATTAATGTTTACTTAATATGTAATTAGAAATACACCACAATCTTGTGTAGTCATCTTTATTTAAGTAAGTAAAAAAGATAGTCTTCAATGACTATCTTTTTGTATATTTAAAAAATAATTAAGATATTTTGATTAGATATTCATTATATCATAAGTAATACATTGAAATTACTACAAATAATATATATAAGAATCAAGTTATAATTAAGAAGAATAGATATTTATTAATTTGAGATAAGAATCATTCAAACCAAACTTTTAAATATCTTCAAGTAATATATTTAACAACTTTAGTTCACATTCACATATGCATTCATATATCAACTTTAGTAATATCAGTATCTGAAATTTCTCTAATAGCCAATAATTCTTTTTCTTGTTCTACTTCTACTTGTTGAACATCAATATTAAGATTTTTATCTTCTCTTAATTGATCATATATATTTTTAAATGTTTCTCTATATAAATAACCTAAATATCAAAGTACTCAAATTATAATAAATATTCATATTTTAGTTTCTTGTAAGAATAATATACATAATACAGCAGTAGCATACATAAAATTAATTAGATGATATTCATATTCATAATATCTATTTAATTTTTCATTAACAAAATATTTTTTCTTTATTACAAAAACTTTAATAAGAATACAAATTATCACTGCAAATATAAATGTAAAATCTGAATAATAGTTATTAATTAATACATGATCAAAAACAGATGGATTTGTTCTTCAGGTCTCTAGAATTTGTTTTCTGTTAGTATTTGCAAGATAATTATTCTTAACGTTTTCATGTTGATAATAAAATCAATAATCACTTTTTTTAAGATTAGTTGCCATATATTTAATTGAGTACTCTTAAATTTGATATATTTTTAATAGATTAAAAAATCTTTATTTTGTTGTTATTTGCTATTATAAAAATGTATATAAGAAACACAACATTCTTGATAAACATAAGTTTATCACAAAAAAGAATATAACTTAATTGTTATATTCTTTTTGAGAATTAAATATTTTCATGTGACATAAATTTTCATACATACATTTTCTACATTCTTCTTTTGTTGTTTCTAATTTACATATATCATATCATTTTTCTTTTTTCTTTTCTTTTGATTCTGATTGATTTGTGTTATTATTATGTTCAATTTCTTCTAACATTTTATTAATATATAAATAAACTAATCATCTTTACTTCTTTTATAATATTTATATAAAAGAATAAATCAAGTTATAGCTATTGCTAAAAAGAATAATGCAATTCATATTCATCATACGATTCATATTTTAGCAATAATATTATACATAAATATTTGAAATGAACTCATTATTTTAATTTACTTAAATTAAAGAAGTTAATATTCTTAAATATAGTATTTTCTTTTTCATCTTTATTATATCTTAACATTTTTGCATTAATATCAACAATATATTTATCATCAAATCAAATTCACAATCATCTTAAGAATCATTGATATACATCTTGTACTAATTCTAATGAGTTAGAAAGATCTGGTTGTGTTAAAAATGAATTAATTACATTTTCTTGATATTTTATATTATTTCATTCTGTTAATGATTTATATAATTTCTTTCATATTTTATCATCTTTTTCATATATATCATGTATCAAATCAAGATAAAATATATTATCATTTAAAAACTTATCATTTTCATATAAATCTTTAAGTCAAAAATCTCTCATTTTTATAAGGTTTAAGATAGTTTCTTCAAAGAAAACATAACTTTTAAGATAATCAGTAAAGAGAGCTCAATAAATTCAAAATTGATCATCTTTTTCATAAGATATTCAATTATCTTTTAAATATTTTTCAATTAAATTTAATTCTTCTTCTCAATCAATATAAATATCTAAATCTTGCAAAGATTCTGATTGCTTTACTATTTTATCTTGAACCATCTTTTTAATATTTTTATTTTCACATGCTTGTTGTAATAATGGTGAATTATACATTTTTAATAATCAAACTGATGTATCAATTGATTTATATATTCATTTAAGTGTTATTTTATAAAATCTATTTTTATATAAAGAATATATATGATTTAATAAATCTTCTTGATTACTTAATTCATCATCTTTTCATAAGAATACTACAGGCATAATTGTTTTTGAAAACATAGCTATTTTAGCTTTAAATGGTGCTCAAGATTTCCAAGTTCAAATACATTTTTGTAATTGTGCAACAAATGCTCAATTAATTTTTCAAAAATTAAAATGTATTGGTCTATTATTCTTTTTACTTCTTAATGAAACAGTTAATGAATTGAAATATGAAACACTTCATAATCAATAATTTTGAATATATAATGGAAAAGTATCTTCTTTTTTAATTTTATTTTCATATTTTTTATTTTTAAATCATGGTCATAATTGTGAATTAAATCATCAAATTAATACCATATGTGTATTATTTAATCAAATACGATTATAATAATCAAATAATTCTGATTGAATTTGTTGCGTTATTTCATCATATTGTGCTCAAAATTTAGTTGTTGCTTGTTTGAATATGATTTCATATATATTCAATAAAATTTCATTTACTTTCATCTAAAATAGTTATTATTAATAAAATAATCAATTTAAATATAGATTTTAAGCATTATCAACTAATGTTGGAGTTTCTAAAATTACAGCATTATTACTTGTTGTATTTCAATATGCTTTTAATAATACATACCATCAAGTTGATCAAATTTCATACATTTCAAAAGTATCAAAATATTTATCTTTAATTTCTTCAATTTCTTCTTTTTTAAATGGTCAAAATCAAAATCAACTTAATTCATATCATTTATATAAATTATTTAATCAATAAATTGTTTCCGCTTGAATATATTTACTTCAAAAATCAATAGTATTATTTTTATTTAATAATATAGCATCATTAATTTCATATCAATCTACTATAAATTTTTGAGAAGTTATAATTATTAATTTTATAGTATTAGTTGTTAATCATTTATTTAATAATCAAGTTATATCTTTTACTTTTCATGCTGCTCTTATATCATCAATATTTCAATTTATATAAAATAATACATCATTTTGAGATATTGAATATCATTTAATCATTGCTTCATCTTTCTTTTCTCATTTTAATATATTATTTAATAATATTTGTGATACAGTTGTTGATTCTTTAACAATTTCTTCTTTATTAGTATTTTTCATCATTCATTCTGTAAAATTATTTTCTAATTTAGATCAAGTTATTCAATTATTTATATTCATATATAATATAGCAACTGCTCATAAAGCAAGAATTCATAAACCTATATATATCATATATTCTCTTAATTTTTCAAACATATTAAAATCTAGTTATATAAATCAATTTTATTATATTTTAATAGATGAAATTTGAACAATAAAAAAAGATATACTAAATTAATAGTACATCTTTTTTATTGCTTATATATGAAAGAAAAAAAATATTTTATTTAATATTAATCTTCTTCTTTAACAAGTCTTTTATATGCAACTCAAGATAGAAGAGCTACAGCTAATAGAATAAGAGCTATATTAGTTTCAATTCATGTATCTACAGCTTTTGTTTCTTCTGGATTTACTTGAGGAATTGGATTATCAACAGAAGTTGTTGTATAATTTGTATCAAATTCAGACATATCAAAGTTTATTTCTGTAGGTTGTGCATAAATTGGAAATACTTGACTAGTTCATTGATCTTCAACAAAATTCAATCTAGCAAATCATTCTCAAGTATTTTGAGTTTCATCTAAGAAAGAATTAAGATTTCAATCTAATGTAACTGTAATGAATTCAACACTTCAAAATTGATCATAAGTGTTGTCAAATTCAATAGTTGTATTATACAATCATACTACTCAATCTCTAGAAATATCTGTAAGATTTGTAAGAGTAGTTGATTCTCAATTCATATTTACAACTAATTTTCCTTTAAGTGATCAAAGATCAACTTTTTGTAGTTTAACATTATTTAATTCATCTTGAACATTTTGTGGAAGAGAATTAATGTCTCTACAATCAGTACCACTTAACAAACAAAATTGTACTTGAACCTTTGCTTTAGAAGTAGGGTCTGATAACATTTGTGAAGGAATTTCAAATTTCAAATCAACTGTACCATTGTCATTATTTAAAATTTGTCATTCAATTCTTGGTGCAGAATCTGTTGTTCCAAAATCTGAATCTTCAAATCATGTAGTATCCCATTCTGAGTCTTCCCAGCTAGAATCATCTCACCAATCTGAATCATCAGTACTAGAATCTGATGAATCCAAATTTGATTCATCTCACCAATCATCTTCTTCAAAATCTGATGTATTAAATTCAGAATCCCAGTCATCTTCAGTCCAATCGTCATTAGCTTCAGCACTTGAAGATGATGATACTCATTCATCAATTACTTCTTGCGCATTAACGAAAGGTGTAATACAAAGATTCAACAATAACATCATAAGTGCTAGCAATGATAGATGTTGTTTTTTCATATTAGCAATTAAATAAAATAAAATAAAATATTCAAAATACTATACAATAGATAGTTTTCAATCTTTTAATAGAAATCAATTGATTTTTAGCTATTAAGAATTTTTCACTTTAATCAAACTACATAATAATCAATTTCTCAGATTCAAACTTTCTCTCTTTGTAATTGAATATCATATGTTTCAAGATCTATTAAAGTCTTGTAAGATTTTAACAAAACTAATAGATCAGTTAATGAATTATAATTTTTTAATCATTGAAGTACAATATCAAATTCTTGATTTTCTTCATCAAAAGAAATTTTTTGAATCTTATATCATCTATTTACATAATCAATTTTTCTTTTATCAAAATTATCAAAGAAACAAACTAGATCTCAAATATTAAATCAATCTCTTTCAATAATTTGTTCTGTAACATTTTGATAAAGTTCTTTTTCTGATTCTTTCTTTGTTTTTGCTTCATTAAGTATTTTTGTATTTTCATCTTGAATTAATCAGTTAATATAACTTGTTTTAAAAGTCATATAACTTCAAAAGAAAAGATAAAATCATCAAGCAATAGCTAATAATGCAATAACAAAAATTAAACTTCATTTTGTTTCAATTACATCAGAGATTCATTGAAGTGAAAATAATGAAGTTCAATTTCATCATCAGTTTTTGAAATAGACTTTAATATCTTCAATTTTATCCAAGATCCAATCTTTGATATTGTCCATAGATTAATTATTCATTAACTAAAAACATGTATAATTAAATAATAGAAGAAAGAAAAAAGACAGTTAATTAATAACTATCTTTTTAAATATATATTGAGAATTAAATTTTAGAATACACTAAATATGAAATATAATTTAAGAATAAATATAAATATAACCATTCTAACTAATAAATCAACTGATTCTTCTATATAATCAAAATTATTTTCATCTTTACTTTCTTTATATTCAGCATAATTTTTAAAAAATTGTCATATTCATGAAAACCAAATACATAAGAATAATAACACTAAATATAATATACAATATACAATAAATAATACAAAGTTCATAAATCAAAGAGAACTTTCTACTATTGGAAATATTCATAATAATGCTCAAACTTTTTTATATGAAGTTCATTCTCATAATTGTGAATTTAATTGTGTTTCTTTTCAGAAAAACATTACCTTTTGTTTTGTCCAATCACTTCAAATAGTTGAAGTATCGTTAACATCTATTTGTGTATTAATTCAAGTAATTAAGTTTTTAATTTTTCAATTTGATAATACTCTTCAATTTTTATTTAAATCTTCTTGTTTATATCAATTAAAATATATTGTTTTTAATCTTGTAACTGCACTATCATTAAAAATTTTTGAAGAAGGAATAACATCAAATTGAGATTTAATTGTTGATACTAATTGTGATTGAAATTCTCAAATTGACTTATTCACTCAAGTATATTTTCATACAATATCTTTTATTCAATCTTGTTTCATTAATACATTAATATCATCATTATCATTAATTGATTCAAATTCTAAAGCATATATTAAAGAATTAATATTACTATATAATCAATTCATAGATCATCAAATTAAGAATTGATAATCTCTTTGTTTTTCATTAAACATATAAAAGTATTTTGAAAAGTTTCAAAAATCTTTTGAAATATTAGGATCAACTAAAGTATCATTAGAATAATATTCTAAATTAGTTAACAAATACCAAGCAGTTTGTAAATTTTCGTTTTCTCATTGAACTGTTCATTTAATAGCAGATCAAATAGAAGTTATATTAGATGATAATAAATCTGAATAATTATACATATCATATTCAATTTTTCAATATGTTCATCATTTTTTAGCAATTGATTTTTCACTTTTATATGGTGCTAATAATGAATATCAATAACAAAAATCTACTATTTCCGAATTATTTTCTGCTAACATTTTAGCATTAAAATAATTATTTCAAATTTTTCTTGTATAATTATTAAAATCTGATTCAAATTGTTTTAAAGCATTTTGATTAATTATATAATTAGATCATTCTTTTCAAACTATAAAATACATTCAAATATTATAATAATCATTAGCATTTCAAGTTCATGGAAGTGTTAATCAATATTTTCCCATAAATCAAGCTAATTTATCTGCTGATATTCTTCAATTTTTATTTACAGAATCATGAATATTTAATTTATGTTGTGCATCTAATTTTCAAGAACTATCAATATTTCAATTTCTTAAATAATCATTAAATGCTTTTGAATTATATAAATTTTCATTAATAAAATATTTATCTCTTAATGTTGTATTTCATTTAATTGAATTCATACAAGATGACATATTATTATAATCTATTGTCTTTTTATATTTATTAGTTCATTGAATTTTATTCATAAATTCATTGAAATAAATTCAATTATTTGGTAATCATTGATTTTCATCTTTATCTCTTAATAAACTATATACATTACTTGAAGTAGCTCTTTCTGTTAATTCAGAGTTAGCTATATTTCATCATGATGTTGTTCATAAATTAATTACTTCTTCTTCTGTTTCAACTAAATCTATTCATCAAATTGGTCACATTAAAAATGTTTTATAATATACTTTTGCAATAGCTTGTATTCTTCTATCTCTAAAAGTTATAGAATCATTAATTGATTCTGTTGCATTTCAAACTAATCATTGCATCCAGTCATATCATTCTCAAATAATTCATCATACTACATAATCATATCAATTTCAAATAGTAATATGTTCTTGATTAGGTCAAATATATTCTTTTTCATATGTAGCAGCATACCATATTAATCAAATTATTACTATAATAAATACCATATTAAATCAAATTGATTTTCTTGTAACATTATCAAATACAGATTTAATATGTCTATTTCATCATAATCATCATTGAAAGAAAAATAATTTAATTAATATATTATCTTTAATTCATTCTAATCTTCTTAATATATTTTCTCATTGATTATTTCATTTTAATGAAGTAATAGCAGCAAGAAAGTTTTTTCTAAAGTTATTTACAACTGAAGGTGATAAATCATATTTTTTATTTTCTTTTCATCTATTTCATACATCTTCATTTAATGCATTTTTAAATACATTTACATTAACAATTAAGTGTAATAATCAAACAATAATTAAATATCATGAAAACAATACAAATACTCAAAGAAATAATTTTGCTATAGGTGTTTCTACTAATAATTGAGTTATTTGTTCTCATCATATCATTAATTTTTCAATTAATGTCAAAAATAATCATACTGGAACAAGTTTCAATACAAATCAAAAAACTTGCAATAAAACAACTCAAATTAATAATAATAACTTTTGTAATATAGCTATAAACTCCATATTGCTATAATTAAATTAAATAATTCTTATTTTTATAATTTTCTAAATTTCTGGCATTTCTTCTTCATAATAATTTAAGTAGTATAGATTCATTCTACTTCATACAAGGAATCAAGAAGCTTTTTTAACTTCTTTATTTCTAATCAACATTTCATACCAAAGTTGATAACTTTCTTCTTCTGATTCAGTTTCTCATATTAATAGATCTTGTTGTTCTGGTAAATCTCATAATAAAGAATCAGATGCTTTATTAATAATTGAATTAATTTCTTCTTTAACTTCTGTATCTTCAATTGATGCTCATTTTTTAATTTTATCTAAGATATAAGTATCAGTTTCATTAAACATAAATAATTTCATTAAGAATAATGGAAATACTCATATTACAAATATAGTAAATAATACATCTGAAGAAATACTTCATAATAAATAAAATATTCATCATCACATTAATAATACTTTAATTGGTGCTTGTACTGTATTTAATAATTTTGATTTTCAATCTAAGTAATTTAATAAAATAAATAGTCAAAAATAATATATTATTAATACAACAAATTTATCCATTCAAACAAATCATTGAAAAAATACTGTTGAATAAGATATAAAATATATTAATAATTCTTTAACTAAATATATTCATACAAATCAAATTAAAGCAAATATTCATAAAAATATATAATTAAATATTCAAAGTTCTTTATATATATTTATATTAATTTCTCATAATTTCTTTATACTTCACATAAATCATACTGCAGATGGTTTAATTTGAATTTGTTCTCAATTTCATTTAAATCATCACATATATGCTTCTCTTCTTGTTGCATAATTTCATTGTCATCAATCTGATCAAAACATATCAGATCAAAATGGATTATCATCTCATCAAAATCATCATTGTTGTCATCATTGTCAATTTCATCAGAATCATCATTGTTGTCATCATCAAAATCATCATCAATTATTATTTCATCATCAAAATCATCAATTATTTCATCATCAATTTCAACTATCTCAAAATCATCAGAATGAAGATCATCAATTATCATTTCATCAATCATCTCCAAATCAAGAAAACTTAGGTTCGTCATCATCATCAAATCACATATTATCTGATGAATCATCAGAATCTGAATCAAACCCAAATCATCAAAAAATGTCATCTTCTTGGTCTGCCATTTTGATAATTCTGATTGAAATAAAATATTATATTGTTTTAATAGATGCTATATATTAATTATTTTCTAATCAAAGCATAAAACAAGCTATATATCATCATCAAAGAATTTTAAAATAAGAAGCAGAAGAAAAATATTTTTCAATAAATTTAATTACATCTTCTTCTTTTTCAAATGTTCATAAACAAAATCATCAATAATTATTTAATCATCTTTGTTGATTATTTAATTCTTTATAATAATTTATATCTTGTTCAGTATCTCAATATTTAGCAGTTACTTCTTTAAATATAGTATAAGTAGCTCAATCTATTTCTTGTACATCTTTTGGTACTATAATTAATTTTAATTCATTATTATCAAACAAATGATTTATTCAAAATATTTTTTCACCATTAAAAAATGTTTTATAATTATATCAATTTAAATATATAATTTCATTTGTATTTAATTTATATGGATTGAATTTATCATAATATTTATTTAATATTTTAGAAAAATAATTATATGCATTCTTAGTATTTTTATCTTCTTTCTTTTGTTGAACTATTGTATTTAAAATATCTCATTTAAAAGTATTTCAAACATCTTCATTTCTTGTATCATTAAATAAAATTACTAATACTAACATTCATATAACCGATAAAACAATATATATTGAATATTCTTTTAATTTTTCAAACATATTTAATTAAATATATTTATATAAATTAATTTTATTATTAATAGATGAATTTTTATATAAACAAAAAAGAAGTAGAAATGAATCTACTTCTTTAATGTCTGTGTTAATTATCTCTTTTAGCTTTTATATGAAAGTGAATTATTTGTATAGTTCTTTTCAACTGATGCATCTTCAAACCAGTTAGCAACATCTACTGTTGTGTTTGAATTAGAATCAGCATTATCTGTCCATATGATAGCATTTAATGCAGCATCTCATGTAGAGAATACATCATATGTATCCATTAATCATTCTAGAGCATCTCAATCTGATTCAGTATAAGATTTCATCTTAAATGCTACAGAATCTCAAGATTTATCAGCTCATGAAATAGTAGCAGATATTCTAATTGCTATACTCTTTCATCATTTAACTTCAATTCAGTTATTATAATCTCATACAAATCTAACATATAAGTTGTATGTATTATCTGCAGATTCAGCAATAACAGCTCAAGCTGCTGGGAACCAATCTACATTACCATCTAATGGAGTTCATTCTTCTACAACTGCTATTTCAATGTTATCTTTTATATCAGACCAACTCTTGAAAGATTGAGTTCATTCTGAAGTAAATTCAACTTTGAAATCTTTTAATGTTAGATCAGCTCAAGTATTAGATATAGTAACAGGTACCATAAATTGTTTTACTTTAGCTTTTCAAGATCATTTATTAGCAACTTCAAATGCATATACTTTATGTTCACTTAAGTTAGTGATTGTCTTATCAAGTCAAGTAGTTAGACTATTAATTTCAATCATTGTCTTTCTAACTGATATTTCTTTAGAAATCATATCATCTGACCAATCCATTGAGGCTCATGTAGATAATACTTCTCAGTTAGATAGTGAAATAATCTTTGTAGTATATTCTTTATCAGCTGCATCTTTAATCTTTAATACTACTGCAAATTTAACTTTTCTGTTATCTTTAGCAGCATTCTTAATATTATTAGATTTAACAGCTATCTTAATATTCTTTTCTTCATTAGCTTTAATAGTATCATTTAAGTTTTCAAATTTAGCAATTCAATTAATTATATTAGTTTCAACTGTTTTTCATCAATTATATTGAACTTGATTAATAAAGTCTGATGCATCTGTTATAATATTAGCTCAAGTTCAAGCATCTTTAGAATAAGCTCAAGTATATGCAACAACATATAAATTAGCAATCTTTAGATCATCATAACTTGATTTCATAGTAAATTCAAATACATCTTCAAATTTATTGTAATCATATAATGTCTTAACATCTTTTTGATTAGAAGATTTATATACATATAATTTTCAAGCTCAATGAACTGTTATATTATCAGATGCAAGAGGTAATCATCAAATATTAGCATTTGCAACATTTTGATTTCAAGCAGTTTGAATTGATAAATCTCATTCTGCAAGTTCTACAAATAAAGTTTTATCTGTTGTATCTGTAGTAAATGAATTATCAATATCAAATAATACTTTTAATTTCAATTGTTCACCTTTCTTTAATTTAATATTAAGTGAATCAAATGTAACATTTCAATTTGAATCTACATCTTTATTTTCTGTTGCATTAGATCAATAACTTAATCTAACATTTGTTATTTGATCTAAGTTAACATTAGCATCTGGTGTAGTAAATTTCATTTTAATTTGATTAATCTTAAGATCTTGAATATTATTAGATGAAATTACAAATTCTCAAGCAGTAGCTCAAGATTTTCATTTAACAAATTCTAGATCATCATTTCAAGCTTGGTAATTAACATTAATATTTGAAGTTCAGATTGACCAATAATTAGAATCTGCTGATCAAACTATTGAATTAATATCAATATTTTCATTTGTTCATTCATTTTCTGGTCTATCAAATGAATCTTTGTTTACAAAGAATTTGAAATCAACATTTTCTTTAGCAAATCTACTAGTCTTAATCTTTACTGAATAATAATTATCTGAAGCTTTCTTTAATTCAGTTAATCAATCTAATTTAAATGTAACATCTTGATTATCTCAAGCATTTACAGTATTAGTTGGAATATTAGCTGTATCTAGTACAGAACATGTTTCTCAACTACATCTGTATAATTTAATACTCTTGAACATATCATCAATAGCTACATCATCACCAGATTTATTATTAATATTTCAGAATAATTTAAATGAATTCATTGAAATATTAGATGAATTAGAGATAGTAAATCTTAATACTTCAACTTCTTCAGAATTTGGAGCAACTGTATCTACAATTGGAGAATTACTTGATTTAGAAATAACTATCTTTCAAGCTTTCAATTCAAATTCTTTAAAGTATTTAGGATCATTGATTTGAACTTTAGTAGCTATAGTAGTATTACCTTCTTTAGCTATTAAATCTCATTCTTCATCAAGATAGAATTTAATAATATCTCAATTATCTCATCAAACTATATCAGCATAGATATCTACTTGAACAGATTCTCATCTTTCAAGAACATATCATCAATTATTTTTTCATTTCAATTCTGCAACTACTTTATCTTTAGAAATAGTTACATTAGAAGATACTTCTTCTCAATCAATCTTGAATTTAACATTATTAATTTTATCTTCAAGTTTTACTCATTGATTAGTAAGAATAATCTTTTGAATTGTTACATCTTTTGTAGATCTATTAGCATTTGATCATGCTTCTAGTTCAAAAGATCAAATTAATTTTTGTTCATCTCATACATATAATTTAGTAACTCATGAATTAAATCAACTAATTTGTACAACTTGAGTTTCATATGAAACAAATCTATAAGTTGGAGTTGATTGAGTTAATGATCATCAAATATTAGTTGAATTAGAATCAAATTCTAGTTCATAATCAAGACTAAATGTATTAGATGCTAATTTATTATCATCTTTAACATCTACAGCTACATAATAATATCTAGTTTTTCATGCTTCGATTGTTTTCATAGCATTTCTAGCTGTTATTGAAGCTTCATAAGATGAATTAAATGAAGATGATTGTGAATTTAAATAATCGTCACTTATAAAATATACTTTTTCAATATCTTTATAAGAAACTAATCATTTAAGTTTGAATTTAATTGTCTTAAGTGTTAGATTATCATCCATGTTATTTCTTACTCATACTTTTGCAAGAATAACTTTAGATCATCATGTTGTCAATACATTATCATCAATTACTTTATCATCTTTAAATACTGCAACATTAAAATCTGTTCATGATTTACTTAAAATTTCATCAGCTTTATCATTATTAACTGTTGTATTAGTATTTGTAGTATCAGAAGTCTTTCAATCTAATCATGTTGTTAAATCAATAGAATCAAATACTTGTTGAATAAGTGATAAATCTAAATCACTAGAACATTTCAATCATGTTGTATTAGTATTGGTTTTATTAGATTTACTTGAACCTAATTTACTAACAATTCTATACATCATTAAATACATTTCATTTCTAGTAACTGATCTTGAAGCTGCAGATCTATCATCAACATGAATAATACCTTTCTTTAACAAATAATCATAAGCATTATTCAATTGTTGTTGATAAGTTCCAGTTTTGAACGGAGCTTTATTAGCAGCAATCATTCTAGCAAATACTAAAATAGTTTGTCATCTTGAGAAAGTATCATTTGGTCAAAATTTTCAATTTCAATATCATTGAAATAAACCAATTCTACAAGATTCAGCAATTTCATCAGGAATGTCTCAACCTAATACACCGTATGTATCGTTAAACGTACAATCAAAGTATTGATCTTTTACATTTTTGTTAATCTTCTTATTAAATCTTTTTAGAAGAAGAGCAGCTTCCCATCTTTTAGAACTTCAATAAAGATCAGTTCTTTCAAGAGGAAGTTTTGTTACTCAAGCTTTATACATCATATTAGTAGCAGCAATTGTTTCGTCACCAACATTAGTAGCAACTCAATTAATTGTTACTGTAGCTGCATTAGCTTTGAATAATCAAAACGCAACTAAACAAGATATAAGAATGATTAACAATTTTGAAAAATGTTTATTCATTCAAATAAAATAGTGAAATAAAAAACACAGTATATACAAGTATACTTGTCATTCAATTTTGTGTTTAATATAAAACTGAATGATTTCACTTTTTTAATAGAAAACCAAATTATATCAATAATTATCAAATAAATAAAAATATTTATAAATTATAAAAAAAATTATAAATAATGTAGAAAAGATATAAAAACATTTTATTAATTAAATATTAATTATATAATGAATAGTGAAAAATTTATAGTTGAAACTAATTATATTAAATTAAACAGTCGTGATTCATTTGAAAAAAGATCTAATCAATTAAAAAAACAAATTATTAATCAAAAATCTAATATATGATGTAAAATATATTTTTTATATAAAGAAAAGAATAATCAAATAAATGATGATATATATATTTCAATACATATTATTAATAAAATAAAATTTTATTTATGAATTGAACTATCATTATCTAAAGATTTTGATAAATTACAAGAATTAAAACAATCTTTATGATGAGTATTAAAACATATATATTTCTCTTGAATAATTGATGAAGAAGAATTAGAATGAGAAAAAAATATTGATTGAATATTAGTTAAATCATGATGAGAAATATATTTTATATATGAAGAAGAATGAAAATTTATTAAACAAAAATTTGATTTTGAAAAATATATTAAAGTAATATTATTAACTATATTTGAATCTTTATGAGATTGAATAGAAAGAATATTAGTTTGAAAAACAAAAACATTTATTAATGAATCTCATTTGCATAATAAGAATCTATAGTAGTAATTAATTTATTAGTCTTACTATCATATACTTCATTAGTAATAGTTTTTCAATTTCTGATTCAATTAGTAAAATAAGTCTTTTTAAATGGTGTTAAAGACCATAATTTTATTCAATATTGAAATCAAGTTTTCTTTCAATAATCATTATATTTAACATTAGTATAAGGTAATATAATTATACTTCAATGTTTATTTTCTAATTTAAAATCTTTATATGCATATTTTCATTCTCAAGTAATAGTAGCATCAACTCAATAATAATTATAGTATGTAATAAAGAAAGAACTATGTGGATGTCTTTCTACTATATTAAAATCATAATAAGAATTTAATACTGTTTGATATAATACAGTACTAACTCAACATAATCATCATCAACTAACTTTTTCTTCTGTCCATTTTCAATCTTTAAATACTAATGCATATCAATCAGCATATCATTTTCATTGATTAGTGTGATCATATACTGATAATATTTCTCAATATTTAAATAATCATTCTATTGTTTTAATTCAAATTCATATATTAGTTTCTCTTTCATATCACCGTACTGTATTAATTTCTCAATTAACTGATAATATATCTTGATTCTTTAACATATAACATCAAATTATTTCTTCAAATTGTTGTCTAGATAATGCTATATTAAACATTTTATAATCAGATATAACTGGATATGTTGTATTTACTAATTTTTTGATTGGTTTTAAATATTTTTTACATAAAGAATATGTTTCATCTGGATTGTTTAAATAATAACGAAAATTTTTCCAGTCATATTCAAATAATTGATTTGCATGTTGTCTTATCTGTCAATATCTTTGTATATCTTTAGTAATATAATCATATATAGTAATATTTTTATCCATCAAATTATCTAATCATATTAATATTGTCTTATATTGTACAGTAAATTTATTTGACTTAACTTTATTTGTATTTATATATTGTCATCTATTTCGATTGATATTCTTTTTACTATAATTAAAATATTTTGTTTGTCATTTTTTAGTTAATACTTGTTCATAAGGTATATTAACGAAATTTTGTCAATAAGTTTTTCAAAAAGTAATATTCAAAAATAAAAATAATCATACCAAGATAGAAGCTATAATCTTGAAGTATAATTTTGCCATATCTATTTTAACTTATATAAAAATATTATTTTTAATAGAAAATTA